>Ga0070741_10005556_pt1 | contig 27857 bp, 32 predicted proteins | sample Coa_R1_4_FD_66440 | JGI IMG/M metagenome (GOLD analysis project Ga0070741, IMG submission 66440) | Surface soil microbial communities from Centralia Pennsylvania, which are recovering from an underground coalmine fire - Coalmine... | ecosystem: Environmental > Terrestrial > Soil > Unclassified ...
GAAGGATCCTGAGCCAGTTTCCGCCCAGGATCGCCTCGAGCCGGTCGCCGTCGTAGCCGCGCTCCCGGAGCGCGGTGGCCAGAGTCGAGAAGTCCTCCGGGCCGGTGAAGCCCTCCAGAGCGAGCTCCGACTTGGCGGCCTGTCCGGGTGTGGCCTGGTCGACGAAGTCGGCTCCGAGCCCGACGTGGCCCGGTCCCATCACGTCGATTGCGTGGTCGAAATGGTCGAGCCATCGCGAGAGCGTCGGCGCATCGGAGTCGACCACGAACGGCAGGGCCATCATCCCGAGGACGCCGCCGCAGTCCGCGAGCGCCTCGAGCTGCCAGTCGGCGAGATTTCGCGGATGGTCGCAGACGGCACGGCAGCCCGCGTGCGTGACCGAGAAGGGAATTCCTTCCTCGAGCACGTCGCGCCAGGTCGCCTCGGAGGCATGCGCGAGATCGAGCAGCGCACCGAGCTCGCCGATCCGGCGGACGAGCGCTCGACCCCGCTCGGTCAAGCCCTCTCCCGGCGTCTCGATCCCTCCGGCGAACTCGTTCGCGTGGTTCCAGGTCAGGCTCGCCGAGCGGACCCCGCGTTCGTACCACGCCTCGAAGGCGCCGGGATCGCCCCCGAGCGGCTCGACGCCTTCCATCGCGAGCACGAGCCGCAGGCGCGGGTCGTCGAGGTCCGCCCGCGTGTGCACCCGGCAAACGTGCGCTGCGTTCTCCGCGACCACCCGCCGGAGCTCCGCCTCCTGCGCGATTGCGCGCTCACGCGCGTCTCGGCGGCGTGCGCCCTCCCCGTACAGCGGGCAGATCTGGACGCACACGCCGCCCGCCACGAGCCTCGGCACCCAGTAGCGCTCGAACACGCCGGCCTTTCCCGGACGCAGGACGAGCTCGAACGTCGGCGTCTCCCCGTCGCGAACGAGGAGCTAGAGCAACACGTCGGTGTGCGCGTCGACGATCAGCGGCGCGCCCTGCACGCCTGTTTCCCGTCTCGGCGCGGCCGGTTCATCCGAGCGATCGGCCCCCGTCGAGCAGCAACACCTGGCCCGTGACGAATCGGGTCGCGGGATCCGCGAAGAACGCGACCGCCTGGGCGACGTCGTCGGCCTCGGGCAGCCGTCCCCCCGGATACGACGCCGCCAGCTGCCTGAGATTCTCCTCGGAGCGGCCGCTCAGGAACGGCGTCCGCACCGGGCCGGGCGCGACCGCGTTGACGGCGATCTGCCTCGTCCGCAGCTCGAGCGCCATCGTCCGGGTCAGTCCGACTACCGCCGCCTTCGACGCCACGTAGTGCGCGTGTCGCGGCGAGCCGAGGTAGGCGCGCGACCCGATGTTCACGATCCTTCCGCCGTCGGGCAGCGCGCGATCGCGGCCCGTGAGACGCCGAATAACCCGACCGCGTTGACCTCGTAGAGCCGAGCCATGTCGTCCGCAGTGATGTCCTCGAGCGCCTTCTCCTCGTCGAGGCCGGCGCTGTTGACGAGCACGTCGACATCCGAGAGCGGCTCGAACGCCGCCTCCACGTCCTCCGGACGCGTGACGTCGCACTCGACGGCGCGCGAGGTCGCGTCCGTCGCGTCGATCCGAGCCGCGACGTCGGCCGCCGCCTCGCCGTTCCGGTCGATCGCGACCACGTGCGAGCCCGGCTCGGCGAGCCGCAGGCAGCAGGCGCGGCCGATCCCGCTGCCCGCCCCGGTCACCACGATCGTCCGCTGCGCCTGATTCATCCGTGCCTCCTTTCCCAGGGGCTTTCCGACGATCCGTCCACATTCGGACGTGCCCGAGACGGAGGGAAATCAGACGCCGCGGCGGAGACCGATCAGGCGGGGATCCAGGACGCCCGACGCCGCCGAAGCCGACGGTTCACCCGCGCGCGATCAGGACGCGGAACTCGTTCGAGAGCCGATAGCTGCCGTCGGCCCGTCGGTAGGGGGCGAGGCCGTCGACGATCGCGCGTTTCAGCTCGCTCTCACGCTCCGGGCCGGCGACCACGGCGAGGCCGGCGACGGCGACCATGGCGCGGGCGAGCGTCGGCTCGTCCGGGTACTCGAGCGCCCACGTGACGCCGAACTCCTGCTCGGGCGCGAGGCCGGCCTCGACGGCGAGCCCGCGGAGCAGCCCCGGCTGGGAGAGGTCGGGGTCCGGCGGCGCATCGGGCGGGCGAGGCGGAAGGAACGGCCTCGCGATCCGCTTCATCGCCTCGAGATCGCAGCGCTCGTGCGCGCCCCAGACCTGGATCACGACCGGGGCGCCGGGCTTCGCGACTCGGCCGGCCTCGCGAAGAGCGGCGACCATGTCGTTGGCGAAGAAGAACGAGTTGAAGCCGGCGACGAGGTCGAAAGAGTCGTCCTCCCAGGGAAGCGCCTCCATGTCGCCCACGCGCAGGTCGGCGCCCGGAAGGCGTCGCCGCGCCAGCGCGAGGAGCGATTCCGACGCGTCGAGGCCGTGCGACGAGGCCCCGGCGCCGGCGACGAGACGCAGGAACGCGCCGGCGCCGCACCCGACGTCGAGCACGCGCCACCCGGGTCGGAGGCCCGAGCGCTCGAGCGCCGCCGCGTAGGTCGGCTCCTGCATGTCCTCGGTGAGCGCCCAGTCGTCGGGCCGCGCGCCCCAGAGCGGGCCCCACCGAGTCGCGCTCCCGCTGCGAGAGGCTGACGAGGTCGACATCGTGCTCCTTCCGCTCCTTCGTCTAAACTGTGGAACGTAGTTATAAGCTATGGAAAAAAGTTTTGTCAAGCCGGAGCTCTCGCTCTTCTCGTACGAAGTCCTCGGCCTCGTCGGCCAAGGCGGCGCCGGCGCGCACGACCTGCTGCGCATGGCCAGGCACGGCCGCATCCTCGACTGGGCCGGCGAGAGCCAGTACTACGTCGAGCCGAAGCGGCTGGCGAAGCTCGGCTACCTCGACGCGCGCACGGAGCCCGGCAAGACGCGCGAGCGCACCGTCTACAGGTTGACCGAGAGGGGGCGGCAGGCGCTTGCCGACTATGCGCAGACGCCGGTGACCGTCACCCCGCTCAAGAGCGAGCCGCTCCTGCGGCTGCTGATCTGCGACCTCGTCGGCGAGGACGTCACGCGCGAGAGCCTCGCGACGCTGCGCGACGACATCGAAGACCTCCGCGCGCGGCTCGACGAGTCCGAACGGCGCGCGCGCGAGCTTCCGCACCGCCGGAAGTACCTCGAGCTCGTGCTCGACTTCCTGCGCGGATTCCTCGAGCTGCACGATCGGCTCGTCGAGGAGGTCGAGCGCGAGCTCGCCCCGCGTCGTCCGCAGCGCAAGACGGCGCCGCGCGGATCCCGATAACGGCTTCGAGCTCAACGCCGGAGCGGTGCGAGAATCGCCGGTGGGATGACGACGGCCGCCGAACGTGCAGCGCAGGCCGGTGAGGCGCTGGCCGCCGCCGATTGGGAGACCGCGAGGCGACTCTTCTCGGAAGCCCTTGCAGAGGACGAGACGCCGGAGGCGCTCGAAGGCTTCGCGCGCGCGAGCTTCTTCCTGAACGACGGCGCCGCCGCGCTCGATGCGCGCGAGCGCGCATACGCCGCCTATCGTGCGGCGGGCCGTGCGGTCGACGCCGCCCGGGTCGCGATCGCGCTCGCCTGGGACTACCGTGCCTTCCGCGGCGAGCGCGCGGTCGGCGACGGCTGGCTCGCGCAGGCGCGCCGGCTGCTGGAGGGCTGCGAGCCGACGTCGGAGCACGGCTGGCTGGCGTTGCGCGAGGCGTCGTTCGCGCTGCCCGGAGACGGGGCTCGCGCACGAGAGCGGTGTGCGGAAGCCGAGGCGCTCGCTCGGGAGCTCGGAGACGTCGACCTCGAGATGACCGCGATCGCGCTCGACGGGCTTGCACGTGTGAGCGAGGGCGAGGTCGCGCAGGGCATGGCGCGTCTCGACGAAGCGACGGCGGCGGCGGCCGCGGGCGAGATGCGCGATCCGGTCGCGATCGGGTTCTCCTGCTGCTACCTGATCTTCGCCTGCGAGCGGGTGCGGGACTTCGAGCGCGCGGGCGAGTGGTGCCAGCGCCTCGCGCGGATGGCCGAGGACTGGAACGTCCGCGCGCTGCGAGCCGTCTGCCGGGCGCACTACGGCACGGTGCTGATGCTGCACGGAGACTGGGCTCAGGCGGAGACGGTGCTGAACGAGGCGGCTGACGTCCTGCCGGCGCAGTCGGGCGAGGGCGCCGACGCGCGCGCCCGCCTCGCAGAGCTGCGCCGGCGGCAGGGCCGAACGGACGCGGCCTCGGAGCTCCTCGCCCAAACCGAGCACCATCCGATCGCCCTCCTCACGGCCGCGGCGATGGCTCTGAGCGCCGGCGACCCGGCGGCCGCAAGCGACGGCGCATCTCGCTACCTCCGCTTGCTCGAGAGCGCGAAGACCGAACGGGCCGCCGGGCTCGAGCTGCTCGCCGAGGCGCACGCGGCGGCCGGCTCGGACGCCGCCGCGGCCGCGGCCGCACGCGAGCTCTCCGAGATCGCGGAGCTTGCCGGAACCGACCCGCTGCACGGCGCCGCCCGCGCGGCCCAGGGCCACGCGCATTCGGTCGCCGGCCGGCCGGACGACGCACGCGAAGCGTTCGAAGACGCCGTCCAGCTCCTCGGCCGTGCCGGGCTGCCGTTCGAGGCGGCGCGGGCGCGAGTGGCGCTGGCGCGGACGCTGCGCGACCTCGGCCGCGCCGACGCGGCCCGGCGCGAGCTCGAGCATGCGCGGAAGCAGCTCGCCGAGCTCGGTGCGAGCGGCGAGGAGCGTGCGGCAGCCGAGCTCGAAGCAGAGCGACCCGAGCAGGCCGGGCTGTCACCCCGCGAACGGGAGATCCTCGCGCTCGTCGCCCGCGGTCTCAGCAACAAGCAGATCGCAGCGGAGCTGACGCTGAGCGAGCACACCGTGCACCGCCACGTCGCGAACATCCTCGTCAAGCTGGGCCTCTCCTCCCGGACGGCCGCAGCGGCCTACGCCGTGCGGCACGGCCTCGCCGGCTAGGCGCGCCACCCTCAGTGGCCCGAACGGGCCACGACGCGGTTGGCCCGGATTGCCGAAGTCAGGGATCGGGCCGCGGCGGATCCTCTGCGGGACAGCGACCGAGGAGGAGCGATGATCACCAGTCCTCTCAGCACCCTCGAGGCGGACTTCGCGGGCGAGCTGATCCTGCCGGGAGACCCGCGCTACCACGCGTCGCGGGCCGTGTTCAACGCGATGATCGACCGGCACCCGGCGTTGATTGCACGCTGCGCGTCGACTGCCGACGTCGTCTCCGCCGTCCGCTTCGCAGCCGAGACCGGCCTCCCGGTCGCCGTGCGCGGCGGCGGGCACAGCGTCGCCGGCCACGGCGTCTGCGACGGCGGGATCGTGATCGACCTCGCAGGCCTGAAGTCGATCGAGGTCGACGCAGCCGGCAAGTCGGCGCGCGCGGGTGGCGGCGTCCTCTGGGGCGAGCTGGACGCGGCCACGCAGGCCCACGGCCTGCACACCCCGGGGGGTCGGGTCACGAGCACGGGCATCGGCGGGTTCACGACCGGCGGCGGCTACGGCTGGACGTCCTCGAAGCACGGGCTTGCCTGCGACAACCTCCTCTCGGCCGAGGTCGTGCTCGCAGACGGAACGGTCGTGCGAGCCAGCGAGGACCGGCACGCCGACCTGTTCTGGGGGATTCGCGGCGGCGGAGGCAACTTCGGCGTCGTCACCGAGTTCGAGTTCCGACTCCACGAGCTCGGGCCGCTGGTGCTCGCAGGGCTCGCGCTCTGGCCGCTCGAGCGCGCACCCGAGGTGATGCGAGCCTGGCGGGACTACGCCGACGCAGCACCCGACGAGGTCTCCACCGCCTGCGTAGTCGTCACCGCGCCACCCGAGAGCTTCGTGCCCGACCACCTCGAGGGCCGGCCGGCGCTCGGGATCGCGGTCCTCTACGTCGGCGACCCGGCGGACGGCATGGAAGCGGTGCGGCCGCTCAAGGACCTGCGGCCCGACCTCGACCACATCGGGGAGATGCCCTACACCGCCTTCCAGGCCGCGCTCGACGCCACCGCGCCGCCGGGCTGGCGCAGCTACTGGCGCGGCGAGTACCTGCGCAGCCTCTCCGACGGCGCGATCGACACGTTCCTGGAGCACGGCGCGACCCTCGTCGAGGAGGCGCCGCCGCTGAGCCAGGGCGTCGTCTTCCGCATCGGTCAGCGGATCAATGCCGTGCCGCACGACGCAACGGCCTTCTCGCAGCGCGATGCGAGCTACCTGTTCCACCCGATCGCCGTCTGGAAGGACGCGGACGACGACGAGCGCATGCTCGCGGCCGGCCGCGCCTACGCAGAGGAGATGCGGCGGTTCGCGGACGGCAGCCCGTACCTCAACTTCACGCCCGAAGCAGACCGCGTCCGCGACGCCTACACCCCCGACACCTACGCCAGGCTCGTCGGCCTGAAAGACGCGTACGACCCGGACAATCTGTTCCGGCTCAACCAGAACATCGCGCCGAGCGACCCATCCGGGCGCGCGGCGCTCCCCCGCCTGGATGTTCGATCGCCGGCGGCGTAGGATCGCCCCATCCGGTTGCTCCATACAAGGAGGCAGTCATGGCTGGTGTCGAGATAGGCGACTTCGACTCACCCGACGAGACGCGGACGCCCGACAAGACGACCGTCGAGATCGTTCGCATGGGCGGCGTGGCAGCGTCGCGGATGCGGTTGGAACCGGGCTGGAAGTGGTCGGAGTGCATCAAGCCGGTCGTCGGCGGCGAGCGCTGCCAGGCCCATCACGTCGGGTACCTCCAGTCGGGGACGATGCACATCGTCCACGAGGACGGGACCGAGCAGGAGATCCGTGCCGGCCAGTCGTACGTGATCGAGCCCGGGCACGACGCCTGGGTGGTCGGCGACGAGGCCGTCGTCGGGTTCGAGTTCGACTCGCGGACCGCCGAGGAGTACGCCAGGGGCTGACGTGCACGTTCCAGCGGCTCGGCGGCGGGTCTTCCTCGGCGTCTGACGGCAGCGTCGTCGTGAGCTTCGCCGACGACCTGCGGGCATGCCTGCGCGAGATCCTCCGAGGCCCGGTGCCCGAGCCGGCCGGGGCGGACGACCCGGTGCGCTTCTTCGGGCAATGGCTCGCGGAGCGCAACCTCGGCCTCGTCCCGATCGCGAACGCCGGCGCCTTCGCCTGGCCGGGGCAGTGGATCGCCGCCGTCCGCGACGGCGGCGGCGAGCACGCCGTCGTCATGTTCGGCTCGCCGTCGGGTGTCTGGCTCGACCCGGGCGACGCCTACCACGACGGCGCGCGGATCGAGGCGGGCTGGATGGTGACGCCCCTCGACCTCCATCTGCCGACCGAACGGCCGTACGAAGCGGCGCCCGCGGTCGGAACGGTCGCCGCGATCCTGGTCGCCGCCGACGCCGAGGCGCCCCTCTCACGCGTCGACGAGGCCGAGGCGCTCGCCGGACGCGGGCTCGCCGGGGACCGCTACGCCGCCGGACGCGGAACCTTCGGCCCCGGCCGCGGCTACCAGCTCACGCTGGTCGAGGGGGAAGTCCTCGACGAGATCGGGCTCCCCTGGGAAGCGGCCCGGCGCAACGTCGTCACGCGAGGCGCCTCGCTCAACGGCCTCGTCGGCCGGCGCTTCCACATCGGCGCCGTCGAGTGCATCGGGCGCCGCCTCGCGGAGCCCTGCGCGCACCTCGAGAGGCTGGCCCGACCCGGGCTCCTCCGTCCGCTCGTCCATCGCGGCGGCCTCCGCGCCGACATCGTCGAGGGCGGCGTCATCCGCCTCGGCGACGAGATCGACGCCGTCGACTGACGGGGCCTCGATACGCGCCTCGCCGGCGCGTGGCTCCGACGAGGGCGCGGATGCCCCACAATGCGGCCGTGAGCATCGGTACGAGCTCGGCCGGGCGCGCCCTCGCGCGCGGCCGCGCCGCGTACGCGAAGCACGCGTGGCGCGATGCCTACGAGTCGTTCGCGCAGGCCGACGACACGCAGCGCCTGGACCCGGACGATCTCCTCCTGCTCGCGACGTCCGCGTACATGCTCGGCCGCGAGGACGAGTACGTGCGCGCTCTCGAGCGCGCGCACTACGGCTACCTCGATTCCGGCGACGTGCCGCGGGCCGCGCGCTGCACCTGGTGGATCGGCCTCAGCTTCCTGCTCCGCGGCGAGGAGGCGCCTGCGACGGGCTGGTTCGCACGCGGGGAGCGGCTGCTCGCAGGCGAGGGTGGCGACTGCGCGGAGCGCGGCTACCTGCTGCTCGCGTCGATGCTCGAGAGCTTCGCCGCGGGCGACTTCGAAGCGGCACGGGCGCAGGCCTCCGAGGCGGTTGCGATCGGCGAGCGCTTCGGCGACCGCGATCTGGTCGCGCTCGGCGTCATGGACCTCGGTCACGCGCTGCTCGAGCTCGGACGCGCGCGAGAAGGGCTCCGGCTCCTGGACGAGAGCATGGTCGCGGTGACGAGCGGCGAGCTCTCGCCGATCGTCGCCGGCATCCTCTACTGCAGCACGATCACGGTCTGCCAGAGCGTGCACGACCTGCGCCGCGCCCGCGAATGGACCGAGGCGCTCACGCTCTGGTGCGAGCGGCAGCCCGAGATGGTGGCTCACAGCAGCGTCTGCCTCGTTCACCGGGCCGAGGTCATGCAGCTGCAAGGCGGCTGGGCGGCAGCGCTCGAGGAAGCAGAGCGGGTCACCGACCGGGGCGCCCTGAACGAACGCGCCTTCGGCCAGGCGCTGCGTGTCCAGGGAGACCTGCATCGCCTGCGAGGCGACTTCCGCGCCGCAGAGCGGGCGTACCGGGCCGCAGGACGGCAGGGCGTGCAGCCGCAACCGGGGCTGGCACTCCTCCGGCTGGCACAGGACAACGTCGACGCCGCCCTTGCCGGGATCCGCCGGGTCGTCGGCGAGTCGACCACGCCGCTGAAGCGGGTCCGACTGCTTCCCGCCTACGTCGAGATCGCCCTGGCGGCGGGCGAGCTCGAGGAGGCGGAGCGCGCACGTCGCGACCTCGCTGCGATCTCGGAGACCAGCGAAAGCGACGTGCTGGCCGCGATGTCGGCGTACGCCGCCGGAGCCGTGGCGCTCGCGCGAGGCGAGGCGGCAGGCGCCCTGGCCGAGCTGCGTCGCGCCCTGCAGGTGTGGGACGACCTGGGAGCGCCGTACGAAGCGGCGAGGGCGCGCACGCTCGTCGGGCTCGCCTGCGCAGGGCTCGGCGACGAGGACGGCGCCGCGCTGGAGCTGGAAGCCGCCCGCGCCGCCTTCGAGGAGCTCGGCGCGCGGCCGGACGTGGCCCGCACCGACTCCCTGCGTCGGTCGTCTTCCGTGGCGGACGCACAGGGGCTGAGCCCGCGCGAGCTGGAGGTGCTCCGTCTCGTCGCCTCCGGAGAGACCAACAAGGCGATCGCGGCCGCGCTCGTCCTCAGCGAGAGGACCGTCGACCGCCACGTCAGCAACATCTACACCAAGCTGCGGGTGTCGTCGCGTGCGGCAGCGACGGCCTACGCGTACGAGCACGGGCTGATCTGAGCCCATGTACCCATTCCGCCCCCGGGCGGAAGTTGGGTAGTTCGGCCGAGGCGCCGCAGCCTCGCCCCTCCTACGGTCGGGAGCGAACCGCGCACCCGAACGAGGAGGAGGCTCATGAGCAGTGCATACGACGCGATCGTCGTCGGAGCGCGTTGCGCCGGGTCGCCGACGGCGATGCTGCTCGCACGCAAGGGCTACCGCGTCCTGCTGGTCGACCGGGCGACGTTCCCCAGCGACACCGTCTCCACCCACATGGTCCATCCGCCGGGCGTGGCGGCGCTCGCACGCTGGGGGCTCCTCGATCCCGTCGTCGCGACCGGCTGCCCGCCGATCGACACCTACGAGTTCGACTTCGGCCCCTTCACGATCAGCGGGCGGCCCGCGACACCCGAGGCGCCTATCGGATACGCGCCGCGGAGGACGGTGCTGGACACGCTGCTCGTCGAGGCCGCGGCCGGGGCGGGCGTCGAGGTCCGCGAGCAGTTCACGGTCGAGAGCCTGGTCTTCGAGCAGGGCCGCGTCGTCGGCATCCGCGGTCACGGACGGGGCGGCTCCGGCGTCACCGAGCGGGCCAGCGTGGTCGTCGGCGCGGACGGCCGCTACTCGTTCGTCGCCGACGCCGTCGGCGCCGAGGAGTACGACCAAAAGCCGAAGCTGCTGGCCGCGTACTACAGCTACTGGAGCGGGCTGTCGCTCGAAGGGCGCTTCGGGAACTGGATCCGTCCCCAGCGCGGCTTCGCCGCGTGGCCGACGAACGACGACCTGACGCTCGTGATCGCGGGCTGGCCGTACCGCGAGTTCGAGGCACACCGGAACGACGTCGAGGCGAGCTTCCTGGCGACCGTCGACCTGGCGCCCGACTTCGCGGAGCGTCTCCGCGCCGCGACCCGGGAGGAGCGCTACGTCGGCGCGGCCGTCCGCGGGTACTTCCGGAAGCCGTACGGCTCCGGCTGGGCGCTCGTCGGCGACGCGGGCTACAACAAGGACTTCGTCACCGCGCAGGGGATCGCCGACGCCTTCCGCGACGCCGAGCTTTGCGCGGCCGCCCTCGACGAGGCGCTGTCCGAGGCGCGCAGCTTCGACGACGCGCTGGGCGACTACCAGGCGACCCGCGACGCGCACGTGGGCCCGATGTACGAGCTGACAGCGGAGTTCGCCTCGCTCGAGCCTCCGCCGCCCGAGCTTCAGCGCGTCCTCGCAGCAGTGCACGGAAACCAGGCCGCGATGGACGACTTCGCACGTGTCATCGCCGGCATCACGTCGCCGGCGGAGTTCTTCTCGGAGGAAAACCTGGGGCCGATCATGGCCGCCGCGGCCTGAGTCGCCGTCCCGGGTCCGACCGAGCCCGACGTGGCACGATCCCCCGGTGGGGATCGGGCCTGCGACCGACCGGCACCTGAGCGAGCTCGCGCGCCTGCGCCGCGTGCGGGACCGGATCGACCGGGAGTACGCGCAGCCGCTCGACGTCGAGGCGCTCGCCCGAGGCGCGTGCATGTCGGCCGGGCACCTGAGCCGGCAGTTCCGGCTCGCCTACGGCGAGTCGCCCTACAGCTACCTGATGACGCGGCGCATCGAGCGTGCCATGGCCCTGCTTCGCCGCGGCGAACTCAGCGTCACCGAGGTCTGCTTCGCCGTCGGGTGCTCGTCGCTCGGCACCTTCAGCACCCGTTTCGCCGAGCTGGTCGGCGTGCCGCCCAGCATCTATCGCCGCCGGGCGGCGGGTGCGATGACGGGGATCCCGCCGTGCGTGGCCAAGCAGGTGACGAGACCGATCAGGAATCGAGAAGCGGCCTCGGCGGGCCGCGCCTAACGTGAGCGCCATGACCATCACCATTCACGCCAGCTTCCTCCCGCACGACGACCCGGACGCGTCCCTCGCCTTCTACCGCGACACCCTCGGCTTCGAGGTCCGCAACGACGTCGAATACGGCGGAGTCCACTGGATCACGGTCGCGCCGCCGAACCAGCCCGACACGTCCATCGTCCTCTATCCACCGAGCGCCACCCCGGGCGTAACCGATGACGAGCGCCGGACGATCGCCGAGATGATGGCGAAGGGAACATTCGCGAGCATCAACCTGGCCACCACCGACCTCGACGGCACGTTCGAGCGGCTGCAGGCGGGGGATGCCGAGGTCGTCCAGGAACCGACCGACCAGCCGTACGGCGTCCGCGACTGCGCTTTTCGCGACCCGGCGGGCAACCTGATCCGCATCCAGGAGCGTTCCAATGGCTGAGAAGAAGACGACGAAGAAGTTCACCGCCGAGGAGCGGGCGGCGATGAAGGAGTACGCCGCCGAGCTGAAGAAGGGCGAGACGGGCGAACAGGACCTGCTCGAGAAGATCGCCGCCATGCCGGAGGCCGATCGCGTGAAGGCCGAGCGCGTGCACGCGATCGTCAAGGAGGCCGCGCCGGAGCTCGTGCCCAGAACCTGGTACGGAATGCCTGCGTACGCGAAGGGAGGCAGGGTCGTCTGCTTCTTCCAGAGCGCGGCGAAGTTCAAGGCGAGGTACGCGACGCTCGGCTTCAACGACGCGGCACAGCTCGACGAGGGCAACATGTGGCCGACGTCCTTCGCGCTGAAGGAGCTGACCCCGGCCGAGGAGGCCCGGATCACGGAGCTCGTCAAGCGGGCGGCCGGCTGACGCGGATCGGCTCGCCGGGCCGCGCGGGCTAGCGATCCGGCTTGCGGGCGCGGCTCGGCGCGACCCGCGGCGGCTCGTCCGGCTGCTTGGGGTAGACCGGAGGCCACGGGGCGTCCATCAGCCCGGCGGCGCGGTCGCGCTCGTGGAGCTCGAGCAGCGGCTCGAGCGACTGCGGCTGCTCGTCGATCCCCGCCCACGGATCGCCCAGCCGCGCCACGCGCTCGGGCACGGTCGCGATCGTCAGCTCGTCCGGGTGCAGCAGGTCGACCTCGTCCCAGGTCAGCGGAGCCGACACCTGCGCGCCCGGGCGGGCGCGCACCGACCAGGCGCCGAAGACGGTCTTGTGGGGGGCGTTCTGGTTGTAGTCGACGAAGACGCGGCGGCCGCGTTCCTCCTTCCACCACGCGGCGGTGACCAGCTTCGGCCGGCGACGTTCGAGCTCCCGCGCGACGGCGACTGCCGCAGCCCGCACCTGGTACGAGTCCCAGCGCGGCTCGAGCCGGACGTAGACGTGCAAGCCGCGGTTCCCCGTCGTCTTCGGGTAGCCGACGATCCCGAGCTCGTCGAGCAGGCCCCGCAGCTCGGCGGCCGCCGCGCGGATCTCGGCGAAGCCGACGCCGGGCTGCGGATCGAGGTCGATGCGGAGCTCGTCGGCGACGTCGGGCCGGTCGGCTCGATTGGGCCAGACGTGGAAGCCGAGGCACGCGAGGTTGACGGCCCAGACGACGTGCGCCATGTCGGCGAGGACGAGGGCGCGCGAGGTGGTTCCGTTCGGGGTGCTGACGATCGTCGTCTCGAGCCAGTCCGGGGCGGACTCCGGCACGCGCTTCTGGAAGAACGAGCTCCCCTCGGCGCCGTGCGGGAAGCGCTGCATCAGGGTCGGGCGCCCACCCGCGGCGCGCATGAACGGCTCGGCGACCGCCAGGTAGTAGCGCACGAGGTCGAGCTTGGTCTCCCCGCGCTCCGCGAAGAACACCTTGTCCGGACTCGTGACCGTGATCTCGCGCCCGGCGACCTCGACCACGTACCCGTCGGTCAACACGTCAACCGTATCCGTCATCGCGCCCTGCCCACGGTCTAGAGACCGAAGTGGAGCCCGCGACTCATCGGCGTGGACGCGGCGACGAGGGCCGGAACCGGTGCCAGGCACCGGTTCTCGAAGGGCGCAACGGCGCATGGTTCCGCCGAAAACCGGTGCCAGGCACGAGGGGACCGGGCGCCTTCGGTCACGCCTCGCGGGCGCGCTCCGCGAGCCCGTCGACGTAGATGTCGAGCAGGAGGTCGAACCGCCGGTCCGGGTCGCTGACCGCGAAGTGGTCGGCGACGGCGACCATGTTCGGGAAGCGGTCGGCCGGCAGCGCGGCGATGTAGTCGCGCACCATCGCCGCGATCTGCTCCGGCGGCGGCTGGTCGGCAGGCGGGTCGCCGCCCTCGCCGGTCTCGTCCATCGTGAACCCGTTCACCGCGGAGATCAGCAGGCTACATGCTGGCGTTCGCCGCCATGCTGATCGTCGCCGGCAGCTTCGGCGACCTGCTCGGCCGGAAGCGGATCTTCCTCGCCGGTATCGGGCTGTTCGGGCTCGCGAGCCTCGCCGCAGGCCTGGCGCAGGCCCCCGGCGAGCTGATCGCGGCGCGAATCGTCCAGGGCGCGGCGGCTGCGGCGATGATTCCGCAGGTTCTCGCCACGTTCCGCTCGATCTTCTCCCGCGAGGAGCGGGGCAAGGTGTTCGGCGTCTACGGGGCGATCCTCGGGTTCGCCTCTGCGATCGGGCTCGTCCTGGGCGGCGTCCTCACCGACGCCGACCTCTTCGGGTGGGGCTGGCGGAGCGTCTTCCTCGTCAACGTGCCGGTCGCGCTCGTCGCGCTCCCCGCAGCCGCGCGAGTCGTGCCGGAGACGTCCGACCCGAAGGCGGGCCGGCCCGACCTGCTCGGCGCAGCGCTCCTGTCGGCGGCGATCGTCGCGATCGCCTACGCGCTGGTCGAGGGACGCACCCTCGGCTGGCCGGCCTGGATCTGGCTGCTGCCCGCGGCCGGCGTCGCCGGCCTCGTGACGCTCGGGCTCGTCGAGGAGCGTCGCCGCCACTCCCGGGTCGCGCCGCTGCTCCAGACACGGCTGCTGCGCGTCCCGGCGTTCTCGGCCGGCGTCGTCGCCCAGCTCGCCTTCTCCGCCGCCATGCAGGGGTTCTTCCTCGTCTTCACGGTCTGGATCCAGCTCGGCAAGGGCTTCTCGCCGCTGGCGACGGGCCTGACGGCGCTGGCGTTCAGCGCGGGCAGCTTCGCGCTCGCCCCGCTGGCGGTTCCGCTCGCACAGCGCCACGGCAGGCTCGTCCTCACCGTCGGCGGGCTGCTGATGGCGCTCGGCACCGGCGGGATCGGCCTGGGCGCCGACCACGTCGGCGACGGGTCGAATCCGTGGTCGGTGGTGCCGGGGCTGGTCGTGGCCGGCGTCGGGCTCTCGCTGCTGGTCATCCCGCTCGTCAACGTCGTGCTCGCGGCAGTTCCACGCGAGATCGCCGGCGGCGCAGGCGGGGTCTTCAGCACCGCCCAGCAGCTCGGCGGCGCCGTCGGGGTGGCGATCGTCGGCAGCGTCTTCTTCGCGCAGCTCGAGACCCACTCGTACACGTCCTCGTTCGAGCACGCCGTCCCGGTCGTGATCGGGCTCTACGTCGCAGCGGCTCTGCTCGCACTCGTCCTGCCCCGGACCGCGGTCGGCGAGGACGCGGTCGCCGAGATCTGAGCTCGAGCACGCACCGGGCGCCTGCAGCGGGCGCGCGCCCGCATCGACGCGAGCGCGGGCTAGCGCGCCCGCTCGGCGCGCAGCCGCTCGGCCAGGTACTCCCAGTCGCGGTCGAACCGGTACGAGTGCCGGTCGGGCGGCCCCGGCGCCGAGGTCTCCAGCCAGAGCACCGTGTTGCCCTTCGTCTCGTAGAAGGCGTGGATGCACCCGACGCCGGTCCAGAAGACGTCGCCCGGCCGGAGCGTGTACCGCGAGCCGTCGGCGACCACGTCGACCTCGCCCTCGAGCATCACGTACGACTCCTCGAACGGATGGTCGTGCGGATGGGCGACGGCGCCGGGCTGGTAGCCGACCATGAACATCGTCTGCAGCTGGGCGTCGAGCCGCTTGTCGACGAGCATCTTCACCGTGATCCCGCTGTAGGCGAGAGCCGCGGTCGCCATGCTCGCCGAGACCGTCGGCTCGTCGACGGATGCCCCGCGCTTCAGCCGGTCGAGATCCATGTCGCTCGGGCTGAGGAGGAAGAGGTTGCGGTTCCGAGGGTCGCGGACGTCGAGGGGGACGGGCTCCGTCTCCGGGGCGGGGCCGACGAAGAACGTGTCCGGCGGCTCGCCCGGCCCGCGCGGGCGTGGCGAGAACATCTCGATCCAGCGCGAGCGCTCGTCCGACCGCCACGCGTGGACGACACCGACGGGGATCGCGCCGCACGCTCCTTCCTTCAGGCGCACCGCGTGGCCGTCGAGGTCGAGAACCGGCTCGCCCTCGAGGACGTAGAAGCTCGACTCGAAGGAGTGCAGGTGCGAGTCGACGTACCCGCCCTCGAGCTCGACGAGGATCAGCCCGGTGTGGGTGGAGCCCGTGTGGCCGCCGACGAGGAGCGCCCGCGTCAGCCCGGCGCTGTGCTCCGGAAGGGCCGGCTCGAACGAGATCTCCTCCCGCCGGACCAGCAGATGGCGGGCTACGTCAGCAGCCATCCGCCGTCGACGGGGAGGTTGACGCCGCTGACCGCACGGTTCTCGAGCAGGAAGACGGCCGCGTCGACGACCTCGTCCATCGTCGCGAGCTCGCCCCGGGGCGTGCGCGAGCGGAGGTTCTCGAGGACGGAGTCGGGCTTCGCCGCCCAGTACGGGCTGTCGCCGACCACGCCCGGGTGGATGCCGTTGACGCGGGTGGGCGCCAACTCGACGGCGAACGTGTTCACGAGCCCGATCACTCCGCCGTTCACGGTGGTCACCGTGGTCGATCCGGGGTAGGGCCGCCGGAGCGCGAGGCCGCCGAAGATCAGGATCGAGGAATCCTCGCCCAGGCGGCTCGCGACGGTGTGGACGACCTCGGTGTAGCCGACGAGCTTGAGGGTGACGAGCTTCTTCCCGCGCTCGAGGTCGTAGTCGCGGACGGTGTTCTCGTCGCGGTCGACCGCGCCGAGCACGAGACGGTCGACGGTACCGAGGCCGGCGCACGCCTCGGCGATCGTCTCCGGCTCGGAGAGGTCGAACGCGATCGCCCGGACCGAGCCGGGGATCTCGTCGGCGACGGCCGAGGCGCGCTCGGCGTCGCGGCCCGTGATCACGACGTCGCGGCCGCGGGCTGCGTAGGCCGCGGCGAGCCGCGCGCAGATGCCGGACGTTCCGCCGATGATCACGACCGCGCCTTCAGCCACCGCGCGAGACGATAACCGGTCGAGAAAGGATTGCGAGCCTGTCCGGGGAACCGTTGCGAGGGGGCGGGCCTGCGGCCTGGCGATCTGCCTCTCCCGGAAGCCAGGCGGGTCACAGTCCGCCCCCGTTGTAGCTCCTATCGGCAGCAGGCCCGGGCGGCGTTAGCGGATGCGCGCGAGGCGTATGCTCGTACGGTCATTCCGGATCGGAGGTCGGCATGTTGGGAGACAAGAACGCTGCTGCCACGCTCGCGGTGAGCGATCTGCAGCGGGCACGCGACTTCTACGAGAACACCCTCGGGCTGAGCGTGGTCCAGGAGACGCCCGGCGCCGTGATCTACCGCAGCGGCAGCTCGACGGTGCTCGTCTATCCCTCCCAGTTCGCCGGGACGAACCAGGCCACCGCCGCCGCCTGGTCCGCGGGCGACGAGTTCGACGCGGTCGTCGAGGCACTGACCTCGAAAGGAGTCCAGTTCGAGCAGTACGACGACCTGCCGGACACGACGCGCGAAGGGCCCGTGCACACGATGGGCGACCTGAAGACCGTCTGGTTCAAGGACCCGGACGGCAACATCCTGGCGGTCGGCAACCAGGGGATGTGACCGCTCGCCGGCAGCGCCGGCCTACGCCGCCGCTGCCGCCTGCTCGAGCTCGTCGATCTGGATCTTCCCCAGCTCGGTCAGCCCGCGACCGACGGCGCGCGGACGATCCGCGGATCGGTAAAGACGTCCAGGTCGTCCCGGCTGGTCGAGGAGAACTCGGACACGACCGCTCCCTCCGCCCCCGCCTGGAACCAGTGCAGCGTGTCGGGCGGGATCGTGTGCTGGTCGCCGGGACGGAGCGGGATGCGCCCGCCGTCGACGTACAGATCGACGCTGCCGGCCCGGCAGCGGAAGGTCTCCTCCTTGCCCGGCGTGCCTTCGAAGGGCGGATGGCGGTGCTCGGGGCACGTCTGGCCCGGGTAGAGCACGAGCTCCTTGGCGCAATAGCGGTCGGTGTTCACGTACACGAGCAGCTGCAGCCCGACCTCGCGCAGCCGGCCGAGGCCGAAGTCGGCGACCTCGATCGCCCGCCGCTCGTCGTCGGTGAGGACGATCCCCGCGGCCTCGAGCTGCCGGGCCGCGTACGCCTGCGCCTCGTCGTGCTCCTCCCGCGTGATCACGCGTTCGGACCGTAGCGAACCGAGTGAAGCATCTAGCGTTTCGGAAGTGCCGGCCCCGCCCTGGCCAGTCGAGACCGAGCGACTCGTCCTTCGGCCGTTCGAGCCCGGCGATCTCGAGGCGCTGCACGCGATCCACTCGGACGAGGCGGGAGCCCGCTACCTGTACAACGAGCCGCGCACGCTCGACGAGGTGCGCGACCTGCTGGAGCGGAAGATCGCCGGCGCCCGGATCGACGGCGAAGGCCAGTGGCTGGCGGCGGCGGCGACCTCGAAGCAAGCCGGCGAGCTCGTCGGCGACATCTCGCTGCTCTGGGCGAGCGAGGAGCACGGCCAGGGCGAGATCGGCTTCATCGTCCATCCGGCGCATCGAGGCAGGGGCTACGCGACCGAGGCGGCGCGGCCGCTCATCGACTTCGCGTTCGAGACGCTCGGCCTGCACCGGGTGGTCGGCCGGCTCGAGGCGCGGAACGCGGGCTCGGCGCGGGTGCTCGAGAAGCTGGGCATGCGTCGCGAGGCGCACCTGATCGAGAACGAATGGGTGAAGGGCGAGTGGCAGAGCGAGCTCGTCTACGCGGTGCTCGACCGCGAGTGGCGCAGCTAGCCCACGATATGCCGCCGAGCACTCGTCGGATTCATCCGCGGCGCCGCCGGGAGCGCCGCCCACGCGACCGACGGCCCGGTCGTCCAGCCGCCGGGCCTCTGCCTGGAGACCGTGAGCACGCTCGGCGCCGGCGACGTCTTCCACGGTGCGCTGGTCGCGGCGCTTGCGCGCGACGCGCCGCTCGCCGATGCCCTACGCTCGGCGAACGCCGCCGCCGCGCTGTCCTGCCGGGCGCTCGACGGGCGGTCGCGATTCCCACCCTCGACGAGCTGGAGAGGAGCATCGCATGACGCATCGCATCGCCGTGATCGCCGGCGACGGCGCCGGTCCCGAGGTGATCGCCGAGGCGAGGAAGGTCGTCGACGCCCTCGGCCTGGACGTCGCCTGGACCGACCTGCCGTGGGGCACCGACCACTACCACGCGCACGGGACGATGGTGCCGCCGGACGCGCTCGAGACGGCGAGAGCGCACGACGCGATCCTGCTCGGGGCAGTCGGCCATCCGTCCGTCCCGGACCACGTCACGCTCTGGGGGCTGCTGCTGACGATGCGGCAGGGCCTCGACCTGTGGGCGAACCTCCGTCCCGCGCGGCTCCTCGACGGGGTGCCCTCGCGGCTCGAGGGCCGGCCTCAGGTCGACATGCTCTTCGTCCGCGAGAACACCGAGGGCGAGTACTCCGGGGTCGGCGGCCGGGCGCACCAGGGACTGCCGCTCGAGGTCGGGATCGAGACGAGCGTGTTCACCCGAGCGGGCGTCCGTCGCGTGGTCGAGTACGCCTTCGGGCTCGCGGAGCAGCGGCGGGGAATCCTGACCAGCGCGACGAAGTCGAACGCGTCGCGCTACGGCTACGTCCTCTGGGACGAGGTCGCCGAGGAGGTGGCGGCCGACCACCCCGACGTCCGCTACGAGCGCGTCCTCGTCGACGCGCTCGCCGCCCGGATGGTCTCGGCGCCCGCGAGCCTCGACGTCGTCGTCGCCTCCAACCTGTTCGGCGACATCCTCACCGACCTGGCCGCCGTCCTCCAGGGCGGCATGGGCATGGCCGCGAGCGCCAGCCTCGCCCCCGGCTCGCACGGCCCCGGCGTCTTCGAGCCCGTCCACGGCTCCGCTCCCGACATCGCCGGCCAGGGGATCGCGAACCCGATCGGGGCGATCTGGAGCGCCGCGCTGATGCTCGACCACCTCGGCGAGGCCGACGCCGCCAAGCAGGTCATGGCGGCGATCGAGGCCGTCTGCCGCGACGGGATCCTCACCAGGGACCTGGGCGGAACCGCCTCGACCATGGAGGTCGGGAGCGCGATCGCCGCTCGCGCCGCAGCGTGAGCCCGGCGCTAGTAACACTCTGTTACTAGCGCTCAGGAGCGCTCGCCGAGGCCGAACGGCAGCTAGTAACACTCTGTTACAAGGCGTTCGGAGGCGGAACGTGACGCCGTGGTGGCGGGACGCCGTCCTCTACCAGATCTCCGTCCGCAGCTTTGCCGAAGCGCGCAGGGCTAAGCTCGCGCTGATGCGGCACGTCGTCCTTTTGCGCGGGATCAACGTCGGGGCGCACAACCGGATCGCGATGCCGGCGCTGCGCGAGCTGCTCGAGCGGGCGGGCTTCGACGAGGTGCAGACGTATCTGCAGAGCGGCAACGTCGTGCTCTCGAGCTCCGCGACGGGGGAGCAGGTGGCAAGGACCTGCGAGCGCCTGATCGCGGACGAGCTCGGCCTTCGGATCGCGGTCGTCGTCCGCACGCGCGCCCAGCTCGCGAAGGTCGTCGAGCGCAACCCGTTCCGCGAGGTGGCGACCGATCCGAAGCGCTACCAGGTCAGCTTCCTGTCGGCCAGGCCTGCGCCCGCGGTGCTGGAGAAGCTCGAGCAGGTTCGCGCCGAGGACGAGCGGCTCGCGGTGATCGGCCGCGAGATCTACGCCTGGCACCCCGGAGGCGCCGCGCGGTCGAAGCTCTGGGCGATGCTGGCGGGCCCGTCCCTGAAGGTGACCGCGACCGCCCGGAACTGGACGACCGTCACGAAGCTGCTCGAGCTCGCGTCCGCGTAGCGCGGGCTAGCCGGCCCGGACGTGGGCGAGCTTGTCCGGGTTCAGGACCGACCGGATCGCGACCACGACCCCGTCGACGATCTCCAGCGCCGCCACCCAGACCGCGCGGCCGTCCTCGCCGTAGAAGACGAAGCCGGGATCGCCGTTCACGACCGCCGCGCGGTGCACGAACCCCAGCTCGCGCGCCCGCTGCCCCCAGCCGACGATCGCCTTCGCCACCCGCTCGGCGCCGACGAGCGGCTCCGGCACGGACGGCGCCTTCCCGCCGCCGTCGCCGTGGATGGTGACGTCCGCCGCGAGCAGCTCGACCAGCTCCTCCGTGCGGCCCTCCTCCCAGGCGACGAGGAAGCGCCGGGCGACCTCCTCGCGCTCCTCGCGCGAGACGTCGAACCGCCGCCTGCCCTCGTCGACGTGCCTGTGGGCCCGCGCGAGGATCTGCCGGCAGTTCTGCGGGGTCTTGCCGACGATCCGCGCCACCTCGTCGTACGAGTAGTCGAAGACCTCCCGAAGCAGGAAGACCGCCCGCTCGACCGGCGACAGCTTCTCGAGCAGATGCAGGAACGCGAGGGAGAGCGAGTCGGCCATCTCCGCGTGGCCGCTCGCCTCGTCGTCGACGATCGGCTCCGGCAGCCATTCGCCGGGGTAGACCTCCCGTCTCGCCTGCGCGGAGCGCAGCCGGTCGATCGCCAGCCGCGTCGTCACCGTCGCAAGGTAGGCCTTCGGCGACTCGGGCTCGACCCCGGCCTCGTGGTAGCGGAGAAACGTGTCCTGCACCACGTCCTCGGCGTCCGCGACCGAGCCGAGCATGCGGTACGCGATCGCGAACAGGTACGGGCGTAGCTCCTCCTGCGTCTCCATGCCTCGAAGACGTACGTGCCCGCCCGCCCGTGACATGTCACGCGCTGCGGGGCCTGCTCGTCTCCGGTTCGAGATCAGCGAAGAGAGAGGAGCACACGATGAAGATCTTCGTTGCAGGAGCGACGGGCGCGATCGGAACGCGCCTCGTGCCGCAGCTCGTGGAGCGCGGCCACGACGTGATCGGCACGTCCCGCTCGGCCGACAAGGCGGAGCGGATTCGCGAGCTGGGGGCCGACCCGGTCGTCCTCGACCTGCTCGACCCGGACGCCGTCCGCCGAGCGATCGAGGCAGCCCGGCCGGAGGCGGTCGTCCATCAGGCGACCGCGCTCAGCGGCGTGAGCGACCTCAGGAACTTCGACCGGACCTTCGCGCTCACCAACAGGCTGCGAGTCGAAGGCACCGACGCGCTGCTGGCGGCTGCCCGGGCGGCCGGAGTCGGCCGCATCGTCGCGCAGAGCTTCGCCGGCTGGCCCTCGGGACGGGCACGGGGGCCGCTCGCGACGGAGGACGACCCGCTCGACGCGGCGCCGGTGCCTGCGATGCGCGAGAGCTTCGAGGCGATTCGCCACCTTGAGGAGGCGATCACCGCGGCGGGCGGGATCGTCCTCCGCTACGGGGGCTTCTACGGATCGCCCGACGACGCGCAGATCGAGGTCGTCCGGAAGCGCCGCTTCCCGGTCGTCGGGGACGGCGGCGGGGTCACGTCGTTCATCCACCTCGAGGACGCGGCCTCGGCGACCGTGCTCGCGCTCGAGCGTGGCACGCCGGGCATCTACAACGTCGTCGACGACGACCCGGCGCCGGTGCGCGAGTGGCTGCCCGTGCTGGCCGAGACGATCGGCGCGAAGCCACCGCGCCGCGTCCCCCGCGGGCTGGCGCGCCTCGTGGCCGGCGAGGCCGCCGTGTTCCTGATGACCGAGGCCCGCGGGGCGTCCAATGCGAAGGCGAAGCGGGAGCTGGGGTGGACGCTGCGCTACCCGAGCTGGCGGCAGGGGTTCGCCGCCGCGTACGCCGGCGTGGCCCCGCGGCGGGCCGACCGGCCCGCGGCGTCGCCGGCGACGACGTCCCGCTCGCGCAGTGGACGAAGAGTCACGGTTTCGTGACGCGCGGGTGCCAGGCATCACGTGGCAACCGTCACGATCGCGGTGAGCCTGGAGGCGTTCCCGGCGCGCGCTACAGCGCGCGCCGGTAGCGCCACACCGCGACCGGCACGAAGACGAGCAGGATCCCCGCGACCCAGGCGAGCGACTGGAGGACGTCCGACGTCGCCGGCGTCCCCAGCGTGAGCGCGCGGGCGGCCGACGCCGTCACCGACACCGGCTGGTGCTCGGCGAAGGGCTGCAGCCAGCCGGGCATGGACGCGACCGGCACGAAGGCGGACGACGCGAACACGAGCGGCGCCATGACGGGAAACGCCGCGGCCTGGGCGGACTCGGGATTGGCGAGGAAGAGCCCGAGGGTCGCGAACACCCAGCAGAGCGCGTAGCCGAACAGCAGGACGAGGACCATCGCGAGGACGAACTTGCCCCAGTTCGAGTGCAGGTGGAAGCCGACGAGGAAGCCGACCGCGCTCATCAGGATGACGACGAACACGTTGCGGGCGAGGTCGGCGAACGTCCGGCCGACGAGCACGGCCGAGCGGGCCATCGGCAGCGAGAGGAAGCGCTCGAGCAACCCGCTCTGGACGTCGGTGGCCAGCCCGATCGCGGTCGCGATCGCGCCGAACACCGAGGTCTGGACGAAGATGCCCGGCATCAGGTAGTCGACGTAGTCGACGCCCGGCACGCGGATCGCGCCGCCGAAGACGTAGCGGAACATCAGCACGAAGACGACGGGCTGGATCGTCGAGAACACGAGCAGCTGCGGGACGCGCCGGTAGCCGACGATGCCGCGCCACGCGATCGCGAGCGCATCCGACAGCCCGGTGAGCATCACGGGCCGACTCCGCCGCAGCGCGAGCGTCGAGACGAGCTGATCGGTGCTCATGCGGCCTCCGGGTCGGCTCGGCGCTCCTCGTCGACGGGCTCTGCGTGGTGCCCGGTCAGGGCGAGGAAGACGTCGTCGAGGCTGGGCTCGCGGACGGTCAGGCCGCTGGGGACGACACCCGCGCCGTCGAGCTCGCGGAGAGCGTCGACGACGACGCGCGCGCCGTCTCCCGACGAGACCCGCACCGTCGTCCCGTCGAGCTCCGGCGCGCCGATCCCGGCCCGGGCGAGGAGCGCCTGGGCCCGCGCCGCGCCCGCGGTCCCGCCGAAGGCGAGCTCCACGACCGTGCTGCCGAGCTTCGCCTTCAGCCGCGCCGGCGTGTCGTTGGCGATCACCCGCCCCCCGTCGACGACGGCGACGCGCACGGCGAGCCGGTCGGCCTCCTCCAGGTACTGCGTCGTCAGGACGACGGTCGTGCCGTCCTCGACGAGCTCGGCGACCATCTGCCAGACCTCGTTCCGGCTGTGTGGATCGAGGCCGGTGGTCGGCTCGTCGAGGAAGAGCACGGGCGGCCGATTCACGAGCGCCGCAGCAAGGTCGATGCGGCGGCGCATGCCGCCCGAGTAGGTCCGCACCGGGCGATCCGCAGCCTCGGTCAGCTCGAACCGCTCGAGCAGCTCGGCCGCCCGCGCCGCGATCTCGCGGCGGGGCAGGTGGACGAGCCGTCCGATCAGGCGCAGGTTCTCACGTCCCGTGAGGTTGCCGTCGACGGCCGCGTACTGACCGGCCAGGCCGATCGTGCGCCGGACGGCCTTGGCGTCCCGGACGACGTCGTGGCCGAGCACCTCCGCCCGCCCGCCGTCCGGAGCCAGGACGGTCGCGAGAATGCGGATCGTCGTGGTCTTGCCGGCGCCGTTCGGGCCGAGCAGGCCGAAGACCGTCCCGGCGCCGACCTCGAGGTCGATGCCCGCCAGGGCGGTCACGGCTCCGAAGTGCTTGGTCAAGCCCTCGACCCGGATCGCGGTTTCGCTCACCTCCGCACCTTACGCATCCGTGCCCTCCTCGCCGTCCTCGGCGAGCAGGCCGTAGAGCGCGCGCCGCGCGCTCCCGAGGACCTTGCGCGCCTCTGTCACCTGGCGCTCGTCGCCGACGTGAGCGATCTGGCCGGCGGCCATCGCCACCTGCCGGATCTCGCCGACGAGCGCGGCGACGTCGTCGTCCACCGACTCGCTCATCTCCTCCCACGGCGCGACCAGCCGGTCACGGCGCTCGGAGACGTAGTCCCGGCCAGCGTCGGTCAGGACGAACGTACGCCGTCCCTCGCGCTCCTCCGTCCGTACGAGGCCCTCGTCCTCGAGCTGGGCGAGGGCCGGATACACGGAGCCGGGGCTCGGCTGCCAGACGCCGCCGGAGCGATGCTCGATCTCCTGCATCAGCTGGTAGCCGTTCCGGGGCTCCTCGGCCAGGAGCAGGAGCAGGGCGGCGCGGATCGCGCCGCGCCGGGCGCGAGGGCCACGGCGACGGCCTCCTCCGCGGCCGCCGAAGAAGAACGGGTCGTACGGGAACGGCCCGCGCCCGAACGGCGGCCGGTGCCGGCCGCGACCGCGGCCGCGTCCCCCCGCCTCCATTGCCAGGATCGACGGGCCCGCCAGGGCCCGCCAGGGGAAGGCATGCGCTCTGCCAGTCATGATTCGTACCTCCAATCGATAGTCTCAGTACGATCACGATATATCGAGATATGCTCACTCGTCAAATCGGGAAGCTGGCAAGCTTGCGCTCGTGCCGGACGAGCCGACCGAGCTCCTCCTGCCCGATGCCGCCGCGTGGCGCACCTGGCTCGAGGCCCATCACGCAGATCGCCTCGAGGCCTGGCTGGTGCTGGCGAAGAAGGGGACGACCGAGCCGACGACCCTCCGCTACGACCAGGCGCTCGAAGAGGCGCTGTGCTTCGGCTGGATCGACGGACAGATGCGCCGGCGCGACGACGCCACCACGTGGCAGCGGTTCACGCCGCGCCGGGCGCGCAGCAGCTGGTCGCAGCGAAACGTCGCGCTCGCCGAGCGGCTGATCGCCGAAGGACGCATGCACCCCGCGGGGCTGGCCGCGGTCGAGCAGGCGAAGGCGGACGGCCGCTGGGAGGCGGCCTACGCCGGCGCCGCGACGATCGAAGTGCCCGCGGACCTGGCCGAGGCGCTCGCTGCCGAGCCGAAGGCGAAGGCGGCCTTCGACCGCCTCTCGGGACAGAACCGCTACGCGATCCTCTATCGCGTGACGACGGCCCGCCGCGCCGACACGCGAGCGCGCAGGATCGAACGGTTCGTCGCCATGCTCGCCCGCGGCGAGACGATCTATCCCCAGAAGCGGCTCTAGACGCCCCGCTGGCAGTGCCGCAGGGCGTTGAGACACCCGTCGACCAGCGACTGCAGCGTGCTCTGGTTCCAGGCGTTGAAGAAGTCGGCGTGCGCCGAGAACTGGCCGCCGGACGCCAGGCTCAGCCCCGGCCCGCCCGCGGTCGGATAGCGGAGGTTGAGTTGGATCGCGGGGAGCGCGACCGGGTGGTCGGCCGGGCAGCGCCCGCGCGTCGAGTACGCCATGTGGCTCTCGTGGTCGGGGCTGTCCAGGTTGCGGCCGTCCCAGCAATCCGGGAAGCGGACGTGCAGCGCCAGGCCGCGCCGGCCGGCGTCCGGGCAGGTCGGGATCGTCTCCGTCGGCCGTACTCCGGCAACCGGCCCGCAGTTCCAGTACGTGATCGCCGCTCCCTGCGGCGCGGTCGCCTTCGAGTTGCCGGCGATCAGCTTGAAGCCGGGCGGGAACGCGCGCACGGGATCGAGCGTGTGCCGCCGGTAGTACACCGTCGCGCCGCGCGGCTCGATCGGCCGGCCGCCCGCCGAGAGCAGCGTTGGCGCCCAGTAGGCCGCGGTGTCGCCGGCGCGGCGGCACGACGAGCCGAACTGCTGCAGGCTGCCGAGGGTCGAGAAGGCATTCGTCGAGTCGTTGCCGATGAACGTGTGGTCGTGCGACTTGTTCGGCTGGTCCGGGAAGACGATCGGGTCGTCCATGTTCCGGTGGCTGAAGCGGCACGCGCTGACGAAGTTCACCCCGCGCAGCTGGCGCGGCGTGCTGACCGACGGAGCCGCGTTGGAGCTCGCGGGTGCGGCGTTGCCGCCGAGCGACGGTGCGGCGCCGAGACCGACGAGCGCGCCGAGACCGACAAGCGACGAGACGGCGACGAGGACGGAGCGCTTCATCGGAACCCCCTTGGTCGTGCAGCCTGAACCGGGCAGTCTCCGCACCGCCTGCAAGGGGCCCGTAAAGGGATTGTCAAGCGGAGGTAATCCGCCGGCGGCGGTAGACGGGGCCGAGCGGCCCAGCCGCCCAGTCGTCCTCGGGCCAGGGCGGCAGGGCCGGATAGTTGAGCCCCTCGTCGTACAGGATCGGCGGCTCCCGCCGGAGCCCGTTCGCAAGCGTCTCCGGGAAGCCGTCGGCGACCGCCTCTGCGGCAGTCCGCCACAGGGCGAAAACCCGTTCCTCGAGCACGGCGGTGCCCTCCTTGTACCCCCGGCCCGATCGCGGGAAGTCGAGCTCGAGTGGCTCGCCCCAGACGACGCAGCACGTCCGGCGGTTCCGGAGGCTCCAGCCGAACGTGTCGATTCCGCACGGGACGACCGGCACGCCTTCCTGGATCGCGAGCATTGCCGCCCCCGCGTGCATCGGGCCCGGATGGCCGAGCCGCTGGCGCGTGCCCTCGGCGAACACGCCTACCACGTGGCCGTTCTGGAGCGCCCACCGGGCGACGCGGATCGAGTCACGGTCGCCCTCGCCGCGCCGCACCGCGAACGCGCCGGTCCAGCGCAGGAGCTCGCCGGCGATCGGCACGCGCAGGAGCTCGATCTTGGCCATGTAGTACAGCGAGCGACGGGAGTGCACCCCGACGATGGCCGGGTCGATCGCGGAGAAGTGGTTCACGGCGACGACCGCGGCGCCGGTGGCCGGCATCAGCTCGTGCCCGTAGCCCCAGCTCGGCGCGAGCCGCTTGATGATCGGCGCGACCGTCCGCCGCGCGAACGGCCACGTCTGCTCCGGGTTCTCGCCGAGCAGCCTGTACAGCCCGAGCCGGGTGAGCACGCGGCGAGTCTAGTCGTGTGCCTCTGCTACCTTCGGCGAGTGACCGACGATCCCGCCCAGTCGGCGGTCTACGAGGTGACCTGCCCTCATTGCGGAAAGCAGTTCCAGGAGGAGCTGCTCACCGGCCCAGCCGCGCGCTACAACGGCTTCAAGTGCCCGCACTGCCGGCTGTTCGTCCCGTTCGCCCGGGTAGAGGCCGCCGTCGAGCCGAACCCATAGCCGCCGGCGCGACCAACGCCCCGAGCGCAGCCGAGCCGGACACATAGGTCTCCGCCGCGACCGACACGGCAGGCGCGGCCCCATAGGCCACCGCCGCCGCGACCGACAAGGCGGGCGCGGCCCGAGCCGACCCTGAGGTGCGAACCGGGTTTCCGGGGAAGGGGGCCCACGGGGGAAACCGGCCGTTCCCCCGTGGTTCCGCCGCCGCGACCGACAAGGCGGGCGCGGCCCGAGCCGACCCTGAGGTGCGAACCGGGTTTCCGGGGAAGGGGGCCCACGGGGGAAACCGGCCGTTTCCCCCGTGCCGCCAGGGAAGGGGGCCCACGGGGGAAACCGGCCGTTTCCCCCGTGCTACTAGACGCAGTCCTTGAGGCCCTGCGCTTCCGGCAGCGACTCGAGCTTCTTCAGCG
>Ga0070741_10005557_pt1 | contig 27852 bp, 35 predicted proteins | sample Coa_R1_4_FD_66440 | JGI IMG/M metagenome (GOLD analysis project Ga0070741, IMG submission 66440) | Surface soil microbial communities from Centralia Pennsylvania, which are recovering from an underground coalmine fire - Coalmine... | ecosystem: Environmental > Terrestrial > Soil > Unclassified ...
TCGTTCGGCGGCAAGTTTCCCGCCGAGATCGTGCGCAGCGTGATCGACGGGCGCCGCCAGGTGGCGATGCACGGGCCGCGCGACATGCCCGTGTGGGGCCAGGTTTTCACGATGCAGTACAAGGACCGCTCGGCGCAGGCGCCGGAGCGGGTATCCCCCGAGCCGCCGCATTTCGCCTCTCCGCCGGGCGGCGCGGAGTCGTACGCGGAGCAGAACATCCAGGCGCTCGTCGCCTATCTGGAAGAGATCCAGCACTGAACTTCGAGGAGACAGTCATGACACCGATGCCGATCGAGATCTTCATGAACGTGTGCAAGCAGAACGTCGACTGCGGGATGCGCGTGGTCGAGGCGCTCGCCGAGGGCGCGACGCGCATCCGCGAGATCCAGCTCGAGGCCGCGACCGAGGCCCACGCCGCCGCGGTGGCGACGCAGAAATGCATCGCGGGCGCGACGCAGCCGGCCGACCTCTGGAAGCTCTACAGCGAGTGGCTGCTCGCGAGCGCGCAGAAATCCGCCGCCTACTGGCAGGAGATCGGGCGCGCGGTAAACGAGACGAACACCGCGGTCCTCAAGTGCATCGGCGAGGGCGCGCAGGCGCTGCCGGCGGCCGCGGCGATCGGCGACGGCGACGCGGCGAAGCAGGCGCTCGCCGGCGTGATCGACAACGCCTACAAGCAATGGGTGGACGCGACGCGCGAGTTCTACAGCTTCTCGAGCGCCGCTCCCTTCGCGCGCGCGGCCGCGGCATGAGCAAGCAGCCGATACCGGAAACCGCGCCCGACTTCGACGCGACGCGCATCGTGGAGCGCCCGGACGGCTTCTACTGGCAGGCGAAGGCGGGCGGCCGCGAGTGCGGCCCGTTCGCCACGCTGCTGCGGGCCGTGCAGGAGATGCAGGCAAGCGACGGCGCCGAGCTCGAGGCGGGCGAGACGCTGGAGGAAGCCGAAGCGGAAATCGGAATCTCGGAATGGATCGATCCGGAGACGGGCGAGCCTTCCGAGGAGAACCGCCCCCGCCTGGAAGAGCATTGAGCCGCGCGCTACGCGGCGACGCGCTCGAGCTCCCAATTGCGGGTGAGCGTGTCCTGCAGCAGCACGAACTGGCGCCCGTCGAGGACCGTGACGCGGTAGTGCTTGCGCCCGTCGTCTTCCCAGTGCTCATTCACGCGGGCGATGCGCAGGAATTTCTCGCCGAGGCGGAACCCGACCGGTGTGTCCGCGCCGTGCGCGATTCTCGACTGGACATGGATCTTCATGCCTCCATCGTGCGCTTGCTCGCCGCGGCGCTATTGATCCTGATCAACGTTGCGCTCAGCGCGGCGCGCGGAAGCGCAGTATTCCGAGCAGCAGGAGTGCTAGCCCGGCGAGCGCCGCGCCGCCGTAGAAGGTGAACGCGGGCCCGATCGCTTCCCAGATCCAGCCGGCGAGCAGGCTCGCCGCGAGCAGCGCCACGCCGCTCGCGAGGTTGAAGAAGCCGAAGGCGCTGCCGCGCATTGCGGGCGGCGCCGTTTCCGCGACCATCGCGGCGAAGAGTCCCTGGGTCAGCCCCAAATGCAGGCCCCAGAGCGCGACGCCGGCGCCCAGAGCGCCGGGGCCGTGCGCCTGCGCGAGTAGCAGGTCGGCCGCGAAGAGCGCGCAAATGCCCGCGGCGAGCAGCTTGTCGTGGCGCACGCGGTCGGCGAGCTTGCCCGCCGGATAGGCGCAGAGCGCGTAGACCGCGTTCATGATGACGAGCACGAGCGGCGCGTAGGCGTCCGGCAGGCCGAGCTGCTGCGCGCGCAGAAGAAGGAACGCCTCGCTGAAGCGCGCGAGCGTGAACACGGCGCCCACCGCGACCACCGTCCAGCACGCCGGGCCGAGGTCCGCCGCCGCGCTCCAGGAGAAGCGCGCGCCCGCGGCCGACACTGGCGCCGGCTCCTGCACGCCCACGACGAGGAGCGCAACGGAGAGCGCCGCCGGCAGCGTAGCGAACCAGAACACCGTGCGGAAATCGCCTGCCCAGACGAGCATGAGCACGAACCCGAGCAGCGGCCCGAGGAGCGCGCCCACCGTGTCGAGCGCCTGCCGCAGGCCGTACGCCGCGCCCCGGATCCCCGGCGGCGCGAGGTCGGCGACCAGCGCATCGCGCGGCGCGCCGCGGATGCCCTTGCCGACGCGGTCGAGGAAGCGGGCGCTCAGGACCCAGTCCACCGACGAGGCGAGCGCGAAGAGCGGCTTGGAAAGCGCCGCCAGGCCGTAGCCGGCCACGGCGAGCGCCTTGCGCTTGCCGAGATAGTCGCTGAGCGTCCCGGAGAACACCTTCACCACGAGCGCGGCGGACTCCGCGATGCCCTCGACGATCCCTACGGCGAGCGCGCTTGCGCCGAGCGCGGACACCATGAAGACCGGCAGCAGGCTGTGGATGAGCTCCGAGGACGTGTCCATCAGCAGGCTGACGAATCCGAGCAGCCAGACGCTGCGCGGGATGCGAGGGGCGGGGGCCATGGGGTTTCCGTTTTTCCTACACGCCAAAGAGCCGTTTTCCTCCGGTGGATTCAGCCGCCGCCGATAGGCCGGGCGCGGGGCCTTCCGTAGTCTGGAAGCGTAGACCACAACCGTGGAGCGCTTCATGAGAACCGGATCGGAACGGGTGCAGAACCAGCAGGCGGCCGGCGCGGAAGCCGACCTTTCACGCCGGGTCGAGGCGCTCTTCGGCCGCTGCCCGACGCTCGCCGGCTTCTCGGTGCAGGAAGCCTCCGGGATGGGCCGCGACCGCCAGGCCGAGGCGCTCCAGCGCGAGCTGTGCATCGCCGACGTGGCGGTGCAGGCCTGGCCGGAGCTCGGCGCGAGCCGGGGCCTCTACGACGAGATCGCACAGATGCTGCTCGAGCTGCTCGAAGAGCGGCCGGAGAGCTACGACCTGCTGCGCGGGCGCACGTTCGCGCGCACGTTCCACTGAGGGAGAGGAAAAATGAACGACTTCGAAGACCGCATCTATGACGAGGATTTCGCGCTCACCGGCGAGATGGAGCTCGACGAGCTCGACGACGCCGACACCGCGGTGGAGATGCAGCAGCTCATGAGCCGGGTCACCGCAACGCGCCTCGCCGGCGTGTGACGCGGACGCAGGCGGAACGCCGCCTGCGAGGGCGCAGTTTGATCCCGGTCAAACCGGGCGAACCCGCGTGCGCCTAGGATTCAATGGTCAGCCACCACTTTTTTTTGGAGGGCATCATGGCCAACCTCACGCGCTACAACCCCTTTGAAGAGCTGTTCAACGAATTCGGCAAGGGCTTCTGGGTGAAGCCCTATGCGTTCCCGGCCGAGACCGACATCAAGATGAAGATCGACGTCACCGAGGACGACAAGGCCTACAGCATCAAGGCCGACATCCCCGACGTGAAGAAGGAAGACATCCAGGTCGACGTCAACGACGAGCTGGTGTCGCTGCGCGCCGAGGTGAAGCAGGAGAAGGAAGAGAAGAAGGGCGAGAAGGTCGTGCACAGCGAGCGCTCCTACGGCGTCGTCACGCGCACCTTCACGCTGCCGAGCGCGGTGGACGCGCAGGCGGCGAAGGCGGAATACAAGGACGGCGTGCTGAACCTCGTTCTGCCGAAGAAAGCGAACGGCAGCGGCAAGCGCATCGCAATCTCCTAGATGCCGGCCAAGCAGCTTCTTTTCGGCGACTCGGCGCACGCGCGCCTGCTCCGCGGGCTGAACACGCTCGCCGACGCGGTGCGCGTGACGCTCGGGCCCAAGGCGCGCACCGTCGTGCTGGAGAAGTCCTGGGGCGCGCCGACGGTCATCAACTCCGGCGTCGTCGTCGCGAAGGAGATCGAGCTCGAGGACCGCTTCGAGAACATGGGCGCGCAGATGGCGCGCGAGGTCGCCGCGAAGACCTCCGAGGTCGCGGGCGACGGCACCACGACCGCGACGCTGCTCGCCGCGGGCATCGTGAACGAAGGCATGAAGTACGTGGTCGCGGGCATGAATCCCATGGACCTGAAGCGCGGCATCGACCAGGCCGTCGAGGCGGTGATCGCCGAGCTCAAGCGCCTTGCCAGGCCCTGCGGCACGCGCAAGGAGATCGCCCAGGTCGGCGCCATCTCGGCGAACAACGACGCCTCGATCGGCGAGATGATCGCCGAGGCGATGGAGAAGGTCGGGCGCGAGGGCGTCATCACGGTGGAGGACGGCAAGGGGCTCGCGAACGAGCTCGAGGTCGTGGAAGGCACGCAGTTCGACCGCGGCTACCTCTCGCCCTACTTCATCAACAATCCCGAGAAGCAGAGCGTCGTGCTCGAGGACGTCTACATCCTGCTGCACGACAAGAAGATCTCCTCGATCCGCGAGCTGCTGCCGCTGCTCGAGCACGCGGCGAAGATGGGCAAGCCGCTGCTCGTCGTCGCCGAGGAAGTGGAGGGCGAGGCGCTCGCCACGCTCGTGGTGAACACGCTGCGCGGCGTACTGAAATCCTGCGCGGTGAAGGCGCCCGGCTTCGGCGACCGGCGCAAGGCCATGCTCGAGGACCTGGCGGTGCTGACCGGCGGCAAGGTCGTCGCCGAGGAAGCGGGCCTGACCCTCGAGAAGGCGCAGGCCGCGGTGCTCGGGCGGGCGAAGCGCGTGGAGATCGACAAGGACGACACGACGATCATCGGCGGCCTGGGCGAGCCGGCGGCCATCAAGGCGCGCGTCGCGCAGATCAAGCGCGAGATCGAAGAGGCGACGAGCGACTACGACAAGGAGAAGCTCCAGGAGCGCGCCGCGAAGCTCGCGGGCGGCGTGGCGCTCATCCGCGTCGGCGCCGCGACCGAGACCGAGATGAAGGAAAGGAAGGCGCGCACCGAGGACGCGCTGCACGCGACGCGCGCCGCGGTGGAGGAGGGCATCCTGCCCGGCGGCGGCGTGGCGCTGTTGCGCACGCGCGATGCGGTCAGGAACCTTTCCGCGAAAAATCCGGATCAGGACGCCGGCATCCGCATCGTGCTGCGCGCGCTCGAGGACCCGCTGCGCCAGATCGTGAGGAACGCCGGCGCCGAGCCCGCCGTGGTGCTGCAGAAGGTCATCGACGGTCAGGGCAACTTCGGCTACAACGCCGCGACCGGCGAGTACGGCGACCTGGTGGCGATGGGCGTACTCGATCCGTGCAAGGTGACGCGCACGGCGCTGCAGAACGCCGCCTCGATCGCGAGCCTCATCCTCACCACCGAGTGCATGATCGCGCAGGCGCCGGAGAAGAAAGCCGAAGAGGAGCCGGCCGAAGCGATGTAGTCACTCGCCGGCGAGTGCCAGGGGCCGGTACAGCGAGAGCTTCTTGAACTGGTGCGCTTCCATCTTGCGGATGATCTGCGCCAGCATGCGCACCGCTACGTCGACGTGCGGGCCGCGATTCAGCATGACGCACTCGGCGCGCATCGCCATGGCCGCGTCGGTGACCTCGGCGCGCGTCGGCATGCCGGTCTGCGCGACGCTGTCGAGCACCTGCGTCGCCCAGACCACCGGCAGGTGGCAGGCCTCGCCGAACCAGAGCAGCTCCTCCTGCATCTCGGCGAGGCGCTCGAAGCTGAGCTCCACCGCAAGGTCGCCGCGCGCGATCATCAGCCCGACGGGCTCGTACCTGAGCGCCTCGAACAGGATCTCCGCCAGGTTCTCGAGCGCGCCGCGCGTCTCGATCTTGAGGATCATGCCGAAGCCGCTCCTGCCGCTCCTGCGGATACGCTCGCCGACCAGGCGCACGTCGCGCGCGGAATTCACGAACGACACGCCGACGCCGTCGGCGTTCGCGAGCGCGAACTCGAGCGCGGCTTCGTCGGCCGCGCCGAGCCCGCGGCGCGAGAGCAGGCTGTCCGGAAAGGCGATGCCCTTGCCGGAGCGCAGGCGGGTGGGCCGCTTCACGCTGCGCTGCACGCGGCAGACGAGCGCGTCCGGGGAGGCCGCCTCCACCGCCGCGACGATGCGCCCGTCGTCGAGCACGACGCGCTCGCCGGCGCGTACCTGCGCGAGGATGTCGGCGTGCGGGAAGGCGAGGGCGTTCCTGCCGATGCCGTCCGCATTGAGGGTGAACGCGTCGCCGGGCTGCAGCTCGAGCGCGCGCGGCACCTTCGCCAGGCGGCCGAGCCTGCCCCTGCCCTTCACGCGGCCGGCGCGCCGCCACGTCAGGGCGAGCCCTCCCTTGAGGTAGAGCGAGCGGTCGCACTCGGCGCGGATTTCCGCGCCGCGCGCCGCGCGCACCGTGAGCGTGCGCTTGCGGCCGCCGGCGTCCACGAATTCGATCGTGTCGCCGCGTTGCAGCGCGCGCAGCCATTCCGCGGGCACCGGCAGCTCGGTCTCGCCGTGGTGCTCGGCCACGAGGCGCAGCGCGGTCGGCGACAGCGTGCGGCCCTCGCGGTCCTTGTGGCGCGGGAAGTGCAGGACCGCGTCCTCCATGTGCCGGATCTCGGCGCGCAGCTTCGGGCCGGGAAGGTCCACGAAGACGCGCGCAGAGCGGCCGCGTATCGCGGCGCGCGTCTTGAAGGTTTGCGCGATCGCGCCCCACTCGCGCGCCGTCTCGTGCGCGGCGTTGATGCGCAGCACGTCGACGCCGGCCTCGAGCAGGCCGTCGGCCCACTCCTGGGTCGCCGCCGCGGCTTCGGGCGCCGTCACCATGATGTAGACGTGCCGCTCCGCGGGACGCTTGCCGAAGAGCGCGGCGGAATTCGCATGCAGCAGCGCTTCGGCCTTGGCGCGATCCAGCGCATCGCCCGCTTGCGGCGGAATCCCGGAGAGCCATCCGCACAGGCGCAGCACGGTGTCACGCACGTGGCCTTCGCAGCGGCCGAGGGAAGACAGGCCGAGGCCCGCGAGCTCGAGCTGCAGCGGGCGCACGTCGCGGCGCCGGAGGGCGAGGTAATGCGCGAGGTTCTCGGCGCTCGGGCGCCGCTGCGGCAGCGCCTGCTCGATGCGCGTACGCTGGCGCGCCGCCTCGCGCTCCAGGGCTTCCTTCAGCGCGTGCAGGGCGTCCAAGGCTTGCATGGCGCAGAGTTGCACGCGGCGTACCCGCTGCTGTTGATCTACCTCAACACCGGTTTTTCGACGCCGGGCATGCTGGCGCCATGAAAACCCAACATGGCGGTTTCAGGATGCTGCGGCGCGAGCAGCTGCTGCAGGAGCTCGTGCACGATCCCTACAAGGAAGCGAAGAAGCACGTGGAGCCGGCGGCCTGCGCGCACTGCGGCGCGGTGTATCACCGCGGCCGCTGGACCTGGGGCGAGGCGCCGAAGGATGCCCACAGCGTGACCTGCCCGGCATGCCGTCGCATCCGCGAGCACGCGCCGGCGGGCTTCGTGAAGCTCTCCGGCGAGTTCCTGCGCACGCACCACGACGAGGTGCTCGCCCGCGTGCGCCACTGCGAGCAGAGCGAGAAGCAGGACCATCCGCTGCAGCGGATCATGGCGGTGCAGGCGGAAGAGGGCGGGATTGTCGTCACCACGACCGATCCCCACCTCGCGCGCCGCATCGGCGAAGCGGTGAACGACGCCTACCACGGCGAGCTCACCTACCACTACAACAAGGAGGAAAACCTCCTGCGCGTGACGTGGGTGCGCTAGGAACCGAATAACACTTCCGGGTGATGGCGCGCACGGCGCGCTGCCGCGAGAATTCCGCGGCACGACTTCTCCTCCCGCCCGTGTTCGAATCCTCCTGCGGGCGGGCCTTCGAGCGCAGCCTGCGGGCTGCGCTTTCTTTTTACTGCCCGCCGAGGCGCTGGCGCACTTCGGCCTCCGCCTGCACCCAGTCCTCGAGCTCGTAGCCCGGCTGGAAGCCGCGGTCCTTGGCGCGGAAGTACGCCGCCTCGGCGATCAGGCGCTTGATTTCGTCAGGCGAAACGCGGGGAGGGACCGCGCCTTGCTTGGGCTTGGCTGCCGGCTTGCGCGGCGTCGCGCGGCGCTCTTTCTGGATGGCCATGATGCTCCTGTTGCGTAAGTCCAAGTCAGGCTAGCAGAAGATGGACCCGTTTTTCTACCCGACGGTACAATCCTTAAGGTGAGAACCGCGGTCGAACACACCCTGCGCCAGGTCGGGGCCCGTTCGGGCATCCCGTTTGCAGTGCGCTTCGCGGATGCGGGCGGCGTCCTCGATTTCGCCGACGGTCACCCCGCGTTCACGGTGGTCTTCCGCAGCAGCCGGGCCTACTGGCGCATCGCGCTCTTCGGCCACGTCGGCCTGCTCGAGTCCTATTTCGACGGCGACATCGACATCGAGGGCAGCCTGCAGAAGGCGCTCGCCGCCGGCATGCGCGGCGGCATCGACACGCCGACGCCGCTCGTGCGCTGGCTGAACCGCTGGCACGAGTTCTTCTACACCAACTCGAGCCGCAGCCAGGCGAACCGCAACGCCGAGTTCCACTACTCGCTGACGCCGGAGTTCTACAAGCTCTGGCTCGACGACCCGCTGATGTTCTACACCTGCGCGTACTGGACCGACCAGACCCGCACGCTCGAGGAGGCGCAGCGCAACAAGGCGGACCACGTCGCGCGCAAGGTGCTTCTCAGGCCCGGCGACGACGTGGTGGACGTCGGCAGCGGCTTCGGCGGCTTCCTCATCCACGCCGCGCGGAACTACGGCGTCAACATCACGAGCATCAACACCACCGGCTCGCAGGCCGAGCACGCCCGCAGGCAGATCGAGCGCTTCGGCCTGAAGAACGCGACGCAGATGCACGCCGACTTCCGCACGAATCCGCGGGAGTTCGACAAGGTGGTTTCCATCGGCTGCCTCGAGCACGCCGGGCGCGACCAGCTGCGCGAGGTGATCCGCTCGCACGCGCGGCTGCTGAAGAAGGGCGGCATCGGGCTGATCCACTTCATCGGCCACGTCGGCCGGATGGAGACCGACTACTTCATCCGCAAGTACGTGTTCCCGGGCGGCTGGATCCCGAGCCTCGCCGACGCCATCGTCGAGATGGAGAACGCCGGCCTCGAGGTGATCGACATCGAGAACCTGCGCCGGCACTACGCGCTCACCCTGGACGCCTGGGGCGAGCGCTTCGACCGCAACTGGGAGCGCATCCGCGCGCTCGACCCCAAGCGCTTCGATGAGCGCTTCCGCCGCATCTGGCGCGTGTACCTCTACGGCTGCGCGGAGATGTTCCGCGCGCCGAACGGCCTCACCCACCTCTTCCAGATCGTGTTCTCCAAGGGCAACGTCTCGCGCACGAGCTATCCCATGACGCGGGATTTCCTCTACAAGGGATCCGTTGACGCCGGCCAGCTTCCAGAAGAAAAAAGAAGCGCTGGCCGCGCAGCTTAGCGCCGGCAGCGGCCCGGTCGGGCTGCGCAAGGAAACCTCGAACCTCTTCCGCGACCGCGTCCCGGGCGCGCGGCGGCGCCTCGACGTGCGCAATTTCGTCGATGTACTGGAAGTCGACGCGGCGGCCGGGTGGGTGGAGGCGGAAGGGATGGTTTCCTACGAGGCGCTCGTCGAGGCCTGCCTCGCGCAAGGCGTCATGCCTGCGGTCGTGCCGCAGCTGAAGACGATCACGCTGGGCGGCGCGGTGGCCGGGGTCGGAATCGAGTCCTCTTCCTGGCGCGAGGGCCTGGTGCACGACACGGTGCAGGAGATCGAGGTGCTGCTCGGCGACGGGCGCGTGGTGACGGCGGCGCCGCACAACGAGCACGCCGCCCTCTTCTTCGGCTTCCCGAACTCCTACGGCACGCTCGGCTACGCGCTGCGCGTCAAGGCGAAAGTGATCCCGGTGAAGCCGTACGTGAGGCTCGAGCATCTCCGGTTCCGCGATTACCGCTCGTACTTCGGCGCGCTCGGCGAGATTCTCGGCGCGGGCGGCATCGACTTCGTCGACGGCACCGTGTTCGAGCCCGGCCGCATGTTCCTCACGCTCGGGCGCTTTGCCGCATCCGCCCCGTACACGAGCGACTATACGTTCGAGAAGATCTACTACCGCTCGATCGCGGAGCGCTCCGAGGACTACCTGACGATCAAGGACTACCTCTGGCGCTGGGACACCGACTGGTTCTGGTGCTCGAAGAACGTGGCCGCGCAGAACTGGTTCTTCCGTCGCTTCGTTTACGGACGCGAGAAGCTGGGGTCCAAGACCTATACCCGGATCATGCGCTGGAACAGCCGTGCCGGCGTCACGAAGAAGCTCGAGCGCGTCCTCGGCCTGCACTCGGAATCGGTGATCCAGGACGTGGACATCCCGCTCGCGCGCGCGGCCGAGTTCGCCGAGTTCTACGCGCGCGAGATCGCGCTCTGGCCGCAGTGGGTCTGTCCGATCGGGCCGGGCACGCACCGCTTCACGCTCTACCCGCTGCGCAGCGGCGCGTATGTCAACTTCGGCTTCTGGGACGTGAAGCGCACGCGCGAGGCGCATGCTCCCGGGCACTTCAACCGCCTCGTGGAGAACAAGGTGACCGAGCTCGGCGGCATCAAGTCGCTCTACTCGGACAGCTTCTTCCCGCAGGAGGAGTTCGCGCGCCTCTACGGCGGCAGCGCCTACGGCGAGCTCAAGCGGCGCTACGACGCCGCCGGCGCGTTCCCGGGCCTCTACGAGAAGTGCGTGCTGCGGGAGTAGCTCAGGCCGGGGCGCTGGGACGCTGCGCGATCTCGCGCGCGAGCTCGTTGCCGAGCAGGCCGTGCAGCTCGGCGACCTCGCCCGCGAGCTGATCCACCACGTCGTCGAGCGAAAGGAAGCCGGCGAGCTCGCCGCCCGGCTCGGCGACCGCCAGGCGCCGCACGCCGCGCGTGCGCATCACCTCCAGCGCTTGCCGCAGGGGATCGGTGCGCAGCACCGTGGCGAGCGCTTGCGTCATGACCTGCTCGAGGCGCGTGTCCAGCGGCAGGCCCTCGGCGAGCGCGCTGAGCACGAGGTCGCGGTCCGTGACGATGCCGACGGGCTTGTCGCGGTCGAGGCCCTCGTCGGTGACGATCAGCGCGCCCACGTGGTGCTGGCGCATCAGGCGCGCCGCCTCCTGGATGGTGGCGCCGCGGCTCGCCTTGACGATGGAGGGCGTGTACACGTTTTCGACGGTCATCGGCATGCAGAGAGCCTATCGCCGTCCGGGTCGGCAGGCTTGATCCGCGTCAAAAGCGGGTCGCGCCGGCGGCTTACTCTGGCGCCATGGCAACCCCTGCGCGCTGGTCGGCCGACCTGCTGCCCGACGCCGTGATGATCACCGACGCCGACGGCGTGATCGAGTACGTCAACCCGGCTTTCGAGGCGCTGACCGGGCGCGCGCGCGGCGAGATCCTCGGCCGCACCCCGGCCGTGCTCGGCGGACGGATGCAGGCCGGCTTCTACCGCCGGCTGTGGCGCGCGCTGCGCGCCGGGCGCAGCTTCCGCGGCGTGTTCGCCAACCGCAGGAAGAACGGCGGCGTCTTCTTCGAGGAGGAGGTCATCCGGCCGGTGCTCGACGCCTCCGGCGCGGTGCGCCACTTCGTCTGCTCCGGGCGGGACGTGACGCGGCAGGTGCGCGACATCGACCGCTTCAAGCACGCGGCAACGCACGATGCGCTCACGGACCTGCCGAACCGCAGCCTGTTTCTCGACCGGCTCACCCAGGCGGTGCGGCAGGCCGCGCGGCGCGGCGAGAGCATGGCGGTCGCCATCCTCGACATCGACGGCTTCCGCGATGCGAACAACCGCTACGGGCACCTCGCCGGCGACGCGGTGCTGCAGGCGATCGCGCGGCGCACCTCCGGCTGCGTGCGCAAGGTGGATACCGTGGCGCGGATCGGCGGCGACGAGTTCGCGGTCGTCCTCGGCAACGTGAGCCGGCGCGCGGCGCAAGCGGTGATGGGCAAGATCCTGCGCGCCAATGCCCTGCCGGTGCGCTACGCGCGCCGCAGCGTGCCCGTGAGCCTCAGCATCGGCATCTGCATGTACCCGCGCGGCGCGCGCACCGAGACGGCGCTGCGCCGCCGTGCCGACGCCGCGATGTACGCGGCGAAGCGCGCCGGCGGCAATCGCTGCCGCTTCGCGCCTTCGGTGTAGAGAAGCTACAGGGTCGGCCGGCCGGCGCCGGCGTGCGTTTTCTCGAAGACCTGCTGGCAGTGCAGGCAGCGCGCCGCGCCCGGATTGGCCTTCAAGCGGGCATACTCGATCTCGCTGCCGCATTCGCTGCAGGTGCCGTACTGGCCCGAAGCGATGCGCTCGCGCGCGGCCTCCAGTTCGCGAAGCTCGGCCAGGTCGCGCGAGACGTCGAACTGGTCGAGGTCCTGGATCAGCACCGCGACCGATTCGTCGCCCGCGTCCGGCGCGCTTCCGGCGATCTCGCCGAAGGGCTCGTTGCGCGCCCGGGCGACGTCCTGCCGGATCTCGGCGACGAGGGCGCTGCGGCGCTTGTCGATCAGGTCCTTCAGCTCTTCGCTCTGCTGGGAAGTGAGTGCCATGGGGGCTCCTTATGCAATGATCGTACCCAGCGCATTTCCGGCACCGTTGACTTCGATCAAGCGCGCGCCACGCGCGGGCGGTATCGTTCCGCGATGGAGAGTCCTTTCACGGCGGCCGCGCTCGGCCCCTACCTGGAGAAGATCCATCGCAAGCCGGTGCGCGTTCTCGGCGTGGCTGCGCTCGGCGGCGGGCGCCAGGGCGACAAGGGCTACGGCTATGGCGTGCCGCTGCGCGTGGACTACGAGCTCGACGGCGCACCGCGCCGGGCCGTGCTCGAGACCGTTCGCCCCGGCGCTTTCGGCCACGAGCATCGGGCGGACCGGGCGCAGCTCCTGCTCTGGGCGCACGACGCTTACGGCCGCCTCCCGCGCCACGTCGCCTCGCTCGATGTCGGCGCGGTGCGCGTAGCCGGCGAGCTCGCGCCGCTCGGCGACGCGCGCGAGCTTTTCCTCGTCACGCAGTTCGTCGAAGGGCGCGAGTACGCCGAGGACCTCCTGCGCATCCGTGCAACAGGCGTCTGCACCGCGCAGGACCTCGCGCGGGCAGCTGCGCTGTGCGACTACCTGGTCGAAATCCATGCCGTGCGCGGCCCGCAGGGCGGACTCTATGCCCGGCGCATCCGCGAGCTTCTCGGCCACGGCGAATGCATCTTCGGAGTCGTGGACAGCTTTCCCGGAGGCGCGGCCGTTTCCGAGCAGACCCTGCACGAGATCGAGCGGCGCTGCCTCGCGTGGCGTTGGCGCCTGAAGGGGCGCGCCGAGCGGCTGCGCCAGGTGCACGGCGATTTCCACCCCTGGAACATCCTGTTCCGCGAAAGCACGGACTTCAGCGTGCTCGACCGCTCGCGCGGCGAATGGGGCGATCCGGCGGACGACGTCGCCTGCCTGACGATGAACTACCTCTTCTTCTCGCTGCAGCGCTCGGGGAGGCTGGAAGGCCCCCTGGAGCGGCTCTTCCGCGAGTTCTGGGAGCGCTATCTCGAGGGCTCCGGCGACGCCGGCCTCGCGGAGGTCATTGCCCCTTTCTACGCGTTTCGCGCCCTCGTCATGGCGAACCCGGTGTGGTATCCCGCGCTCGCGGCCGACGTGCGCGGCAAGGTCGTGCGCTTCATGCTGAACGTGCTCGACGCGCCGCGCTTCGAGCCCGCGCGCGTGAACGCGTACTGCGAGGCCTGATGTTCGCGCTCTGGCTGACGGGTCTCCCGGCCTGCGGCAAGAGCTCGATCGCCCGGGCGCTCCTCGCCCTGCTGCACGAGCGCGGCGTCGACTGCGCGCACCTCGAATCCGACGTCCTGCGCACGCAGCTCACGCCGTTCCCGCGCTACGACGACTCCGGGCGCGAGCTGTTCTACTCCGCGGTGACCGAGCTCGGCGCGTACCTGGTTTCAAGAAACCAGCCGGTGATCTTCGACGCCACCGCGAATCGCCGCGCCTATCGCGACGCAGCGCGCGGGCGGATCGCGCGCTTCGCCGAAATCTACGTCGACACGCCGCTCGAGGTGTGCGCGGCGCGCGACCCCAAAGGCCTCTACCGCGAGGCGCGCGGCGGCCGCTCCACGGCGCTCCCCGGTATGCAGGCGCCCTACGAGCCGCCGCTGCGTCCCGAGCTCGTCGTCCACGGCGCCTCGGTCGCGCCCGAAGCGGCCGCGCGCGACATCGCCGCCTTCCTCGAGCGCCGCGCCTGGCTTTGAGGCAGGTCAAGCCGCGCCATGGCGGCGCGGCTAGCATTGAGGCACTCCCTATAACGAACCGGAGCAAGCCATGGACCGCATTTCCACCGACAAGCTGGTGCAGGACCTGAACGCCGTCGTGGTCGACGCCGAGGACCTGCTGAAGGCGACCGCCGGCCAGACCGGCGAGCGCGTCGAGAAGATCCGCGTACGCGCGGCCGAATCGGTGCGTGTTGCGCGCGAGCAGCTCGCCGCCGCGAGCGCGCAGGTGGACGGCAAGGTGCGCGACAATCCCTGGACCGCGGCCGGCCTCGCCGCCGGCATCGGCGTCATCGTCGGGCTGCTGATCGGCAGCCGGCGCGGCTAGCCTAGCGCCGCCGCACGGCGGCGAGATCGCCCGGCCGCTCCATCACCCGGATCGGCAGCAGCGACAGCCCGAGCGGAGCGAGCCTGCGCTCGAGCGCGTTCTGCACCTGCCCCAGGTTCGCGCGCTTCGGGTCGAACGCGACCGCCACGGTCGCCGCTTCGAGGGCGAGCCGCACGCTGCTTTTCTCGATTCCTGGCGTTGAAGCGAAGAGGCTCTCCAGCTTTCTGCGATACGCGTCGCCCGACTGGAGGGGGCCGTCGATCGAGAAGAATACGACGGTGCGGCTCGCCTTGAGCGCGGAGCTGACCGCGGCGTGGTCGTACGCCGCGGCCACCTTGTCCTCCACGCAGTAGCCGCAGGCGAGCGCCGCGGCCGGCGCGAGCAGCGCGCCGAGGAGGAGGGCGCGCATCTCAGTGTCCCGCCATCGGCGCGGCGGCGCTGCCGGCCGGCTGCGAGTCGGCCCAGTGGAAGTACTTGATGAACTCGCGGATCTCGGCCTCGCTCAGGTTCTGGTTCGGCATCGGGATGTTGTTGAACTCCTTCAGCATCGCCTTGGCGTGCGCGTCCGTCTCGAGCATCTTCTCGGGCGAGCGCAGCCAGCTCGTGAGCCACTGGTCGCTTTCGTGCTTCGTCACCCCGGCGAGGTCGGGGCCGAGCTTCCTGCCCTGCCCGAAGCTGTGGCAGGCGAGGCACTTGCTCTCGAACGCGAGCTTGCCCCTCGCCGTCTCCGGGTCCGTGGGCGTCGAGGCGATCGAGGGCATGTTGTGGTGCTCGAGCTCCGGCACCGGCGGCTTGACTTCGGTGGAAACGAGGCCGAGCGCGCCCTGCGAGGCGTTGGCGAAGTGGTGGTCCACCATGATGTAGGAGCCTGCCTCGGGGATCATGAACTCGACGATCGCGCTGCTCGAGGAGCCCAGGAGCGCGGTCTGCATGCCGCGCAGCTGGTTGTCCGGGTTGCCGTCCATCCAGACGCGGTCGAAGATCGTGCCGACGACGTGGAAGCTCGAGGTCTTGCTCGGGCCGACGTTCAGCACGTACAGGCGCACGCGCTCCCCGGGCTTCGCCGCGAGCGGGCTCTTCACCATGCCGTTGTGCACGCCGTTGAACACGGTGTAGCTCGACTGCGCGGCGCGCAGCCGCTCGCCGTCGAGCACATAGAGCGGCGCGCCGTCCACCTTGCGCTTCGCGGGGTCGAGCTTGGCGTAGAACTCGCTCTGGATGACGACGTACTGGCGGTCTGCTTTCGTCGGGTAGCCGTTGCGCGGCTCGACGACCACGGCGCCGTACATGCCCGAGGCGATGTGCTCGAGGATCATGGGCGTGCCGCAGTGGTACATGAACACGCCCGGGTAGTTCAGCGTGAACTCGAACTCGATCGTCTGGCCGGGCGCGACGGAGCGGTACTTGTCCTGCGGCGAGACCATTGCGGCATGGAAGTCCATCGAATGCATCATCGGCGCGGCGGTCATCCGCACGCCGGGCACCGGCTCGTCGCTGCGGTTCGTCATCGAGAAGCGGATCTTGTCGCCGACGCGCGCGTGCACGGTCGGGCCCGGCACCTGGTCGCCGAAGGTCCAGGCGCTGTACTTCACGCCCGGGGCGATCTCGATGATCTTGTGCGTGGTGTCGAGCCGGATGGTCTTCACGGGGTTCGGGTCGAGCGGCTTCAATTCGGGCCCGAAGCTGAGCGCGGCGCCTTCGGCGAAGGCGCCGGTGTGGCGCTCGTTCGTGACCTTGGCCGGCTGGGGCTTGAGGTCCATCTTCGAGAGGTCGTAGGGGTCCTGCTGCTGCGGCTTTTCGGGCTGGCAGGCGCCGAGCGCGGCGCAGAGGGCGGGCACGGCGGCCCAGGCTGGGATTTTCATCGAGCACTCCTTGTCTGGGCGTACTCTAGGAGCGCGAAGGCGCTGAGGCTTGATGCAGATCAAAAAAGGACGATGACCGTGCGCGCCATGCGGCTGCAAGCGGCGCGCTCCCCGCTCGTGCTCCAGACCCTTCCCGATCCGCGGCCCGGCCGCGGCGAGGTGCTCCTCGAGGTGGCGGCCTGCGGCGTCTGCCGCACCGACCTGCACATCGCCGATGGCGAGCTTCCGGGAGCACGCTGGCCGCTGACCCCCGGCCACGAGGTGGTCGGGCGGGTGCTCGAAGCGGGCGAAGGCGCGGCGCGCTTCGCGAGGGGCGATCGCGTCGGCGTCCCCTGGCTCGCCTGGACCTGCAACGCATGCGAGTATTGCCGGACCGGGCGCGAGAATCTCTGCGAGCGCGCGCGCTTTACCGGTTTCCATGTTCCGGGCGGCTATGCCACGCACGCGCTCGCCGACGAGCGCTACTGCGTGCCGATCCCGGCCCGCTACGGCGACGCCGAGGCGGCGCCGCTGCTCTGCGCCGGGCTCATCGGCTACCGCTCGTACGCGAAGGCGGGCGAGGCGCGCAGCATCGGCCTCTACGGCTTCGGCGCCGCGGCGCACATCCTCGCGCAGGTGGCGCGCGCCGACGGGCGCAGCGTGTTCGCCTTTACGCGCAGGGACGACGTCGAGGGCCAGAAATTCGCCCTGCAATGCGGCGCGCACTGGGCGGGCGACTCCGAAACCCTGCCGCCCGAGCCGCTCGACGCCGCGATCGTCTTCGCGCCCGCCGGCGCGCTCGTGCCGGCGGCGCTGCGCGCGGTGAAGAAGGGCGGGACGGTGATCTGCGGCGGCATTCACATGAGCGACATCCCGTCCTTCCCGTACCGCCTGCTCTGGGGCGAGCGCCGCATCGAGTCGGTCGCCAACCTCACGCGCGCCGATGCCGAGCGCTTCATGTCGGCCGCCGCGCGCGTGCCCATCAGGACGAGCGTGACGGAGTTTCCCCTGGAGCGGGCGAACGACGCTCTCGGCGCGGCGCGCTCGGGCGCGCTCCGCGGCGCCGCGGTTCTGCGCCCGTAGAAAAGAAAAACGCCCCGGCGGTCGAGGCCGCCGGGGCGCAGCGGGCCGGCTCCAAAGGGAGAGGAAAGCCGGGACGCGCGTTAAATATATCGCATTACGATATACCGGGCCAGGCGCGGCGGCGGCTGTTTCGCTTAAGAAATCTTCAGGAAGCGCGGACCAGGATCTCGTCGAGCGGCCGGCGCGGATGCGAGCCGCTCTCCGCGGCGGCGTGGCCGAGGCGGAAGATGTGCTGCGGGGTGCGCGCCTCGAAGCCGAAGATGCGCCCGAGCTCGGCGCGCGCCTCGGGCAGCTCGATGAGCGGGCCCACCGGCTGCACCCGTATGTCGTGCGCTTCGGCCACGAGCGCGACGCGCAGGAACGCCTGGCCCGCCTGCACCTGGTCGAGGCGCCGGTCGTTGCGCGTGCTGAGGAGCGCGACGAGCGGCGCGCTTGCCAGCCCGGCGCCGGCCTGGCCCGCGATGCGCGAGAGCAGCCAGCTCATTCCCATGCTGCCCGCCTGCTGCAGGGCTTGCGCGCGGTAGCCAGGGCGCCCGAGCAGCGCCGCCTCGGCGCGCGTCTCGAGCCCGGCGAGGGCGTCGAGCGCGACGCGGTCGTTGAGGAAATGCAGCGACACATCGCCGATCTCGAAGCACTGGTAGAGGCGCTTGCGGTCGGAATCGGCCACCGCGTCGTTCGTGTAGTCCCTGCGGCTCGTGTGGCGCGTGATCATGTGCCGCAGCAGGTCGGCGGCGGCGTCGTCGCGCTTCGGCCCCGCGAACGCGACGCGCAGCCGCGCGATCAGCGTATCGTCGCCGTGGACCGGGAAGTAGGCGACCTCGGTGCCCCAGCCGCCGAAATCGGCCGCGATGCGCAGCGCCTCGATTGCGCAGCCAATCGAGAGGTGCAGCGCGCGCTGCTCGGCGTCGGCCGCGGCATGCCAGCGCGCGAGGTCGGCGAACACGTCGATTTCGGAGGCGCCGAGCACGAACTTCCAGGGCTGCGCGTTGAAGGCGGAGGGCGCGAGGCGCGCATAGTAGGCCATGCGCTCGAGCGGCTCGGCGGGGAACTTGCCGTCCGCCACGTACCAGCCGTCCGCCATCCTGGGTTTCTTGGGGGGGGCTTCCTTGCGGGTGCTCATTGGAGGGCCTGCTCGATGGAATCGGCCAGCGTCTGGAGGATCTTGGCGCGCGCGAAGTGCTTGTCGTTCGCCTCGATCAGGATCCAGGGCGCGTGCGCGGTGCTCGTGCGCTCGATCATGTCCGCCGCGGCCACCTGGTACTGGTCCCATTTGTCGCGGTTCCTCCAGTCCTCGGAGGTGATCTTGAAGCGCTTGAAGCGCGTCTTCTCGCGCTCCTTGAAGCGGCGGTACTGCTCTTCCTTGGAGATCTGCAGCCAGTACTTGGCGACGATGGCGCCGTTGCGCGCCAGCTGCTCCTCGAAGGCGTTGATCTCGGAGTAGGCGCGCAGCCAGTCGGCCTCGCCGCAGAAGCCCTCGATGCGCTCGACCAGCACGCGGCCGTACCAGCTGCGGTCGTACATCGTGATGCGGCCCTTGCGCGGCACGTGGCGCCAGAAGCGCCAGAGGTAGGGCTGCGCGCGCTCCTCGTCGGTCGGCGCAGCGATCGGGATGGTGTGGTAGAGCCGGGCGTCGACCGCCGCGGTGATGCGCCGGATCGCGCCGCCCTTGCCGGCGGCGTCCATGCCCTCGAAGACGCAGACCACGTTGTGGTCGCGGAACGCCGGGTGGCGCGTGGCGAGGCCGAGGCGGCGCTGGTGCTTCTCGATCGCCTTCTTGTAGTCGCGCGGATCGATCCTGCGGTTGAGGTCGAGGCGCGAGAGCGCGTTCACCTTGTCCACCGCGCGCAGGATGGGCGCGCTCGGGCTGACGGGCGCGGGCGCCTTGAGGCGCCGGCGCAGCGCGTCGAGCAGCGCCTTGCCCACGGTCACCGAGCGGTAGCGCGGATCGGTGCCTTCCACCACGATCCAGGGCGCGTGCGCAGTGCTCGTGTCGCGCAGCACGTTCTCGCTGATCTCGTAGAAGCGGTCGTAGAGCTTGAAGAAGTCCCAGTCGCGCTCGGTGACGCGCCACTTGGTCTCGCGGTCCGCGGCGAGCGCCTTCAGGCGCTTCTTCTGCCGCTTCTTGGAGAGATGGAACCAGAACTTGAGGACGAGCGCGCCTTCGTCGGCGAGCATGCGCTCGAAGCGGTTGATCTCGGAGACCGAGCGCAGCAGGTCCTTGGCGGAGTTCTGCTTGAACACGCGCTCGATGATGGGCGCGGTGTACCACGAGCCGAACAGGATGCCGATGCGGCCCTTGGGCGGCAGCTTCTGCCAGAAGCGCCACATGTACGGGCGCTCGCGCTCCTCGTCGGAGGGATTGTCGAAGGCGTGCGTGTGGATGTGCCGGGGATCCATCCACTCGTTGAGGAGGTTCACGGTCTCGCCCTTGCCGGCGCCGCGCACCCCGGAGATCAGGATGACGACCGGAAACTTGCCGTTCTTCGAGAGATCGAACTGCGCGTCGAGGAGATCGGCGCGCAGCTTCGGCTCGATCCGCTTGAACTGGCTCTTGGAGAGCTCGTGGCCGAGCTCGGCGGCTTCGAACATGAGGCGATTCTCCCTGCCGCGGGCGCGGCGTTCTTGATATGCCTCAAGCCTACCGCGGCGCCCGCTGGTCCTCGGGAACGGGCGAGACGCGCTGCCAGCCGCCCGGGCAGCTCTGGACGTAGGGATAGTAGGTGCGCGATTCGGCGCAGTAGTACCACCAGGCTTCGGGGGGCGGCGCCGGCGGCGTATAGACCGGAGTGGGCGACTGCACGATCACAGGCGCCGGGTAATAGACCGGCGGCGGAGCGTAGTAATACGGCGCCGGCCAGTAGAGCGGCACGCCGATGTTGATGCCGATGCCCACGCGCGTCCACGCGTGCGCGGGAAGCGCCGAAAGCCCGAGAAGCAGGGCTGCGAGCGCGCGTCTCAAGGCCTGCGCCTAGCGGTAGACCAGCACCGGGACCGTCGAGTGCGTAAGGACGTTGCTCGTCACGCTGCCGAGCGCAAGCCGGGCGAGTCCCTTGCGCCCGTGCGAGGCCATGAAGATCACGTCGCAGTCGTGCTCGCGCGCGGCCTTGACGATCCCTTCGTAGGGCGACACGGCCTTGGTCACGTCGGCATCGAACGCGACGCCGGCAGCCTTGGCGGCGCGGGCGATCTCGTCCACGTACCGGGCGCCTTCCTTGCGCTGCGAGCTCTCCTGCGCGCTCGATTGCCCGCCGTCGGGGAACTGGTAGCCCTCGCCGTAGACGGCCGGGGTGGGCTCCTCGAGCGCGTAATAGCCGGTGACGCGGGCGCCGGATTCCTTGGCGAACGCGATGCCGGCGTCGATCGCCTTGCGGGAGAGCTGCGAGCCGTCGGTCGGAATGAGGACGTGCTTGAACATGGTTTTCTCCTAGTTGCCCTGCTTCAGGATCTGCTCCAGGCCGCCCGCATCGAGGATGCGCACGTGCTTCTGCTGCACCTCGATCAGGCCCTCTTTCTGGAAGAGGGAGAAGAGCCGGCTCACCGTCTCGAGCTTGAGCCCGAGGTAGCTGCCGATCTCCTCGCGGGTCATGCGCAGGTGGAACTCCGAGGAGGAGTAGCCGCGGCGCACGAAGCGCTTCGACAGGTTGGTGAGGAACGCCGCCAGGCGCTCCTCGGCGCGCATCGAGCCGAGCAGCATCATGACGCCGTGGTCGCGCACGATCTCGCGCGCGAGCACCGCGTGCAGGTGGCGCTGCAGCGCCGGGATCTCGCGCGCCATCTTCTCGATCAGCGCGAAGGGCATGACGCAGATCTCGCTGTCCTCGAGCGCGACCGCCGCGCCGTTGTGGCTGCCGGAGCCCAGGCCGTCCATGCCGAGGAGCTCGCCGCCCATGAAGAAGCCGGTTACCTGCTCGCGGCCTTCGCCGTCCACCACGCAGGTCTTGAAGAAGCCGCTGCGGACCGCGTAGACGGCGTTGAACTCGTCGCCCGCGTTGAAGAGCGTCTCGCCGCGCTTCACGCGGCGGCGCGCGTAGACGATGTTCTCCACGCGCTCGAGGTCCTCGAGGCAGCCGCCGGGCAGGCAGAGCTCGCGCAGGTTGCAGCTCGAGCAGGAGAGTTCGGCGGTGCGGCTTCCGGCGGGGGCGTCGGCTTGTGCCATGAAGATGGTCCTTGCGGGGTTGGTCTTGAGCTGGGCGACGGCTGGCATGAAAGGCTCCCTTCGTTTTTCAGTTCAGTTGCGCGGCGGCGCGCTTCGCGATCACCTCGCGCACGCGCTCGAATTCGCTCGTCTTGTCGAAGAAATCCCGCGCCCCGAGGCGCAGCGCGTAGCTGCGGTAGGGCTCGGAAGCAAAGTTGGACAGCATGTAGAAGTCGATGCCCGGCTCTTGCCGGTGCACTTCCTTCAGCACGTCGAAGCCGCTGCCCTCGTCGAGCTTCAGGTCGAGCACCACGACGTCGGGCTTGAGCTCCAGGATGTCGCGGATCGCGGCGCGCGCCTGGGTGGCGTGCCCGGAAACGTGCGCGCCTGGAACCTTGGAGAGCATCGCCTGAAGGCGCTCTCTGACCGGCGCGGAGTCTTCGACCAGGAAAATTTCCATGTCCGGCAGTGTGCCGGGCAGGGTCCGGCCGCAATATCGGCGGCGGCTTATATGCGGGGTCGGACGACGCCGGTATCCGTGTAGGACGATTCCTAGCCGGAAATGAAAAGAGGCCCCGGTGGCCCGGGGCCTCTAGTGCGTCCTCGTGAGGCGAGGGGGTAGCTCACTTGGCGAGGACGCCGGCACATCCTGGGACAAGGGCGGCCGGCCGTGTTTGCCCTAAGTCAACGTTCCTGCGTGCGCGCGGGAGTCACCGCGCTGCGGTCAGCCTGGGGCGCGGCGTAGCGGCAGCCGGTAGAAGCGCTCGTTCAGGAACGCGGCGACGTCGTTCACTTCCGCCGGGCTCCAGTTCTGGCCCGCGACCGCCTGCCAGCGGCGCACCTGCCCGACGAGGTCGTCCCACGAGCCTACCAGGCGCTTCTCGCGCCAGTGCGGCTCGGTGGTGTGGCACGCACCGCATGCATTCTCGTAGAGCAGCTCCCCGCGTCCGGCATTCGCGGCGGAGACCTCGGCCTGGGGCTGCGGGACGCTGCATGCCCCGAGCGCCACGAGTAGGAGGGCGATGGCAGGCTTCATAATTGCGGTGCCTCCGGCATGAAATATTCCCGCACGGCAATGGTTTTGCATTGGCTCACGGCGATTCTAGTCGTGGCCACGTTCATCATGGGGCCGGGCGGCTCCGAGGCGCGCGTGTACTCCGCGGCGAAGGACTTCGACCGCATCCTGCACGAGCTGCTCGGGCTGAGCGTCTTCCTGCTCGTGCTGCTGCGTCTCGCATGGCGGCTCGGCCATCGCGCGCCCGAGCTTGCCGGCGTGCCGCCGTTGATGAAGACCGCCTCGCGCGCCGTCCAGCACCTTCTCTATGGGCTGCTTCTTCTGACGCCCCTCACCGCCATCTCCGGCGCGTGGCTGGAAGGCCATCCGCTTACGCTCGGCCCGCTCGGCGAGATCGGCCCGCTGCTTGCCAAGAACCGCGATCTCGGAAGGAGCATTGCCGAAGTCCATACCTGGCTGGGCGACGCGGTGATCTGGCTCGCCGGCCTGCACGCGGCCGCGGCGCTTTTCCACCATTTCGTCCTGAGGGACGGCGTTCTGCTGTCGATGCTGCCCGGCCGGCGCTAGCGCGCCGGGCGCTGGTTGCAGCGGGGCAGGCGCTGAAAGGATTCCTCGTATTCGCGCAGCAGCTCGAGCTCGCGCTCGCGCGGATTGAGCGCAAGCTCCCAGCGGTAGTGCGTGGCGCGCCGCGTCCACGGGCCGTGCTCGCCCGAGAAATGCGCGATGAGGTGCGCGCGCAGCGTGCTGCGGCGCCCGTCGGCGCGGCCGATGTAGATCAGCTCCGCGTTCTCCCAGAGCCCGTAGACGCCGGCCTGGTCCGGCGCCGCGCCGATCAGCACCGCGGTGAAGGGATAAGCCGCGCCCGCGAGCGGCATCACTGCACCAGCTTGTGCTCGAGGGCATAGCGCACGAGCTCGGCGGTGCTGCCGAGATTCAGCTTCTGCAGGATGCGCGTCTTGTGGGTGCTGACGGTTTTCACCGAGAGGTGCAGGCGCTCGGCGATGTCGGTGGGGCCGAGGCCCTCCACCAGCAGCCGCAGCACCTCGAACTCGCGGTCGGAGAGCGCCTCGTGGCTCGATTTTCCCTCGGCGAGGAGTCCTGCGGCCGCGGCGTCGCTGATGTGCACGCCGCCGGTGGCGATCTTGCGCAGCGCGCTGACGAGCTGCTCGGCGGCGCTGTCCTTGTTCAGGTAGCCCGAGGCGCCGGCCTTGAGGGCGCGCGCCGCGTACTGGTGCTCGCCGTGCATCGACAGCACGAGCAGCCGCAGCTTCGGCTTCTCGCTCTTCAGGCGCTTGATGAGGTCGATGCCTGCGAGGCCGGGCATGGACATGTCGATGACGGCGACGTCGTAGTCGTTCGCCTTCACCAGCCGCAGCGCCTCGTCGCCGCTCGCCGCCTCGGCGGCGACCTCGATGTCGGCGGTGGCGGCGAGGATGCGCTTCAGCCCGTCGCGCACGATCTTGTGGTCGTCGGCGATGAGGACCCGGGTCATTGCGCGCTTCCGGCGGGCGCCGCCGGCACGCGGCCGCGCACACGCGTGCCGCCGCGCGGCGCGGCGGCGATCTCGAGCGAGCCGCCGAAATAGGTGACGCGCTCGCGCATGCCCTTGAGCCCGAGGGAGCGCGCCTTGGCGAGGTCGTCGGGGCCGATGCCGCGGCCGTCGTCCTCGACCTCGAACTCCACCTTGCCGCCCTCCATCGCAAGGAGCACCCAGGCGCGCGCGGCGCCCGAGTGGCGCGCGATGTTGGTGAGCGATTCCTGGATCGCGCGGTAGACCGCGGTGGCGACGCGCTTGTCCACCTCGCGCATCGCGCTGTCGCCCGCCATGCGCATCTCGCACTGGATGCCGGAGCGCCTGGCGAAGTCGTCCACCAGCCAGGTCGCGGCGTCGGCGAGGCCGAGGTCGTCGAGCATCAGCGGGCGCAGGTCGGCCGAGATGCGCCGCGTCGAGCTCACCGTCTGGTCGAGCAGCCTGCCCATCTCCTCGGCCTTCGCGCGCAGGTCGTCCTCGGCCGGGAGCCGCTCGCGGAACCAGGCGAGGTCCATCTTCAAGGCCGTGAGCAGCTGGCCGAGCTCGTCGTGCAGCTCGCGCGCGATGCGCGTCTTCTCCTCCTCGCGCGCCTCGAGCACCTGCGCCGAGAGGTCGCGCAGCTCCGACTGCTGGCGCAGCAGCATGTCCTCGTTCTGCTTGCGCAGCGTGATGTCGCGCAGGATCACGGTGAAGTAGCGGCTGCCCGGGTCCCCGGCCTGGGAGATCGACGCCTCGAGCGGGAATTCCTCGCCGTCGGCGCGCAGGCCCCAGAGCGTGGTGACGTCGCCCATGCGCCGGCTGGTGACGCCGGTGCGGCCGAATTGCTCGACGTGCGAGCGGTGCGCGGCGCGAAAGCGCTGCGGCAGGAAGCGCTCGAGGCCGCTGCCGAGCGCCTGCGCGCGCGGCACGCGGAAGACGGCCTCGGCGGCGCGGTTGAAGAGCACGATCTTCTGCTGCTCGTCGATGGTGATCACCGCGTCCATCGCCGAGTCGACGATGGCCACCAGGCGCGCCTGCGTCTCGGTGAGCGCGGTATGCATCATGTCCGACTCGGCCTCGGCCTTCTTGCGCAGCGTGATGTCGCGCAGGATCACGGTGTAGAAGCGCCCGGCGCCGTCCCCCGTCTGCGAGATCGACGCCTCGAGCGGGAATTCCTCGCCGTCGGCGCGCAGGCCCCAGAGCGTGGTGACGTCGCCCATGCGCCGGCTCGTCACCCCGGTGCGCCCGAAATGCTCGATGTGGCCGTGATGGGCGCCGCGGTAGCGCTGCGGGATGAAGCGCTCGAGCGGCGCGCCGATCGCCTGCTCGCGCGGCACGCGGAACACGGCCTCAGCGGCGCGGTTGAAGAGCACGATCTTCTGCGCGGCGTCGACCGTGACGATGGCGTCCATCGCCGAGTCGACGATCGCCGAGAGCCGCGCCTCGCTCTTCTCGACTTCGGCGCGCGCTCTCTCGCTCGTCGCCTCGACGCGCTTCTCCGCGACCAGCACCTCCCGCACCGCAACCAGGATGCCGGCTGCGACGACGATCATGTCGGCGACGATCACCGAGCCGAGCAGCCAGGGCGCCTGCTCGCCGCGCACGAAGGCGGCGACGTTCAGCGCGAGCACCGCCACGACGCAGGCCGTCCCGACCGCGACTGCGACCGGGTGGCGGAAGAGGCTGCGGTATCTATGCGGCACGGGCTTGACCGAGGTCAAAGCGGCCGAATCCCGGCGCCGCATAGTCCAGCACATGGTGTATCCGAGCTCCGAGCTCGTCATCGACCCGGTGCTGCTGCGCAAGTACGACGTCAGCGGCCCGCGCTACACGTCGTATCCGACGGCGGACCGCTTCGTCGAGGCCTACGGCGAAGCCGAGCTTCGCCGCTGGCTCGAGAAGCGCAATATCGGCGGCGTCAGCCAGCCGTTGTCGGTGTATGTGCATCTCCCGTTCTGCGACACGCTCTGCTACTACTGCGGCTGCAACAAGATCATCACCCGCGACCATAGTCGATCGGCCAAGTATATCAAGTACTTGCAGCGCGAATTGAGCCTGCTTGCGCCGCTCCTCGGGCAAGATCGCCGCATCGTGCAGCTGCATTGGGGCGGCGGCACGCCGACGTTCCTCTCGCGCGAGGAGATGGGCGAGCTCTGGCGCGCGCTCGAGGAGCGCTTCGAGCTCTCCGCGCGGTGCGAGTCCTCGCTCGAAGTCGATCCGCGCCGGGTCGAGCCGGGAACGATGGCGTTCCTCGGCGCGCTCGGCTTCAACCGCCTCTCCGTCGGCGTGCAGGACTTCGATCCCGACGTGCAGAAGGCCGTGCACCGCATCCAGAGCGAGGAGCTCACGCGCCGCGTCATCGACGAGGCGCGCGCGAACGGCTTCCGCTCGGTGAACGTGGACCTCATCTACGGGCTGCCGAAGCAGACGCTCGACAGCTTCAACCGCACGCTCGAGCGCACGCTCGCGCTCGCGCCCGACCGCATCGCGCTCTACAGCTACGCGCACCTGCCGCACGTTTTCAAGCCGCAGCGCCGCATCCTGCCGGCGGACCTGCCTTCGCCGGAGGCCAAGCTGCAGATCATGACCCTCGCCATCGGCCGGCTCACGCGCGAGGGCTACCTCTACATCGGCATGGACCATTTCGCGAAGCCCGACGACGAGCTCGCGATCGCGCAGAACCAGGGCCGGCTGCAGCGCAACTTCCAGGGCTACTCGACGCACGCCGACTGCGACCTAGTCGGGCTCGGCCTGTCCTCGATCGGGCGCGTCGGGCCGACGTACTACCAGAACGCGAAGCGCCTGGACGACTACTACGCGGCGCTCGACGCCGGGCGGCTCCCGGTCGCGCGCGGGCTCGAGCTCGGGCCCGACGACCTCGTGCGCCGCGCCGTGATCCAGGCGCTCATCTGCCAGTTCTGCCTCTCGATCGAGTCGATCGAGCTCGCGTACCTCGTGGACTTCGCCGCCTATTTCGCGGAGGAGCTGCGCATCCTCAAGGATCTCGAGCGCGACGGCCTGGTCGAGCTCGATCCCGAATGGATCCGCGTCACGCCGAAGGGCCGCCTGCTCGTGCGCTCGATCTGCATGGTGTTCGACCGCTACCTGCGCGAGGCGCGTGCGCGGGCGAGCTACTCGAAGGTGATCTGATGGCGCCCGCGCTCCCGGCCGCGATGGCCCTGCTCGGCGCCGCCTCGGGCATGCATTGCGTCGGCATGTGCGGCGGCATCGTCACCGCGTTCTCCGCGCAAAGAATCGCTTTCGGCTCCGCCTCGAAGGAGTGGCCGAGGCAATTGCTGTTCAACGCGGGCCGCATCACGAGCTATTCGGCGATGGGCGCCGCCGCCGGCGCGCTCGGCAGCGGGCTGCTCGCCAGCGAAATTCTCGCGGCGCAGACGGTCCTCCTGGTCGCAGCGAACATCGTCCTCATCCTCGTCGGACTGCAGCTCGCCGGCCGGGGAGCGGCGCTCGCGCGGCTCGAGTCGCTCGGCGCGCCGCTCTGGCGCCGCCTGCAGCCTGCGGCCGCGCGCCTGCTGGGCGCGCACGCGCTGCCGCAGGTGTATGCGGCCGGCGTGCTGTGGGGCTGGCTGCCCTGCGGCCTCGTGTACGGAGCGCTCGCGCTCGCCGCGGCAGGATCGAGCTCCGCGCCGGAAGGCGCGGGCGCGATGCTCGCGTACGGCGCCGGCACGCTGCCGTGGCTCCTCGCCGCGGGCGTCGCTGCCGCGAAGCTCAGAACCTGGTTCGCGCGGCGCGCGGTGCGCGCGGCCGCGGGAACCGCTGTCCTTGCATTTGGTTTGTACGGCGTCGCCAGCGCGGCGGGCGTCGCCGAAGCGATCCGCCGCGGAATCCTGTGCCTATAGGAGG
>Ga0070741_10005559_pt1 | contig 27838 bp, 22 predicted proteins | sample Coa_R1_4_FD_66440 | JGI IMG/M metagenome (GOLD analysis project Ga0070741, IMG submission 66440) | Surface soil microbial communities from Centralia Pennsylvania, which are recovering from an underground coalmine fire - Coalmine... | ecosystem: Environmental > Terrestrial > Soil > Unclassified ...
GACCCCCGCACGATTCTCGTTGTTGTGCCGTCGTTCGCGCAGAGGCGGGAATTCCGTTGGACGTTGCCTGTCGTCATATCGTCACCAATAGAAGAACGACGACACGATGTGCGCGGTCAGCGCAGCGAGGAGGGCGAACGACAGCGGGACGTGGATGTACAGCCAGATTTCCATCATCGCCTGATACTGCATGTCGCGTGCGACCTTCGTCGCGAGACTCTTCTTGCGCGAGATCAAGTCGATGAGCTTGCGCATGCCTTCGCCTTGCTTGTCGGTCGCGCGCTCGGCGAGGAAATCGACCATCGCGAACATCGTCGGCATTTCGGCCGTGCGCATTTCCTGCTTTTGCTCATGCAGCGCGATCGCCTTGTGCAGCGAATCGAGCGCAAGATCGGAGCCGTCGCGGGCGCGCAGCTGCGTCCAGACGCCGCCGCCGAGTCGCGTGTTCTCGATCGATCGCAGCACGACGGCATGGATCTTCGGATCGATGCCGTCGGCGAGCGCGAGCGCGTTCTGGTCGATCTCGGCGACTTCCTCGAGCATCGCTTCGCGCGTCGCGTTCTCGCGGTTGCGCGTCATGAGCGTGGGATACCGCAGATAGGCGAAAACGCCGAAGAAGCCCGAAAAGATCACGACGAGCATCAGCACGAACGCGAGCGTGTGGATGTTCCAGCCGACCTGGAAACCCGAGTGCAGCAGCACGATGAGGATCAGCGACGTGCCGAGGAACACGTGCGCGGAGAGCCAGCCCCGCAGCGTGCCGATGTTGCCGAGATAGCTGCGCTTGCGGATGCCGAAGAACATGAGCCACACGATGAGCAGCGCGCCGATCGTGCCGAGCGTATAGCCGAGCCACGTGCCGCCGTTCGGCGGACCGCCCGGATCGTGCCATGCGTAGGCGACCACCGATGCGACCAGCAGCGCGACGCTGATCCACAGGTAGCGCGAGCGGCCGTAGGTCAGGATGGAGTCATGCATGGCCGAGAATACCGGGATTCGGGATTCGGGATTTGGGATTCGAAGTCGCTATTCCGTTGTCGCGTGTGAATGCAAGCATTGAGTTCTTCCCAATCCCCAATCCCAGATCTCCAATTCCGGCGTTCAGATCACCGCCTCGATTGCGCATACGCCGGAAACTCCTCGGGCGAAATGCGGATCGCAGCGCCTGTCGGGCACGAACGCACGCAGGCCGGGCCGCCGCTGATACCTTTGCACATATCGCATTTGACGGCTTTCTTGCCGGTGGTGGCCTTCTTCTCCTTCTTGTCGTAGGGCGCTTCGCCGGGTCCCGGGCCGCGGCCGAACAAGAGCCACTGCAGGAGGCCCGGCTTCTTCGGCGGCTTGGCGGCCATGTGGATCACGCCGTACGGGCAGTTGCGTTCGCAATTTCCGCAGCCGATGCAGTTGTCGGCGATGAAGACTTCGCCGTTCGGCGCGCGATGGATCGCGTCGGGCGGGCAGTCCTTCATGCAGTGCGGGTGCTCGCAATGACGACACGAGGTCGGCACGTGCACGCTCGCATAGGTGGGACCGGCCTCGCGATCGAGCCGCGAGGTGCCGCCGTGCGTCTCGGCGCAGGCTTTTTCGCAGTTGTCGCAGCGCACGCACAGCGATTCGTCGATGAGCAGGATGTCGGTCGCTTCGCCGGCGCCCTGCGCGAGCAGGAACGAGATGATATCGCCGCCGCTCGGCATCGCCTGCATCGCGAGGTTCGCCGCGGTGCGCTGGCGATACTCGGATTGCAACCGCAGGCGCAGCACCGGGATGCGGTTGACGAGCTTCTTGAACGATTCGCCGTCCAGGCGCACGGTTTCCGTGGCGATCGCCGCGCGCGCGGTCGCCGAGCGCCGCGATTCCCCCATGAGGGCCATTTCGCCGACGTAGTTCCCGGCCGGCACGTACGAGAGCACGACGTCCTTGCCGCCGATGTTGCGCGAGATCGTCAGCGAGCCGATGCGCACGAGGTGCAGCGAATCGCCGACTTCGCCTTCGTTGAACAGCACGTCGCCGGCCTTGAAGCGCTCGAGCTTGGCGGCGGCGACGACGTCGGCGAGCTGATCCGCCGTCGCTTCGGGTGCGAAGCGCGACTGGATCGCGCGCAGGATGAACACTTGGTCGATTTCGCGCTTGACGGCTTCGACGGAATTGATGAGGCGGTTCATCGAGCGCCGCGGCGTTTCGATGAGCACGCAGTTGGCGCCGGCTTCGATGGTCGCCGAACGGCGCCGCCCCGAGATCAGGCTCATCTCGCCGAAAAATTCGCCGCGTTTCAGCGTGACGCGCTGGTTCTTCGCCGGGTCGATGACGACTTGCACCTCGCCCTCGACGATCGAGAAGAACGTGTTCGTATAGTCGTTACGCGTGAAGATGGTCTCGCCGGGCTTGGGCGTGCGGATCTCCGAATCGAGCATGAATTCGCGCAGCTGCAGCGGCGTGATGTGCGAGAGCAGGCGCACGTTCTTCTGCACGCGCGCGAGCGCCTCGTCGACGCTGCGGAAGCCCGGCATCTTGGCGAACTTGGCCTTGAGCAGCGGCTCGTCCGCCGGTTCGACCTTGCCGCCCAAGATGTATTCGACGACTTCGTAGCCCTGGTTCATCGCCTGTTTGATGAGCGGGTAGCCGCCGAGCGCGCCGACGATGTAGAGGCCTTTGACGTTCGACTCGTACTGCGACGTGATCGCCGGCACCGAAGCCGGGTCCTTGTTCGGGAATGTCACGCCGCAGGCTTCGACGAAGCCGCGCGGAGCCGTGGCGCCGAGACGCGCGATGATGCGGTCGAGCAGGATCTGCGCCTTGCCGTTCGCCGTGGCGAGGATCATGCGGCCTTTCTTGCGGCCGACCGTCAGCGCGTCGACGCGCTCGGGCGCCGAGTTGTAGTAGCACTCGATCGTGCCGTCCTCGATGGCTTTGAGGATGGCCTGCTCGTTGCCTTTCTTCGCGCGGCTGAATTCGTCCTTGCGATTGATGATGATGACGTTGTTCTGCTTCGACAGCGCGACTGCGTTCTCGATCGCCGCGTCGCCGGCGCCGACGACCGCGATCGTCTCGCCTTCGTACTCGTCGGGATCGTCGAGCTGGTATTGGACGAAGGGCAGGTCCTCGCCGGGGACGCCGAGTTTGCGGATGTTGCCTTGCAAGCCGATGCCCATGACCACGAAATCGGCGCCGATGACATGACCGTTCGTGCACTTGAGCTCGAAGCCCCCGGCGGGAGCGGGTTTGATCGCGCTGACCTCGTGCTTGTGGCGCACGTTGATCTTCAGGCGCTTGGCCGCTTCGTCCCAGCCCTCGAGGATCGATTCGCGGCTGCCCGCCTTGAACGGCACGGGCGAACGCAGCGGCAGGATCCCGGGCTCGTCCATGACGAACTTGCCCTTCTGATAACGGTAGATCGTGTTCGAAAGATGATCTTCCGCCTCGAGCAGCACGTGCGATTCGCCACGTTCGGCGGCACGCGCCGCGGCCGAGATGCCTCCGGGACCCGATCCGACGATCGCGATCTTGAAACGTTCCGCCATGTTCCCCTCCGTAGGGAATCTCCGCACAAAGCGCATGATCGCTTGGCTTCGATCGCGGCGCCGCACGTCCACAACCGCGAACCCCTTGCGGCGCAAGGTGTTCGCCCCCTCAACTCAAGGGGGCTGAAGCTCGAAAGCCCCAGTTGTCGTGCTTATTCAGAGGTTCCCTCCGCCGATCATACCGAAGGCGCAGGCTCGAATGCGAATGCCTGTGCGCGGGCGATCTGCGATCATTGCGCGGCGACGACGGGGAGCACGCGATGACAGAATTCGTTCACGAGGTCGACACGTGCGTCGAGCGCATCCTCGCGCGTGCGGGCGCCGAGCTGCGCGTCGCCATGCCGCTCGGGCTCGGCAAGCCCAACGTGTTGTTCAATGCGCTGTATCGCCGCGTCGTCGCCGATCCTGCGCTGAGCATGACGATCTACACCGCGCTTTCGCTCGCGCGGCCGCAGGCGAAGAGCGATCTCGAGCGCCGCTTCCTCGAGCCGTTCCTCGCGCGCCAGTTCGGCGCCGATTACCCCGATCTCGCCTACGTCGCGGCCCAGCACGCCGATGCGCTGCCGCCGAACGTGCGCGTGCACGAGTTCTACATGCAGTCGGGCGCGATGCTCGGCGTGGCGCAAGCGCAGCGCGATTACATCAGCTTGAACTACACGCATGCGGCGCGCGACAACGCGGCGGCGCGCCTCAATCTCGTGCTGCAGCTCATCGCCACGCGCAAGGAGAACGGCATCACGCGCTACAGTCTCGCGTGCAATCCGGACGTCACGGCCGACCTGCTCGACCGCATGGCCGCCGACGGCGCCCCGCGGCCGTTCGTGGTCGGCGTCGTGCATCCGGACCTGCCGTTCGTCGCGAACGATGCCGAGGTCGCCGCGGAGTTCTTCGATGTCGTGCTCGACGATCCCGCTTGCCGGCACACGCTGTTCGCGCTGCCGCGCGAGCCGGTCGGCATCGCCGAATTCGCGCTCGGCCTTCACGCGAGCGCGCTCGTGCGCGACGGCGGCACGCTGCAGATCGGCATCGGCACGCTGTCGGATGCGCTCGTGCATGCGCTCGTCATGCGGCAGCACCGCAACGACGACTACCGCGCCGCGCTCGCCGCTCTGGGCGCGCCGACCGACGCCGCCGCGCGCGCAGCGGCGGCAATCGGCGGCACCGAGCCGCTCGAGCAAGGCCTCTACGGCGCGAGCGAAATGGTCATGGACGGCTTCATGCATCTGGCGCGCTGCGGCGTGCTCAAGCGCCGCGTCTACGACGACTACCCGCTGGAACGCGCGCTGCTCGACGGCAGTATCGGCGAGGTGCTGCCGAACGACGCGGCCGAGCGCCTGCTCGATTGCGGCGTGCTGCCGCCGCTCGTCGACGCGCGCGAAACCGCGCGTCTGGTCCGCTTCGGGCTGTTGCCGCCCGGTACACAAATCCACAATGCGGAACTCGTGCTCGGCGACGGTACGCGGCTGCCCGCCGACGTCGCCGCCGGGCGCATCGAATGGAACCGCGTGCTCGCCGGCCGGCGCCTGCGCGACGGGCGCTACCTGCGCGGCGCGTTCTTCCTGGGCTCGCATGCGTTCTACGCGTGGCTGCGTGCGCTCGGCGGCGAGGATTTCGACGGCTTGTCGATGACGCGCGTCTCGGACATCAACCAGCTCTACGGCGGCCGGGAGGCGCTCGACGCCGTGCAGCGCCGCGATGCGCGCTTCTTCAACATCTGCATGATGGCCACGGCGCTCGGCGCCGCCGTTTCCGACGCGCTCGAGAGCGGGCAGGTCGTGAGCGGCGTCGGCGGACAGTACAACTTCGTCGCCATGGCCCACGCGCTCGATGGCGGGCGCTCGGTGCTCATGCTGCGCAGCGTGCGCGAAAGCCACGGCAAGGCGAGTTCGAACATCCTGTGGAACTATGGCCACACGACGATTCCGCGGCACCTGCGCGACGTCTACGTCACCGAATACGGCATCGCCGACCTGCGCGGCAAGAGCGACCAAGAATGCATCATCGCCATGACCGCCATTGCCGATGCGCGCTTCCAGGACGACTTGGTCGGCGCGGCCAAACGCGCTGGCAAGCTCAGCCGCGGGTTCGCGATCCCGGACGGTTGGCGTCGCAACACGCCCGCCAGGCTCGCTGAAGCGCTGGCGCCGTTCCGCAGGCGCGGCTTGTTTCCGGACTTCCCGTTCGGCTCCGATTTTACCGACGACGAGCTCGCGCTGTTGCCTGCGCTCGCGCGCCTCAAGCGCGCCACGGCAAGCAAGCTCGGCTTGGCCACGTTCTTGCTTTCGAGTCTATTGCCGGCGAAGGCGCCGGTGGGCGCGGACAAGGCTTTGGCGCGCCTGGGGCTCGATGCACCGAGCAGTATGGGCGAGTGGGTGATGCGCAGACTCGTGCTGCGCGCGTTGCGCCGCCGAGATCGTGCAGGCGCGGCGTGAGGAGTACACTGTAACGTACGGTGATCTGAGGGTGGCGATGAGCGCGTTGTTCCAACGCCTGGTGCGCGAATTGCCGGAGCGCCATGCTCCGGCGAAGAACTCGTTCGCGACCGACGCCAAGTCCCTGCGCGACTGGATCTCGCACCTGCCGCTCGCCAATCCCGGGGCCACTGCGCGGCTCCTGATCGGCGCGCTGCGCGAGATGAATCAGTTGCGCATCGATCCGACCCAGCGTCTCGAAGCGCTCGAGCTTCTGCGCCAGCCCGTCGCGCAGACGGTGGCGTGGCTCGACAAGCAGATCCTCGGCGACAGCTTGCCGCTGCCGCCGGCAAAGCAGCAGTACGGCCAGCAGGCGCAGAATTTCGAGCGCGAACTCGCGCTCGGCTACAGTGCCGTCGTCCATGATTACTGTGCGCCGGCCGGCGCCGTGCCGTTCCTGCGCGGCAAAGCCACCGCGCTCGCCCTGACCCGCGCCGTGCAGCACCGCGGCGCCTGCCTCTTGCAGGCATACCTGCTGTATCACGCGCCGCCGGAAGGCGTCTGGCAAAGCCTGCACGATCTCTTCCGCTTCGCGGTCGCGGTGCAGGCCGACGACAAGCCGCTCGAAGATCCGCTCCTGGGCGGCGCACCCGTCAGCGTGCGCACGGCCTATATGCATGCGCTGCTCTTCGCGCTGACGAACCCGTATCGCTTCACGCAGCGCGAAAACAGCGAGATCTTCGCGCTTACGCGCATCTGGGCCGCCTATTGCGAGCTGCGCGAAGGTCGCGCGCCGAGCGGCGCGATCGCGGTCCGCACCGACAGCGACCAGAGCCTCGGCTATCTGCCCGAGGAGCGCGAGGTGCCGGGCGAGGGCCTCTGGGCCTTCGAGGTCAGCGCGCTCACGCGCTTCCTCGAAGGGCAGATCGCGATGCTGCCGCCGTCGATCTCCTCCATGCAGTTCCGCGCCAAGGGCGGTCCGGCGCTGCACACCGAGGTCGGCTTCGTCGAACGGCTCATGCGGTCGTGGGGCACGAGCACCGACCGCAACCAGCAGCGCCTTGCCGCGGGTCACCAGCTCGATACCGTCATCGGCTTGCACGACTTGCATTTCGTGCTCGCCGGCGATCTCGATTTCGACGCGTTCCTGCGCAAGACGCGCGGCCTCGCGATCAGCCTGCACGAAAGCGACCGCACGGCGGCGTGGGCCGCGAACCCGGGTACGACGCGCGTCAAACACCTGCGCGCCAAAGTGCTCGATCAAAGTCTCGGCGGCTACCGGCTTGTCTGGGACAAGATCGAAGGGATGCGCGTGAAGGTCGGCGAGCTCCTTGGGCTCGCGCCGCTCGCCGAAGAAGACGAAGCCCAGGACTGGATGGTCGGCGCGATCCGCTGGCTGCGCATCGAATCGTCGGGCGCGCTCGACGCCGGCGTGGAGCTTTTGGCGCCGCGCGCCCTGCCGGTCGGTCTGCGCAGCTTCGACCCGCACGGTACGCCGCGCGCGCCGATGCGCGGCGTGCTGTTGCAGACGCTCGCCCCTGAGGAAGGCACGACGGCGATCCTCGCTCCGCAGCTGTTCGACCGCGACGCGCGCGAAGTCGAGCTGACGCGGCCCGGCGATCCTTTCGGCTGGCCCAGCGATCCTACGGTCGAGGTGCTCGACGACGTGCGCGTCGCGGACATCGGCGGGGGCTACCTGCGCGTCGAGCTCGCGCGCAAGGCCGAAGCCGGCCAGGAGAGCGCGCCGCACAGCGCGGCCAACGACGACCTGCCGCCCGCGGCCGGGGGCTCGGTGCTCGCGACTTGACGCCGTGCGCTTGAACGGGTGAAGTGCGCACCGATTTTCCGCCTACCGTCGGCAATTCCGGAACCAAGATGACTCCGCCCAGCACCTCTGCGGGCCCGTGGCCGCGCCGCCCGTCGATCGCCGTACGCATTGGCAATGTCGCCGTCGGCGGCAGCGCGCCGGTCGTCGTACAGTCGATGACGAACACCGACACGGCCGACGTCGCCGCGACCACAAAGCAAGTCGCCGAACTCGCGCGCGCTGGCTCGGAGCTCGTGCGCATCACGGTCAACACGGCCGAGGCGGCCGCGGCCGTGCCGCGCATCCGCGAAAAGCTCGACATGATGGGCGTCGGTGTGCCGTTGATCGGCGATTTCCACTACAACGGCCATCAGCTATTGAGTGCCGAGCCGGCCTGCGCCGAGGCGCTCGCGAAGTACCGCATCAATCCGGGCAACGTCGGTTTCGGCCGCAAACGCGACGTGCAGTTCTCGACCATCGTCGACATTGCGCTCAAGCAGGGCAAACCGGTGCGCATCGGTGCGAACTGGGGCTCGCTGGATCAGGCCATGGTCGCGGCGCTCATGGACGAGAACCACGGCCGCTCCGAACCGTGGGACGCGGCCCGCGTGGCCCGCGAGGCGCTGATCCGCTCGGCGCTCGATTCGGCCGCACGCGCCGAAGAATTGGGATTAACTCGCGATCGTATCTTGTTGTCCTGCAAGGTTTCAGGGGTGCAGGAACTCATCGCCGTCTACCGCGATCTCGCTGCCCGCTGCGATTATGCCCTGCATCTCGGCCTCACCGAGGCCGGCATGGGCAGCAAGGGCATCGTCGCCTCGAGCGCGGCGCTCGCCGTACTGCTGCAGGAAGGCATCGGCGACACGATCCGCATTTCGCTGACCCCCGAGCCCGACGAGCCGCGCACGCGTGAGGTCATCGTGGCGCAGGAGCTGTTGCAGACCATGGGGCTGCGCGCGTTCACGCCGCTCGTCACGGCGTGTCCGGGTTGCGGCCGCACGACGTCGAGCCTCTTCCAGGAGCTCGCCAAGACCGTGCAGGAGCACGTGCGCGCGAAGATGCCCGAATGGCGCATCAAATACGACGGCGTGGAGAACCTGACGCTCGCCGTGATGGGCTGCGTCGTGAACGGACCCGGCGAATCCAAGCACGCCAACATCGGCATTTCGCTGCCCGGCACGGGCGAGGCTCCGGCGGCGCCGGTGTTCGTCGACGGCGTCAAGACCGCGACGCTGCGCGGCGACAACATCGCGCGCGAATTCGTCGAACTCGTCGATGCCTACGTGGCGCGCACCTACGCGCGCTAGAACCGCGCCTTCATGCGGCGCCGCCCGTCACTGTGGACAGGCGGTGCCGTCGATCTGCGTGATGCGCGCGATGGGCAGGCTGCCGGTTCCGTAGCCGCTCAGCGTCGAGTTCCAGCTCGCCGTACCGTTGTTGCAGTCGGTGAACGAGAACGTGATCGTGCCCCACGACGTCTGCGTGATCCCGCTCGGGTTGAACGCGGGCGGGAACTTCGCACCCGTGTTGAGAACCGCCGGCAGCGTGACCGAGCTCTTGGTCGGATCGTAGGTGCCTTGTGCGTAGACCCACTCGTTGCCCGTGCCGTCCGGCGTGTAGACGAACCAGATCGCGACCATGATCGGCAGATTCGTGGTCGGGTCCTTCGCGTTCGTGGCCTCGATCTGGAAACCGTGGCCCGCATTGCCGGGGTTGTACCAGTTGCCGCTCACATAGCCTTTGATCGGCAATCCGCCCGTCGTGGCGTTGACGGTGATGCTGCCCGTCATGCCCATGCTCTGATGGATATCGCAATGGAAGTTGATCGTGCCCGGCGTATTGAAGGTCCGCGTGAAGCTCCAGCCCACGGCGGAGGGTGTGCCGTTGCCGCCGGTGTCGTCGCAGCCGTTCGCACAGCGGAACGAATTGTCGTCGGCATGGACATTGTGAGCGGCGCCGCCGAGATTCACCCAGGTGACGCTGTCGCCGACGTTGATCGTGACGTCTGCCGGCGAGAACATGAGCACGGGCGTCGTGCTGCCGCCGCCGTAGTAGCCGCCGTCGCCGGACGTCGTCGTGCCGCCGACGTTGATCGTGACCGTTTTCGCGAAGGCGGCCGTGCTCGCGCCGGCGAGCGCGAGGATGCCGAACACGCAGAGCTTCGAGACATGCGCAAACATATTTCCTCCCGGATTTCGCCGCGCCGGCGTCCATCGATGGGCGCCCGCACGCTTGCCAAGAACGACCGCGACGAGTGCGTATTTCTTTCACGGCCCGTTGTTCGCCGCCGTCGGCGTCCGGTAGTCTTGGGCACACCCCACCGAGGCGGAAACGCATGACGAATGCGCCACCTTTCATCGTCGCGATCCCTGCGCGTTATGCATCGACGCGGCTGCCCGGGAAACCGTTGCAGCCGATCGCGGGCGAACCGATGGTGCTGCACGTGGCTCGGCGGGCGCTCGCAGCCGGGGCGGCGGACGTCGTCGTCGCGACCGACGACGCGCGCATCGCCGATGCCCTGCGCGGGGCGGCAGTCAAGGTCGTCATGACCGCGATCCATCATGCGTCGGGCAGCGATCGCCTCGCCGAGGCAGCCGAGCGGCTGGCCTGGCCCGACGATGCGATCGTCGTGAACCTGCAAGGCGACGAACCGCTGGCGCCGGCGAACGGGATACGCGCCGTCGCCGAGGCGCTCGGCGCGGGTACGGCGCCGATGGCGACGCTCGCGACGCCGATCGGCGACGTTGCGGAGCTCTTCAACCCGAATTGCGTCAAGGTCGTCGGCGGCACTGACGGCCACGCGCTGTACTTCAGCCGGGCGCCCTTGCCGTGGGCGCGCGACGCGTTCGCCGCCACGCGCGACCGGCTGCCGGACGGCGTGGCGTTCCTGCGCCACATCGGCATCTATGCCTATCGCGCAGGCTTCCTGCGCCGCTTCGCGAAACTCGCGCCGACGCCGCTCGAACGCGCCGAATCGCTCGAGCAGTTGCGCGCTCTCGAGCACGGCCACCGCATCGCGCTACGCATCGCGCCCGAGCCTTTTCCCGCGGGCGTCGATACGGCCGAGGATCTCGCCCGCGTCGAGCGGCTCATCGCGGAAGCGGCGCCGTGAAGCTGCTGTTCGTCTGCATGGGCAACATCTGCCGTTCGCCCGTCGTCGAAGCCGTAGCGCGTGCGGAATTCGCGCGCGCCGGGTTCTCGATCGATGTCGCGTCGGCGGGTACCGAGGATTATCACGTCGGCGAGCCTGCCGATCCGCGCGCGATCGCGAGTGCGAAGGCGCACGGCTACGACGTGTCGCGGCACCGCGCGCGGCAGATCGTCGCGGCCGATTTCGCCCGCTTCGATGCGGTGCTAGCGATGGATCGCGTGAACCTGAGTGCGCTCGCGCGCTGCTGTCCGCCCGAGCACGAGCGACGTGCGGCGCTGTTCCTGCCGTTCGCGGGCCTGGAGACGCCCGATGAAGTCCCCGATCCTTACTACGGGAAGGCGCGCGATTTCGAGCGCGTCATCGAGCTCGCGCGCGCCGGCGTCGAGCGGCTGATTCGCAGCGGAGCCTTGGCGCATAATGGCGGCACGAGGATCGGATGAGGCCATGAACGCACGAGTCGCCGCGCCGGCACTGCCGAAGACGCTGGAATGGGTCAATACCGACACGCCGCCTACGCTCGATGCGCTGAAGGGCCGGGTGACGCTGCTCCATTTCTGGACGTTCGACTGCGTCAATTGCATCAATCTGCTGCCGGATTTGCGCTACTTCGAAAACAAGTACCACGACGGCCTCAGCGTGATCGGCGTGCACTCGCCGAAATACGATTACCAGCGCCAGGCCGACGCCGTTCTCAAGGCCGTGAACCGGCATCACGTGCGGCATCCCGTGGCCAGCGATCCCGGCTATCACACCTGGCAGGCGTACGGCGTGCAATCGTGGCCTACCGTGGCCCTCATCGATGCGCAAGGTCAGCTCGCGGCGCTCCTGCCCGGCGAAGGGCGCCGCCAGGAGACCGACACGCTGATCGCTCAGCTTCTCGACGAAGCCGCGACGCGCGACCTGCGCGTCTACGAACCCGGCATCAGCGCCTCGCGCCCGGAGCCGCGCTTGCCGCTGCGGTTTCCGACCAAGCTGCTCGCCACCGACACGAATCTGTGGATCGCCGATACGGCGCACAATCGCATCCTCGATTGCGCGCACGACGGTCGCATCATGCGTCAGTTCGGCTCCGGCAATCCGGGCTATTGGGACGGCCGGAATCAGGACGCGGGCTTCACCGATCCGCAAGGCATGTGCATCGTCAAGGACGCGCTCTACGTCGCGGACACCGGTAATCATGCGGTGCGCCGCATCCGGCTGCTGACGGGCGAGGTCGACACCGTGGCCGGCACCGGCGCGGTCGGCCACGATCTGCCGAACGAGCAGCTCGAGCCCACCAAGACCGCGATGTCGGCGCCGGCCGACGTGGCCGGTCTAGGCGACAAGCTCTACATCGCGGTCGCAGGCCAGAACCAGCTCTGGCAGCTCGATCTCGGCCGCAACAAGCTTTCCGTGCTAGCCGGCAGCGGCCAGTTCGCGCTCAACGACGGCGACGGCGTTGCGGCGAGCTTCGCGCAGCCGACCAGCTTGGGTCTCATCGGCCAGCAACTCGTCGTTGCCGATTCCGCAGGCTCGGCGATCCGCGTCGTGCGCCTGCTCGACAACCGCGTGACGACGCTGATCGGCAGCGGCCTCTACGATTTCGGCGACGCGCCCGGCAAGCGCGACGTGGCTCGGTTGCAGCATCCGCTTTCGGTGTGCGCCGACGCGCGCGGCTTGGTGTTCATTGCCGATAGCTACAACGGCAAGATCAAGGCGCTGAACTTGCGCACGGGCGAGCTCAGGGCGCTCAACCTGCCGTATCGCTTCCACGAACCGGCAGGGCTCTCGCTCGCCGCCGGTGCGCTGTGGATCGCGAACACGAACGCGCACGAAGTGCTGCGCATCGATCTCGGTTCCGGCCAGGTCGCGCGCTTGACTATCGGCGATTAGCGCTCATCTCGGGACGTCCGGTTCGAAGGGTTCCGCCGTGGGCGACGACGTGGAAAAAGCAGCAGCGTTCGACGGCAAGGAGTTCGTCCGCACGCTGACGACCTCGCCGGGCGTCTACCGCATGCTCGACGACGCCGGCGAGCCGCTCTACGTCGGCAAGGCCGGCAATCTCAAGAAGCGCGTCGGCAGCTACTTCCTCAAGCCGCGCATGGAGCCGCGCATCGCCGCGATGGTGGCGCAGATCGCGCGCATCGAGGTCACGCTCACGCGCACCGAGGCCGAGGCCCTGCTGCTCGAGGCGCAGCTCATCAAGAGCCTGAAGCCGCGCTACAACATCCTGCTGCGCGACGACAAAAGCTATCCGTACATCTACTTGTCGGGCGACGAGGAGTTCCCACGCATGGCTTTCCATCGAGGCGCCCGCACGGGTCCTGGCCGGTACTTCGGGCCGTTCCCGAGCGCGTGGGCCGTGCGCGAGAGCCTGAACCTCATGCAGAAGCTGTTCCTCGTCCGCCAATGCGAGGACAGCTACTTCCGCAACCGTTCGCGGCCGTGCCTGCAATACCAGATCCGCCGTTGCAGTGCGCCGTGCGTCCGGCTCGTTGAAGCCGGCGAATACCAGGCGAGCGTGCGTCATGCCGCGATGTTCCTCGACGGACGCAGCAGCGCCGTGGTCGAGGAACTCGGCGGCGCCATGGAGCAGGCGAGCGCCGCGCTCGAATTCGAAAAAGCGGCGCGGCTGCGCGATCAAATCGCCACGCTCAAGCGCCTGCATGCGCAGAACCACGTGCAGGGCGCGAGCGCCGACATGGACGTGCTCGCTTGCCGCATCGAAGGCGGCTTGGCGTGCGTGTCGGTGCTGTTCTTCCGCAACGGCATCAGCCTGGGTTCGCGCGACTTCTTCCCGCGATTGCCGACCGAAGCGAGCGCGGCAACGGTGCTCGCCTCGTTCATCGCGCAGTATTACCTCGACAAACCCGTGCCGCGCGAGATCGTGGCCAGCGACGCACCCGACGACGCCGCGGCGCTCGCCGACATGCTCGCAACGCAGACGGGCCACGCCGTCGAGATCAAGAGTCAGGTGCGTACCGAGCGCGCACGCTTCGTCGAGCTCGCCGCGAAAAATGCCCAGGCCGCGCTCGCGGCGCGGCTGGCCAGCAACCAGACCATGCAAGACCGCTTCGAGGCCTTGCGCGATCTGCTCGAGCTCGGCGAAACGCCGCGGCGTCTGGAGTGTTTCGATATCAGTCACACGATGGGCGAGGCGACGGTGGCTTCGTGCGTCGTATTCGGCCCGGAGGGCGCGGAGAAATCGCTGTACCGCAGGTTCAACATCGCCGGCATCGAACCCGGCGACGACTACGGTGCGATGCGCCAGGCGCTCGAGCGGCGCTACAAGCGGCTCGCGGCGGGCGAGGGCAGTCTGCCCGACGTGCTGCTTATCGACGGCGGCAAAGGCCAGGTGGCGCAGGCGCTCGAAGTGCTGGCCGATCTCGGCGTCGGCGGCGTGCTCGTGGTCGGGGTCGCGAAAGGTGCCGAACGTCGCGCCGGACACGAGACGCTGATCCGCGGCGACACGGGCAAAACGCTGTGGCCCGGCCCCGAGTCGGCCGCGCTGCACCTGATCCAGAGCGTACGCGACGAAGCGCATCGTTTCGCGATCACGGGGCATCGCCAGCGGCGCGAGAAAGCGCGCGAGCAGAGCCGGCTCGAGGAGATTCCGGGCGTCGGCGCCAAACGCCGCGCGGCCCTGCTCAGGCATTTCGGCGGGCTCGCCGGGGTCGCCGCCGCGGGCGTGGACGAGCTCGCGCAGGCACGCGGCGTGAGCCGCGATCTCGCCGAGCGCATCTACGCGGCATTCCACGGTTGAGCATGCTCGTGGCACACTGGACTGAGGAAAGGAATCTTCCGTAATGCATTTGACCCTGCCGACCATGCTCACGCTGTTCCGCATCGCCTTGCTGCCGGTGATGGTCATGGTGTTCTATGCGCCGTTTCACGGCGCGAACGTCGCGGCTGCGCTCGTGTTCTTCACCGCCGCGCTCACCGACTGGCTCGATGGTTACATCGCGCGGCGCTGGAACATGGGCTCGGCGTTCGGCGCGTTCTTAGATCCGGTCGCCGACAAGCTCATGGTGGCCGTGACCCTCTTCCTGCTCGTGCAGGAGAACGCCACGCCGCTCATGGCGATCACGAGCGCCATCATCGTCGGCCGCGAGATCGCGATCTCGGCCCTGCGCGAATGGATGGCCGAGATCGGCGCCCGCACGCGCGTCAATGTGGCCGCGGTCGGCAAGTTCAAAACGGTCATGCAGATCGTCGCGATCGAGGTGCTGCTCTACCAGCACGATCTCGAAGGGCTGCGCCTGTTCCACGTGGGCGAAACCTTGCTCGTGGCCGCCGCGGCGCTCACGATCTGGTCAGGCCTCGTCTACTTGCGGGCCGCGCTTCCGGAGATGCGCGCGCGCCAGTGAGCGCCACAGAGGTTGACTTCCTCGCCACAATTCGTAAGATGGCCGACTTCGCGCGGGAATAGCTCAGTTGGTAGAGCACGACCTTGCCAAGGTCGGGGTCGCGAGTTCGAGTCTCGTTTCCCGCTCCAGTTTTCGACGAAACCTCGGTCCTCCGAGGTTTTGTTTTTTCAGGGTAGCGCCGCTAAGCTGGCGCCGCCTCTCGCGGATGGCCAGGTGGCAGAGTGGTCATGCAGCGGCCTGCAAAGCCGTGTACGCCGGTTCGATTCCGACCCTGGCCTCCATCCGCAAACTGCGCGGCAGTTCCTTGCGAGCAACCGGCTCGCCTCGGCCGTATCGCGCCGGCAAACTCCGACTGCATTGTCCTTACCACAGCATCGCTCGCTCAATGCTCGTGACCGTGATATGCCGCGGCCGGAGAAACCGTGTGTAGGGAATTGTCCAGCGTGGCGCAATCTGGAACTCTGGCCAATCCCAAGGATCGGGTGGACTGCCCCACGGTTCGGTTTGCGTCTACGACGAAGCGAACGATACCTACACGTGCTCGTTTAGCTGATCCATGCGGAGGGTCGCGCGCATCGTGGCCCTCCAAAGCCCTATAGAGGACGCGAGAGATGGGAAGCTTGTCGATTTTGCACTGGCTCGTCGTTCTGATCGTAGTGGGGGTGATCCTGGGTGTGCTGGTCTGGGCGCTGTCCAAGCTGGCTCGGGGCGCCTCGACCGAGCAGCGGCTTCAAGAACTGGCTGCCCTCAAGTCTGCTGGGAAAATCACTGACGCAGAGTATGCGGAGCAGCGGGCCAGAATCATTCGGAGCGTGTAGTCGAATTTTAAGGAATTTCAACGATGTTGGAGCGCAAACCCCGACGCAGTGCGGGTACGAATTCTTGCCGATTCCGCACGCGATGACCCGGCGATCTTGACGCCGGTGCTGCGCAGGATCAATCTGGTAGGGCGGTTGCTCCCGAGGGGGTCGGGATGGACGGCAAGGCGGTCAAGTTTGCGGAATTGCGCGAAGCGTCCGATCTCGCGCTGATCAACGATATCGCGCGCATCGCCCTGCAATACATGGAACTGCGCGCGATGCTCCAGCGCATCGTGCAGGCGCTCAAACTGCACCTCGGCTGCGAATTCGTCGATTGCGCGACGCTCGATCTGCATACGCGCATCTTCACCTGCGAAGCCGTGGCCTGCGATCTGCCGTGTTCGATGCACGTCGGCTATACGCGTCAGCTCGGCATCGGCGTCGTCGGCGAGGTGGCCGTCACGGGCCGCGCGCTCTCGGTTCCTGACACCCGCAAGCACCCCAACTACATCGAAATCCTGCCCGGCGCGCGCTCGGAACTCTGCATTCCGGTGCGCCACGGGGGTGAGGTCGTGGCGATCCTAAATGTCGAGAGCCGCACCGTCGATGCGTTCCGCGAGCGCCGCCTGCTGCTCGAAACGGTCGCCGAGCAGGTCGCGGGAGCCATCGCTGCGGCGCGGCTCAACCAGGAGCTGCGCCGGCGCGTCGACGTGCTCGGCATGATGAGCGGCCTCTTGCGGGTCGCGGTCGATGCCGGCGATTTGGGCCAGGCGCTCGAAAGCATCGCGCGTTTCGTGCATGCGCGCTTCCATCTCGAGTTCTGCGGGATCCTGCTTTTCGACGCGGCGCGGGCGATGCTCGTGCTCAAGGCCGAGGCCGGTCGCGCGACGCTCGATGGCAAGTCGTTTCCCGAGTGGCCCGTCGATCTCGGCGTGAACGGTCGCGCCGTGCGCACGCGTGCGTCGCAGTTCGTGCCCGACGTGCGCGCCGATCCCGACTACGTGATGTGCAACGGCGCCACGCGTACCGAGTACGTCGTGCCGATCCTGTTCCGAGGCGAGCTGATCGGCGTCATCGATATGGAGAGCGCGAGCTACGAATCGTTCACCGACGAGAATCGCGCCATGCTCGACGCGCTCGCGGCGCAAGTCGCGGGCGCGATCCATCTGGCGAGCACGAACCAGCGGTTGACGGACATGGTGCGCGAGGTGGCCGACAAGTCCGCGGCGCTCGAAGACGCCAACGCCAAGCTCCGCGCGGCGAACCGGGAGCTGCACCGGCTCTCGCACAGCGATGGCCTGACCGGCATCGGCAATCGGCGCCGCTTCGACGAAGGCTTGCGCAGCGAGTGGCGGCGCGCGCGCCGGCAGGGCAGGCCGCTGTCGCTATTGCTGCTCGACATCGACGACTTCAAAGCCTACAACGACGGCTACGGCCACTTGGCCGGCGACGATTGCCTCAAGCGCATCGCCGCCGCGTTGCGCACTGCAGCCGAGCGCCACAACGGCTTGCTTGCGCGCTACGGCGGCGAGGAATTCGCCGTGCTGCTGCCAGACACCGAAGCCGGGCGCGCGCTGCGCTGCGGCGAGGAGATGCAGCAAGCGCTCGCCACGCTCGCGCTGCCGCACCGTTTTTCACGTGCGAGCGCGCACGTGACGGCGAGCTTCGGTGTGATGACGTTGCGGCCGCGTGTCGTCATGAAACCTTCGGAGTTCATCCGTTGCGCGGACCACGCGCTCTACACGGCGAAGGCCGAGGGTCGCAATCAAATCGTGCTCGCGCCGGAATCGCATTGATCCGGCTCGTGCGCCGGCCAGGGAAGGTTCGCGAGTATAAAAATATACGCTATTCGAGCGCCTCGCGCCAGGCGGCGAGTTTCGCTGCGAACGGCAGTCCTGCGTGCGCGGGGCTCGTCGAAGGCAGGCGCCGGTATTCGCGCGTGTCGTCGGCGAGCACGGGCGCGACATAGCGGCGGAAGCTCCGCTCCGCTTCGCCGCCGTTGAAACAGACGCGTTCGATGCGCGGATGGCCGCGGAAGAAGGCCGCGAAGTCGTTCGGCACCCGCGAGTCGCGCTCGATGGCGCTGTCGAGACTGCCGGGGCGCACGCAGGATTGCAGCACGTCCCATAGCGCAATGCCCGCCCGTGTCAGCGCGAGCGTGCGTTCGGCATACGGCGCTGCAGCGTCGAAATGCAGGATTTCGCCGAGGATGCGCCAGAAGCTGTTATGCGGATGCGCGTAGTACTGGCCCGCGGCGAGGGACCGTACGCCCGGCATGCTGCCGAGGATCAGCAGGCGCGCGGAACGCGTCGCGATCGGCGGAAAGCTGCGGACGAGACTCATTCCTTCGGTGATTCCGCAGCGATTTCCGCGTCGCGCTCGCGCAGCAGCCGCTCGCCGAAGGCGCGATACACAGGCGTCTTGCACAGCAGCGTCGAGAACGTGCGCCCGAGCATGCACGCCGCCATGATCGGCAGCACGAAATCGTGATTGTCGGTGAGCTCCATCGAGATCACCGCGGAGGTCAGCGGGGCCTGAGTGACGCCGGCGAGATAGGCCGACATGCCGAGCAGGATCACCGGCGTGGCGTCGGTGTGCGGCAGCCATGGCGCGAGCACGGCGCCGATGCCGGCGCCGACGGCGAGCGCGGGCGAGAAGATGCCGCCCGGGATGCCGGCCGCATAGGAAACGACGTTCGCGAGCCACTTGTCGAGAGCGAACCACGGCGTGATCGCATGACTGCCGGAGATGATCGCGCGCGCTTGCTCGTAGCCCGTGCCGTAGACGGCGTCGCCGCTCGCGATACCGATCGCCGCGAGCGCAAGCCCGCAGAGTGCGGCGAAACCCACGGGCGAGCGCCGCTTGAGCCTCCCCAGCACGCCCGGCAACGCGGAGGAGGCGAACAAGATCGTGCGCGCGAACGCGCCGCCGGCGAGGCCGCCGACGACGCCTGTCGCCAACACCGCGAACCAACTTTGTCCCAAAGGCAACAAAGTGGACATTTTGCCGAAATACGCATAGTCGCCGACGAGGCCGAGTGAGATCACGCCGCCGATCATGACCGCCGTGAGCAAAGCGCCGCTGAAGCGGTGTTCGTAGGCGCCGGCCAGTTCTTCGATCGCGAACATGACGCCGGCGAGCGGCGTGTTGAACGCGGCGGCGATGCCGGCCGCGCCGCCCGCGAGGGCGAACCGCGATACCGATTGGGTATCGCGGAAACCGAAACGCTGCGCGAGCCACACCATGAGGCCCGCGCCCACGTGCACCGTCGGCCCTTCGCGGCCGACCGATGCGCCGATCAACATCGCAAACAGCGTGAGCACGAGCTTGCCGGCCGCGACGGGCAGCGCGAGCAGGCGGCGCACGAATGCGGCGTCGCGCTCGCGGTTGACGGCCGCGATCACCTGCGGGATGCCGCTGCCGCGCGTGGCGCGCAGCGCGCCTTCGGTGAGCCAGGCGAGCGCCGCGAAACCGAGCGGCGTCACGAGGAGAGGCCAATAACGCGATTGCGCGAGGAGCCGCTTGAACAGCGTGTAGCAGGCGTCGCTGCCGCGCGCGAACACGATCGCAGCGAGCGCGACCGCGATAGCGCCCACCCACAGCGCAGCGCGGCGGCGCCAGCGTTGCGGCGAGAGCAGGGCGTGGTCGTCGACGGGCAAGGGAGCGGGATCGCGCATCCGTGGATTTTCGACGTTTTCGCGTGCGCGGGAAAGCATAAGCGTGCGCGGGCTGGCATACTGCGCGCGGTTTTCGCAACGGACGACGCCATGACCCGCTACTTCGCCGATCACGCATGGCTGCCGCACGGCTGGGCGCCTGCCGTGAGCCTCGATGTCGGCCTCGCGCAGCGGCCGGGGCTCGTCGTCGCGGCCGAAGCCGAGACGTTGCGCGGCGACGCCGAGCACCTCGGGCGCTACGTCCTGCCCGGTATGCCGAACTTGCATTCGCATGCGTTCCAGCGCGCCATGGCCGGTCTTGCGGAACGCCAGACGCATGCCGACGACAGCTTCTGGACGTGGCGCGAGCTCATGTACGCGTTCGCGGGACGCATCGATCCCGAGACCCTGCACGCGATCGCCGCACAGCTCTACGTCGAGATGCTCAAGGCCGGTTACACCCAGGTCTGCGAATTCCACTATCTGCATCACCGGCCGGACGGCGCTCCGTACGCGAACCCTGCTGCCATGTCGCTTGCGCTCGTCGAAGCCGCACGCGAGGCCGGCATCGGTCTCACCTTGCTGCCGACGCTGTACATGAGCGGCGGCTTCGATGGCCGCGCGCTCTCGGAACGGCAGCGCCGCTTCGGCCACGACGTGGAGAGCTATCTGCGACTGCTCGAGCATTTGCGCAAAATGGAAGATTCCACATTGCGCATCGGCGTCGCGCTGCATAGCCTGCGCGCCGTTCCGGCGGCGGCGCTGCGCGACGTGCTGGCGTCCGGCGTCGCCGACGGGCCGGTCCACATCCACATCGCCGAACAGATCGGCGAGGTGCAGGATTGCTTGGCCCTGCGCAATGCGCGGCCCGTCGAATGGCTGCTCGCGCACGCCGAGGTCGACGAACGCTGGTGTCTCGTGCATGCGACGCACATGACCGCGGACGAGACGCGCCGTGTCGCCGCCACAGGCGCCGTTGCGGGTCTCTGTCCGACGACCGAAGCGAATCTCGGCGACGGTTTGTTCCCGCTCAAGGATTTCTTGGCTGCCGGCGGCGTCCTCGGCATCGGTTCGGACAGTCACATCTCCGTATCGCCCGTGGAGGAGTTGCGTTGGCTCGAGTACGGACAACGCCTGGCCACGCGGCATCGCAATATCGCCGTGAGCGAATCGAGCGACAGCGTCGGCGAGACGCTCTGGGGCGACGCGTTGTTCGGCGGTGCGCGCGCGTCGGGCACGACGATCGGCACGCTGGAGCCGAATGCGCGCGCCGACCTTCTCGTGCTCGACGATCGCGCACCGCTGTTCGCGGCGCGCGACGCGGAGACCGTGCTCGACACGTTCCTGTTTGCGGGCAATGCGAATCTCGTGCGGCACGTCATGGTCGACGGAACGTGGCGCGTGCGCGACGGCCATCATCGCGACGAGGAGCGCATCGCCGCACGGTATCGCGAAGCGGTCATGCGCCTGGCAGCGTGAGGCTCAGGCGTGGATGAACCGTCCGCCGCCGAACACCCAGTTCTCCCAGCGCGTTTCCTTGAAACAGATCATCACGTGTTCAGCGTCGAGCGACAGCGGCGGCGCGGTCAGCGCGGCGAGTATGTCGGCCACGATCTTTTTCTTGACCTTCACGCTGCGCCCCTCTGAGAACAGGATCTCGACGAGCGCGAAATTCGCATCGCGGGGGCGCGCGAGATCGGGATACGCGGGATCGAAACGGAAGTCCTCGGGCGCGAGTTCGAGCACGCGCTGGAAGCGGTCGGCAGCAGGCACGCCCGACGCGACGAGCGCGCCGTGGACGGCGGCCAGCACGCCGGATTTGAATTCCGCGGATTTGGGTTTGGCGACGGTCAGTGTGACGAGCGGCATGGCGGGACTCCTCGGAAAACGTCAGGCAGGAAGCGGCGCGAGCGACGGTGCGCGGCGGCGCGGAATCAGCATGGCCATCGTCGCGGCGAGCAGGCAGGCGAGACCGGCGAGCAGGAAGGCTTCCACGTAGCGGTTCGTTTCGACGCGCAGCACGCCCGCGCCGAACGCGGCCACGGCGGCACCGAGCTGGTGCCCCGCGCCGATCCAACCGTACACGAGCGAGCCGCGCTCGAGGCCGAAGCGCTCGCTCGTCAGGCGCACGGTGGGTGGCACGGTGGCGATCCAATCGAGGCCGTAGAACATCGTGAAGAGACCGAGGCCGTAGAAGCTGAAATCCGAATACGGCAGATAGACGAGCGAGAGGCCGCGCAACGCGTAGTAGGCGCAGAGCAGGCGGCGGTTGTCGTAGCGGTCCGAAAGCCAGCCCGAGCACGTCGTGCCGAGGATATCGAACACGCCCATTGCCGCGAGCATGCCCGCCGCATTGACTTCCGGAATGCCGTTGTCCGCGCAAAACGCGATCAGATGCGTGCCGATCAAGCCGTTCGTGCTCAGGCCGCACACGAAGAACGTGCCGAACAAGAGCCAGAACGTACGCGAACGGGACGCATCGCCGAGCGCGCGGAACGCGGCCGCGACGGGATTCTGTCCTGTGCCCGCATCCGCTTCGAGCTGTGCGGCGCCGTATCGCGGCAAGCCGACGTCGGCCGGCCGCTCGGGCATGAAGAAAGCGACAAGTGGAATAAGCAACAATGCGGCACATGCAACGATGCCGACGACGAAGCGCCAGTCCGCATGCGCCACGACCCAGGCGAGCAGCGGCAGGAACAGCAACTGGCCCGTCGCTGTGCTCGCGGTGAGCAAACCGAGCACCGTCCCTCGGCGCGACGCGAACCAGCGGTTGACGATCGTGACGCCGAGCACCATCGCCATCGTTCCGGTGCCGATGCCGGACAGGACGCCCCAGGTCAGCACGAGACCGGCGGGCGAGGTGGCGAATGCGCTGCCGCCCATCGCAGCGGCCAGGAGCAGCAGCGCGACGATCATCGTCGGCCGGACTCCAAAGCGCTGCATGGCGGCCGCCGCGAACGGGCCCATGAGGCCGAACAGGCACAGTCCTACGGAAACGGCGAACGTGATGCTGTCGCGGCGCCAATGGAAGGTGTTTTCGAGCGGCACGATGAGCACGCTCGGCGTGGCGCGGATCGCGGCGACGACGAGCAGCGTGAGGAAGGTCAGCGCCGCGACGATCCAGGCGTAATGCAAGCGGCCGGAGAGGGCGCCAGCGAGGCGGAATTTCATGACGTCGGTCACCGGACGCTTGCGAATCGGTAGAAAGGAGTATATACACCTATTTATGAAACGACAACCGACTTGCATCTGCGTGAACCTGCGCCGCGCTTCGCGCGCGCTGAGCGCGTTCTACGACGAGGCGATGGCGCCGAGCGGCATCACGGTGACGCAGTTCTCGCTGCTGCGTGCCGTCGAGCGCGAGCAGCCCGTCGCGATCAGCGCGTTGGCCGCCGACATGGAACTGGATCGCACGACGCTCGCGCGCAATATCGCGCCGCTCGAACGCGCCGGTTTGCTCGCACTCGCACCGGGCGAGGATCAGCGCGTGACGGAAGTGCGCCTCACCGCTGCCGGAAGCGCCACGATTCGCCGCGCGTCGCCGCTGTGGGAGGCCGTGCAGCGGCGAATCGCCGCGCAACTCGGCGACGAGCGCATCGCTCAGCTGCGCGAGATAGGTGCGGCCATCTCCGTCCTCTCGTCGGCGGACGAAAGCGACTCGATTCGCGCTAAGCAGCGACGACGCAGGGGAAGTCGCTGAAACGCATGCGATGTTCGCGCCTCGCGCGGCAAGCCTGCGTTTTTCAGGGTGAAGCGAGCATGCCACGCACGGCAGCGTAGTCGCCGTCGTTCGCCGCTGGACGAATGCCGAGTATACGAGCGAGCATCGGATACAAATCCACATTGTCGAATTCCGGCACGACGGTGCCGCGACGGAATGCCGGGCCGTGGGCGACGAACAACGCGCGCATCGCAGGGTCGTCGTTGTCGTAGCCGTGCTCGCCCTGCGAGACGTGCGCGTCCGGCCGGTTCATGAACGCGCGAGTGTTGACGAGCCAGCCGTCGTCGGCCACGCAGACGATGGGTGGAATGCGCGGATTCGTGCCGTAGTGCAGGCGCGCCGGAATCGCTTCGCGCCGCCAGCAGCGCATGTGATCGTGCGGTGCTGTCAACGCGTGCGCGACGGCGGCTTCGTGCCCTGCTTTCGGCTCGATGCCGGCGATCACGCCGCCAGTGACGAGGTCCATGTCCGCCGCATCGACGAAGTCGTCGAGGATCACGATGCGATCGCGGCTCGTCGCGGTCATGCCGTGGTCGGAGACGATCACGATGTTCGCCTGTTCGAACATGCCGCGCTCGCGCAATCCGGCGATGAGCCGGCCGAGCGCGGCATCGATCTCGCCGAGCGCTTCGTTGACCGCGGGCGAATCAGGACCATGATCGTGGCCGGCATGATCGATCTGCTCGAAATACAAGGTGACGAAATCGGGATGCGGCGAGCCGTCGATCCAGGCGAGCGCCTGGTCGACGCGCGCGTTCGGGCTCATCGTGCCGTCGAACGGCAACCAATGCTCGGGACGCACGCCGTCGATCGCGACATCGGACCCCGGCCAGAACACCGTCGCCGCGTGCTTGCCCTGGCGTTCGGCGCCGACCCACAGCGGCTCGCCGCCCCACCATGCAGGGTCGGCGATCGCTTTTGCGTCTTTGTATACGAATATTTTTTTCGTGGCGGGATCGACGAAGCGGTTGTTGACGATGCCGTGATGGTCGGGATAGAGACCCGTCACGATCGTGTAATGATTCGGGAACGTAAGCGTCGGGAATGCCGGCTTGAGCGCGCGTGCGCGCACGCCGTCGGCCGCCAGCATGGCGAGATTCGGCGAGAGACCGCGATCGAGATAATCCGCACGATAGCCGTCGAGCGAAATCAAGATCAGCGGCGCGTGTCGTGGCGAATGCGCCGGCCGGGACGCGCATGCCGCAATGAAAAGAACGAGAGAGAGCGCGGCGAAGCGGGCGAGGCGAATCATGTTCTGGCCGAAAAATGCAGACTATCGCCGAACTACATGACAATTGAAAGCTGCGCAACGGGAGCTTGCGACGCCAGTGACCTGCTAACGCTTCCCCCGCTGGCGGGGGAAGGGCCTAGAGGGTCGCTGCGCCGAAGGTATCGCAACTCTTGATGTCGCCGGACTGGAATCCGGCCTTGAACCAGCGCGCACGCTGCGCCGCGGTGCCGTGCGTGAACGAATCGGGCACGGCGTAGCCGCGCGCTTGCTTCTGCAGCGTGTCGTCGCCAACCTGCGCGGCGGCATTGAGCGCGGCTTCGACGTCGCCTTCTTGCAGCCAATGAAGCTGCGCCTGCGAGCGGTTGCCCCAGACGCCGGCGAAACAGTCGGCCTGGAGTTCGACGCGCACCGACAGACCGCTCGCCCCCTCCATGCGCTCGCCGCGACGTTCGAGATCCTCTTCCTTGCGCATGACGCCGATCAGGTTCTGCACGTGATGGCCGACTTCGTGCGCGATCACGTACGCACGTGCGAAGTCGCCGCTGGCATGAAAGCGCGTGTCCATCTCGTGGAAGAAATCGAGATCGAGATAGACGCGATGATCGGCGGGACAGTAGAACGGGCCCATGGATTCCGAGGCGGCGCCGCAGCCCGAGCGCGTCTGGCCATGGAACAGCAGGAGCTTCGGCTGTTCGTACTGCTGACCCTTGGATTGGAAGTAGGCGCCCCAGACGTCTTCGGTGCTGCCGAGGATCGAACGCACGAAACGCACTTGCGGATCGTTGGGGTCGAGCGGCGCGTGCGGCCGCGGCGGTGCGACTTGCTGGCTCGTGTCGGTGCCGAAGAACAAGCCGAACAGCAGCGGGCGCAACTGCGGGAACACGAGGCCGAGCACGACGACGATCAAGATGCCGCCGAGCCCCAAATGGAATCCGCCGAACCGGAAGCCGCCGCCTCCGTAGCCGCCGCCGCTGCCGTCGTCCTCGACGACGTTGTCGCTCTGTCGACCCTTCTGCCAATCCATACGGCGGACCTCGCGCGGCGGGAGCATCAACACTACCCGCCGCGCGAAGTCCTCGCAAGTCGTTCGAGAGTGGCTATCGCGATTTCGTCACGGATAACGGCTGAGCGCGCCGCGGCGCACGGACTGACCGCCGTCGCCGCCCGAATACGACGCTTCGAATTCGAGCTTGCGCGGGTTGGCGCCCGGATGCAGCACGAAGCTGCCCTTGGCCAGGCGCGCGCAACCGTCGCCGCCGTTGCTGCCCTTGAACGTCAAGGTCACGGCGCCGTCGTTGCCCGCCGAATAGCTGCCTTCCTTGAGCGTGCAGGCGCTGTCACCTTCGAGACGCAGCGTCGAGTTCGCTGCGTCTGGCGCACCCAGCGTGAGCCAGGTCTTCGTCACGTGCTTTTCGCCTTCGATCTGCGAATTGCCCATCCATTGTCCGGCGAGCGCCGCCGTTTCGGCGTGCAGGGCGAGGGCGGTGAACGTCGCCGCAACGGCGATCGCGCCGCGCAGCAGTATACGATTGAACATTGTCACATTGTGCATACGGCCTCCAGGTTGGTGAGCGGCATAGCAAGCACTGCACTGACTCCGGCCGGGTGCGCACAATCCTTGACGCACGCCGACATTCTCGTGCGCACGCGACGCGCGCACACGTGCAGGAAGTCAGCGCCTATGGGATGCAGCGACGAGGAAAAAGGTCGCCATGACTTATGGCAGGGGGAAAACGAAAAGCGCCGCAACGAGTGCGGCGCGTTTCGTCATGCAGCCGAAATGCAAAGCGACTACGGGTGACCGTCGACGCCGTCGGCGAAGATCTTGTCGTAGGCCGAGACAGGCGCAATGCTGTAGCCGAGCGTGCCGAGACCGAGTTGCCCGTTGAAGCCGTCACCCCAGCAGCGCACGTTGTTGCCCGTCGTGCGAGCGCAGCGTGGTCGGTGCCGACGTTGACTTCGGCGATGTCGGTCATCGCGAGCCCGTTCGCTGTCAGCGCTGCCGAAGGAGTTGCGTGTGAGTTAGTGTCGGCCGAGCCGATACCAAGCTGGCCGTGGTCGTTCGCTCCCCAACAGCCCGCGATGCCGAATGCTTCGGCACAGGTGGTATTACCGCCGGCGCTCAGTGAGGAAACATTCGTGAGATTGGCCGAAGCATCGACGTCGATCGGGTGATTGACTCGTGAGACGCTTGAGTCACCAATGCCGAGCTGGCCGTAAGTGTTGTCACCCCAGCATTGTAAGTGGGCATTGGTACCCACGCGGGCGCAGGTGTGATTGAACCCTGCCACGATATCCGTTGCGGTAGTCATATTGGTGACGAAGACAGGTGACGACTTGTTCGCAAGAGCACCGTCGCCGTCGCCGAGCTGACCATAGCCATCGGCTCCCCAGCATTCAATTTGGCCGGAGACGAGCGCGCAGGTGTGATAGCTGCCGGCAGCGAGCTTGTTGACGCCGCTCAAACCTATTACGGACTTCAGCGCAAAGGTTTGACCGCCAGTGTCACCGGTGCCCAGGGCGCCAGTCGAGTTGACGCCCCAGCATTTGACGGTCGAATCGGCGAGCAAGGCGCAGGTGTGATAGTCGCCTGCAACGAGCTGCGTGACGCCGCCGCTTCCCAAACCCACGACTTTCACCGGTGTGTTTGAAGACGTGTTGGATGCATCGCCGAGTTCACCATCGCCGTCGAATCCGGCACACTCCACTGTTACAGCATCGCCTAACAACGCACACAAGTGGTGAAGACCGGCGACGATCTGCAGCGCGGCCGACCACCGTGACGGCAACGCACCGGCTTTAGCGTGGTCAATGAAGCTGCCATCCCCGAACTCGCCGTCGAAGTTGTAGCCCCAGCAGTCTGCTTCGAGAACGCCCGTACCAAAGTCGACGCGAGCGCAGGAAGTGCTGTATCCGCCACCGAGGACTTTCACATTGGAAAAGGCAGGAATTTGCGTGGCGAACCAGCGATCGACCACACGCGGGTGATCGCCCAGCAGCCCATTGTCGTCATTGCCCCAGCAAAGCACGCTGCTGCCCGCGCCGGTGTGGGTAACAGCGCAGGTGCTGTAGGCGCCGGTGGCGAGAACATCAAGGGTGCCGGTGCCGGTTAAGTTCGACGCCAGGACAGGCGAAGTCTGGGTCCGGCGGCCCGCATCCCCGTTGCCGAGCTGGCCGTAGAAATTGTCGCCCCAACA
>Ga0070741_10005560_pt1 | contig 27838 bp, 25 predicted proteins | sample Coa_R1_4_FD_66440 | JGI IMG/M metagenome (GOLD analysis project Ga0070741, IMG submission 66440) | Surface soil microbial communities from Centralia Pennsylvania, which are recovering from an underground coalmine fire - Coalmine... | ecosystem: Environmental > Terrestrial > Soil > Unclassified ...
CTAGAAGTAGTTTCAAAACTGCCGGTCTGAAAGTCTGATCAAATCGATCGGTTGCACGTCGAGCGCGCGGATATTTTGCGGTCGGTCAGCGGCCGTGATCTATCGTTGTCATGGAGCGTCTTACCGACGAGCAGTGGGCCAAGATCGAGCCGTATCTACCGAAATGGAAGCCGGGCAAACGCGGCGGACGGCCGCCAGCCGACAATCGACAGTGCTTCGAGGGAATCCTCTGGGTGCTTCGCACCGGCGCTCGTTGGAAGGATCTGCCCAAAGGATATCCGAGTCCGTCGACGTGCTGGCGTCGCCTCGGCGAGTGGGAGCGCAAAGACGTTTGGCTCGATCTGTGGCGAGCCTTCCTCGCGCAGCTCGACGAAACCGCTCAGCTCGACTGGAGCGAGGCGTTCATGGACGGGACTTTCGCTCCCGCTAAAAAGGGGGGCCTTGCGTCGGAAAAACACGCAAAGGTAAGGGGACAAAGCTCATGGTACTGGTCGACGGCCAGGGTATTCCTCTCGGAGTGCTCCTTTCGTCTGCCAGTCCATCCGAGGCGCGACTTGCCGAAGCGACGCTCGACAACGTAGCCGTTCCTCGACGGCGCGGTCGTCCACGCAAGAATCCCGAACGCATCATCGCCGACACCGGCTACGACTGGCGGGCGCTCTGGGAGCGCATGAAAAAGCGCGGCATCGACCTCATCGCTCCGCATCACCCGACTCACACCAATCATTTCCAAGATGGTCGCAAGCTTCGTCGCTACCGTCGGAGATGGATCGTCGAGCGCACCAATGCCTGGCTCTTCAACTTTCGACGCCTCGTCGTGCGCTACGAGAATAAGCTCGAGAACTACCGAGCGTTCTTACATCTCGCCTGCGCCCTCATCGCCCTGCGGCAGTTTTGAAACTGCTTCTAGCAGGCGCACGCTCTTTGTCGAGCACCGAGCCGAGCAGGATCAGGCCGTAGTCGACGGTCTCCTCATCGTGAGTGATCTGGCAGGGGATGAACACGCGGCGAAACGCCTGCACGAGCTTTGGACGGCAAGCGTCGCGATACCTCGGTGGGATGGTGCAGTAGAGCTTCTTCGCCTCGCGGTAGACGTATCGGAAGTTCGAAGTGGACCATCGAATCTTCTCGGCGTGATCGCGCGACATCGCGCGGCCGATGGGATTCTCGAGGTACGCATCGACGAGCACGCGCGTGTACTCTCTCAGTGTAACGGGCCGCGAGTGCTTCCCGATCCTGAGATACATCCGCTTGCCGCTGACGGAGAGAAGGCAGTCATCTCCGTGACCCGCTTCGAGCTCACGGGCGTGCTGGATCAGCCAGTGCCCGAGCAGGCGCGCGTCATTGATGAGGTGCTCATCATCAGTCGGCGGGTTCATCGGGGGATCGTGGTAGCACAACTATTTGCCTGCGGCACTTTGCCGTAGCTCGTCTAGCGAGCGAGCGACGAACGTCATCTACTCTGCGAGTGCACGCGCACCATCTGCTGTCATCTTTTGTTGGATCTTTTTTCGTGGAGAGAACTCGAATGGGCTACCGCCTCCACGTGGGCTACGCGCCCCATCGCGAGCAAGCTCGGTTTCACGCCTCCGGCAAGCGCTTCTTGTGCGCGGCCGCCGGCGCGCGCGGCGGCAAGACCCTGTGCGCGGCCGTCGAATTTGGGCGCCGAATTGCTCGCGACGACATCGCCGGCAAGGGCAATAAGGTCTCCGGCCACGGCAGGACCCGGCGTCCGCGTCTCCACTATTGGGTGGTCGCGCCGACCGAAGCGCTCCTGCGCGAACCTCTACGCTATATGAATGAGGTCTTTCCGCGTGCGGCGATCGAGAACTACTACCGTTCCGACAACGCGCTCTGGATCAAGCGCGACATCTTGATCGAGTTCAAGACCGCGGATAACCCTCTCCACCTCGTCGCCTCGGGACTTCACGGTCTGTGGATCGACGAAGCCGCGCGCGTAAAAGGCGATGCTTGGCACGGCCAGCTCCGCCAACGCCTGAGCGACCACCAGGGCTGGGCGCTTTTCTCGACCACGCCGCTCGGCCGCAACTGGTTCTACGACGAGATCGTCGCCAAGTCCGGCGTCGATCCGGATTACGAAACCATTCACTGGAAGACCGAAGACAACCCTCGTATCCCGCGCGAAGAGATCGAGGCCGCGAGGCGCCAGCTTCCCTGGCGCTACTTCGCGCGCGAGTATCTGGCGTCCTTCGACGCCTTCATCGGAACGGTCTTCGACGAGTGGGACGAGTCGATTCACGTCACGACCGAGCAGGCTCTCTCTCGCGAGCTAAACGTCGGGACCAATCGCCCGCTTCGAATGGCGTTCAAGAAGGTTGTCGCCGGTGTCGATTGGGGCTGGAACTCGCCCGGCGCGATCGTCGTGGTCGGCGATCTCGGCAACAACAATCGCTACGTCGTCCTCGAGGAGTCCTACGCGGCCAACCGGATCGTGTGCGAGCCGCGCATGATGGACAAGACCTGGGTCGGCGAAGCGCGAAGACTCCGAGACAAGTGGGGCATCTCGATGTTCTACTGCGATCCGTCGCAGCCGCAGAGCATCGCCGACTTCCAGCGCTGGGGATTACCGGTGGCCTCGGCCGACAACGACATCTTGTTCGGCATCCGCCGCTGTTCCGAGGTGCTCCACCCCGAGAATCGAGTCCCGCGGCTGCGTGTGCTGTCGACGTGCACGAACCTCATCCGAGAGATCCGCGAGTACCAATGGGCGCAGAACAAGAAGGTCGACGGCTACATCGACATCCCGGCGCAGAATCAGAACGACCACGCCATTGATGCCCTGCGCTACGCGCTCGTCGAGATGGCGCGCTACGAGACGGGCGAGGCCAACAACAACGGCTTCAGGCAGAAGAAGGGTCCCATGTATTGACCAGTTTCTTCTCGCCGAACCAGCGGTGCGACAGCGTCGCCCGCCGCCCAAAACGCGCCCGTCGAACGGTGTCAGTTATGCTGTGGGCCATGCGGCCGCTCAGCCCAAAGACTCGCGCGTTGATCGAACGTCTCGGGCGGCCACGTCCGCTGCGGACTTGGCTCTTCGGCGTTGACGACCGCGAGCAGTTGATTGAAGCCATCGGCGCGAGTGGAGAGGTCGCCGCGATCGTTCATCTGATCACGTTTCTCATGGCCGATCAGCTCCTGGCCAACGCGGCGTCGCGGGCGATCGCGTGCATCCTTCGCAACCAGCCGATTCGAGTCTTGGCACAACTCGAACAGCTGCGGCGCTTCGGGGGCGAATGGAGCCACCCGCAATGGCATTCGCTGACGCCGGGCGGAACTCGGCGCCTCGCTCGGCTCGCCGACGGCTGGGCGGCGCTCGGCATGGCTTCGTTCCATTCGAGCGGGTTCGTACGCGAAGCGGCCGTGCGCGAGCTCGATACGCTCGACGGATCGGAGAAGCGCGAGCTGCTGTTCCTGGTGCTGCGCCTCAATGACTGGGTCGCGCAGGTGCGAAAGGCAGCGCTGAGCGCGATGGAGAAACGACTGTTGGTCCGATATGCCGACGCGCTTTCGTGCTGCCGCTGATCCTCGCGCTGCGGCGGCAGCGACGGGCCGACCACCACGTCTTCATCGACGCCGCGCTCGCGCTGCTGCGCTCCCCCGAGGCGCCGCCGGCGCTGCTGCGAAGTCTCGCGGCGAAAGAACCGACCGTGCGCCGCGAGGCTTTCAAGCTGGCATTCGAAAGCGGTTCGTTCGACGCCGAGTTGTTTCATCGCGCGCTCGATGACCGGGACGTGATCGTACGCGTCGAAGCCGCCAGACATCTGCCGCGCGTGGTCGAGGGTGCGGCTCGACGGGAGCTGCTCGAACGAGGGCTGCGCGATGGCTCGGCGCTCGTGCGCGGAGCGGTCGCGAAGCTGCTCGACGGCGAGCCCGAGGCGTGGCGCCGCGCTGCGTACGACCTGCTGCTCTACGACGCGCGCCCCACGCTGCGCGCGTCCGCACGTGCGGCGCTGGCCGCGCTCGTCTCGGACTTCGATGCCGCGCGCAGTTACCGCACGGCATTGACGACGGCTACCACCTTGTCGCGACTGCGAGGCGCGATCCTCGGCCTGGCCGACTGTGGCGTCGAGGAAGACGTGCTCCTGTTCGCGCCTTTCTTCCTCGATCGGCGCGTGAGAATCAGAGTCGCAGCGCTTCAGGCCGCGGCGGCGCTCGATCGCGACAGCGTGAGCCCGTTCCTGGAAGCGCTGTCGGATCCGTCCAAGCGGGTGTCTCGAGCGGCGGCTCGCGTGCTCGAGAAACGTTCGCGCGCCGGCGTCGCCGACCTGTTGCTGGCGGTGGCGGAGAACGCGGACGCGCCGCAACACGCGCTCGTGCACGCCGTCGACGTCCTCTGTTCATTGGCGCCCTGGACTCGCCTGCTGTCGCTGCTCCGTGCGACCGCGTCGCCGCAACGTGACTTCGCCGCGACCGCGACCAGGCGAATCGACTACTCCACGACGACGGTGGTCGTGGGAACGATCGAAGAGATCGAAGCGATCGAGCGCGCGCTGGCGAACGCCTCGTTGTCGACGGAACACCGCGCCTGGATCGAGCAACAGCTCCGATTCTGGCGTCAGCGAATGCGCTGACGAGGCATTTAGAGCTGTCTTCGTATTCGATTATTATCGGCGCATGGGGGACAGAGTTTGCCGCGGCGAGTACAAGGGCTCTTTGACCGGCTACCTGGTTGCCGTGGCCCACGACGGCAGCTTCATGGTCACGCCGCTGTATCCGAAGTGGGGACGACAGCGGTTCACCGTGTACTCGTCGGAAGAGGGCGATCCCGATCAACTCCACAAGTGCGAGCTCATTCTCGACGGTGATGCGCTCATTCGTCGAGCCCGGGAGCAAGGCTACGGCATCGCGCTCGATCCAGTCGTAGACCTGGACACCGCCACGCTTCATTTCACCGAGGTCACCCGCGATCCCGACGTGGATCCGCCCGTCGACAAGGAGGCCGTCGGCGTCGCGCTGCTCGCTCCCGACGGCGACGTCGCCGGGATCATGGTGATCGGGCTGACGAGCGACGACGATCTGCGGGCTGCGGAGCGGCACGCCCGTGCCCGCGGATTCACGCTTGTCATCCAGACGCCCATTGGCGTCTGCAAGAGCGAGGTGGAGCTGAGGCGTGCGATCAGCGAGGAGGTGCCTGCGTGAGCGACCCCGACGACGGAAAAGGCGACGGTGAGGCGTCTGCGCCACGTTCGCCCGGCCGGTGGAGGTGGGCGGCCCCTGGTGCGGTCCTGCTCGACGGCTCCGGCCACGTCCGCAAGATCTTCCTCCTGACGTTGGACGTCGACGACCTCGCCATCCAGCGGACGAAGCCGCTGCTCCTGTCACTCGGCCGCAGGCTCGTCGTCGAATCGCCGGCGCTCTGCTGCGACACCGGACGCCAGCTCACGCGCGAGATCGATCGATGGATCGAGAAGTGGCACGCGCGGTAGCAGTGCATGGCAGCTTGCGCCCGAGACGCTCTAGCGGTTTGTTCGCGTAGACGGCCAACTCCGCAACAACTCGTGCGCAGTGCGCAGCGCCTCGATCGTGGCGTCGCGTGACACATCGACGAGCGTGTGTCGCAGCGATTGTTCGGGAAACGTGAACAGGTCGAGCACGTCGACACGCAATACACGTCCGAGCTCCGGCAGCCGGTTGAGGCTGAATGCGTGGACGCCGCGCTCAATGTTGTAGATCGCGCTGGCGTGTACGCGCAGCTCGGCGGCGAGCTCTCGCGCCGCGAGGCCGCGCTCGATGCGCAACTGCTTGAGCCGGCGCGGGAAGGCCGCGAGCAATCCGGTTTGCGCCATGGGCCGGCAATACAAGCCATCCGCCGTATGCCGCCGTCGACAGAATTCGACGAGAACGGCTTCATCAACGTGCCCGCGTCTGATCAAAGCGATCGGCGGGCGCCTCAGGCCGGCGAGGCGCGAAGCGGAACGCGCTCATGGGCCCACCGTGCGCAATCTACATCGCGGCTCAGCCAGGATCAGGGACGGTGAACCAGTCGATCGTCGCGTCGGCGAGCAGCAAGCGCACCGCCTCCGCCGTCGCGCGCCGGTCGGCGAACAGCCGCGACGAGTCGTGTAGATCGAGCACCGCCGCCAGGCCGTCCGCCTCTTGCCGCGCGACGTGCGCGCGCATGCGCGCCGCCAATTCCGCTGGTGACGGCGGCGGATCGCTCCAGTCTTGAAAGTCTCCCGTCCAGTGCGTGTGCGTGCGCCCGAGCGACGCGAGCGCGGCCAGGCGCACATCGTTCGGTGCCGGACCATACGGCAGCCGCACCGGGATCGGTGCGCGCGACACGACGCCCGCGTCGTGGCACACGTCGATGAGCAGCGCGTCGGTGCGTTGGATCTCGTCGACGAACTGCGCGCTGGCGATCGCGTCCGGCCGCGCGTGCGTGAAGCTGTGGTTGCCGAGCACGTGCCCGTCGCGCGCGATCCGCACGGCCACCGCGCGCGCTCTCTCGACGTTCGCGCCGAGCAGGAAGAAGGTCGCGTGCACGCCGCGCTCCGCCAGGGCGTCGAGGAGGAGCGGCGTTGCGGGGCCCGGTCCGTCGTCGAACGTCAAAGCGACTCTGGCCACGCCTCATTATTATCGTTTGGAACAGCCGAGTCCACGCAGAGGCCAAGGACACCGTCCGCTGGGGCACGGTGCTCAACTCACCCCCGGTCACACGCCTTTGAGGCGCACCCGCTTGTCATCGAATACCGCGCTGACCTCGAGCTTTCCGCCCAGCGCTTCGATGTACCGACGTAGCACGCTCAACAGGTGATCGTCGCGGCGCTCGAATTCGCTCACCTTGGCCTGAGCCATCTCCGCGGTGTCGGCGACCTCGAGCTGGGTTTTGCCGAGCACTTTGCGCAGCTCGGCCAGATTCATCTCCAGCGCCGCCTCGGCCCGAGCCTGTGCCCGTAGCCGGTCCAACTTCTCGGGACCAACGCGCCGGCGCGCCAGGTCGTTCCACTTGTGCAGTTTCATGGCGCCTACTCCTCTTCGTGCTCGCCGCGTTTCTGCTCGGCGATGTATTCCTTCCATATCTTTTCGCTCGAAGCGATCATCTCCACGTAGAAATCGTCGCTGTTCCGTCCGGTCTTGTCGCCGCCGACGATGAGTACCGCGTCGCGCTCGGGATCGAACGCGTAGAAGACTCGGAGCGCATGGCCGCTCGATTTGATGCGCAACTCCCGGAGAGCAAACGACGCCCCCTTGATGGCGCTTGATGCAGGATGACCGAGCGCCACACCCGCTTGCTCGAGCTTCGACACCGCGATGATGACCGGATCCACATGCACTTCCTCGAGGCCTTCGAACCAAGCCGCAAACTCATCGGTAGCGATGACCTCGATCATTTGCTTACGTGAAGAGTATACGGCCAAGGGGATATCCCGTCAAGGGGATGCCACCTCTTCGCGGTCCAGCAGACGCCACCGCCGGGCCATGCGAGGGACTGGAAACTGAGCATGCGTTCGGAGCGAATCTGCTGGATTGGCGTCTCTGCGATCTTCAGCGATCACGTAACGCATAGATTGCGGGTAACATCGACGGCGTGAGATGTCGCGAGCTCGACCGCGCCGACCTTCCTGCCCTGCTTGCCCTTCAGCACGCAATCGCAGGCTCGGGCCCCGAGTGGAGTATGGACACACTGCAGTCGCAACTGTTCTCGCCCGCGCGCGGCGGCGGACGAAACGTGCTCGTCGTCGAGCGAGACGGCGCCGTCGTCGGCGCTGCGGGATGGGTCGACGCTGGCCGCGAGTTCTTCGGCTCGCCCATGATCGCTCCGGATGCGGACGTCGCCGGCGTTCTCATCGACGCGCTGGCCGCGCGCGCCCGCGCGGGCGGTACAGCCTGGCTTCGTATTGGCTGTGGCGATGGCGAGCCCGGCTTGCACAGCGCGCTCGTCACTATGGACTTCCGTGTGATCAACTCCTTCTTGACGCTCGTGCGCAAGCCGGAGACAAAGACCTCGCAGATTCCAGGTGGCCTCGTGCGAGTCCCACTCAGCGAGCTCGCGATCGGACGGTTGCGCGATCTTCACAATGACACCTTCGCGGGTCTCTCCAACGCCGTGGCCATGGATGTCGAGCAGACTCGCCATACGCGCGAGCACGCGTGGAGCGACGGGTCTGGAGTCTGGCTCGATGCTGGTGGTCATGACCGAGCCTTCGTCTGGGCTCTGCTGGATCGTGATCAGCGAGGCAAGCACGTATTGGTCGACGCGATTGGCGTGCGCGCTGAGTCGAGAAGACTCGGCGTAGCGGGCGCGATTGTGGATTGGGTGATGGACGCTTCCTTCCGAGCCGGCGCGGCAGAAGTCCGCGCGCTGGTAGCCGCCGACAATGCGCCCTCGCTCGCCCTGCATGCGCGCGCAGGCTTTCGTGAGCGCTCGCGTCGCGAGATGTTCCAGCTCGATCTCACTACGGTCATTCCCATTCGATCGTAACGTCGGGCGGGAGTGGCACCGAGGGAAGCGACGCGCTCGAGGGAAGGCGCGCATATAACCGAATGCAGCGCCGCCCATCGTGACGGAGAATGACCGCGGGCTGCGTTGTGGCGGTGATGGCGGCCACCGTCGAGAGTGGAATGCGGGAGCCGTCGGGCGCAGCGAGCGTGACGGTGCGCAGGGCCTCGGCGCGATCGTCGCCCTTGCCGGCGTGCAACACGATGTCGAACGAGTCGGCTGCGGCGCGGAGCGAGCCGACGACGCTTCCGATGGTCGCCGCTTCCACCGACTGTTCGAGCTCGGCGACGTTGAGACCATAGCGCGCGAGCGCGGCGCGATCGGGCACCACTTCGACGGAGGGCGCCTCGGCCGCGCCATCGACGGCTGCGCCGCCGAGCGATGCGGCGACCGCCTGCGCGGCACGGCGCAGGCTCGCGAGGTCCGGCCCGGTGACGCGCACGACGCGCGCGCGCAGCGAATCGCCGGCGGTGCCGTCGACGTCGAGGATCGCGACGCCGGGGATGGCGCGAAGCTGTCGATCGATCTCGGCGGCTCGGCTCGCGCTCGACGAGGAGACGATTACCTGCGCCTCTCCGGGCGCCGGATCGAGCTGGCCCTCGTCGGCGCGCAAGCCGGCTTGTGCGAGCGCGGGCGGCGACGCGTCGGCTCCGCTGCCCGCGGCGTGGCGCAGCATGAGCACGAGCCGCCACACGTCGTCCGGTCGCGCGCCGGCGGGAAGCGCGATTCGCCAGCGCGTTTCGTCTTCGCCGCCGAACAGCCGCAAATGCACGCTCGGCGGAAGGGGCGCCGCTGATAGTCGCGTCTGCACCGCCGCGGCTACCGCGCGCACGTCGGCGCCGTCGCGCGCGATCACCTGGCCGACGACGGACTGCCCAACGCCGTCGAGCGTCGCCAGGCAATCGGGCGGCGCGGCGTCGATCTCGACGCGCGCGAGATCGCGCACGAGCACCGGCGCGCCACTGCGGACCGCGACCCGCCGGAGCCCGAGCTCGTCAGGAGACTCCGCGCTGCGCACGCCCAAGGCGACTCGCTCGGGTGCGAGCGCCGCGCGCAGATCCGCCACCGTTACGCCGGTCGCCGCCATTCGCGCCTCGTCGGCCCACACGTCGATGCGCCGCCGCGCGCCGCCGCAGCTCGTGGCCTCCACGACGCCGGGAACCGTGAGCGCAGCGCGCCGCAGCTCCCAATCGACGAGGCGCCGCAGCTCGACGAGCGGCAAGCTCGCGCTGTCGAGCGCAAAGCGCACGGCCGCGCGCCGCCCGTCGGGCGCGATCATCGGTTCGACGTCGCTCGGCAGCGTCGCGACTTGCAGCCGCGCGTTCACCTCGGCGCGCGCCGCCGCTCGATCGGTCGCCGGCTTGAACGCGAGCCGAAGCTCTCCCGCGCCAGGCCGCGACGCGCTGTCGACGTGATCGAGCCCCGGCATGCCACCGAACGCGAGCTCGAGCGGAACGACCAGGTAGCGCTCGACGTGCTCGGCGGTCGCGCCCGGCCAGAGCGCGACGACCCTCACCTCGGTCGGCGCGGACCGGCAGCCACGCGCGCATCCGCCGGCGACCAGCGCGGCGATGAGCACGATCGATGAACGACGCGCGAGCACGCCCGATGATACGGCGCCTTCCGTGCGCTCCGTCGAAAGATTCCAAGCGAAGGAGGAGCCCCGCCCCCTCGGTCTACCTCATGTTCGACCTTCCGCGACGAACCGACGCGAATACCCCCATGGGGTAGAATCGCGCCATGCGCTCCGCACTCCACAGCTGAGCGAGCCGATCTACTTCGACGTCGGCAAGGCCACCATCAAGCTGGTCTCGTTCGGCTTGCTCGACGAAGTCGTCGTCACGATCGATCGCCATCCGCAGCTCGAGGTGGTCGAGGTGCAGGTCCACAGTGATGAACGCGGCAACGATGAGTACAACCTGCGCATGAGCGGCGAGCGCGCCGCCGCCGTCAAGACGTACCTCGTCGGGCACGGCGTCGCGGCCGGCAAGCTGCACAACGAGAGCTGCTGGTCGCGAAACCGCCGGACGGAGCTCGTCATCGTGCGCGCTCGGTAACGCAGGATCCAGGCGGGCGTGCGCGACCCATCATGCCCGTCGTGGTTCACTCCTGCAGAATGGACCATCCGCCGCTGTCGGCGCCAGCGCGAGCTCCGCTCCCCTTCAGCGCGCGCGCGCGCGCGGACGAGACGAAAGCCAGCCCGGAGCGACCCGCATCGCCGCCGCGCCGAGAAGGAGCCCGACGAGAAACGCGAGCAGCCAGCGCGAGCGGCGTGGGCGCGCGGCCGGCAGGTGAAAGGTCACCGGCTCGACGGTCTCGGCTTCTGCGTTGACGAGCAGCACGCCGTCCACCGCGAACGCGCATCCGTACTCGAGAAGCTGCCGGCGCGTGGCGCTCGAGTCGAGGCTCGGCGCCTCGCGACCCGTCTTGACCTCGACGACGAATCGGCGCCCGCCGCGCTCGACGAGGTAGTCGGCGCGCAGCTTGAACCGGTGCTCGTCGCGCCCGCGGCGCACGCTCCACTCCTCCGTCGCCTGGCGCGCGACCACGACGAAGCCGCGCTGCTCGAGCAACGCCTCGGCCCGCGCCTCACCCGCCTGCGCCCGCGCCGCCCGCGCACGCAGCCGTCGGCGCGCGGCGACCTCGCGCCAACCGAGCCGCGCACTCTGGCCGTGCGCGACCATCGCGCCCGCCGCCGCCAAAGCCCACGGCACCGCCCGCGGAAGTTGGTCCATCGAGCTCCATTAGAGCGCCGGCCCCCCGGCGGCACAACAAAGCACGCGCGTTCGTCACGGCCGACTGCGTGCTGAGAATGCAGCGCTTCGCACTACTTCGAGGTCTGTCCGTTACGCCGCCTCCAACCTGCCGATTGGAGTCAGAGCCCGAGCCGCTCCAAATGGTTCAGCACGCCGCCCGCGGCTCTGACAATGTCGAAGAAGGCATTGGAAGCGACTTTGCGCAGCGCGCGGACGACACGACGGGCGCCATCCACGCGCGAGCGCCCGCCCGCTTCGACGGTTTCCGTTCAGCGTAGCGCGCACTCTTTCGGCGTCGCTTGGTGATTCGGCGCCGCCGGCAGGTCGCGCACGATCGCGTTGATGCATTTCTGCAAGCCGCCCACGTACTCGTCGCCGACTTCGTCCCAGACTCTCTTGAACGCTGGGCGTATCATGAACTTGTTGTAGTACTTGAGCCAGCCGCTCCATTGATCGTCGGCGTCGGCGCCCAACGCCTTGAGGAAAACGGGATCGTGGTAGCGCTGATACGCGACCTCAAAGAGATCGATCAGCATCGTGTAGACGACGCGCTGCCGCTCCTTTTCCAGCGGTCCGAGCTTGAACTCGGCCGATTGAAGCTGCGCGGCGTCAAGCGAGCGGCTGTTGCAGTCGATCTCGGGATGATCCGCGCACGCGTGCAGAAAGTCCACGAAGCGCGCGTCTACGTCGTCGTACGCCTTGTGCGCGGCGGTTACGCGATCCTCCGTCTTCTTATCGTTCCACTCGAAGTAGGCGACGATGGCGCCGAGGATGATGCAGACGAACGAGATCGCCTCGAGCCGATCTTTCCACCATTCGAAGGGTTTCATCGCCTCTCCGCCTTTGGGCGCATCAGTGATCGGCCTTGGTGCGCAGCTCAATGACCTGCCCGCTTACGTGATCGGCCGAGGGCGAGACCAGGAACGCGATCAGGCGTGCCACATCGACGGGCGCGAGCGCTCGCGCTGCCTCGGCCGGATAGAAGCGGCGCACTGGCCCGGTTGCGACGAACCAGGGGGCGACCGCGTTCACTTGGATCTCGTTTGGCCGCGTCTCTGCCGCCAGCCCCTCGACGAAGTGCCGCACCGCGAGGTTGGCGACGTAGTAGTGGAGCCAGCCCACGGCCTCATGCGCGCCGGCGAAGCCACACGACATGCAGACGATTTTTCCCGCGCGCCGCAGGATCATCGCCGGCAGCACGAGCCGCGCGAGCAAAATGGGCGCGCGTAGGCCGACGTCGAGCACGTCGTCGACGACCGCGGGCGGCGTGTCCTGAAGCAGCGGCCCCTGCAGCCGCGACCCGCCGTCGTGCCAGACGCCGGCGGCGTGGACCAGGACGTCGGGATCCCCGGCGCGCTCGACCACGCGCGAGTGCAGCGACTCGATGGCGGTGCCGTCGCGCAGATCGGCGGCGAACAGCTCGACGCCGGCAGCGCCGTCGAGATCTGCGCGCCGCGCCTCCAGTGGCTCCAACGAACGGCCCACCAGCGCCAGCCGCGCCCCCGCGCGCGCCAGCAGCTTCGCGGTCTCGTGTCCGATGTCGCTGCTGGCGCCGGTGATGAGGGCCGTACGGCCCCGCAGCTCGTCCATGTCGACTTCGTATTCTAACATGAAGCGCAACCACGCAATGTGCGGCATTTTGCCGCAGTTCGGCTCATGCGAGCATCCTCGCCGAGCCTCTGGCGGCGCAGGCTCGTGTGGTGTGGCTGGACGCGGCGTATGGGCGCCGCAACGGCGCCGGATTCGCGCGGGATAGTAGTGGAGGCGCCGGGAGTCGAACCCGGGTCCGAAAGTGCTGCGTAGCGGCCCCTACGTGCATGTTCGGCGGATTTGGATTCGACGGCGGCTGTGCCCGCCGACGGGCCCTGCCGCAATCTAGCCCGTCCTGTTGTTTCGCCCCCGCCGCGACGAGCGCTCGGCGGGGACTAGCTCACTGAATTGGCGCCCCATCGCGGACCGTGAGCACTTCCGCGGGAGACGGCTCTCTACTGTGGTTTAGGCAGCGAGAGCGTACGCGTTGTCGTTCGCGTTTCTACGTTCCCGTGGATTTACGAGGTGACAGGAGCCCTCGGCACGCGACCTTCTACGAAGTACACCTCCGTCGAAACCGTTTCGCCCCCGGTTCCACGCGTAATCTGCGCCGGCGGAGGCGCGGGGTCAACTGCTATCGGGCGGCCGGCCGCTCGGCGTGCGGTGCGCTTGCACGGGCGCGCGATTCGGCGTCTATCATTAATAGTGCGTCGGTCGCCGATGGTGCGCGTGTCGCTGCTCGCGGCGTTGGCGCTGTTCGCTTGCTTCTGCGAGAACGACGCCGGCGCGCCCGGCACCGATACGGTCAAGACCACGCGCGCGATCAAGTTCACCTACAACCCCGGCGACAGCGTGGCCATGCTCTCGGCCGCGATCCGGGCCGCGCTCACCGCCGCGGCCGCCACCGAGCCCAACGCCTTCCTGAAAAAAATGATGGCCGACCTCGCCGGCACCGACGGGGCGGCCGACGTGATGTCGTTCGCGCAGCAGATCCGCAACGACCTCGACAACAACACCGGCTTCACCGACTTCACCTGGATCAACGAGCACGGCGAGGCCGAGGTCACGCACACCGCGCGCGACACCTGCTACGGGCTGATCAACCTCGAGGCGCTCCAGCCCGCCGTCTCGGCCAAGCTCCTCGAGCACGAAGACTTGCACGCGCTCATCGCCGACCAACTGGTGGCGCGCGTCGAGCCGAGCTGCGGCAAGGCCTGGCGCGACGACGCGGACCTCGGCGTCAACCAGGAGTCGGGCGCGGCCACCATCGGGCGCGTGCACAACGCCATCGCCGCCGCCGAGGAGGCGTTCGACGTGCTCACCGATCACAGCCGCAACGACGCCAGCCAGCCGCTGGTCGCGCAGCAGCTGATCGACGGCTACAGCGACGGCGGCTGTCCGTGACGGCGCGTCGAAGCGCGGCGCGCGATTATTCGCGTGTACCGGTTTTGATATGGTTTCGATCGGTTTCGCGCGCGCGTCAGGGGACGCCGCCGCCGCTCGGGCACGCGAACGAGGCCGGCTCGTAGGTGGCGTCGTCCTCGACGAGGAGCTGGCTCACCGCGAGCTGGAGTTGGTGGCCCTCGGCGTTTTGCAGGATCACGGCCGGCACCTGGAGCGCGAGCGCCAGGCGCGCGTCGACGGCGCGCGGGAGATGTTGCGTGTCGACGGGAAAATTGCCCGACGACGCGACGACCGAGATCGCGGCGCCGGCGCCGGCGAGCGGAAAGCGCAGGTCGCTCGTCGCGGTCACGAACGCGCGCGCGAACGCGTGCGGGCAGAACGAGTCGAGCGGCGCGGTGACCGCGTGGTTCAGGTCCACGTCGTCGGGACATTGGAATTCCAGCGCCGGCGCCGATATGGAAAAGCCGGGCGCGCCCGCGAGGCCGCCGACCATGACGACGTCGAGCTCCTTCGGCGAGACGTCGCGCCCGTCGAGCTGCGCCGAGAAGCGCGCGAAACTGGCCGGCGGGCTGCTGCCCGAGACCTGCACGCCCGAACATCGGTTGCACGCGGGCGCCGTCGCGGCGAGCGCGGCGAGCGCGGCGACGAAGATCGCGCGACTCAGCGCGGCCAGCCATCGATCCCTGCGGCTCATCGCGCGGCTTCGCTGCAAAGAAAACGCCACGCGTCGGACGCCGCGATCTCGCCGGTTTGCGCCGGCCGCCGCGTCTCCGCCATGACAAGCGCGCCCGGGGCCGCGCTCCCACCTTTTGCACCGGTTTTGATATGGTTTTGAATCGTTTCGATCTCGCGTATCATTGACTGCATGCCGGGACAGGGACGACTCGGAGACAAGGCGAACATCTCGGCCGACGCGCACGGCTGCCCGGGCTGCCCGCATCCGGGCACGGGGCCGGCGATCATGGGCTCGGCCGACGTGTTCGTGAACGGGCGGCCGGCGCTGCGCGTCGACGACATGGGCATTCACGCCGTCTGCTGCGGGCCCAACATGTGGAAGGCGCAGCAGGGCGCGCCGACCGTCTTCATCAACGGCAAGGCGGCGTATCGGCTCAACGACCCGAGCAAGCACTGCGGCGGGCAGGGCCAGCTCATCGAGGGCTCGAGCGACGTGATCGTCGGCGACGGCTGAGCCCCTCGCGCGCTTGCGGCAAATTGCCGCATCATCGACCCTGCCGCGCCGACGCTCAGTCGCGCGCGGGATAGATCTGGCCGCGCATTTCGCCGTAGAACGTGTTCGCCTTGGTGTGCAGGTTGAAGTACAGCACGCCCTTGCGCGCCAGGTACTCGAGCGCCGAGATGGTCATCGCCTGCGTCGGGAAACCCAGCTCGGCGGGGCAGCTCTCCGGCAGCGCCGGCTTGAGCCCCTGCGGCATCTGCTTCACGTAGGTGATGTTCTTGTTGCTCAGCTCGACCGACAGCTTGCCGCTCGCCAGCAGCTTGGGCAGGCTGCCGAGCTCGCCGAAGTCGACGATGATCGGCCCGAGCACGCCGGGCGGACCGCAGTGCACGTGGAACATCAGGATGTCGGCGGGATTGACGTCCTTGATCTCGACGTCGACGTAGGCGCGCGTCAGATCGCGGCTGAAGCGCAGCTGGCCCCACCCGCGCGACTTGCGCTGCTCGCGCGGCACCGACGGCGCCGACGACTGTAGCCCGGTCGCCTTGGCCAACGCCTTGGGCGCGTCGGTCTCTTCGCCCGGCTGCTGCGCCGGGCTCATGAAGCCCTCGTAGATGGTGAACGTGGTGGCGCCGCTCGCCGGATCCTTGGCCTGCGCCGGCAGCGCCAGCAGCGTGAGCGTGAACGACAGGGCGATGAGGTTGCGCACGTGGGTCCCTCCTGGCGCGCAGCGTCGCGCACGGGATCGGCGCCGTCAACATTTACCGGTGCGGCAAATTGCCGCAGGTCAGCGGCGGGTGTGCGGGACCAGCGCGTCCTTGACCAGGTCGGTGACCAGGCCGGCGGAGCGGCGCACCTCGGCGAACGCGCTCTCGCCCAGCGACGCCAGCACGCCGCCGATGCGGCCGCGCAGGTCGAAGTTGTGACGCAGCGACGGCGGCGCGCGGAAGAAGCCCCACGCCGCCAGCGCCGCCAGCGACGGCAGCGTGAAGGTCGCCGGGCAGCGGTGCTCGGGATCGGTCAAGCGCCACGGCGCCGGGCACAGCCCCGACTCGCGCAGGAGCGCGAAGATGCGCTCGGCGGCGTCGCGCGGCGCGCGGCCGGCATCGCGCACCGCCTCGACCTCGCGCGCGGCGGCGTCGAACAGCGCCATGAACTCGGGCACGCCGATCGACTGCGTGCCGCGGTACAGCGGATCGTCGAAGCGCTCGAAGTGGCGCCGGTCGCCGTCGGCCTCGAAGCGCGACAAGAGCTCGACGTGGCCAGTCGCGCCCCACGTCGAGCCGAGCATCCAGACGCGGTGCCACGCGTTCCACAGCGCGAAGTCGCGCGTCGACGCGTACGAGCACGCCACCGTGCGGTCGTGGTGCGCGATGCCGCGCAGCATCGTCTCCTCGAGCGGCTGAAAGCGCGCGTGCGAGAAGTCGCCGTCGGAGATCGCGGCCAGCAGCCGGTGCGCCAGGCCGTTCACCGTCGAAGTGGTGAGCGCGAGGCCTTGCGAGAACAGCGCATCGACGAAGCCGGCCGAGTGCGGCAAGAGGAACCAGCGATCGCCCGCCGCGCGCTCGGTCGAGTACTGCATGCGGTCGGTGGCCACCCACGGGCGCACCGCGCGCGCGCCGGCGAGCTGCTTCTCCACCGACGGGAAGCGGCGCACGGTGCGCCAGAACTCGTCCTCGGGCGGCTCGTCCGCGCGCGGGTGCACGTCGACGTCGACGCTCAGCCCGACGGAGCAGAGCGGGTTGGTGGAGTCGGGGTGGTTGTCGAACGGGATGATCCAGAACCAGCCGCGGTCGAACAGGTGGTGCAGCGTGCCCTGGCTGAAGGGGCTTGGCATGCCGTGCTCGCGCGCCGGCGGCGCCACGCGGTCGTAGGGCGGCACGCCGACCATGTGGGTGAACAGTGTTCGTGTCCGGGTGTGCATCGGGCACGGCTCGCGGCGCAGCCCGAAGCGGCGCGCGAGCGGAGAGCGGTGGCCGCAGCCGTCGATCAGGAAGCGCGCGCGCGCTTCGCCGCCGGGGTGGGTCGAGATACGAACACCGTTCATATCGAAGTCGATCTCGGCGGCGTCGGCGCGCTGGCGCACGTCGGCGCCGTAGCGCACCGCCACCGCCAGCAGGTAGGCGTCGACGTCCTGGCGGAACAGGTGCACGTCGGGGCCGAACGGCGGACCCCACGTCGGGAACTGCGTCGACTCGCGCGCGCGGTGCGGCTCGCCGTCGCGGTGGTAGACGAACGAGAAGTTGCGCTTGACGCCGCACGCCGCGCTCACGTGGCGCCGCACGCGGTGGAAGTTGCGCAGGTGGCCGATCTCCGGCACGTCGTAGCGGCGCGCCAGCACCTCGAGCAGGAACGTGGTCTCGGGGACGGTCGATTCGCCGACGGCGAAGCGCGGGTGCTCGCCCTTCTCGACGATCAAGACGCGCGCGCCGTGCCGCGCCAGGATGGTGGCGAGCAGCGTGCCGCCGATGCCGGCGCCGAGGATGATCACGTCGTAAACGTTGTTCATATGAACGGTGTTTACCTGTGGGCCTCGGGGAGATCGCGCTCGCCGGGGATCTCCATCGGCCGGCCGTCGATGGCCCGCGCGGCCTGGCGGCCGGCCATCACCGCCGCCTCGATGCAGCCGAGGTTGAGGCCGGTGCGCACCCAGTCGCCGGCGAGCCACAGGTTACAGACGCCCGAGCCGTCGGCGCGCAGGCGGTGCTGCGAGCTGCCGGGCAGCGACTGCACGTAGCGATCGGACGGGTTGATGTTGGCGCGGAAGTACTGCGCGTCGGCGCGCGCGCGGCCGGTCTGCTCGTCGGGCGCGACCGCGAGCGACCAGTCGAAGCCGGCGCCGTTCCCCTGAGAGGCCCGCGGCCAGAGCTGCGCGGCGTGGCGATCGAGCCAGGCGACGCCGTCGGCCTTGGCGGCGCGATCGGCGCGCGCGGGCGCCTCGACGTCGCCGCGCGCGGGCGGCTGATCGCGCAGCGGCCCGCAAAAATACGCCAGGCTGCGCGGCGGCTCGCGCTCCTGTGACCACTGTTCACGTCCGAGCAGGTGCGAGAAGTCGGCCCACGTGCTGTGCGGAAACGCGTGGCCGGTGAGGATCGGCGCGGGCGCGCGCCAGCCGAGCGACGGCAGATCGGGCTTGAGCCAGAGCTGCATCGCCTGCGTCGGCACGGTGCGCACGTGCTCGACCAGGTTGCGCCACTCGGCGCGCGCGGCGATCAACTCGGCGGCGACCGGCGGCAGCGCGCCGAGCGGAATGCCGAGCACCACGTCGTCGAAGTCGGCGCCGCGGCGCAGCGTGCGCGCGGCGGCGTCGGGCCAGCCGCTCCACGCCGACTCGAGATCGATCGCGCGCGCGGCCAGCGCGTCGCCTTCGACGAGCTGATCGTAGAGCGGCTCGGTGGGCCAGCAGGGCAGGCCGGCGACGTCGATGAGCGGCTGGTACTCGCCCGACTTCGGCGTCGCCTGCACGCCGAGCTCGATGGCGTCGAGCGCCGCGCCGTCGGGCGAGAGGCGCAGGCGATCGGCGCGGTGGAAGAAGTGGAAGCGCACGCCGCGGCGGCGCAGCAGTTGATAGAGCGGCGCGAACACCGTCTCGCCCATGCCGGCGTTCATGCGGTAGAAGATCGCGCCGCGGTAATCGAACAGCATGCGCAGCATCACGCGCAGCACGGTGCCGGCGCCGATCGACGGGCGCGCCTCGTCGCCGCGCTCGTAGGCGAACACGAAGTCGTACAGGCCGCGCACCAGCGCCGAGTCGAGGGTGAGCGCGCGCGCGCCGTGGCGCCCGAGCCACGCGCGGAAGTCGTCGCCGTCGATGGCGTCGAAGCCGCGCCGCAAAACCCCGTCGGTGAGCATGCCGCGCAAGATGGCGGCGACCAGGTCGACGCCGACCCACAAGCGGCGCAATTCGTCGTCGCGCTCGACGCGGCGCTCGAACGCGCCGATCAACGTTCGCGGCAGCGCGCGCGCGCCGAACCACGCCGCGCCCATGCTCGCGTCGCGCGCGAGGCCGCGCGCCCAGTCGGCGGCGCCGCGTCGGCCGGCCATGTGCCACCAGCCGAGCGCCATGCGCGGCGCCAGCCAGCGCGCGTAGTCGGCGGGCGTCGGCACCGGCGCCGGATCGCCCGGCTCGCCCGACTGGCGGCGGAACGGCCCGAACCAGTGCGCCGCCGACTCCTCCCACGTGATGAAGTCGTGCGGTGTGAACGCTGTTCGCCAACTGGCGAGCGGCGCGCCCGGCGGACGCGCGAGCTCGTCGTAGCAGCGGCGGATGAGCGAGAAGGCGTTGCGATAGAAGCCCATCCAGATGTGCAGGCCGTGCTCTTCGATGCGATCGTTCTTCTTGCGATTGCAGCCGCTCGCGCCCTTGCCGCCGAGACGAAAGCCGAGCTGGTAGAGATCGATCTCATAACGATCCTGCCAGCCGTCGCGCGCGGTGAGCTCGAACGCGGTGGTGAGCGCGCCGATTCCGCCGCCGAGGATGGCGATCTTCCGTCGCTGCGGCGCCATCAGGCCGGCGGTTTCCAGACCACGGCGCCGTTGTCGAGCGTGAAGTCGAACGCCACCCAGAACTGGAACAGCGACTTCACCGTCTGCACGCCGCCGGCCGGCCCGTCGGCGAACAGGCCGAGCTGATCGACGATCCGACAGCTGTCGTAGGCGTGGATGGTGAGCTGGTAGTCGCCGAGCAGCAGCCCGCCGCCCTTGAAGCCGCCGTCGACCACGCAGTTGGCCTCGACCAGCGACTGGTAGTTGGCACGAACACCGTTCGCAACATCGGTGAGCTGCTTGAGGAACACCATCGGCACGCGCAGGTGCAGCGCGTCCTGGATCAGCGCGCGCGTGAGCGGGCGCGACGGCACCGTCACCTCGTGGCGCTTGAGCTCGGTCCCGAGCATGCCGCCGATCGCGGCGGCGACCTCTTCCAGATCCTTCCACATCGACTGGAGCGGCTCCCACGCGCCGGAGCGCTCGGCGACCAGGATCGGGCGCTCCTTCCACTGCGCGTCGGGCGACGGCGGTTTGCCGTACTTCGCCACCGCCCAGCCGTCGACGGTGAAGCGCGACGGATCGCCCGGCTTCTCCGGCAGCGACAGCGAGCCGATGCCCTTCGGATAGCCGTAGACCTCGCGCCCGACGGTGACCGCCAGCGACGAGTCGACCCACAGGAACGGGATGTACACCAGCGCGCGCTCGGGCACGAACACGCCGCCGCGCTTCTTGCCGGCGAGCACCGGCATCCAGAAGCCGAAATCTTTTTCCGGAACCCACGACTGCGGATCGTCCGAGGCGATGCAGCCGATGTCGACGCACACCAGCGCGAGCAGCGGCATCGCCGGCACGTACTGTGTCTCGCCGCCGAGGTTGAGGTAGCGATCGCACAGGCTCTGCAATTTGGCGTAGTCGGCGGCGAGCGTGAAGACGTACATCTTGGTGTCGGTGAGCTGGTACGGCTGCACCGGGACGAAGTTGGCTTGATACGGGCGCAGGAGCGGGCTGCGGCAGAGCGCGTCGAGATCGCGGTGGTAGCCGCCGGCCTCGTCGGCGAGCCAGTTGCCGTCGAACTCGAGGCGCACGCCCTCGATCGCCGCCGCCGCCTGCAGGCCGGCCATGGTCGCCGCCTCGAGGAAGCCGGCGCTGATCGGCGTCTTGATCCAGTCGCCGGTGAGCAGGAGGTTGCAGAAGTTGGTCTGGTGCTCGCGCAGGCGGTACTGCGAGCTGCCGGGCACCGAGAGCACGTAGCGCTCCGACGGGTTGACCGGCGCGTGCCAGAACTGCGCGTCGAAGCGCGCCTCGCCCTGCGTGCCCTCGGGCGCCACCAGCAGCGACCAGTCGAGCGCGTTGGGATCCTGCGGCTGCGCCGCCTTGGGCCAGAGCGCGCGCACGTTGGTCTTGAGCCAGCCTACGGCATTTTGCCGCACCCGCGCCTTCTGCTCGTGCGGGTAGGCGTGGTCGTCGCGCGGCGGCGGCGGGCGATCGTCGTCGAGGTGATCGCACAGGTACGAGATCTCGTTGACCACGCCGGGCGGCCACGACTCGCGGATGATGAGCTGACTCATGTCGGCCCAGGTGTCGAACGGCTCGGCGTAGGTGCCGAGGATCGGCGGTTTGCGCGGCCAGCCGAGCTGCTCGAGATCGGGCGTGAACCAGAGCTGCAGCGCCTGCGTCTGGATGGTATGAACACTGTTCACCATCGCGTTGAAGCGCGGGTCGGCGGCCATCAGCTCCTGCGCGATGTACGGGAACGCGCCGATGGAGATGCCGAGCACCACGTCGTCGAAGTCGCGGCCGTGCACGAGCACCGTCGGCGGCACCGGGTCGCGCCACTCGGTCCACCAGTCCTCGAGGTTGAACTTGCCGCGCTCGAGCTCGGCGCCCTGGACGAGCTGCTCGTAGAGCGGCGTCGACGGCCAGGAGGGAACACCGTTCACATCGAACAGCGGCTCGTACTCCGGCTGGTTGAGCGTGGCCTGCGTGCCGAGGTGGATCTTGGCGATCACGCTCTGGTCGGGCGACAGCTCCAGGCGATCGACGCGCTTGAAGAACTCGAACTTCACGCCGCGCTTCTTGAGCACCTGATACATGGGCGCGAACACGCAGTCGCCCATGCCCGCCTGCATCTTGTACGAGAAGGCGCCTTTGTAATCGAAGACCAGGCACATGCCGTAGTGGAGCGCGGTGCCGGCGCCGACCTCGACGTCGTCGGCGAAGCACATCGAGTACAGCACCTCGATGGGCGCGGAGTTGACCGACTCCTGCGACGCGCCGTGCTTGGAGAGCCACGCCTTGAGCGAGAGGCCGTCGATCTTGAACCAGTTCTGCGGCGGGCAGACCAGGCCGTCTTCGATCATGCCGGCGACGGCGGCGATGCCGAGGTCGAGCAGGATCCACAAGTAGCGGAGCACGTCGAAGTCGCCGAGGCACCTGCACGTGGCGTCGCGCAGCCAGTCGCGGAACTTTTCCAGGTAGGCCTTGATCGCCTGGTGCGTGGCCGAGTCCTCGTGGCGCGCTTCGCCGGGGAGCGCGCGCGCCAGCTCGAACGCGACGTGGAGGAACGAGACCTCGGCGGCGATGGTGCCGACGGCGAACAGGCGCTTGGTCTTGGCGATCAGCGAGTCGGCCCACGCCTTGCGCGCGACGCCGCCTTCGGGCAGCTCGCTCGCGTGCACGTGCTCCTGGATCGTCGGCGCGTGACTCGCGTAGAGCGAGCGGATGCTGGTGACCGCGTCGTTGGTGCTGTCGGTGCCGAGGCCGAGGAGCTGGCCGCCGGCCTCGAGCATCGAGCCGAACAGCGTGTCGACCATGAACTGCAAGAGGCGCAGGAGGTAGTGCCACGCCGACGGCGTCTCGGTGCCGACGCCGGGCACTTGGTTGTTGCGCGGCCACTTGACGATCCACTCGCGCCAGCGGCCGCCGAATTTTTCCATGAGCACGAACAGGTCGTGCTTCTTGAACGCGTCGTCGACGGTGGCGAGCGGCGAGCCGGGCGGGCGCGCGAGCTCGGTGTAGCACTCGCGCAGGATCGAGAACGTGTTGTCGTAGAAGCCGGACAGGATGTGCAGCCCGTGCTCCTCGATGCGGTTGTGATCGGCGCGGTTGCGGCCGCTCGCGCCCTTGCCGCCGAGACGCCACCCCATGTTGTAGACGGTGATCTCGTAGTCTTGCTGCCAGTCCTTGTCGCGCGTGAGCTGAAACGCGGTGGTCAGGGCCGACATGCCGCCGCCCAGGATGGCGACCTTCCGCTTGCGGGGCTTCATGCCTCGTCTCCTTGTCGAGCGGTCACGCCTTAGAGCGGGAGGCGCCAGCCGACGTCGGCGAGCGCGGTCTCGGCGCGGGCGCGCGCGTCGGTCTCGCCGGCGCGGGCCTGCGCGCGCAGCACGAGCGCCTCTTCGGGCGGCATGCCGAGCGCGCGCGCCGAGTCGAGCGCCTTGGCGAACGCGCGCGCCGCTCGACGGGGATTTCCCGCCGCCGCGTGCAGCTCGCCGCCGAGACGAAGCTGCGCCGGCTTGCCGAACGGAAACACCATCGCGAATTTTCCCAGCTCGGAGACGGCGCGCGACGCCTTCTTGCCCAGCTCGGCCGCGTCGCCGGCGCCGGCCGCGCGCGCGCGCGTCCACCGTTCGAGCATCACCTCGGCGCAGCGCGCGTAGCCGTCGAGCGTGAACACCACCGACGGGCGCGTGGCGGTGATGCGCGTGAGCGTCTCGTCGGCGAGCTGCCACGCGCGCGCCTCTTCGCCGCGCAGAAGGTGCGCCAGCGCCAGCCAGCCGTAGCACATCATCTCGGTCGCGCGATCGGTGGTGCGCGAGAGCAGCACCAGCGCCTCGTTCATCATCTCGATCGCCTCGTCGAGGCGGCCGCCGATCACGTGATCGCGCGCCAGGCCGTAGAACGCCCACGCGGTGTGCTGCGCGTTCTCGCGCCGCTGCGCCGAGTGCAGCAGCTCGTCCCACGACGCGCGCGAGCGGCGCGTCTGGCCGTTGTAGAAATCGATCTGCGCCTCGACGACCTTGTTGAGCTCGAAGTGCTGCGGATCCTCGACCTGCTTGAGCTCCGCCGACGCGCGCGCCACGCTCTCGCGCGCCTGCTTCCAGTGGCCGTAGCCGACGCGGTACACCGCCTCCAGGCTCAGCGAGAAGCAGAAGCCGGTGCGATCGTCGGAGGCGTTGGCGTTCGCGCGCGCGTGCTCGAAGTAGGTGTGCGCCACGCCGTGCAGCCGCATCAGCCCGGCGGTGTACGCCAGCCAGATGTACGGGCCGGCGATCGCCACCGGCGGATTGGCGCGCTCGGCTTGATTGACCGAGAGCAGCGACATCACGATCTGGCCGAGCACGTCGTTGACGAAGTAGTAGTTGAAGGCCATCGCCGCCGACGCTTGCGACGTCTCCTTCAAGATCTCCAGGCGCTCGGGGCGCGACTCGACGCTGCGGCCGAAGCCGAGCATGTGGCCCGCCTGCCGCGCGGCTTGCGACAGGAACGTGCGCACGCGCGCGCCGCCCGACGAGGGGACGTGCAGGCCGAGGCGCTCGAGCGCCGAGCGCAGGTGCTTCTCCGACGACGGCAGATCGCCGAGCGAGAAGCGCGCCTCACCGAGACGGCGCTCCCAGTGCGCGCGCCGCACCGGATCGGCCGAGGCGCCGCGCTGATCGTCGAGCGCGATGGCGCGGCCGAAGAAGCCGGCGGCCTCGAGATAAGCGGCGGTGCCGATCGCCTGCTCGCCGGCCTTCTCCAGATACTCGAACGTCTTGTCGTCGGCGCCGGCGACGGTGAAGTGGTGCGCCAGCACGGGGTAGAGCAGCGCGAACTCGGGCGTGTCGCCGTGATGCGCCTCGATCGCCGCCGCGGCCGCGCGGTGCGACGCGCGCCGCTCGTCGTCGCTCATCTCGGCGTAGGCGATCTCGCGCAGCTTGTCGTGCGAGAAGCGCAGGCGGCCGCCGTCGGCCTCCTCGAAGATGTTGCGCGCGATCAGCTCCTCGGCGGCCTCCATCGCCGTGTCCTCGTCGACGCCGGCGGCGGCGGCGAGCACGGCGAGATCGAACTCGCGGCCGAGCACCGCGCCCATGCGGGCGAGCGCGCGCGCCGGCGCGCCGAGACCCGAGAGGCGGCGCCCGACCAATTCGCGCAGCGACGGCGCCGGGCCGAGCAGCTCCTCGTCGGGGCCGTCGGGCATCCGCCAGCGGCCGCCGCTGTCGCGCCGCACCAGCCCTTCGCCGACGGCGGCGCACAAATATTCCGAGACGAAAAATGGATTGCCCTCGGAGCGCGCCGCCAGCCGCGCGACGAACGGCGGCGCCACGTCGGTGATGGCGAGCATGTCGCGCACCATCGACGCCACGCCCGCCGCGCCGATGTCGCCGAGCACCACCCGCCGCGCTCCGGGCGCGCGCACCAGCTCCTCGAGCTCGGGCGTCGCCTCCTCGGTGCGGTAGGTGCCGACCACCAGCAGCGGCACGCCGTCGCACGCGCCCTGGCCGAGCATCTTCAAGAACTCGATCGACAGCTCGTCGGCCCACTGCAAATCGTCGAGCAGCAGGATCGCCGGCGTGTCCTGCGCGAGCACGGTCAGCGTCGCCTCGAGCGCGCGCAGCGCCCGGTGGCGCGCCGCCTGCGCCGGCACCGCCGGCGGATCGGGATGCGCGTCGACGCCGGGCAGCCCGCGCAGCGACGGCTCGTACGGCGCGAGCAGCTTCGCGCGCGCGCCGAGCAGCCGATCGGTCTCGGCCGCGCCCTGCTGCTGGCAGTGATCGCCGATCTCGATCAAGAGCTGGCGGAACGGGTGCAGCGGCGCCGCTTTCACGCGCGCGTCGGAGCCGGCGTCGGAGATTCCCACGGCCACGCACTCGCCGGTGGTGACGCGCACCTTGCGCTTGTGGCGCGCGGCGCTCGCGGCCTCCATCATCAGCCGCGTCTTGCCGACGCCCGACGGGCCGCCGATGTAGAAGCGCCCGCCCTTGCCCTTCTCGACGTCGGCGATGGCGCGCTCGAGCTGATCGAGCGCGTCGCCGCGGCCGTAGAAGTTCGGGCGATAGAGATACGCCTGCGCCGGCGCGTCGGCCGGGCCGCCGATGTCGAGCGCGTGCAGCGCGGCGGCGAGATCGTCGGCGTAGCCGAGCCGGCGCCGCGGCTCCTTCTGGAGCAGCTTGAGCACCAATTCGTCGACGGCGGTCGGCACGCCCTCGGCGATCTTCGACGGCGCCTCGGGCGGCGTGTGCAGGTGGTGGAAGTAGACCGCGGCCACGCTGCCGGAGAACGGCGGGCGGCCGGTGAGCAGCTCGTACAAGATGCAGCCGACGGCGTAGAGATCGGCGCGCGCGTCGACGAACTCGCCGCGAACCTGCTCGGGCGCCATGTAGTACGCGGTGCCGTAGACCGCGCCGGCGACCTCGAGCACCTCGCGCCCGCGCGCACCCGAGAAGTGCGACGCCACGCCGAAGTCGACCAGCACCGGCGCGCCGCCGTCGCGCAGAAAAACATTCTCCGGCTTGAGATCGCGGTGCACGAGGCCGCGGCCGTGCAAGAACGCGAGCGGCGCGCACAGGCGGCGGATCAGCGCCAGCCGCGCGTTGAGCGACAGCGCGCCTTCGCGCGGCGGCGACGGCGGCGGAAACGCGTCGGCGCGCCCGCCCGGCACCGTCACCGCCGCCGACTGCTCGCCCGCCGACGTCGGCAGCACGCCCCAGATGCGCCCGATCTCGTCGCGCAGCGTGCGCCCCTCGAGCAGCTCCATCGCGTACCAGGGAATGCCGCTCTCGATTCCCTGATCGAGCACGCGCACCACGCCGGGCGCGCGCAGCCGCGACAGCGCGTGAATCTCTCGGCGAATCGAATCGAGCACCGCCGGCCGCGGCACCGGCACGGTCTTGACCGCGACCTGCGCGCCGTTCCGCTCGGCGCGATACACCACGCCCATTCCGCCCCGCCCCAGCACCCCGACGACACGATACGGCCCGATGGTCGCTGGAAGCTCACTTCCGGCATTGAGCTCCATCATCCGAGCATCCTACCGGGTTTTGTGTACGTCGGCGTTTCCGAATTGCACAGGGGTGTTTCGGGAGATCAGGGGCAGCGGAGACTGACCACCGAGCCGAAGCCGGCCTCGGCGGGCGCGGCGGCGCGGCGCTCGCCGGGGCTGTTGTCGCAGGTCCACTCGGTGCGGAACTCCTTGGCGCAGCCGTTGGCGGGATCGCCGAGGACGTGGAAGTCGACGCGGTACTCGCACTGCCCGCGCCCGTCGCACGCCTGCTGAAGCGCGGCGGTGGCGTTGCCGCGCAGCGCCGGGTTGCAGTTGGCGCCGTAGGTCGCCCAGCGCACGCGGATCCCCGACGCGCCCGTCGGTGGGCCGGGCGGCGGCGCGGGCTGCGCGCTGCCGTCGCACGCGAGCGTGACGATCTTGCCGAAGCCGGCCTCGCGCTCGGCGGCCGCGCGATAGAGCTGCGGCGAGTTCGAGCAGCGCCACTCGGCGACGTAGTCCTTCTGGCAGCCGTACGCCGGATCGCCGAGCACGTGAAAGTCGACGCGATAGTCGCAGCGCGATTTGCCGTTGCAGCCCTGCTGAAGCGCGCCGGTGACGTTGCCGCGCGGCACGCCGCACGACAGGCCGTAGCTTCCGCTCACCACTTGAATCGTCGCCGGCGCGACCACCGGCGGCGGGATGTAGCGCGGCGGAGGCGGCTGCTCGACGACGGGCGGCGGATAGTACGGCCCGCCGCAGCGCAGCTGGATCGTCGAGCCGAAGCCGGCCTCGGCGGCGGCCTCGGCGCGCCGCACCTCCGGCGAATTGCCGCACTGCCACTCGGCCACGAAATTTTTCTGGCGACCGTACGCCGGATCGCCGAGCACGTGGAAGTCGACGCGGTACTCGCACTCGCGGCGGTTGTTGCACGCGTCGGCGAGCGCGCGCGTCACGTTGCCGCGCGGCAGCCCGAGGTTGGCGCCGTAGGTGGCGGCGAGCACGGTGATGCCCGAGTTGAAGCGGCTCCCCGTCGGTGGCGCGACCACCGTCGGCGGCGGCTG
>Ga0070741_10005561_pt1 | contig 27835 bp, 19 predicted proteins | sample Coa_R1_4_FD_66440 | JGI IMG/M metagenome (GOLD analysis project Ga0070741, IMG submission 66440) | Surface soil microbial communities from Centralia Pennsylvania, which are recovering from an underground coalmine fire - Coalmine... | ecosystem: Environmental > Terrestrial > Soil > Unclassified ...
AACTCTCTCATCCATCACCGAACACTCCTTCCACGGCATCCACTTTCCTCCCCGAAAGGGGAGAAAGTGTAACCTATGTGTCCGGTACGATCTGTTACCTATGTCTCGGGTCGCTCATCATACGTTTACGGCAATTTGGCAGTTGTAGCGACTGTCCAAAGCTGTCCAATAAGGGGAACTGACCCACAGTTCCCCTTAATTATTGAATCAAGATCTGCTGATTCATTTCTCTTCTGAGGACTTCTTCTGAGGAATCATTGCACGATTGGCCGATTGGCTTTTCGCTTCGCAATTGCTGAAGCATTGCCGTACTGATCCATCGTCGTTGATGTGAGCATGTCGCATTAGCTTCTGCTGTGCTCCCATTGGTGCTCCCGTTCGTCTAGCCACGCACGATACGTGTGACGAAACGTATGAAATCCAATCCTGCCGAGTCCCTGCTTGGCGCCTACTCGAACCAGGTAGTCGGCGCGAATTGAGTGGGCATGGTACGGACGCCCCGTCGCTGGGCTCGGGAAGACCCACTGTTGTTCTGTCTTCGCGCAGATTCTTGCCACTTCTTCAGAACAGCAATGAAGCTCTTTTCGAGAGGCACCTCGTCCTGCGAATACTCGGTCTTCAGCCGGTTCGTGGATCAGAGAGTGGCTCCCGACCAAATCATCGCCGCAGGTAACTTCGAATTCAAGCTCAAGCTGTAATGAAATTAGTCTGTGGCGAATTACTCGAGGCCACCACCTTCCGGTGTACTCCCCTTACCTCAGTCATCTTCAGTAACTACTTTTTTACCAATATTGTCTAGCTTGGAAAAGCGTCCAGAAAGGCAAGCAATTGGGAAGTCGTTTCCGTATCCTTCGCGCCTGTTGCCTCCTCTTTGTGTTCGCCTGTGGGACGCAAGGATGGTCACAGAGCACGACCGAAATTCGTGGCCGCGTTCAGGACCGTTCTGGTCACGCGGTCAGCAGCGCGTTCGTCATCATCACCGCGCAAGACACGTCATTGATGCGGGCGGCTACCACCGATGAAAACGGGGAATTCTCCCTGCCTTCGCTTCCGGTCGGCACCTACAGTTTGCAAATCAAAGCAGATGGATTTGCTGACTTCGATGCTAAGGACATTCGCGCCAGCATCGGAGAAGTTTTCCAGTTAAATGTCAAACTCGCACCCCCAGGACCAAGCAACAGCCACTCAGTTCAGCTTGGAGAGAGGTCGCTCGTTGAAAGCAGCAACGCACAGCTGGGCGTGGTCATGACCGAGGGTGAAGTGACGCAGTTGCCACTGAAGTCTCGGGATACCTTTGAGCTGCTCCAGTTGCAACCAGGCGTGCAGAGTACCATCGGCTCCAATTTGTTCTTCGGAAGCGACCGGCCTGGTGTCGTATCGGTAAGCGGCGCGCGGACACGCTCCAACAATTACGAAGTAAACGGCGGGTATTCCGCCGATCAGCTGATCAATTCGCCTTCCGTTCAGCCTTCGCCCGATTCCATCAGCGAATTCCGGGTTATTTCTCATGATTACGAAGCAGCGCTTGGGCGAAATTCCGGCTCGGTATTGAACGTGGTAACGAAATCGGGGAGCAGCACCTGGCACGGAACTGCTTACGAATTTCTTCGCAATAACGTTCTCAACGCCAAGGGCTATTTTGATCCAGAAGTTCCTGACTTCAAGCAGAATCAGTTTGGAGCGACTCTTGGCGGGTCGCTTCGTCGCGACAAGACGTTTTTCTTTAGTTCCTACGAAGGACGCCGCCAGCGGCAAGGAATCAGTTCTACTCCTGTACCCGTTCCGACCAGCGCCGAGAGGCAAGGAGATTTCTCCGCCGGGCCAGCTTTCACCGGCACATTGAGTGACGATGCTGTCGCGCAGGCCTTAAATAACCGACCCGGCTGTGCTGCCGCGGTGAGCGGTCATGGTGGCGCGAGCATCGCCGCCGGTACGCAGTATGCTGCGATATTCCCGGGTAACGTGATTCCGTCCCAGTGCGCCGATCCCACAGCTGTGGATCTCATGCAGCAGTTTGTTCCCTTGCCGAATGGGAGCAACGGGACTTTTACTGCCTCACCGGATGCCGCTGTGCGCAGCGATCAAGCGACTCTTCGCCTCGACGACAACTTGACCGGACAGCAGCAGATGAGCTTCTACTACTACGGCACCGACGCGTCCGACCTTGAGCCCTTCTCTTATTTGTTTGGACAGGGAGCAAATGTCCCCGGATTCGGCACCAAGACTCGTACACGCTACCAGCAATTCAATCTCTCGCATACCTGGACCATTACAGCAAAAACCATCAATGAAGTCCGTTTCGTCTACTATCGCGAGGGCGAAGGTTCTCTTCTCAGTCCGACACGCACCAATTCGGTGCAGAATTCCTGTGTCGACGTTCCTGCCGATCAATGTTTCACTGATCCAGCGAATCCGCAGCTAGGCATCAACCCCGGATACGGCGCGCAGTATGAGGGCGTCCCCTTCATCGCTCTCTCGGGCGGCTTTAGCTACGGCAATAATCAAAATGGCAATTTTTCGCAAACCGGCAACGTCTACCAGGCGAAAGATACCTATAGTCGAATCTTAGGCAAGCACACGCTGAAATCCGGGGCGGACATACGTAACCAGCGGCTACACCAGTTCTATTTTTACGACATCAGCGGTGGTTATCAGTTCTACGGGGGTGGATCTAATGATGTGGGCTACAGCACTCTCGTGCCGAACTACCTTTTAGGGCTGCCCGATAGTTTCTCCGAGGGTTCCGCGAATGCGGTGGACGCACGCACAACCCAGCTTAATGTGTTCACGCAAGATTCATGGAAAATGCGTCCGAATATGACGCTCAACTATGGATTACGCTGGGAGTTCAATACTCCCTTTGAAGATGCAGGCGAGCGCATTCAAGCGTTTCGACCGGGGCAGGCGACCACGCAATATCCGTGCGTGCTGAGCCCATCCGATCCGATTTTGGCTTCAACCGGCAGCAACGATTGTTCTGCAACTGGCCCGGCTCGGTCGGTGTTTCCGCTCGGCCTGGTACTACCCGGGGATGCCGAGGTTCCGAGTGGACTCACCAAAAGTTATCCATTCTCGTTCGCACCGCGACTGGGTCTCGCCTGGTCGCCAAATTCGAGCACGGGCATGCTGTCTCGAATCACGGGAGGCCCGGGACACTCGAGCGTACGGCTCGGCTGGGGCATGTTCTACGACAGTGTGGAAGAAATGATGTTCGGCGAGAACCTTACGGCACAGCCCCCGTTCGGTGGCAGCACAATTCTCTCCAACACATTCTTCAACACACCATTTCTGGCGCAAGACGGATCAGTTGCGCCCAATCCGTTCCATGGCTTCCTTGATCCCACGCGGGGTAGCCCAATTGATTTCGCGGAGTTTCGACCGGTTACCCTGTATGGGAATCTCCCTACTGAATTTCGCAGTCAGTATTCGACGCACTATCATTTGACCTTTCAGCGAGAACTGTCGCGGAGCACGCTCTTGCAATTTGGTTACGTAGGTAGCCAGGGGCATAGACTGACGGCAACACTAGATCAGAACTATGGCGTGGCACAAACGTGTCTTGATCTCAACCAAATTCCGGGGATGTCTTGCGGCCCCTTCGGCGCTGACAGCGCATACACAATCCCTGCGGGCGGAATTCCAAGCGGCGTTACCGTGCATCTACCCTATGGGTCGGTACCCAGCGTTACCGGACCGAATCCGAATCCGATCACGTTAATTGGTCTCCGCCGATATTCCTCGCCTCTGTGCGAGCCCACTACAGGAGTTGGTTGCCCGCCCGATGGAGTCCCGGTGTTCGGGAGCATCTTTGCGAACCTGCCCATTGCGAATTCGTCTTACAACTCGCTGCAGACGCTGGTCAATCGTCACTTCTCGCATGGACTGCAGTTTCTTGCGTCGTACACCTGGAGCAAGTCCATCGACAATGCTTCCAGTTTTGAAAATTCGGTCAATCCCATCGATCCAAGCCGGTCGCGATCATTGTCTCTTTTCGACGCACGTCACCGTTTGGTCTTCAGCAATTTCTGGCAGATTCCTGGTCCTTCCAGGCAACTGTGGACTCATCACCTTTTAGAGGGATGGGCTCTATCGACCATCTTTACCTTGCAATCAGGTTTCCCCATCCGCATGACGTCGGAAAACGATCAGGAGTTGATGAGCAGCTTCGATTTCGAAAGCGCCGGGGAGCCGGAACAAATCGGGCCGTTCAGGCGCCTGAGTCCGCAATCATCGGGTGGCTACTATTTCGACCCTGCATCCTTTACCGATGCGCCGCTGGGACAAATCGGCAATACGCCACGAACAATCTGCTGCGGCCCTGGTATTGCGAACTTGGATTTAGGCATTCACAAGACTTTCAGTTTGAACGAGGAAGAAAAATTGGAATTCCGCGCGGAAATATTCAACATCCTGAATCATACGCAATTTATGAATCCCGACGGCGACATTACGGATGGGGCAAGCTTCGGGCAGGTTAGTGGCGCGCGCGATCCGCGTTTAATCCAGTTCGCATTGCGGCTGACATTCTGATTCCATGAAACGAATAGGACAAATTGTGATTTGCGCGCTCCTGCTTAGCACAGGTTCTTACGCCGCCGATCAATCGGAACGCAAGCTGGTTCATCGCGAGGAAGCCGAATACCCGGCGGTCGCCGCTAAAAATAATGTTCACGGGACAGTAAAACTAAAAATCTGGGTCAGTGCCGATGGCACTGTGCGCCGCCTGGAGTACATCGGTGGACACCCTCTGCTCGCCGAATCAGCATTAAAAGCCGTAAAGAACTGGAAATATGAACCGAGCCTGGTCGAATCGACTTCGGAAGTGGAGATCAAGTTCTAGCGTATTGGGCACTAGCTCGTCCGGCCGAATTGAACCAGAGTTTCCGTAATCATCGATAATCGCCATATCACTCAAAACCCCAGTTTCCGACGCTCAACGCGGAGCTTTGAATGTGAAGGTCTCAGGACCGGGAAACGCAAGCTTCCGCTACTCAGTCGCTTAGTTTTTGAAGCAAATCTTTTGGGCGAATTGGTTTCGGTAGGAACTCGAAATGGTGACCTTCAGCTCTCGCCCGAGTCAATATATCGGATACTGATGCATGTCCCGAAAACAATACGACACGGGCATCTGGACAAATATCCCGAACCGCTACGGCGGTATCAACGCCATTCATATCAGGCATCAACACATCACAAAGCAGGACATCTGGACAGGATTCCTTCGCTATCTTTACAGCCGAGAGACCATCGTAGGCGGCAATCGCGGTGTGTCCACTATCTGCCAAAATCTCTTTGACACTGTCTGCAACCCTTCGTTCATCATCCACAACAATGACCCGAAGACGCTGAGTGCCACGTGGATCACCAGGGATTGAATTGGAGGACGAACTCGCACCAGAGTCGCGAAGACAGGACAGTGCAAAAATCCGTGACCCCAGAGTCGTATCCGTGTTGACCAGCATGGATCACTATCTCCCAAGGACTATGACGATGCGTGACATGGAAGAATAACACTCATCACAGTTCCACGAAGTTCTTTGCTTCGCAGCAAAACGCGCCCACCGTGCTTTTCTATCAGCGTCTTCGTGGTCCAAAGACCTAGACCAGTTCCAACTTGCTCTTTTGTCGTAAAGAAAGGTGTGAACACTTTTTCTTTTACCTCTCGAGCCATGCCGACGCCCGTATCAGCAATCGTGATGCATGCACGGGAATCCCTTATATGTGTACGAATTAAGATTCGACCTCCATCCGAACTTGCGTCGATAGCATTGGCGATAAGATTCGAAATTGCCTGCCTGAATTCTCCTTGAAGAACCCATACGTTGAGATCTGGGGTGAAGTCAGTTTCCACTCGCAGGTTCTTGTATTGCAGCTTGCGCTCATAAATTGTGAGCACACCTTCAATCGACTTTGTTACCTCTACGTATTGCGGCTCGGAATTGTCCCTATAAAATCCCAATGTCTGTTGAGCGATATGGGCAACGCGATCCAACTCCTCGTCTACGATATCGAGATGCCGCCTTACTTCCGGCGGTACAGCCGGGTTTTTACGGGCGAGAAATAGATAATTCGTAACGGCTTCTAACGGATTATTGATTTCATGGGCGATGGTGGCAGCAAGTCGGCCTGCGGCCGCCAGTTTTTCTGCCTGAATCAACGCTTGCTGCGCCTGCTTCCGTTGAGAGAACTCATCCTGCAAAGCCTCGTACAACCGGGCATTCTCGATCGCGCACACCGCTAAACGAGCGTAAAGATCTGTGAGTCGCTGTTCACGCTCGCTGGGACAATAAGGTTCTTTGAAGTGGACGGAAAGCACTCCTACCAATTGCTTTGATCGATCCAACAACGGAGTGCTGTGTACTGACCGAAAACCTGCCAAGCGGGCGGCATCCCGATAAGGGGCGAAAATCTCATCAGTTTCCGTGTCAGCGACGATTACGCGCTCGCGTGTTTGCAGACATGTGCCGCAAGCGCCAGCTCCTTCCGGTACACGTGCAATCTGCTCAAGAAAGACGCTCGAGAATCCGAGACTTGCGGCGGGATAAAGCTCATTATGGTTAGGAATGCGTAAAGATAGCAATCCCATTTCAGTTCGATGAACGGCAGCTACAGACTTTAATACATCTCGCACAACCGCGTTCATATCGAGCCATGACATACGGGTGGCTAGATCGTGGATCCGACGTAGCTCCTCCACTTCATCGGCGAGTGTCACTGCAAGACGTTCACGCTCTGCAGCGAGTCGTTCAAGCGCATTGGCTTTTTGCTGCAGCGTCGCGACGGTGCGAAGGCGCTCGTCTTCGGTTACGAGTCCCATGTAGCTTTCGGTCGGAAACACGGCGGAGTGCTCGGCGCAGATTAGCTTTAGCTTTTCGCTATGTTCACGATCCGAAAAATCTGCAATCGGATAAGCGCAGTGGAGCTTAAAGGAATGCGTTTGCGCCAACTCGTTCCATAATTGCTCGAGTCGAATAGCGGCTTCAGCCTTCCCCTCGCTCCAGAGAAGCGCGACCATTTCGCCAAATGCAGCTACTTCTTTGCGAGAGCTCGTAGCAGCAGCAGCGAGTCGCTCCACTGTTCCACCGATGACGTCACGAAATAACTTGGCGTCTGGCCAGCTATCAACTAAAAATTTGTTCATGGTTTCGGCTGCATCGAGCTGCATAAAACGTCCTTGAGCAACCGCGACGCTGATGTCGATACCTTGTGCTCGTAGCCGATTGGCAAGGCCTTCTCGATGTACTTTAGTGGCAATCACAATAGCTGAATCGCCCGCCCCGAGGGCAGAACCGATAAAGGGAACCAAACCGTCCAGCAGGATTGCATCCTGTTCGTAGAACTGAACCGAATGATGGTGATTTAGGCTGAGGTCGTAATGGGCGTTTTTACTGCCGATCGTCTGGGGTAGAGAGGTGGCACTCATTTGGCAACTCCTAAAGAACGCGCAGCCTGGGCATCAAGAACTTTATTTTACTGTACGTGGCACTGTGAACGTTCGAAATATAATTCAACTCCGAAACTGAGATGCAGCAGTCCTGCTGCTCCGTTGGATTTTTAGGCAATGCCGGCGCGATCTTATATCATCAAATTCCACGGTTGATATGCCTGCCAAAATCCTTATCGTCGACGACGAGCCGCGTATCGCGGACAGCGTTCGCGAAATCGTAGCCGGAGCCGGATACGAAGCCGTATGCGCTTACAATCCTGTCGACGCGATGTACAATGCCGTGACCTTGAGGCCTGACGTATTGCTCAGCGACGTGCTAATGCAAGGTATGAATGGATTCGAACTTGCACTTCAAATAAAGCGGAGGGTGCCTTCCTGTCGTCCAATCCTGTTTTCAGGTCAGGCAGCGACCGTACAGCTGGCGCACGATTTTGGCGAAATTTTTGCGTCAAAAGGTATCCGATTTGAGCTTCTCCCGAAGCCGGTGCGCCCAGAGATCCTGCTGGAAAAAATCCAACAGTCGTTAATGCAGCCGACTTAGAGCCGACGAGCAGATCCACGTTCCGAACTCTAACCCAGGGTACTTCAACAAAGGCTCGGTGTGCGCCTCTTCCTGCAGCCACCTGCTATGTTTTAGTGCCACCAACTTCGTGACCAGGTATTCAGCCATGCGGGTAGTTGTGGTAGTGTGGCGGACTCACAGCCTCGATCGTGAGTTGATGTGGAGACTGAGCCAGCGATTCCTGCGGGCGACATGCCTGTCTTTTCTTGCATCTCACAATGCCATATGCCGCGTTGGCGCACATCAATCGTCCGCAGCGCAGGCTTGGCCTTTGCGCGAAGACTATATCGCTCTAGCAACAGAGGTCGAGGGCTTATGAGCTTATCAGGGCAGCATTTGCAATATGCTGTCGCATCAAGGAGTGTGATATGGACCTTCATAGCACAATTCTTAGACAAGAGTCATGGAATGAGTTGTACGAAGCCGCAGTTTTTGAACTGAACCCGATTAGGCTGATAGTACGAGTTGATTCAGCTCGCAGCTCTATAAACGCGAGATTAGAGGATTTGAATCGATTGCTATACGATACATCTGTGGAGAGACGGCGACTTACGGACGCGTTGCGCATGCTCGACATGCTGCTCAAAATAGAAACAATGAACAATCATAAACGCCCGTTCGAAACTCGCATCGCTTAGTTATGGAGGTGTTTAGGCCGGTGGCACAACATCACTCGTGCTCGCACCCGAAGCTCTCGCTGACTGGCCGCGCGAGATGCTCTATGCAAATCTCATCGAGCAGTGTTCCTACTGACTCGCATGAACCGAAGTGAGCTTTTCGAGAAGCTCCTCGGGGTCGATCGGCTTAGCTAAAAGCTCCCAGGTGTGCCCGTCATCCCTGGCTTTCGCCAACAATTCGTTGGTGGATGCTTGTCCGGAAAAGAGCAAAATACGGCAACGAGGGTACTTTTGTTCAATGATCGAGCAAAGTTCGATTCCATTCATGCCGGGCATGATTACGTCCGAGATCACACAATCCGGGATAAAGGAGTCTATTTTCTGAAGTGCTGCCGCCGCGTTGTACGCGGACGCTGCTTCATGACCCTCACGTTGAAGGATCATTACAAGCGTGTCAGCAACGAACCTTTCATCATCGACGACCAGAATACGCATGTTATTAATTCCGTACTCGATCAGCAACACGTACTCGGGGCGTAGCAGTCGGTTCTTTCCCTCCTGGCGATGGCCAGAAGACTGAAATTACAGTCCCACTTTTCTTTCCTTCAGAGCTGCGTATTCTGATATTCCCATCATGTTTGGCAACAATTCCCCGCACAACCCAGAGTCCCAAGCCCGTTCCTTTTTCAGCCTTTGTCGTAAAGAACGGCTCAAAAACTTTCGAGAGATTCTCCTTAGAAATACCGTATCCACTGTCGGCAACCGTGAGTCGAATACCGACCTGATGCGGGTTCGCCCAATCGTGCGATGGATGAACCGAGACCGTTAAGCGACCGGCAATTGGCACGGCCTCCACCGCATTTAGTAGCAGATTATCCACCACTTGTCTCACCTCGTCCGCAAAGCCAATCACTTTCGAGGCGGGCTTGATTTTCTTGATGACTTGAATACCTGCGCGCTGGAACTTCTCCGCGAATATCTCCATGGACTCTTCGACTACCGTTGCGAGATCAAAGATCTTGGCAACCGTGCCTGCCCGGTAGTACGACAAGCTTTGCTTCACGATTCGTGAGACTCGGGCGAGTTCGGCAGCTGCGGTGTTTGCGACGCTTCTCGCCTCCATGCTCAACGTCTGGTCTCCCTTTAGCAAATAGAGTGCATTGGTCACGGATGAAAGTGGGTTGTTAATTTCGTGTGCCAAGGACGCTGCTAGCTGTCCCGCGGCCGCCATCTTTTCCGTTTTTCGCAGCCGCTCCTCTTGTTCCTGCAGCGCAATCCGCGCCATTACCTGCGTCGAAATATCGCGGAAATAGCAAACTACACCGTACCCGCCTTCCGGCAACGGAATACGATCAACGCGCCACTCGTAGTACTCCGTTTTGTTTCGATCGATGCGGTACTCCACACGTTCCGGCGTAGCGAATGGCTCGCCTGTTTGCAAGGTATGGCGGAAGATCCGAACCACTTCGTCGGCGTATTCCGGATTCCAGATCAGATGAATTACTTCTTCGAAATTTCGGCCGATCAAGTCTGGAATATTCCCGAAAACCGGCAGAGCGACCGGGTTGATCTGCCGAATCCGGAACTCGGAATCGACAAGGTAAACCCCCATCGGCGCATGATCAAGCAGCGCCTGGAATTGCTCCGTCCGAAGCCGCACGGCTTCGAGCGCCTCCTTTCGAAACCGCGCGAGCTCAAGATGGGTTTGAACACGAGCCACGAGTTCACCCGCGCTGAAGGGCTTCACAAGATAGTCATCAGCACCTCGTTGTATTCCCTCAATACGAGCTTCGTCACCGGCCCGAGCCGACAATAGAATGATAGGAATGCTGCTCGTCGCAGCGTGTTTCCGTATTCTAGTGAGTAACTCGAATCCATTCATCTCCGGCATCATGACATCGCTGAGCACAATGTCGGGTGGATTAGTGAAAACTTCATCGAGTGCGGCCCTGCCATCTTCAGCTGTAATCACTTCAAATCGGCCATGTAGCAGGCGACGCACGTACTCCCGCATATCGCGATTATCATCAACGAGGAGCACCCGTCCCCTGCCGGCAGGTGCTTCGGATGCGCCCAAAGCTGGGTTCAGCAGATCATGAGAGAATTGCTTTGCGCTTTCCTCCGAAGGATCGGCACTTAGCCAGCTAAGGGCTTCGGCGACATAGGGTGTTGCATTGGTCCGATGTTCATGTTCTAAGCTTAGATTAGATACGTGGTTCAGGGGCAGATGCTTCGACCCGAACGGGATACTAACATGGAAAGTGGTTCCGACCCCTAGCTTGCTATCAACCCAGATTCTTCCACCGTGGAATTTAACCAATTCTTGTACAAGCGCCAATCCAATGCCGGAGCCTTCGTAGCTGCGGCCGCGTGTCCCCTCCACTCGGTGGAAACGCTCGAATACACGAGGGAGTTCCTCTTCGGGAATCCCGACTCCCGTATCTCGGATAGTAAGTTCGACAGCATCATCGATAGCTTTGATCTGAACCCCAATCTCCCCTTCGAACGTAAATTTAAAGGCGTTCGATATCAGGTTCAGAACAATCTTTTCCCACATGTCGCGATCGACATACACAGGCTGTTCCAAAGGATCGGATTGAACCCGTAAGCTGAGACCAGCCTGGTCCACCGCAGACTGGAATAAGCTAGCCAATTCACTGGTAAGTGCCGCCAGATCCGTAGGACGGTAAACGGCCTTCATTCTTCCCGATTCAATACGGGAGAAATCGAGCAGCGTGTTCACGAGCTTCAGGAGACGAGTGCCATTTCGGTGGGCCACTTCGACGAGCTTCCGATTATCCTGGAGAGCTCCAGCTTCGGATTTGGAGAGCACTTCCTCCAGTGGCCCCAACATGAGCGTCAGCGGTGTTCGGAATTCATGCGAAACGTTAGAAAAGAACGTCGTCTTCGCGCGATCCAGTTCCGATAGCGCTTCGGCTCGCTTCCGCTCTTGTTCGTACGCGCGCGCAGTTGCCAGGCTTGCGGCAATCTGGCCGGCAGTGAGCTCAATGAACCCGTTATAGCTAGCGTCTAATTGTCTGTAAGGACTGAGCGCGGCGATCACTAGACCGGCAGGGCGTTCCTCCGCCTGGCTTGCGATTGGAACGAGCAGCGCGCTCGTTGGACTTTCGTCCCAAGAGCCGGTTGGCAATGAGGTAAATCGTGCGTCCAGATTGTCGATCCGAATGGAAGTGTTTCGACGTAACAGCTCAACGACAGGCCAGGTGCCTTCCTCATCGACAGTTATGACGGTCGGCGCGGCAGGGTGGCCTGAGTTGATGCCGGTGGAACAACCGAATTTCGCCTCGCCGTCACTTGCAAAAAGATACGTCAGGGTGAATGGCAAGTCTTTGGTATTGCTACTGAGACTCCGTTCGATCGCCCCCATTACGTCCTGCTCGGTGGAGGTTCTGCTCAACTCCGCTGCCAACGAACGCAATGTGGTAAGCCGTCGCTCGCCGATGACACGCTCGGTTTCTTCCGACACAACACAAAGGTGCCCTGCAATTCGGCCGTCGTCGCCACTGAGTGGACTGTAAGAAAATGTGTGATAGGTCTCCTCACGGTAGCCACTTCGTTCTAGGAAAAGCAGCAGCGCCTCATCCCACGTCGCCTCGCCCGTTTTCAGAACCCTTTCAATACGCGGGCCGATATCGTCCCAAATTTCAGCCCAGACTTCGCGAGAAGGCTTGCCAAGTGCCCAAGGGTGCTTTTTGCCGAGCGTCATCCTGGCGTATGCGTCGTTATAAAAAAATGTTAGTTCCGGCCCCCAGCTCATCCACATCGCGAAACGCGAAGTGAGCAACACACGGACGATGGTCTTAAGGCTTTGCGGCCAGTTTCCAGCGGCGCCTAACGGCGTGTGCGACCAATCGAAGTTGGAGACGAGTGCGCCAAGTTCGCCGCCTCCAAAGCCGAGCCCACGCCAAACTTCTCGCTCTATGTTCTCGGCGAAATCGGATTTTGTTGTCCCCAAATTCATTCTCGAGCTCCTGGCGCGAGATCAATTCACTGCAGCTTGATCGGGTATTGAAACCTAGCTACCGAGCGCATTCAGCAACACATCAGGATCAATGGGTTTCGAGAGCATTTCGAAGGCATAACCCTCGGCTCGGGCTTTTGCCAGAAGGTCAGCACTGGCACCTTGCCCGGAAAAAAGTATGATTCGGCAATTTGGAATTTTATTTAAGATCGCCTTGGCGGTCTCAATCCCATTTAATTCCGGCATTATCACGTCGCTGACAATGACCTCAGGAATGAATCGCGTTGCCCATTCAATCGCGGCCTTGCCGTTCGAAGTCGCGATAGCCTGATGCCCTTCGCCATTCAATATATTGACCAGCGTGTCCGCAATTACCGGCTCATCGTCGATGACTATGACTTTCATTGCACAAGACGCTCCGGCAAGGATACCCCGGGCAGCTTTCTGTGTCGAAGGCGCCGCAGCAGCAGTGCCATTGAACGGCAGAAAGATCGAAAAAGTTGTTCCGTGCTCTCTGTCGGCGCTTTTGCTCTTGAGCCGAATCGTGCCTCCATGCTTTTCGACGATCCCGCGCGTGATCCATAGGCCCAGTCCGGTTCCAACATCTGACTTGGTTGTAAAGAACGGTTGGAAGATGTTCTTTTTGTGTTCGGCTGTGATACCGCCGCCCGAATCGGCTATCGTGATTCTGACACCCGACACGTGAGCATCTCTCCATTGACGACTTTTACGAACTCGCACGGAGAGAGCTCCACCATTGGGCATCGCGTCCATCGAGTTCGTTTTGAAGCATGACTCCAATCCCTCTCGATCGGCCGCGAAAAAACACATCCCAACGCGCGCAGGGTTATCAGTTTACTCAGGAGCAACTCTGATCTGTAATACAGTAAAAGCTGTATAGCAGCAGATGACGGGGCGTCAAACCTGGCATAACGAGGCGATTTTAGTATTCTGGCGAACCAACAGCTGATCTAACCTCATGAAAACCTTCGGTCAGGTATGGCGTTCCGCCAGGCCTTCACTTTATTGCGTCAGCTCTGTGGCCATCACCAGTTGGGGAGGCTCATTCAGCGCCATCCAATAACTTTGGATGACCTTAATCATTCGAATAATGTCAGTTGCGTTTCCCGGTTTAATCAGGTAGGAGTTGGCGCCGAGATCATACGCTGCATTGACGGTTTCTTTCCGACCATCGGCCGTGAGGATAACCAGCGGAATCCGCTTGAGTTCTCGCTGTACATGCAACCACTGCAAAAGCTGGATGCCTGTCAAGCAGAGTAATTTCAAATCGAGCAGAATCAGAGCAGGAATCGGATACTTAATTCGATCATCAAATTCGCCTTCCCCTCTTAGATAACGACGCGCGTCGTTACCATTCGTCAGATGCACGGTTGGGTTTAGAACCTTAGCTCGTTCGAGGCCTTGCAGGATGAGATGCGCATCGCTAGGTTCGTCTTCGACGAGCAGAATTGTTCTTAATACTTCGTCAGCCAAACACCACCTCCAGCCCTAGCTTTCTGACTTAGACTTCGGTCCGCGAATTGCGATGCTGGACTCTTACAAAGCTTCAGTTCCTGAATGTTCGATTAGCGGTGCATATAACAGCGTGCGCCTGCTTTGCGGTGGCGGGAAACTGTCACATTATGACAATGCGAGGACAGGTAACTAAATACGGGGTTTTGTGTACTTAAGGTTAGTACGCTGGCTTCAGTTCGGGGGAACCACTCCCATCTGTGCTCTCACGTCCAGACTACCTGGGACAATGGCAATAACCGCGGTGGGGAAACCACGATTACAGCATCCTGTATTGCTGCCTCGGCATTTTCTAGTCACTTCTTTTTGACTCGGCATGCGGAATTCAAGTTTTCGCGTCCTTTTACTACGGGGCAGTTGAACAGGAGTGCCCGCTGCCAACTACATAGCACACTGTATCGCAATGGTCACGATTGTTGTCTAAGATTGCCTTTGCCTCTAATGCCTCATACTCCAACGGTCTTGTGTGTGGATGATGACCCAACCATCCTGAACAGCCAAAAAGAAGTGCTCGAGTCGGCAGGCTTTAGTGTTTTAATCGCAAGGTCCGGCCCAGAGGCAATTCATCTCTTCCATTCGCGGGCAATAGACATTGTCTTAATGGACTATCTGATGACCGGAATGACCGGGGTCAAAGTGGCGGAGAAGATGAAAGCACTAAAGCCTAAGACCCCAATTATTTTCTTGTCTGCTTACAGTGAGCTACCAGGAGAGAGTCTCGGCCTGGCGGAACAGTGGATGAAAAAAGGCGAAAAGGATCCCGAGCAACTGATTTCGTTGGTACGCGCTCTGAGCGAGAGAGTCGCCCAAAACTTGGACTGTACAGCGCAACAACACTTTGGTCGAAAAGGGTCGCTGAAAACTTCGCATCGTACAATCAACTCGCGGAATCGGTAGTAGTTCAGTTTAAAACTGAGTCACTATCATATTTCCCGCTGCTTTCGTCTGCCGAGCGGGTACGGTTAGGGGACGAACCCGTCAGATCTCCGGTCCGACATGACAATTTCGTCGTCGACCAGCAAGCAGGCAAAGACATGACGTTGCACGACTTTGTTCGCCTCCAAGAGATGGACGGATCATCCTGGCGACAAGGGCAACATCGGGTATGGGGGCAGAGAAAGGTTCGTGCGATCGCAATGCTGAATGTTCAATGACTGACATCGTCTCGCAAGTTTCGGTACCCTAGTCAAAAGTATTAATCAGCGTTGCGGAGTTATTTCGTATTAATCGACGCGAGTTTTGCGAGCAGTTCCTCTGGATCGATTGGCTTCGGCAAGAGTTCCCATGTATGTCCCTCGATTCGAGCCTTCTCCAGGAGTTCACTCGTAGAGGCTTGGCCGGAAAAGAGCAAAATCTGGCACTCAGGATGTTCTCTCTGAATTGCTGAGCAGACTTCGATACCGTTCAACCCTGGCATGATAACGTCAGAGATCACGCAGTCCGGAATGAAAGATTTGATTTTTTCAAGCGCTGAACTGCCGTCGTACACCGCCGAAGCTTCGTGACCCTCTCCCTGTAAAATCAAGGCTAGACTATCGGCTACAAACTTTTCATCGTCGATAACGAGAAAACGCATTTTAGGGGTTGCAGTGGTCTAGGCTGAAGGGCCTTGTGCTCCACCGATCTTGTTCAACAGTGCGTCGGGATCGATCGGTTTTGCAAGCACCTCAAATGAATAACCTTCGTTTCGAGCGCTCGCCACGAGATCGACACTCGCAGCTTGTCCCGAGAAAAGAATAATCCGACAATTTGGAACCTGCTTGAGAATAGCCTTCGCGGTATCGATTCCACTCAAGCCAGGCATGATCACATCGCTTACAACAACGTCCGGCTTGAATTTCGTTGCCCATTCAACCGCCGATTGTCCATTCGAGGTGGAAATAGCGTTGTACCCTTCGCCGTTCAAAATGTTGACTAAAGTATCGGCTATTACCGGCTCGTCATCCACGACTATGATTTTCACGTTCTAATCTCCGGGTACAAGCTCATTTTCCACTACAGTCCCAGATTGCGACTGCTGCTGGCTATTTTTTGCTTCACACGGAAGAAAAATCGAGAAAGTCGTACCGTGGTTCTCTCCAACCCTACTCTTAACACGGATGAACCCGCCATGCTTTTCTATGATGCCACGCGTGATCCAAAGCCCCAGGCCCGTGCCGACATCTGCCTTGGTAGTAAAGAACGGTTGAAAGAGGCTGTGCTTGTGTTGCGGTGAAATGCCGCTTCCCGAATCAGCAATCGTAATTCTCACCCCGAGCACATGAGCATTATTCCATTCATGGGCTTTGTGGACTCTTAGTGATAGCGTTCCTCCGGAAGGCATCGCGTCCAGGGCATTGGTTAGCAAATTCGAGAAAGCCTGTCGAATCTCACCTGCCAATGCAACAATGTCAGCGTCATTATCATACTGCTTGATCAACCTGATGCTTCGAGTTTCGAATCGTCGCTCATATAGTCCTAAAAGATCGTCAATCGTACTGGCGACCTTGAATCGAATAGGCGACGAAGTATCGCGATAAAAACCAAGTGTTTGGCGCGTAATATGCGCCACCCGGTTCAATTCTTGTTTTGCGCTACTTAAGTAGGAAGCCACCTTTTCTGTGTCTGGCAAGTCTCGCTTCGCCAAATAAACAAGGTTGGCAACCGCTTCAAGTGGGTTATTAATTTCATGCGCGACAGTTGCGGCCAGGCGGCCCGCAGCAGCAAGCTTCTCCGTAGTTCTCAGAGCTCTTTCAATTTTCTTGTATTCTCGAATGTCTCGAGCGATCTTCGCTGCGCCGACTACGTTTCCACGTTCATCTCGGACTGGTGAGATGGAAATAGAAACATCAATTCTCTCTCCTGATTTAGCCACGCGAACAGTTTCAAAAGCATGAATCTTCTGGCCACCTCGAATCTTGCTGAGGATCGTGTCCTCATCGCCATGTAGTTCAGGTGGGATGATCGTCAGTACCGAGCGGCCGATCATTTCCTCTTCTTTGTAACCAAATAAACGCTCAGCCTGTCGATTCCAGCTTGTAACGATGCTATTCAAATCTTTGCTGATAATGGCGTCACCAGATGACTCCACAATGGCGGCCAAACGTCGCCGTGCCTCCTCAGCGTTCTTCCGAGCAGTGACATCTGTCGCCGCTCCAAACCATTCCACAATATTGCCGTCTTTATCTAGGAGCGGCACTGCACGCGATAAGGTCCAGCCAAGCGTACCGTCAACGCGCCTAACCCGATGCTCTAATTCAAAGACACTTTTCGTCTCGATAGCATGTTTTATGGTTCTTAGCACCAACGGCTGATCATCAGGGTGGATGTAGACATCGATCCAATTCTTGGTGGGCTCTTGCGTATCGGAAATGAATCCCCGACCGTCGAGCTGCCGCATTTCGCTCCAATCAGGGCTCATGCGGTAGAGAACGTAAGAGGTGGAAGTTACCAATGCTCGGAGTCTTTCTTCACTTTCTCGCAGAGCCTCACTCGCAACCCGAACTTTCTCATCCGCCTCTTTCTGCTCGTGGATATCGAGACAACCACCTACATAACCTTCGAATGTTCCGTCGGAGGTAAATCGCGGTACTCCGTGATCGAGGATCCACCGATATTGGCCGGTGTGATGTCGCAGGCGGTAATGCATTTCGAATGGCCGTCTGGAGTCGAAGGAGGCGACGTAAATCTGCAAGCAACGATCGAAGTCATCCGGGTGCACGTTCTCGGCCCAGCCATTGCCCATTTCTTGTTCGAGCGTACGACCGACAAAATCAAGCCAGCTTTTGTTGAAGTAGTAGCAGAGCTTGTCCGTGCCGGACATCCAGATCATTACGGGAGTGGCGTCCGTGACGACGCGCAATCTCTGCTCGCTCTCCCTCAACGCCTGCTCTGCAAGTTTTCGCTGGCTAATGTCGCGAGCGAATCCGGTGAAGTAGTGCTTGCCGCCTTTCGTGTATTCACCGAATGAGACTTCCAGTGGTATCTCATGACCGTCCTTGTGCAGACCCGGCAGCCCGGTTGCATCCCAATTCAGGTGCCGCTTTCCGGTGCTTACATAATGCTGCACGCCCGCCTCATGCATGTGCCGCATCTTGGCCGGCATTAGCATCGTCAAACTTTTCCCTATAATCTCAGCGGGCCTATAGCCGAAGACCTGGGCCGTAGCAGAATTAGCAAAGAGAATGGTGCTATTTTCGTCAATTGAAAGGATTGCGTCGGATGCAGTTTCGGCAACCGTACGATATCGCTCTTCGCTTTCGGCGAGCGCTTCCTCCGTGTATTTGCGTTCCGTGACATCGCGTGTGAAACAGCGCGTGTGGATGAACTTCTCATTCTCGAACAGAACACTGGAACTGATAACCACATGGCGAATAGAGCCGTCTTTCGCGCGCAAACGCGCCTCATATTCGTGAAGCCTCTCACCCCTGCAAAGCCGGTCTAGGATATCGTCGATGACAGGGCTGTCGACGTGGAATTCTGTAATGTTTCGGCCAATGTACTCCTCCGCCGTGTAGCCGAGCATGTCCAGTTCCGCTTGGTTGGCCCAAAGAATGGTTCCATCCGAGCCGACCCAATGCAAGGCAATGGTCGCGCTCTCCGCCAAGTCGCGGTACTTCTTTTCGCTTTCCTGCAACGCCTCGGCGGCACGCTTGCGTTCGGTAACATCCTGCACAATGCCGAACATTCGAGTCTCACCTGAGAATCTCCTGCCCTTGCAGTAGAACCAACGCAGTTCACCTTCGTGCGGGCGATAACGATATTCAAACTCCATTTCTCCTAGACGATGAGCTTCCTCCATCTTCTCCAGCACAGTCTGCAGATCATCTGGATGCACACGCGAAGCCCAGGTTCGGTCGCTATCGCGGTCGTTTTTATCGATGGCGAACATCTCATGCAGCTCATCTGACAATCGGCGCGTATTGTTGACGGGATCCCATTCCCATGCGCCGATCTGTGCAGCGCTGTAAGCAAGACGCAAACGTTCAGCGGCTTCTTCAGTTGCTTTACGCGCCAGGACCTTGGCAGTCACTTCGACAGCATGGACTAGAATGCCCTCCGTCTGCCCGCCCGCATTTCGTAGCGGTTGATAAACAAAATCAAAATACGTCTCTTCTGGCTGCCCGCCCGCACCCCGATTCAGGACTGCCTTCATTTCGTTCCCAAAGTATGGTTTGCCGGTTCGGTAAACCTCGTCCAGCAACTGAATGAATGGTTGCGTCTCGATTTCAGGTAGGCTCTCACGCAGTGTCTTCCCGATAAAATCGCTTGGGCTTCCGCGTCCAGTCACGCGAACGTACTGATCGTTCACAAATTCCCACCGGTGTTCAGGTCCAAACATAAGACCGATTGCCGCAGGTGCCAGAGCAAGCAATTCCTGCAATCGCCGTTTCTCCAGTTCAGCTGCAGATCGTAATCGCGCCTCACGCTCCATCGCACCGCGACGCAGATTACCCATTTTGACGTGCGTTCCAATGCGCGCAATCAGTTCGCCCGCCGTGAAGGGTTTCACCAAATAATCGTCAGCACCGGCGTCCAAGCCTTCGAGACGGGATTCCTCACCAGCACGCGCCGAGAGCAGAATTACCGGCGTGCTTCTCAGAGATTCATCGTTGCGGATCTCGCGCAATACACCGAAGCCATCCAGTCCCGGCATCATGACATCTGTCAGTACCAGAGCCGGCCGCAACAGGCGAGTGGCTTTGATCGCTTCTACGCCATCAGAAACTGAACAAACGGTGTAACGATCCTCGAGTAGCTGCGCTACATATTCGCGCATATCAGCGTTATCGTCGGCCACCACAATCACGTCTCTTTTTTCGGGGCAGGACTCGCTACTCTCTCGCGATACAAGCGACGCAACCTCGGAGTTCTTGGCTGACTTTTTTGGCAGCCATCTCGCGGCTTCTTCCACGTAAGCTTCTGCCGAGAGAGCGGTCGAACTCTGAGTTCTTGCCGCCTGAATGCGCTCTGCCGGCAAGTGTTTACTGCCTGTTGGTATCACGACCTTGAAAGTGCTGCCCTCGCCACTTGCACTTTCTACACTGACGGAACCACCATGAAGTTTGACCAGTTCCTGCACCAGGGCCAAACCAATCCCCGTTCCTTCGTATGTCCTAGCGCGCACGTTCTCGATTCGGTGAAAACGTTCAAAAACCCGCGTCAATTCAGTTTCAGGAATTCCGATTCCACTATCTCGTACAACCAGCTCGACGCTATTCCCATTACTCTTCAGGCTTAAATGCACCCCGCCCTCGAAGGTGAACTTAAAAGCATTCGAGAGAAGATTTAGGACGATCTTTTCCCACATCTGACGATCGAGATAGGTCTCCTCGTTTATGGGTTCACAATCGACCGAGAAGCGCAAGCCAGCGTGTTCCATGACTGAGCGGAATGCGCTTGCTATGTCTGCCGTCACCCGGCCCAAGTCAATGGGCTCATAGATTGCCTGCACACGACCGGCCTCGATCCGGGAGAAATCAAGGAGCGTGTTGACCAACTTCAAAAGTCGGAGCTCGTTGCGATGAACCATCTCCAACTCTGTGCCCTTGAGGGCGCCATCTTTTGAGGACAGTGCCGATTCGGTTGGACCCAATAACAGCGTGAGCGGAGTCCGCAGTTCGTGACTCACATTGCTGAAGAACAGTGTCTTGGCTTTATCCAGTTCCGCTAAAGCTTCGGCTCGCTTGCGTTCTTCATCGTAAGCACGTGCATTCGCGATCATGGTCGCGACCTGGCTCGAAATCAAATTGAGAAAGTCTCGATAGTTATCATCGAACTCGATGCGGGAACTGAGCCCGCCAATCATGAATCCGGCGAGTTGACCCTGCAAACTGGATCGAAGAGGTAAGACTGCGGCAGCACTAGGCGGATCTTCCCATGGACCTTGTGGTACTCTTTCAAACTTGTTTTCCAGCTTTGTTACGAGTTGAATCTGTGCCGTCGTTCTAACCTTTGAGAGAGGCCACGGTTCATTTGCCTCGGAGCTTAGGTCGATGAATGCGGGGCAAGCCAGGTCGTTGGGGTCGGCGGCAACAGAGCACGCCAGTCGCGCGCTCTGTTGTTTCTCACCCAGAAGATAAAGTAATAAAAAAGGAATGTCTTTGGGATATTTCGACAGCGTTTCTCCTACGATCGAGCAGGCTTGCTCAGCCGATTTTGGTTCGGCAGATTGGGCGCCCAAATCTCGTAGCGCGTGCACGCGGCGCTCGCCGACTACTTTCGCCGTGATTTCGTGTACGGTAGCGAGCACCCCGCCGATGCCTTTGGGAGCCGTCTCGTCTGGAACCGGACTGTAAGCAATAGTGAAATGTGTCTCTTCTAAAAACCCGCGGCGATTCAGTTCGAGTGGGATATCCTCCATCCAAGTGGCTGGCCCACCGTAAAAAGGAGTCTCGATCAGTGGTTTCAAGACATGCCAGATTTCTTTCCACACTTCGCTAACAGGTTGCCCCAAAGCCCAAGGATGTTTTGTGCCCAATATCGGAGAGTACGCGTCGTTATATATTGAGCAGAATTGTGGACCCCACCAAAGCAGTTGGGGAAACCGATTTGCCAGAAGAAATTTGGTCATCATGCGCAGGGCAGGCGACCACCGCTCCGGTTCTCCGAGCACTGTCTTCGACCAGTCAGTGTCGCGCATGATCCGGCCCATCTCACCGCCGTTGGCAAACAAAGACTCCGCTGTGGTCAACTCAAAGCTCTCCTTTTGAGGTCTATTGGGCTGCGGCATCGCTCAATGCGTACAAAGTCGACCCAGAACCGCGATTTAGGTAGCTTCAAACTTACCCATCCGCGCACGGACCTTTCGAGCCTATCAGTTTAATGAGGAGCTACTCCGGCCGGTAATACAGTGAAAACTGTATGCCGGGCCGACTCCGGCGAATTAACCGCGACGTTGACGGCACATTGTGTACCCTATCGAACAAATTGTTCTTCTCGAATCCGTTAATTTCGATCATCCACAGGTAAAACGTGTGCAAATGAACGCGCCGGGGCAAGCACCCGAATTTTCATGGAAAACGAGATGGCACATGTCGCCCAGGTTTTCTACCGAGAACGAACCCTAATCGAAGGGTTGTGCCAACTTATTGACACCATAAGGCGCAAACTTGGCATAACGTATGTTATCGTCAACTTACTTCTGAGTGGCCCCTTATTTGTGAGGCTACTTACCGGTAATCGTGTGCTTCTGCGCAGGACGAAACGTGACGTCCATAAAGTGTTTGGGAACGCCGTTTTCATCCGGTGTCTTTTCAAGAAGTACCCGCGCCGCAGCGTTACCTTTCAAGTAGGCGTCTAGGAACTTCAGGGTATAGAATGCAACCCAGGTATAACTCTTGTTTGCGTCAGCCCGTCCGTAATCGGCTACGTGATTTTCTGCAAAGAGGCGGGTTGAGACGCCGCAAATATTGAAGCAGGGCATACGCATGCGGCAATGACAATGAAAGCGGACATTTTCATCTAGCAATTCCCCATCCGCAGATGCCGGGGGTCCACTACGGCCTGAGATCGAAAGTTGCATTGCCAGACAACACGAGTTGAGTTCAGCGGATTCAGAAAGATGTTTCGGGGCACGTCTTAGGCTCTACCATCGAGTAACGTATAGTCGAAAGTCAGTCAGTCAAGAAAGCTGTAAAAGCGCCTTCCAGATTGCCTCGGTGAGATATTCCCCAATTTTGCCATTTGTGACTCGACACGGAGTGCAATCAACTACGGGATTTGTAGGTTCGCATCCTTGACTGACTCTTTCCTGACCCTTGCTCACTCACATGAACATTATTAAAAACATGATGAGGTCGGCAGCAGGCGACGACGTAGTTCTCCAAGCGCCGGCTGGCACAGAATACCTGACCGTGCTGGAAGTGCGTTACGACGCATTTCTATCGAGCTCTTGGATTCGAGATGCGTAATAATTCAGAGCTTTCTATCGCATCTGCTCCGGATCCCGTAATCACTAGTTCTGTTAACCCGTCACAAGGCCCACCAGATCCTGCGCGTGGATAGGGAGTTTAGTCAAAGTCTCGACACGTGTCTGGTACTTACCGAGCGTGTTCTCAACGACGCAAAAGTCAAAACCCGGAATGACGACGTCATTCCATCGGTCTCCAATTCCCCGGAGTGCAACATCCAACATGGTGACGATTTGACTGCCAAGTGGCTCGTGACTTTCGAGAGTGATAGCGCCAAAAAATTCCTGGCACTCGGTATAGCCGGAATTGTGCGTGCCAGTGTAGGGCTTTTGCTGAGCGAGATCGATCTTTTTACCGATACGGCGCGACATTTCTTCTGAGTGGCCGGCAAAAAAATCAACCAGAGCTTTTTCTTGTAAGCGCGCCGGAAGGTTCTTGGCAGCAACCTCCCGATACCAGTGTTCGCCTACTTTGTATCCTTCTTCCACGAGATCGAACCAGTACTGTTGTTCAGCGGTAACTTTTTTTGGCGAGTCCACGGCGATCACGGAACGGCGAAGGCACGAGGTGAGTCCGTCGCGTTTCGGCGCAACTCCCAGGTGAACCCAGTCACCTTCGTGAATACGGCGATTGAGCGCTGGGCCAATCAGCGTGCGGTTGGCAGTGTTGGCGCCGACCATGATCTGAAAGCCATCGCGCTCCGACCCGAGCATGCGGCCAACCCAGGCGCCCCAGGCTGCGACTTCGGTTTCGAGCCGGCCAGGACGGAGTACCGTGAGCATGGCTCGCAGCATGGCATCCGCAATCACGCAGGCATCGGCGATCAAGCGCATCTCGATCTCGCTTTTTTCATACTTCACGCGATAGTAGAGTTCCTGCGCGTCCATGACACCATCTTTCCCGTAAAGTTTTTCGAGGTATTCGACCAGTGCAGCAGGGATTACCTGTCGTGGTGTGAGCAAGGCGATGCAGTCAACATCTTTGCCTGCCGCTTCGCGAATGACATCTTCCAGACGCTCTGCACGGATCGGATATTTTTCGTCCGCCAATTGAAGAAGCTCCACCTTGTGGACCTTGGCACCGGAGCGGGCGGCTAGCTGCTCGGCCACGTACCCGCCTTCCAGACCGGCCACAATATGAAACCCATTTGGGCCGACGACGCCCGCGACCTGCTCAATTGAAATATTGGTATTGCCGCCTAGATACGGCACGTCTCCTGCGTAGTGCTCATCAGAAAAGACCAGTCCCACTACATGGCCGCCTTTCTCGAGTGCCTGATTGACGCGATGGACGCGAGATTGGAATTCTTCAACTGGAGCCATGTACTCGCGGTCGATCGAGGGCGTGTCTGCGAGAACTTTCAGGACTTTATTGAGGTCACCACGGTGTACTTCAGGAGTCAGATGGCTATTCACGCAATACGCCTTTCAAATAAGGTCTGAGTTACACCTTTACGGTGCGGTCTGTACGACGGTGCGATTGACATTCCAACCTTCCACTTCCACCAAGGGCGCGGCACGGTCCTCTTTATTGAGGTGAAAGGTTGCTGTGATTTGACGTGTCTCGCCTGGGAGCAGCGCAAAATAATTGTCCTGCCAGAGGACCGGTAATATCTCGGGATCCTGGGGCGGTTCGGTACTGACGCGACCGCTCGTCGCTCTATTCACCTTGAGATGAACATCAAACGCAAGTGTTGATGTCGGGTTGTAAAGTTTGACGGTAACCGAGCTCGAGTCGCTACCCTGCTTTATTTGCGCTGTTGCTTCGAGATTTATTTTTGGAAGCGAATTCAGTGCCGTGTAATCAGCAAAATCCTTGGTTGGCGTCCAGGTGGAAATGTCGTACTGGCCACTGGTATCTTCCTCTTCATGCGCCCAGTCGAGAGTTTCGGCGTGCGTCGAGAGCCAATAGAAGTTTCTGCTGGCGATTTGTCCAGCGGATTCGAGAGTGAGGCTCACGAAATACGTCGTGCTCAGGCCGGAGATCGACGGTAGCTCGAACACGCGAGTGCTGCTGTCGGGACCGACACTGACTTGCGCATCGCGGGAAAACTTCTCGCTCATGTCGAGGTTGTACACTCTGGCCGAGACCTTCAAGTCTGCGAACGGCTGATAAAACGAGTTCACTACCACAATCGATCGATCGTCATACGAATACTGCACGTGCAAAGGTTCACAGGCCTTCTTCACGCCGAAATATGATCCGCCCGGACGCAGATACCAGTCGTACATGTGCCAGATCATGCTGGGCCATGCGTTGTTCAGCATCCATTGGATGATTCCGGTGGACGCGTACTTGTTGCGCCCGTAGGCCTCCATCATGGCTCGGTGCGCTTCGTAGGCCTGCACCTGGGATTTCATCGAGTATTCCTCGGCAGAGTTCGACGGGCCATAGCGATGGTTAAGGGCGTCCGTGAAAACATTCAGTGTGTGCGACATTCCTCCCGCGTGATACTCCCAGACCGAGTCGATTGGCCAGAGATGATCGGCAGGCAACATGCGCCGCAGACTTTCAATTGGCGGGATCGCCGGGCCAGGACTGGTTTCAGTATTGAAGCCGAATGCGCCGCCGTGGCGAGTATCGAGATACCAGAATGAAGGCGCGACATATTCATATGGGCCCGTCATCTTTACGCCGCTGGGACCGACGGTTGTGGTGCGCGCGCCAGCGGAAGATATCATTGGATTGGGCCAATCTTCCTGCCGCATGATGTCCAGGTAGAGTTTTTCGACTCTTGGCGGAGGAGCGAAGTCGCTGCCGTAAAACCAGGCGATCACGGAAGGATGGCGCTCGAGCCGACGGAGTTGATCGCGTAATGAGTCGCCTGCGATGCGTTCAGTCTCATGATCCCACTCCGGCCAGTTCTCCCACTGATCACAACAACACCAGCCGGGTAAAACCATAATTCCCATCTGATCCGCGAGGTCGAAGAAGTGATCATTTTCGAGTTTGCCTTCCATCCGGACCGCATTCAGGTTCAGATCGCGCACGTAATTCAACTCGGCTTGCTGCCGCTCGGGTGAGGAGCGTAACAGCATATCGAAGCTGTAACCCGCGCCGCGGATGAGGATGTTTTTGCCGTTGATCTGAAATACCCGGTGGCCCTTGTCGTCTAGGTTCGACGTAATTTGGCGAATTCCAAACTGGATGTGGGCGGAATCGGAGACCTGCCCCTCAACTTCGATCGAGAGATCCAGCGGATACAGTTCCTGCTTCCCTATTTGCGCAGGCCACCACAGGCGTGGATTAGAAATCATCAACTGGTGAAATTTCTCAGGAGTCAAGCGGACAACCTGAGTTTCGTGAGGCCCAAGCCGGATTCGCTGTTCGAACGAGCGATCTTCGATGTGTCCTTTAAGCACAGACTCGACCGCATGATCGGCAGCATTCGTGAGTTCTGCTCTAACCATCAAGGCAGCCTGATCCGTAGAAGGAAGATTCAAGTGCGTAAGGACCGCGGGATACCGCATGGCAACCGGGCCAGTGGTCACGATGCGGACATCGCGCCAGACGCCCATCTCTTTGTCCGGCGGCATGGGAGCCCAGTCGACGAGCGTGATGGCCAGATCGCGCGGTCGAGGAGGAAAAACTTCGATTGCGAGTGCATTGTTTTCGCCCGGCTTCGCAGCCTGGCTCACATCAAACCGAAACAATCGCCAGGTCCCCGACAGTTGCTCCGTGGTGGCTACTTGCTCGCCATTCATCCAGACATTAGCGCGATAGTTGATGCCGTCGAATTCGAGCCACAATGTCTTTCCTTTGTAGTCCGCCGGCAACTTAAATTCAATGCGGTACCACCACGATTGCCGGAACGGGCTTGAGGGCGGCATCTGAATGTTCGAGAAGTCTTCAAAGATCGGGTATGTTGTGCCGGGGATCGAACGGAGATTCTTTCCTATATAGGGATCGGGATAGACCTTGTCTTCAACCAGCGCACTCAAGACCGTGGATGGAACCGTAGCCGGATACCAACCTTCGGTCGAGAAGCCGGTCTTCGAAATGGCTGGCCCTTCCGCGCGGACGTTTGCCGAAGATTCGATGACCCAGTTTTGTCCCGACAGGCTTTGAGACTCATTGCTGAGGCTCGCAGCGCATGCGATCGGGACTGCGACAAACATGCTTACGCAGCTGAGGAAAGCTAAGCCTGCCCAGCGGACCATTCTTTATTCCTCCGAAAGTGAACCGTCACGTGAATATAATCTCAATGCTGATATTGAATTTGAGCCTGCATCCTGTCGAGTTGATACATCGCCTAATTTAGAGCCCAAAGTAATCCTCAGGAACTGTTATTGCCCCCAGATTCTGTACGTAACTTTTACGGGGCAGAGTCCTACGGCTCCGCCTGTTTTTCAATTGCCCCAGCTTTCTCGGCAAAGCCTTAAGAGACCGGAAGCCGGCTCTTAACGCCGACCAGTGTGCCCCCACGAGGGCGACATCGGTTGACTAAATTGCGTAGCAGCTCAGAGGAGAAAGTCCTTCGCTGATTGTGGAGCATGCGCAAGCTTTTCTCCAGGACCACAAACCTGTCCATTTCGGTGGTCCGCATTTTTGTTTGCTTGATTGTCAATCGGTTCCCAGCGGATTACGCGCGAGCCGGAAGTCAAGTTCCCAACGGACGACGATCCGGGAGCTATCATGTAGTTGGACCGAACGAGGTCGGAGGCAAAAGATGGACGAATCCAAAAGGCACGCAGTCCAATTCCTGGAAAAAGAAATACAGACATACAAAGCACTGGCCTTGTTCTTGTCAAAAGAAGAAATCAAGAAGCATCTACGAGCGACAGACAGAGAAGGTCTCATTCG
>Ga0070741_10005562_pt1 | contig 27834 bp, 20 predicted proteins | sample Coa_R1_4_FD_66440 | JGI IMG/M metagenome (GOLD analysis project Ga0070741, IMG submission 66440) | Surface soil microbial communities from Centralia Pennsylvania, which are recovering from an underground coalmine fire - Coalmine... | ecosystem: Environmental > Terrestrial > Soil > Unclassified ...
AGAGCAAATGGATTACGCACGTCTGGCCGAGGTCAGCAAGATTGCGATGCGTTTCCTGGATAACGTTGTCGATGCTAACGAATACTTCATTCCTGAGAATAGGGATGCCCAGCTGAGCACGCGGCGCACCGGACTGGGGACGATGGGCCTTGCCGATGCGCTGATCAAGATGAAGGTGGCTTACGGCAGCGAGGCATCTATTCCGGTGATTGAGAAGATCTATACGACTATTCGCGATGCCGCTTATGAGGCTTCGGCGGATAATGCTGCCGAGAAAGGGGCTTTCCCGCGCTTTGATCGCGAGAAGTATATGCAGGGGCGTTTTATCAAGCGCCTGCCCAAACATATCCAGGAGAAAATCAAACAGCAGGGTATTCGCAATGCAGTCTTGCTGACGCAGGCCCCAACGGGCACGACAAGCTTGCTCTCGGGCGTGAGTTCCGGGATCGAGCCGGTGTTTGACTTCGCGATGATCCGCCGCGACCGCACGGGCGAGCATATTATGTATCATCCACTGCTGCAGGAGTGGCGCGATGAGCATTCGGACGAACCCACGCCCGATTACTTCGTCTCGTCGAAGGATCTGACACCAGAGGAACATGTGCGTGTCCAGGCAATGGTGCAGCGCTACACCGACTCCAGCATTAGCAAGACCGTCAACGCGCCTAATAACCACACCGTTGAGCAAGTGCAGACGCTGTATCGCCTGGCCTATGAGATGGGCTGCAAAGGCGTAACTTATTATCGCGATGGTTCGCGTGATGCTGTGCTTACGCGCATTGAGGATGAGAAGAAGGCCGCTCCAGAAGCCCCACAGGCACCAGCGATGCCAACCAGCGCGTCTATTCACGATGGCGTCAAGCAGCGTCCAGCTGTCGTGCAGGGCTATACCCGACAGGTGCGAGCGCCAGAAGGCAAGGTCAATGTTACCGTCAATAGCGACGATGATGGGCCATTCGAGGTCTTCGTCAACGTCGGCAAGGCTGGCAGCGATATTGCCGCGCTCTCCGAGGCGCTTGGCCGGTTGATCTCGCTCAACCTGCAATTGTTCAGTCCTGTCTCACAGACCGAACGCGCGAGGGAGATTGCCAATCAACTGCGCGGCATCGGCGGTAGTCGCTCGGTAGGCTTTGGCGTGCAGCAAGTGCGCTCTCTGCCCGATGCCGTTGCCCGTGCACTGGAACTGCATATGGAAGCTTTGCAGTCAGCAGGTGAGGAGACGGACTTATCGAACGGTAATGGCAATAATCCCGGCCATGAAGAACACCATGACAGTAATACCACTTCCATGTACAGTCTGAGCCACCCGAGAGTGACAGGCAACCTCTGCCCTCAATGTGGCTGCAATACAATGGTCTACGAGGAAGGCTGCCGCAAGTGCTATAGTTGTGGGCATAGCGAATGTTAAATGCCGTCTAGAGGAAAGGATGCCAGCAATGAGAGTGATGGTTACAATTCACTTTGATCCGCAACAGTTTGAAGCAATAAGTGCCCTGATTCCTAAAGAGCAGGAGCACGTCAGAGAGCTTATGGGCAAGGGCGTAATTGAAGCGATTTATATAGGTGCTGACCGTACAGAGGTCTGGCTGGTTATGAAAGGGGAGTCAAAAGAACAGCTTGAGCAGGAAATGACCACCTTTCCGCTCTATCCCTATATGAAGTTACAATTCGCTCCTCTTCTATCATGATAAGCTAAGTTCGATGCGTTCGGACGCTAAGAGAGGTGATAGAAACAGCATTGGGGAAAAGACAGCTGTCTTTTCCCCAATTTTTAAATGGCAGTCCGTGTAATGCCTGCGTTGCTATAGCGGTGTATGCGTTACATAGTTAATCGCCTGCAACACCACCAACACCTTCTATATTTTCACCGACAACTACATCCTGATTCCGTTTCTCGTTCTGCCCCCATATGTAAAACACGATGGTCAGTAAGATGATCACTGCTAGTGGTATGAACTGGGTGAGCTCATACGTTGGTCGATTCACCCCGCTTTTGCTTATATAGGAGTCGGCAGGGATGAGGATGTAGTAGCCAGCGATAGCTGCGTAGATAAACGGTAACAGCGTCACGATCCACGCGCCAATCATACCTCCGGGGACGCGGTAGGTACGAGGCACATCGGGATATTTGTAGCGCAGTATCAAGAACGCAGGGAAGATGAACAGATAGGCGAGGGTATTGGTTGAAAGCGTGAAGCCCAGAACCAGCGAGAAGAGGGTGGTAATAGCTCCAGAGCCAAAGGCTGTGACCATAATCGCTGCTGCAACCGCTATCGTTGCCATGACGCCAGACATGATATTGACCGCTACCGGTGTGCCGTATTTCTTGCTGAAGCGACCAAACATGCGCGGAGCAGTCCGGTCAAGGGCACTCACCGCATAGGTACGATCAGCGCCCATCAACCAGGTTCCACCGCTGGATGCATACGCGATCACCAGGCCACCTGCTACCAGCCAGCCCAGCACCTTCGCAATAGTCGCGGGAAGTACACCATTTACGGCCTGATATGCATTGAGGAAACTGCCAACACCGGTCAGTTGATTGGTGGGGAGAGCAAAGAGGATAACGATCAGGAACAGGGCATAAGTGACGGCGGCAATCGTCCCTGCTCGAATGATTGATCGGGGGACATCACGTTGTGGGTCATGCATTTCCTCGGCGGCTCCGTTTTGCACTTCAAAGCCGACCCATTGGAAAATCAGCACTGGTAAGATAGCCGTGCCCACGACACCCCAGTCGCCAGGGATCAAATCAGCCGTACTAAAATGAACACCCTTGGAGTACCCTCCAACAATGAAGATGATACCCAGGACCATGAAGATAGCAAGGAGCATCAGTTTGACATAGGAGCCGAAGACGGAGAGCCATTTGCCGAAACGGAGGGACATAATTACGAACCAGACCGTCCCCCAGATAAAGAGCAGCGCTATTGCCAGTTCAATGAACGCATCACTGGCTTTGGTTCCACCGAATTGATAGTTCGTGCTGCCAAACCAGAAGGTTTTGATAGCGGCGATAGCCCCTACAGATAAGGTTCCAGCGAGCCAGAAGGGATTGGAGACCCAGTACAGCATGGCAGTCAAGGCTGCGTAAAAACGCCCACCGGCCAGTTTGCACCACTCGTAGACACCACCCTCCTTCGTAAAGGTGCTGCCAAGTTCAGCCGTGAGTAATCCATAGGGCACGAGAAAGGTGGCAGCCGAGAAGAACAGCCAGGTGAGCGCTTGTGCGCCGTTTGCAGAAAAGGCACCAAGGGTATCGAGACCAATCAGTGCAGCCGCGGTAAAGAAAATCATGTCAACATAACCCAGCCCTTTTTGCAGCTTTTGCTTCTCCTCAAGGGCAGCAGCGGTCGTAATTTCGGGAAGACTGACTTGCATGAGAAGTAACCTCCTTCTCTTATCGCAACACTGGAACTACACCGAATGCGCTAAATAAAGCGGAATACATGTCGCGTAGCAAAAGCATAGCAGGGACGTAAGTTGTTGTTGCAAATGAATAGGGAGGTAGGTCCTATTCAGCAGTATGAAGTGTAATCACCTCCTGACCATCACTTTTTTCGGGATACCTTCTCGACGAAGCTAGCGGTAATGCAAGTATAACATAACAAACATTTTAAATTAAGGTCTAACTCATTTCATCATCAAATTTTATCAATACCCCCACTGAATCACTTGAGGAAAGAACGAACATTCTTTCCTCAAGTGATTCAGTGGGGGTATTGATCATCTCAGTTGCCAACTTTTTATGCCGGGCGACTTTCGACGCGAACGGCATGTTCGGTGACAGCAGTGTTTTTCGATATAGTTCCTAGTCTCCTGCGTAGCCGCAAACGCCCACACGTGGCGAGTTGACTATGGGCAGGAGCATATCGGAGTCCTCGCTGTCTTTGGCGCATGCATTGCAGTAGGCCTTCTCTTCCACGTCGTAATAGCCTCCTGCAACCACCTGCTTTGCGGATTTCCCGCACTCGACGCAGAGAATCTCTGGTGGAAGATTGCGCGCCATGATCTCAACGGGCTTTCTCTTGTTGCGAACGATGCCTTCTCGTTCCGCGACAACCTTGAGATCGAGGTAGGTTGTCGAGCCGAAGTCGTATTCGTGAGAGAACTTTGTACCGACTTTGAGAACCCTTGCTAGCGGTACATCCATGCTACGATCCTCTATCGCTTCAAGGATCGCTTTGAGCATATGAGTCTGAGCAAAGCGGATAGAATACTCGTTGCGCTCTTCTGGAGTGTGGCCATAGGGGCCTTTGCGAATAGATTTCAACTGCTCTTTTGCAAATGCTATGAGATCATCAACTGCACGCGGCTTTTTGAGTTCGTCAAGCCAGCTGGAAGGTATCTCAACCAGAAAGGGAGAAGGCATATATTCCAACAATTTTTCCATGTTGACGATACTATCTGGCCCGATGAGGTCGTTCTCCTCTTGCATCTCTTCATCCTCCTCGTCCTCTTCCACCTCTTCAAATGCGCCAAAGGGGAAGAACCCCTCCGGCTCCGACTCGTAGTTTGTGCCATCAATTTTAAATGCGCTCAAGTGGCCGCAACACTCAAGCCAGATATTTCGCAGAAAACTATCGAGCGTGAAAAGTGCCTCTGAGGCGGCTATTTCCAGGTGCATCCAGTACTGAGGGTTGTAGTGTCCCTCAACTAAAAGGTGCAAAAGCCTGGTTTTTGGTTTGCGCAAGGATTTTTCCGCTGCTGCAACGGTGGCAGCGCGCTCTTTGCAGTGCTTGAGGTGCTGGGTCATCTTGCCTTTGTCGAACTCACCCTTGCAAAAGCTACAAACTCCTTTCGTTGTTGCTCTGGTGGCAGATCGTGTTGCCATGTGCTTTATCCTTTCAATTCCACGTGTTCATCTCTGAAGGTTTACCAGGCAATGTCTTGTAGCAGTCCTCCATATGGGGAACTGCGCTTCCTGGAAAGTGAGTCGTTACCTGTACAATGATTGCTCGTCTAAGAGGTAGGTATACATGTAATTATATCGTATTTATTTGGAATTGGAACCCGTACGTATGAAACGTTTACAAGCGTATTTGCCAGCGCTGGGCATTTTCGGTCTTGCTTTGCTCGTGCGCCTGGTGTATAACTTCACGGTGGCGCGTGGCTATCATTCGGAGTTTGATGCTCGCTATTATGATAATATTGCTCAACATTTGCTGAGTGAGCATTGTTTTTGCATCGTGCCGCACGTCTCAACGCCGGACCGCGCGCCGTTCTGGGCCTGGATCATCGCTGCCATTTATGCTGTTACTGGTCCAGCAAATGTGTATGCTCGTATCTTCTTGAGTCTGCTCGGCTCAGGGACGTGTGTGCTCATTTACCTCTTTACAAAAGATATTTTCGACAGACGCAGTGGCGTCATCGCGGGAGTGCTGGCTGCTGTCTACACAGGACTCTTTATCTACGATGGCTGGTTGTATTCAGAGTCCATGTATACCTTTCTCTTCCTGGTATTTGCTTATGCGCTGTACCTGTTTCAGCGAGATACTCGATGGCGCTGGGTGATCATCAGCGGCCTGGCGCTTGCCTTCTCGTCACTGACGCGTCCCAATGGTATGTTTGTGCTTGGTATGGTCGTCGTATGGGCGATCATCGTAATCTGGAAAAAACTGCTGCCCTGGCAAACTGTTGTCAAGTGTGTTCTTGCGATAACCCTGCTCACGGTAGGCCTGATCGCTCCCTGGACGGCGCGCAATTACCAGCTCACACATGTTTTTATTCCGGTGGCAACGGGAAGCGCCGTTGTGCTTTCGGGTGCATACAATGACACGATATTAACCAAGCAAGATTCACTAGGGATGTGGACCTCAGCCGAATTTATCCGTCCACCAGTGCCGCAATCCGCTCATCGCAGCTTCGAGGGCGAGGATGAGGGTCGTGCTTATGCTGTGCATTGGATCGTAACGCATCTTTCATCCATGCCTTACCTGCTCAGCCTGCACTTCATTAACATGTGGAAGCCCTATACCTCCGAGGATGGCTTACCGGTCAGAGAGTTTCCCACGCGTATCTCGTCGAAGGTGGTCTGGGCTATGATGCAATATATGCCGATCCTGGTCATTTTCCTGGCCGCGTGTGGTTTTCTCGTCACCTTGCGCCGCTGGCGGGAACTGCTGGTGGTTTACCTGGTGATCGCGTTTACCATCGTGCAATGTCTCGTCTTCTATGGCAGTATGCGCTTCCGTGCGCCCATTGAACCTCTACTTGTGCTGCTCGTTGGCGGCCTGGTCTGGTGGCTTTCGCGTAAGGGATGGTTTTCCACAAAATCGTTCAAAATAGGCTCACTATCGCGCAAGTCGTCATAAAAAACAAGCGAAAAAACGATTTGCATCTTCGTCATGATAAAACCTTGACAATCCCTGGCAGATATGTTACATCTACTATGAATATGAAAGCGCTTGCAGAAAACGTTTAACCCTTAGCCAGATCGTCAGGGTATTTTGCAGCTCCTCGGGATGCGCTCAAGATAGCAGCAGTGGTTCTGACGATGTTGCCCATCTTTTTATTTATCCCTGTATTTAACTCTATTTCATGAAGAATTATTATTTGGCTCTGTCAAAGATTAAGCGATGAAGAGCCGATATTCTTTTTCATTCTGATCGTAGAAAGCTTTGCAAAGGAGGGAAGTTTATGTGAGGGACCCCTCTACGCCCGTGTTAATCCTTCAAGCATTGTGATCTAGTGCATGGCTATTTTTGTGCTGGCATTGTTCCATAAGGAAAGGAGTCCATGATGGTTACACCTGCGACAAAGAGACTGACATCGTGGTCATGTCTGTCCATACTCTTACTCAGCATGCTCGTCACTGCCTGTGGTGGCAACAACAGCTCGTCTAATGCACCGGTTGACCTGACTTTGTGGACCTATCCATCTGCAATCGAAGTTGGTAATCCGCCATCCAACTGGTTTTTCACCAAAACTGTGCACGATAAGCTCAATATCAACCTGAAGGTCACGTTTATCCCATATGGGGATGATGGCGATAACAAATTTAATGCCGCTGCCGCAGCGAATGACATGCCCGACTTCTTCCAGGTGCCCTTCAACACGAATATTTTCCTGCAATGGGTCAAGGAAGGCTTGATTGCACCTGTGGATAGCCTGTTTCCCATGATGCCGCAGCGCACCAAAGATCGCTATAGTGATCCTCAGATGCAGAAGATTGCAACGATCAATGGCAAGAGGTATGTGCTACAAGAGAAGGCTGGTTTAAATAAGCGGCAAGGCCTCTTTATTCGCAAAGACTGGCTGGACAAACTGCATTTGCAGCCACCCAAGACCCTGGATGACTTCTTTAACGTGGCCAAAGCCTTCACGTATAATGACCCCGATGGCGACGGCAAGAAAGATACCTATGGCCTTGGGGCAACCACGGGCAGCGGTTCGACAGGATTAGGCAACGCTTTTCAAGCGATCTTTGGAGCTTACGGCCTGCCTGGTGTCTGGAACTACAATACGCAGGGGAAGCTCAGCCTGAGCTTGCGCGATCCTGGCTATCTGCAAGCTGTCGAATTTATAAAAAAAATGGAAGATGCCAAAGTCATAGACCCTTCCTGGACGACCTTGAATACTAACGATTTTCGAGCAGGCTGGAAACAACAGGGCAAGTACGGCATCATCCCTGAAGATTTCTGCGCCGCTCTCTGTCAGGCCAACTATCAGGCATTTGACACCAATTTCCCTAATGGCGTGTGGGAACCGCTCGCGCCGCCGCAAGGGCCGAATGGCATTTCCTTCCTGGGACCTTATAGCAATGTCGGAACGCGTATAGCTGTTTCAAAGAAAGCGTTGGACGCCGGAAAAGGTCCCGCGATTGCCAAGTTCTTGGAATGGACCAACAGCGGTGAAGGCTACTATCTTGCCGCCTTTGGTCAGGCTGGCGTACACTACAAGCTGGACGCGCAGGGCAATATCAGCACGGATGGAGTGCCTGTACCCTTCTACAGCCATGAGGCCGCGCCTATCAATCAGTTGCGTGCCCTGGTCTACAACAATAGCCCTGCCGAACTCAAAGCGCGCTATAACAGCTTCAAGACCAAAAACGGGCGTACCATCGATCCGACACAAATCTATCAGACGATTGCCTCTATGCCCTGGCAAGATCAAACAAGTTCCTTTGTCATCCAGCCTGCCTCCAATCAAGCAGACATCAACCGCTACGTTGACGAGAACCTGGTTCAGTTTATCACCGGCCAGAAACCGCTCAGTGACGCAAGTTGGACTACCTTTATCAATGGACTCGATAACCTGAACGTTTCTGATTGGGAAGCGCAGGCCAATCAGACCCTCAAGGCTCAAGGCTTCCTATAATCCCCTTGCGTATTCATAGGGAGGCCATTTCAGGTGATTATAGCCCGCCTGCTGCGGGCATACAATAGAGAAGATGCTTTCACACGGCACCACCTGCTTGCGGCAGGTGGTGCCGTGTGAAAGCATCTTCTCTATTGTATGCCGCGCATGCTTAATTGCACGCGTCCACGTTGGATATCGACTTTGAGGACGCGCACCTGCACTACCTGTCCAACAGCTACGACGCTGAGCGGGTCGCGAACGAAGCGGTCGGCCAGTTCTGAGATATGTACCAGACCATCCTGCTTGACGCCGATATCTACGAAAGCGCCGAAGTCTACGACGTTGCGCACGGTGCCTTGCAGGATCATACCGGGTTGCAGGTCCTCGATCTTGAGTACATCATGGCGCAGAATCGGTGCCGGCAAAGAATCGCGTGGATCAAGGCCAGGCTTTTCCAGGTTCTCCAGGATATCGTTGAGCGTTGGCAAACCTACGCCGACCTTCGCAGCAATATCAGCCCAGGCAGCTTGCTCACTCCCGTTGGCAGCGTTGGCTGCACGGTTACGGTTGGTACGGCCAAGACTGTTTTGTAGCTTGATAAGCTGGCGGAACTGCGCGATACGCTCGGTGGGTTTGCTGTTTTTATCGCCTGCCGGGAGCATGGCAAGGAAGCTGCGAGCGGCATTATAGCTTTCCGGGTGAATGAAGGTGTTATCCAGCGGATCGGTCCCATTGGCGATCTTGAGGAAGCCAGCGGCCTGCACGAAGGTAGCTGGACCAAGCCCGGATACTTTTTGCAATTCCTGGCGCGACTTGAAAGGTCCGTGCTCCTCGCGATATTTGACGATAGCGTTGGCAACACGCGTATTAATGCCTGATACATGCTTGAGCAAGGCTGCGGAGGCAGAATTGACCTCGACGCCTGCGAAGTTGACGCAAGATACAACGACACGATCCAGCATCGCGGCCAACTCTTTCTGATCCACGTCATGCTGGTAGAGTCCGACGCCAACGGCCTTGGGATCAATCTTCACCAGTTCTGCTAGAGGATCCTGCAAGCGCCGGGCGATAGAGATGGTGCCGCGCTGCGTCGCATCCAGTGTGGGGAACTCTTCTCGCGCAATCTCTGAGGCGGAGTAGACAGAAGCACCGGCTTCGTTGACGATCATATAGCCGATTTCGCCGTGCTTCCCCGTCTCCTCCTCGATCTCATGGATTAATCCAGCCACTAATTGCTCTGTCTCGCGTGAGGCAGTGCCATTGCCAATCGCGATGATGGTGATGTGATAGTGCGTCAGCAATTTGCGCAGCGTCTGCCGCGCCTTCTCCTCCTGATGCAGGTAGATAGTATCAGAGACGATATATTTTCCCGTCTCATCAACTACTGTCAATTTGCAGCCAGTGCGATATCCCGGATCGATGCCCAGGACTTTTTTCCCGCGCAAGGGGGGTTGTAACAGCAGATTGCGCAGGTTGGCCGCAAAGATATTGATAGCATGCTCCTCGGCTTTGCGCGTCAACTCTACGCGCACCTCGCGTTCCATCGACGGGGCCAGGAGACGTTTGTAACCATCCTCCATCGCCTCCGAGAGGTGTTTCGCAAATGGTGAGGTTGCTTTGACTGGATAATGTCGGGTAATCTCCGGCTGGGCCTGCTCGTAAGGTAGATTAACGCTCACACGCAGCACCTCTTCGCGCTCGGCACGATTGAGCGCGAGGATACGATGCGGGACGAGCTTCGTGATATCCTCATTGAACTCGTAATAGAGCTGATAGACCCCGTTGGGATCTTTCTCCGCAATCTTTTCGGGATCAGCGGCCTTCGCGCTCATGGTTGAGTGCTTGAAGAAAGAGGCGCGTACACCACCACGCACATTTGCATCCTCGGCAATGACTTCCGCAACGATGTCGCAAGCGCCCGCATATGCCTCCAGGCTAGTATCGACGCCTTTCTCCGCATTCAGGAACGGGCTGGCCTGTTCCTCCATAATAGCTGCGGGGTCGCCCGACAATTCTGGCTGTTGCAAGATAATGTCGGCTAACGGTGCCAGCCCCTTTTCACGGGCCACGCTTGCTCGCGTCTTGCGCTTGGGACGATAGGGCAGGTAGAGGTCCTCAACCTCTTGTAGTGTCGTAGCCGCATCAATGGCAGTGGCAAGTTCAGGCGTTAGTTTGCCCTGAGTATCGATCAGCCTGCGTACATCCATTTTGCGATCATGGAGAGCACGAATCGCCGCCGCCCTGTCCGCGATAGCCTGTATTTGCACCTCGTCCAGGCTGCCCGTGACCTCTTTACGATAGCGAGCTATGAAGGGGATAGTATTCCCTTCGTCGAGCAAAGCGATGGTACGAGCGATCTGCCCGTTATCCAGGCTCAGTTCTGTACTGAGTGTGCGCGCGATATCCGCTATCGATAACGCTGCTTCAGCGTCCATAGTTGTTGAATTGGTTTGTTCTTGAGTAGCCAAATGTGTTGCCAACCTCCCCTGGCTAAAAGATAAGTTTTGCCAAGGAAGATCGTATCACAAACGTCAAGGATTAGCGCTACTTCACTTTTGGCGCTATCTTCATGGCTCTTTGCGCCCTTCTTGCCATGCGGGCTTTGTAGCGCTCGTGGCCCAACAAACCGCCGATCCAGCCCAATGCAAAGGCGATAGCAAGCCAGATGCTCGCCTGGATGATGAAGCTTATAAAAGGCGATTGCTGTGTTTGCTGTGAGGCTCCAGACGAGCCAGGCCACGTGGGCTGTACTGTCTGCCAGGCCCGGCGTGCTGCCTCAACAACCGGCATGTGTGGGAAGCGCCGCAGGATCGAAGGAATGATAATTGCGGCCAGCCCACTAAAGAACGAGACCCAGAACGTAAAGAAGCCAATCAGACCAGTCCAGAAGCCTGCCCAACCACCACGCAGTGATGAACCACCCTTATGTGTTGTAAAGTAGCCTGCAATCATATAGAACAGAAGTCCGACCAGAACAGCCTCTACGAGAGCAACGTTTCTGGGCAAAAACAGCACCATCGAGGCCGTTAATATGCCTCCTATTATTGCCCATAAGCAGCCCTGTCCAAACGGCGTAGGCAGTGGCTGGTGTGGCTGCATTGGTTGCAATGGAGGCTGCGGTGTGGTCCCAGGCCCCTGCAAAGGTGGCAGATAAGGGTAGGAAGCTGACTGGATGCCTGGTTGTGGCATGCGCGGATGTGGCGGTGCTTGCAGCGCAGGTTGTGTCGCCGTCTGGCGGGGCGCATAGGCATGTTGCGGCGCGGTTGGCGTCGCCTGCTGCCCTGCCAGGGTCCTGGATTGTGATCCAGTCGAAGATACCGGTGGTGTGGCTATTGTGCGGTCAGAGTAAGCACTAAACCCCCGTTCCCGTAACGCATCGGCAAATTCGCGCATGCTCTGATAACGGTCAGAGGCTTGTAATGATAGAGCTTTGAGCAGCGCACGCTCTATTTTCGGCGATAACGCCGGATTAAGCTGACGTGGCGCAATCAGCGTATCTTGCATGCTGCGGTGGATCGCGGCGGGTGGCAACCTGTTTGTGAGCAACAGGTACATTGTCGCAGCCATCGAGTAAATATCTGACTGCGGGCTGGTTTTTCCCATATATTGCTCAACTGGGCTGAAACCCGCAGTAACCGCTCTGGTCATCGTCTGCGTGTCCTTGTTAGGATCGTAGAGCTTGGTCAGGCCAAAATCCACCAGCACCGTCGTGTGTTGAGGCGTCAGAATAATATTGCCAGGTTTGATGTCGCGATGCATAATTGGCGGGTTGCGACTATGCAACTCTTGCAGGACATCCATAATGGGCAGCAGCCATGTCAGTACCTCTTGTTCGCTACATGGTCCCTGCGATTGTTGGTGCGGCTCCTGCTCGCCAACAAATCCGCCGGGCACGCGGCTACGCAAGATTTGCAAGAGATTTTTCCCCTCGATCAATTGCATAATAAGATAGAAGCGACCATTGGCTTCAAGAGCATCATATACCTCTGGCAGGTTCTTGCTCCTGATCGTAAAGAGGACGCTTGCCTCCATCAATGCCTGACGGCGTGCAGCAGGAGTAACATCATAGATTTCTTTAATAGCGCAAGGGCGATTGCCCTCACTTGTATCTGTACCACGGTAGACCGCCCCGAAGCCACCTCGATTGATAAGATTACCAATGATATAATGGCCCCCGATCACGGTCCCCGGAGTTAATGCGATTGGCATGCTCATGTTAGAGCTGTGTTCCTTTACTTGTTGCCTGGTATGTCATTGAAAGGCATACATGACAATTGTTGCCCTCTAATAATATAGACGTGCATCAGTATCTACGGTACAATATATCACGGAGTTTCATAGCGCCGTTTTTCAAAGTATTCCAGTGTCCGGACGAAGAAAAGGTATGCGTACAATGTCTACTGAGAATAACGAGCCATTATCCAATCCTTACGTAGATGAAGAGAAGATTCCGTTTGAGATCTGGGATGCTGGAGGAGAGCCACGATTTCTAGCATCCGGGACTTCACAACAACAGGTTCAGGCGCAAGAGATACTACAAACAGCATACTCATCCTTTGCGAGCCTTCAGGCATCAAAGGAATATTCTGCATATCCCGCACCACCATTTCCAGCTTCAGCGTATAATCCGCCAACCTCTCCATATTATGCACCAACTGCGCAACAACAGCGAACGGCGCAGGATGAACAACTGCGTAGTATTGGTGTGGGTAGCCTGGTTGGTGCGCTCTTGCTCATGCTGATGGGTTTCTTCTGGCTCTATCTCGTAGTGCTGACCTTTATCTCAAACGTGCCCGAGTTCGCAGGCGGCACCGTCTTCTCACTTATCTTTGTCTTCCTGAGTTTTGTTGGCGGAGGCATTACACTTTATCATAGTATCCGTGCCCTGATGGGCAAACCTTCTGCTCGTTTCGCCTTGCCGAGTTTCTGGATATGGCTCAGCGTCTACGTCATTGTGCTGGTCATTGGCTTTGCCTTACAAATTCTTGCTCCGATCATGATCTCGCCAACGCTGGCGGTCTGCTTCATGCTCCTGGCGATTTTCCTTCCGGCAGGGGGTTTGATTGCCCTGAGCCTCCAGCATTTTTCCCCACCGTCGTTTGTAATAACATGGCGGAGAGCGGCAACCAGCTTTCTCAATGGCGCGACGGGAGCGACCACCATTGCTATGTTGCTAATTTTCGTGATAGCATTGATAATGTTGTCGGTCAATCAATTCTTCACCTGTTCCGTCAATCCCGGCCTTGCTGGTTGCTCAGTATTACAAGCCCATTATCCATTTCTGGTCTTTTTTCTGCTAGCAGTGCTTGTACCTCTCATAGAAGAAATGGTCAAACCATTGGCCCTCTTACTGCTTGCAAATAGAATGCGTGGCGCGCTGGAGGCGTTCCTGCTGGGGGTAATCTGCGGTGTCGGCTTTGGTTGTATTGAGGCAGCCTTGCTGGTGGGATCAGCGACGAGCGACTGGCTGGCCATTGCGCTGGTAGGATTGGTGTTTGTACTCGGTCATAGTTTTAGTACAGGCTTGACAACATCTGGCTGGTATCACTTAATACATAAAGAAGAACGCCGTGTGCGCAAGACCACGACATACTGGCTGAGCGCTATCATTTTGCATATCATCATCAACGCAAGCTGGGCAGTAGCGCTCCTCCCTGAACCGCTTGGTCCCGCTATTAGGAGCTGGCATCCGGCACTCGGCTCTCTTACTATTACTGCTGCGGAGGTATTGTTCGTCGTTGAAATCATTGCCATGTTTCTACTCTTCCTGTTTATGGCGGGAAGATTAAAGACGCAGGCATCTCAAGCGGCATCAACCACGAATGCAATTTGATATGCCTGGAACCTGTTAAGTAGAAAAAATGAGCCGACAAATTGAGTAGTTCAGAATATAGGTAATGGCCCATCTGTAGAACGGGGGAGAAATTAGCTTGCAATACCCCATACGTATGATACAATAAGCCAATACTGAACTGATCTACGTACACGTTGCAGGAGAAGAGAGCAAGCACTTGGAACGAAATGGGATGTTTGAAGCAGAACGCGACCGTGAAAAGGCGAATGGAACGGAACGCGAAATACAGGAAGCAGACCTGAGTAATCTGGCGCAAAGTGACAGTTTACGCCTCTACCTTCGCGAGATTTCACGAATTCCTCTGCTCTCGGCCACCAGCGAGTCTCGCCTTGCAGAAAGGGCAGAGCAAGGAGATAGGGATGCGCGGAACCACCTGATTGAAGCGAACCTGCGCCTGGTTGTCAGTATTGCCAAGAAATATGTTGGTCAGGGACTTTCGTTAGAAGACTTGATCGGCGAAGGCAATATTGGCCTCATTCGCGCGGTGACGAAATTCGATTATAGGAAAGGTTTCCGTTTTTCCACCTATGCAACCTGGTGGATCAAGCAGGCTATCACACGTGCTATCCTGGAAGGGACTCGCGTTGTGCGTCTCCCTGTATATATCATGGAAGAGGTTATGCGCGTCAAGCGCACCACTCGTCAGTTATACCAGGAACTGGGACGAGAGCCAACTCCTGAAAGCATTGGAGAACGCCTGGGGATGTCGGCAGAACGCGTCAGTGAGCTGCTGATCTGGGCGGAAAAAGTCTTTTCACTGGATGCCCCTCTTTCAGAAGAGGAAGAGAACACACTTGGCGATATCATAGAAGATATGCATGATCGGGGACCGACCGAAATCACCGATCAGCAATTGCTCCGTGAAGAGATTCGTAAAGTGCTGGGGCAGCTTACGACGCGGGAGCGACAGGTGATAGAACTACGCTTTGGCCTGGTAGATGATCACGACCACACATTGGAAGAAGTGGGTAAGAAGTTGAAAGTGACGCGTGAACGTGTACGCCAGATCGAAGAGCGAGCTATTCGCAAGTTGCGTCACCCACAAGCCAGCCATATTCTCAAGGATTACCTCGACTGAGAGCAAGTTGCGAGAGAACAAGGTAAAGAGAGCTATCTCGGCTTTTGCCTTGTTCTCTCTATCCGTTTCCTACATATGGCGTGAGAAGAGTAGCGTAGGGAGACGTATTTTGATATTGCGCATGGTGCGTGCGTTTAATAATCTAAAGGACTGGAATAATCCGATTTAGAATAAGCACATAGAGGCGTAGGTTATGAATGAACTGGCAGGCCAGAGTCTCGGTGGGTATACATTGGAAGAAGAGGTAGGGCGTGGCTCAATGGGGGTTGTCTACCGAGGCAAGCAGATCGCGTTGGGGCGTGAAGTTGCCATTAAGGTGCTACCTCAAACTCTGGCACGCGATGCCTCCTATGTGGCACGCTTCATTCGCGAGGCACAAATCATCGCCGGGCTCAATCATCCCAACATTGTGCATATTTACGATGCGGGTCAGCAAAACAAGTTGCTTTATTTCGTCATGGAGTTTGTGCAGGGGCCAACGCTGGCAAGCCTGCTGCATATGGATGGTATGATTCCCCAGCATCTGGCAGCGGAGTATGCGGCGCAAATAGCCGATGGGCTTGACGCAGCCTATAAAGAGCGCAACGTCATTCATCGAGACATCAAGCCAGAGAACCTGATGCTGAACCGTTGGGGAAAGATTAAAATCATGGACTTTGGCCTGGCGCGCGCAACCGGCCATCAGGCTATCACGGTTGCGAAAACGCTGGTTGGCAGTATCTACTACGCTTCGCCTGAACAGATATGGGGACAAACCCTGGACAACCGCAGCGATGTTTACGCCCTTGGCGTCGTTCTCTATGAAATGGTCACCGGTCATCGTCCCTTTACCGGTCGTTCAATGCCCGAGTTGACGCAGGCTATCGTTGGCGGTCCACTACAACCACCAGGTGCGCACAACCCTGAACTCTCTCCACAACTGGAACAGATCATTCTGACGGCGTTGTCGAGGGATCGTACTCTGCGTTATGCCGACGCCGCTTTGTTGGCTCAGGAACTACGCGCACTCAATCTGCAACCACCGTCCGTACCTATGCTGCCTGATGTGTCTATGCACGGGCAAAACTCATCTACGGTACAATCCCCTCAAATGTCACAAAATTCTAGAAGACACGTCGTGATACAACCTCCTCGTCGTCCTAAAGTACAACTCCCAAATTATCTGGATGTAGATAAGGAGCCAACGCAACCATTAGTCGGGGAAGTACATACACCGCAGCCTGGCCAGCCGGCAGCATATATTTCGTCCAATCCTCCAGTAGAGGAGCAGCTATTTAGCGACATACGCAATAGCCATAAAGATATCGATGGTCCCACCAATCCGTTGCAAGCCGTCCAATACTTGCCTCAACAGGACCGCAACGATCTTGAGCGGGCCACGGCATTGCAAGCCTTACAGCAGACGCAGGTGCGACGAAGCTTCTGGGATCAATTACTGCGATTATTTAAGCAAGTATCTCGGGACAGAGATCCCTCCGCACAACAAACGAGAACGAGAAAAACGCGTTGAAGAAATTATGAGACCCAACAAAGCAAAAGGAAAGCGTTATTTGCGACAAACCCACAAAGAGAGCGTGCAAGCGGCTCTGACCCTCTTGCTCGGCCCTGAAACTGAATATTCTATGCGCGTGCGTGCGGTGCGTCGCCTGGCAAAGCAAGGACCGGCCATTTTGCCGGTCCTGTTGAGTACGCTGAGCAGTTTTCCGGCAATTACCGTGCCAGCATGGCCGTGGTGGCCTCCACAGTACGAGCACTGCGCTCGCCTGCTCCTCTATCTCAGTCAGCAGGCACAGAAGCCCCTAGAGGCATTGTTGCGGCATCCTGCTATCAGGCAACCGTCCGGGCCCGTGCTCTGGACGAGCGTGATGGAAGCAGCAGGACTTCTTCCTTATGAAGACAATGAAGAACTGCTCTGCAAAGGACTGAACCGCCCCTGGATGGAGGTGCGCTACGCGGCTGTTATGGCGCTGGCAGCACGAGCGAGCAAGGTCCCATTACGAGCATCAACTATCGAGCAATTGTTATTGTGCCTGGATGAAGACGAAGCCTTCCCTGTGCGCATTACTGCTGCTTATGTCTTACTCAACAGCGGAGAAAGCGTTGGCATGGAAGTGCTCTTACAAGCGATAGAACCAGGGGTCCCGGCAGAAGCGCGGAAAGCGGCGATGTTCATACTGGCGACAGAACTGCCTGCACAATTGATGATCTCGCAGCGAGAACGCTTAGCTCTGTGCCTTATGGATGCTCTGCGAGATCCAGATACCGATCTTGCACAATATGCCGCGCATGCACTCAGTAAGATCGCTTTGCCATCGATGTTGCCAGCTCTCATCCGACTACTTCAGGATGATGATCCGCAAACACAGATTACCATCCTGACTGTATTAGAAGAGCTCGCCAGCCACAAAACTATGCGCCAGACGATACGTCGACAGACTCTCTTGACACGTATTCTCCCATTGCTCAAGACCCCACTGCCTGAGGTAAGGCGTCAGGCCTGTTACACGTTCGCTGCTTGTGGAGGCGAGTATGCGACGGCAGTGCTGGGGACTATTGTGCTCGATAGGGAGCATCCGGGTTATCTCGAAGCTATTGAAGGTCTACGCGTTCTGCAGGGAGTATTACGTATGCCACTACGCGGCAACGTTGTGCGCTGGCTGCTGCGCATTGCCGCACAAGCCCCAGAAGAAGCCCAGGTTACCGCACTTGACTCGCTCGGTTATATGCTGTGGCAGGCTCAGACCCACAAGCTAAAGCAGGCATGGCATGATATCAGCCAGGAAATTATTCATAACGGGATTATCATACAACTGTTGTATGATAGTAGTCCCTGGGTACGCCAACGGACCTTAGAGCTCTTAACCGTGCTTGACAACCAGCTTGCCGTGGTCTACGAACTGCCAGCACTCGTGGGTCGTCTGCTATGTACGGATAGCGATAGTGGAGTACGCGCCTGTGCTGCCTATATCTGTGGGCAGATAGAAGTGCGTTGGGCTATTCCCTATCTTATAGAGGCCCTGCTCGATACAGATGAATACGTGGCGCAGACAGCATTGATCGCGCTCAGTCGCTTAGCCACGCCAGATGATGCGATTGTCGTCTATGCAGTACGCGAACTCACACATTATGAAATTGCAAATAACTCCGTATCACAGGTACTGATCCGTGATGCGCGAGCATTACTCAAAAAGTGGCAGAAATCCGCACATGAGCCACCCCAATTTTTCTGAGCAAGTGCCCGTAATAACCTGAAAAAAATTTCTTCCCATCTTGCCCGAAGGGCAAGATGGGAAGAAATTTTTTCGCGGGAAGACTACTTCTTTCAAACCCTGCCGCAGGCAGGGTTTGAAAGAAGTAGTCTTCCCGCAAGTGCTCGCCGCAGGCGGGGATTAGAAAGTTGCACAGTTCGGGGCGAACCACTATACTATGATGTGGAAGAGATAGTAAGCCGAAGGGGACGCCAAATATCAATGAATCCATCACAAATAAGTATTAGTATCGCCTTTCTGGCAGGATTAGTATCGTTTCTTTCGCCGTGTGTATTGCCTCTGGTCCCGATCTACCTGGCCCAACTGGTGGGACAGAGCGTCTATCAGTCGGCGGGCACTCGTAGGGAAATTTCGACACGGCTCACCACGTTCTTGCACGCGGCCACATTTGTCTGTGGCTTTACACTTACATTTGTAGCACTGGGGGCGACGGCCAGTGCACTGGGTGGCTTTTTAAGTGCGAATCAGGTGTTGTTACGCCGCATAGGGGGAATAATCCTCGTCATCCTGGGGTTACACCTGTCGGGTATACTCAAATTGCCATTGCTCTACCAGCAGAAACGCTTTGAATTTCATCCTGAACGTCCTGGCTATCCCGCATCATTGCTGATTGGCATTATTTTTGCGATTGCCTGGACGCCTTGTATTGGCCCGATCACTGCAGCGGTACTGACGATGGCGGCAAATGCTGCAACTTTGAGGATTGGAGTTGTATTGCTGCTGGCCTACTCGCTGGGCCTGGGAGTGCCATTCCTGCTCTTGGGGCTTGGACTCAACTGGTTGAGTCGTTTGCTCAAAGCGTTGAAGCCGCACCTGGGGAAAATCGAGATTGGCACGGGTATTCTGATGATTGCGCTCGGGGTAGTCGTTTTCTTCAATATGCTGATCTACCTCAACCAGTATTTCAACCTGGGAATCAACGTCTGACACTCTCCCGCTAGAAGCGGGGCGATTCTTCCTTCATCCGGTCCGCTTGCTCGTTTTCCTCTTCGGAGGAGGTTCCCGTGTGCCCCACGGTACCGGCAAAAGCCCGTAGCAAAAGTATGAGCAGTGCAGCGTGCAAGATGTTTTTCGCCGCATTTTCGTCTCGATCAATGATCAGGCCACATGCAGGACAAATGTGGGTACGTACTGAGAGCCTCTTTTTGACGCGTGTCCCACAGCCTGAACAATCCTGAGTGGGGAACTGCAATGACTGGGATGTCATGCACTGTCCCATAGTAGTTCACCCACTGCAAGAACGTGCCCCAAGAGGCATCACTGATCGATTTGGAAAGATGGCGGTTGCGTACCATGTTGCGAATCTTCAAGTCCTCGTAGGCAATGAAATCGCTAGATGACACGAGCGCGTTTGCCTGCTTTCTGGCAAAATCTTCGCGCTGCCTCTGGACTTTGAGATACGCTTTCGCGAGCTGTTTGCGGACGCGTCGGCGATTGGCTGATCCTTTCTGTTTCTTGGAGAGATGGCGATGCAAGCGCTTCAGCCGCTTTTCCGCTTTACGATAATAACGCGGGTTCTCTAGCGTGTTTCCATCAGAGTCAGCGGAATAGACTTTTAACCCAAGATCAATGCCCACTGGTTTGCCAGTTGGCGTGTGTTCAACCCGTCGCTGCGCCTGGACCACAAATTGCGCGTAGTAGCCATCCGCGCGCTGGACGATGCGAACCCGTTTGATCTGCTTCACCGGGAAGGTTTCCACAGACTGTTTTTTGTTGCCGACCAGCCGCAATGTGCCAATGCCACAGCCATCGGTGAAGGTGATGTGTTTCCCATCGGGTTCGATCTTCCATCCGGTCGTTTTGTATTCGACGGAACGATTGTTGTGTTGAAAGCGGGGGTACCCTTTTTTGCCGGGCTTCTTTTCTTTGCAATTCTTGTAGAAGCGGGAAATCGCGGCCCAGGCCCGATCAGCACTGGTTTGACGGGCCTGGGAGTTGAGACAGGCTGCAAACGAGTAGTTCTGTGCGAGCACCGCGCAATAGCATTGCAAGTCGTTTTTCGTGACGCTATACCCATCCATCCACTTGCGGAGACACTTGTTGCGGATGAATTGCACAATGCGAATGGCTTCCTCAATAGCTGCATATTGCTGCTGGTTCCCGTCCAGTTTGTACTCATAGATCAGCATTGTATTGCCCTTCTACCCTTTAATCAACATCCACGCGGAGAGACGTTTGGTGCGTTCCTTGACGTGAAGAGTTTTACTACGTTGTCTAGTGTATCTGACGTTGTTTAGATTGTCAAGCGTATCTGAAACAGTTTATTGACAGCAACCGTTCGAGCGTGTTATTATGGTTGTGCATAGACGTGAAAGGAGAACGCTACAGCTATGTCGAATGATATTGAAGAACCCCTCGACTCTGAGCAAGCGGCGAGAATGTTGGGTGTGAAGCCGAGGACGGTCATTAACTTAGCTAAACAAGGAAAAATTCCAGCTTTCAGGGTTGGTGATCTCTGGAGGTTTTTAAGAAGTGATATCCAGGCATATATTGATGCCCAACGAAAGCAAGCAATGGTAGGGAAGGCAGAAGAAGGGGGAAAATAAAAAGCAGAGCATGATAAGGACAACACTAACCTCTGCTATGTCGTCCTGGATGGTAGTTGCAGTCGCAGCATTGTATCTTGGTCTGCTTGCGGTGCTGGTGTGCTTGCCCGGTCCGGCACTGCTGGATCGTCTGCGTTGGCTCGATAGCGGCATCTGTGCCCAACTAGCAGCACACTCATTTTATCCAGGAGGCGAGCGTTTACCACTATGCGCGCGTAATACAGGCATTTACCTGGGTTTTCTGGTAACGTTCATCAGTTTGCACGCAATAAAACGAGGACGTGCCCAGCAACTTCCGCGGTGGCCGATGGTGGTTGTGCTGGTCTCTGGGATCGTTGTTTTAGCCATTGATGGCTTCAACTCATTCTTTGTGGATCTGGGATTGCCCCATCTTTATCAGCCACAAAACGTATTGCGGTTGGCCACCGGACTAGCGACAGGCCTGGCACTGGCCACACTCACACTGCCAGTGCTTAATCGCCAGTTATGGTGTGAATACAACGAGAAGCGCAGCATCTCCTCGTGGAAGGAATATGCCTTCCTCGTAGCTGCACTGATAGTCTGCTTTTTTGCGGTGGCTCCACAAAGCGGTGTACTGCTTTACCCCATTGCCCTTCTGAGCACAGCGGGCCTGCTGACGGTTGTGAGTAGCGTTAACCTCATCGTGCTGGTTGCGATTAGCAAACGCGATGAAAGTTTTACCAGCTATCGTGAATTATTGCCCTTCTTTGGCCTGGCCTTGCTCCTTGCCATAGGAGAGATGCTGGCCCTGGCACAACTCAAACTCATGCTAATGGGTACTCTGGCCTTGTAGCTTGCAGTATAATATTTATATTGCCTTGCATTTAAATGAGCGTCTGACTACTCAAGCAGAGCCTTAGAGCAGCGCTTTTGCATGCATACAGGTCAATTAGATAATGATGATGCGACTAATCGCAGCCTTCGAGGTCTGCCATGATCCCCATCTCTAATTCGGGATTGATCTCGACATGCTCTCCACGAGCCAGACGCATCATCGCCTCGCGCAAATGTGCCGGGGCATGGACCATCGTACAACGCTCATGAAGCAGCCTTTTGATGTGCAAGTCAAAGTGAAAACGGCACTCGCAGTGCGGGCACTGCTCAAGATGCTGTTGTACAATTGTAATTTCTTCGGAATTGAGTTCCCGATCAATATAAAGATGGAGACGTGCCGTGATCTCGACACAGTCTAAGCATTCCATAGAAACCTTCTCCTACACTAGCTCGCCACTATATCTGTTCATTCTAACATAATCGAGAGGGTCTTTCATTCCCGAAGTCTGTGAGATATACTGATAGTACTTTCTAAAAGAAAGTATGGGCTGCCTACAGAGGCACCCTTTTACTGAGGAGTATTGAATGCAGGAACAACCACAATTTGCTGAAGAAAATACGACTGTTCGAGGAAGAGTGACGCCAGAACAAGAAGAGGATACAACTACCGAGCCTACAGCACCAGAACAAACGCAATCCGACAATGAGCAGGCAACGCAAACGGCCGCTCCAACAGAGGATTTTGAGGCGGGCGTACTTGCCCAACTGGATAGCCTGTATCGCACTGCTCTGCGTATGACGAATAATCCACAGGAAGCTGAAGACCTGGTACAGGAGACGATGCTCAAAGCATTTCGTTTTGCCCACACCTATCAGCCGGGCACGAATCTGCGAGCATGGCTTTTCCGTATCTTGAATACATCGGCGATTAATCGTTATCGCAAGCAGGCTGCGCATCCCACGCCTACATCATTACCAGAGGGTGAGGATTTCTACCTCTATAATCAGATTCGTGATTTGAATGGACAAGAACTGACGCAGGCCGTCGAGGATGAGGTGCTGGGGCAATACCTGGATGAAGATGTCTATAAAGCGCTAAACGATCTCCCGCCCAATTTTCGTATGGCAGTCATTCTTGCCGATATTGAGGGGCTATCCTATAAAGAGATCGCTGAGGCGTTACAAATACCCATTGGTACAGTGATGAGTCGTATATCACGCGCGCGGAGACAGTTACAAAAATCATTATGGCAATATGCGAGGGATCGAGGCTATGTCAGATCCCAACAGCAAGCCTCATAACAAGGAGCAGGATTCGCCTGTTGTGGCTGTTTTGTTGCTAAACTGACTCCGAGCGTGTTAGCGACCCCTCCCACGAATCGATCACGTCGTGATAACAATGTAAGCACTTCTAGTTGACAAGAAATACTAGCTTTTTCTACACCAGGGGCAAATCGGGCTGTTGATATTCCAGTTCAGCCTCTCTTGTGTGTACATGTATTGCCAGGGGCAGAGTAAAGACAAAGGTACTGCCTGTGCCAGGGTGCCCACTACTCTCCACCCAGATCTGGCCACCCATCGCCTCGACCAATCGTTTGCAGATATAAAGGCCCAATCCTGCACCGCGTGTAGGGCTGTTTATATCGCGATCAAGGCGCACAAAGCGCTCAAAGAGACGAGACTGATCTTCTGGTAGGACCCCTGAACCGTAATCACGTACACATATGTGCGCCTGCTGCTCATCCATCTGTGCTGCAATCTCAATGGATGTGCCAGCAGGCGAATATTTGAGCGCGTTACCGATCAGGTTGAGCAAAACTTGACGCAGGCGCATATCATCGGCCATGACGAAAATATCTGAGGAAACCATCACGGAAACAGTGCGCTTTTCGCGCTTAATCAGCGCCTCAAGGATCTCCAGAACGTGGACGATCGGCTCAAGCAGCACAATCTCCTCGATTCTGACATTTTCGGCATCGATATGCACGCGACTGGCATCCATGATATTGTTGACCATGAGCGAGAGTTCATCACAGCTACGGCGCGCCTTCGCAACGAAGTCAGCACGTGTCTCGGCCGAAAGGTTTCCCATATGCTCGCTAAGTAGCTCAATATAGCCCTGCACGGCCGTCAAAGGAGTACGCAACTCATGCGAAGCGGTCATAATAAATTGGTCTTTCAGGCGGTCCAGTTCCTTTTGACGCTCATAAGCTGCACGCAGTTCTAGTGTTATGCGCGCATTCTCCAGGGCAGCAGCGCACTGACTGGCAAACATCTCCAACGCGCGTTTCTCGTTGCGTGCGAAGATATGAGGGCCGGAATAGGTCAGTACAAGTACACCCACCCGGTGTCCTCCTTTTTGCAAAGGGAGCCAGACAAAAGGAAAATCCGGTACCTGTTGCAGACAGGGAGGCGGAAGAGAAGAAGGTGGCTCCAGTTCTTGTATGTTCTGGCCTCGGAAGAAGCAGGAAGACCAATCGCGCTCGGTAGTGGGTTGTAGAGACTGTGCACTCGTAAGACGAGGGCCGAGTCCAGCGGAGGTCACGCAGCGCAGCGAAGAGCACTGTTCTTCATAGAGCCATATTTCAGTACCAGCAGTGACGGCGCTAGCAGCGACTACAGCATAGGTGCTGGCGACTTCATCGATAGCGTTGAACATGTACTCTGGCATGGTGCTGGCGCTAGACAGGCTATTGAGAAGCGCCGTGTACTGGCTGCTACGAACGTACAGACGGGCTGTCTCCAGCAGAGACGAGAATCGTGTAACGAGTAACTGTACAGCCTCAAAATCGGGACCAGCATAGGACTGGTGGTCTCCGCGTTCGCCTAATGCCAGTATGCCAATCATTTTTCCCTGCGCACGTACTGGAGCAAGAAGCACATGATCACCTTCAAGAGATAACGAAGGGGCCAGATAGCGGTCTAATCCAGAAGGAGCCTCTTCCGGCGGCGTGATAACCTCGCGTAAGAGCAGGGGACGACGCGCAGCAGCGAGGCGTTCCACCGCAGGTAGGTGTGCCTCCAACTGGGAGACATTTTTTGAGGGCGCTTTCAATGACGTAAATAGAGACTGTACCAGCGCCTCGCGGGGAGCATCGGTGCGATCATTACGCAGGCCAGGGAAGAGCTGATAATAGTCATGACTCTCGTCGAGCACGAAGAGGCAAATCTGTTGTGTTTCAAATGTATGAATTGCTGTAGAAGTGAACAATTGTGCCGCCTCCCCGATATCAAAGACCTCATCAGTAAGGATATGCGGTTTCTCGATGAGACGGCGATAGTGGCGAATCTCGCTAAAGAAAATCCGCTCGGTGGTCGCTTTTGCTAACCACCATGTGCACGGTGCCAGTACGGCGATAGTGCTGGCGACACAAATAACATAGATGGTGATTCTACCTGAGAAGAAAACACTGCAAATGGCAATTGTGAGATAGGCAAGTACAGCCAGACAAATAGCACCTATCGTCCATGTCGTGGCGCGGCGTATATAGGTATCAAATACAAGTATCTGGTAGCGTAAAATAGAGTAGCCAAGCGTCAGGGGGAACACAAGCGCGGTGAGTGAACTATACTGACCATCGACAAAAGGTAAGCCTAATGCTTGGGGTAATACAGTGAGTAACAGGACAGGAGCTACTGTCAGGATAACTCCTCCAACAAACCAACGTAGTTGCTGACGTTCCCGTAAAGAGGAAGAATGGTTATAGGAAAAATAAATGATGATTAAGATGCCTGTCAGTCCTGTTGCCACGTCAGCATAAATAAGAGTGTTCCACCAGAATGGAATATTTGGAGTTAACAAGGAAAAAATTAACAATGGTAGGAGAATGATGTTTACAACAGTTAGCAACAGAAGATAGCAACGCAGGCACCAGATCAAGAAAGGACGTGGACCCGGTTGGGAGTTATTTTCTAGAGCACTGTCTCTATAAAATGGTAATGAAAGGTGATTCCTTGGAAAAAGCAGCAGTAAAGTCGAAAATAAAGGTATAGCCAGCAAACTGCAACTTCCAGTGAGCACTTCAAATGGCACATTACCCAGTGCAGAACCAGTTTCTGATGAGAAAAGCACCATCATAGACATAGAGAAGGAGAAGAGAATCAGGGCTACCGGCCGATTACGTGCGTAGAGCCAGACTAAAGAGCCAATGGAGAGAAACATGAGAGATGTTAGAGCAGAGAAGCCAAAGAATATCCATAGGGAAGAGGAAATGTTTGCTGTATAATGCATGAAAGCATACTGTGCATTTAGCGACAGGAGTAGAAGATCGACGACTGTGGCGAACAAGATCACGAACAGACGCCGTTTTCTGAGATGCGTCCAGTATAAATATCGCATAAGAGATCCCTCTCATGTAGTCCGCCACGTATCCCTGATCTGTTATGTAAAGCCTAAGAGGAGGCGTAGTGCTGGAGAAACTGAGTGCCGGGTTTCAATCTCTTGTAAACAGTCACGGGCACGTTCACGGTAAAGTAGACAAATACTCCAGGATGCCAATATTCCCTCGTCAAGGGACTGTAAATATGCTTCTTTTTGCTCCTTGTTTTCAGATTGTGATGTCTCTTGAAACGTGTTTTCTACCTTAGCAGCAAGTACTATGGGTAGTGTTTTCTTGCCACGTACAAGATCGGTTTTCGTTCTCGTATTTTTTTCCGTATTTGTAGAAAGGGTAATAGCATCTTCTCTATGTAAGAGATAATACAAGTCATGGCAGTCATTGTCAAGTTGATGAGCAATACCAAGTAATTTCCCTAGCTCTGAAAATTGTTGGCATACGTCGTCATTGGCTCCTGCACATAATGCTCCTAGCCGACAGGCAAGGCTCGTGAGGGAGCCAGCTTTCTGCGTTGCAATCTCTATGCACTCTTCATAAGTGAGATCCTGTACTGGTCTCTGCTCAGCCTGGATATCACGGTGTTGTCCGGTAGTAGCGGTGAGAGTCACTTCTTGTAATGTGTTCAACAAGCGTGTGATGAGTTCAGGGGCTACTTCTAACTGTGATAGAGAAAGTATAGCCCGCTGGGCCAGCGCCAGAAGAGTTGTTGAGACGTTTAATACACGGGCTGGTCCCAAATCACGTACAATGCGCGTTTGATCTTCATCTTCAATATCATCAAGGAGATCGAGTGCACAAATAAAGAACTCGACTGCTACAGAGACACTACTGATGAGTAGAAGATTATGCTGAGGAGAGATAAGTAGGGCTATTAATAGCGTGAGCAAGGACCAGATTCCAGAAGGCGGAGCGAAGGTGGTGTTCGCAACCTTTCGGTGAGATCGTGAGAGTAGCTTACCCTTTTCTTGCAACGCAGATACAACATCCGCATATAATAGGGGATGCAGATCAGATAAGAAATATCGGAGCCGCTTACGCAACATACGTTGGTAAGCGGCAAACAGGTTTAAAGATGGATGAGTGTCACAGTTCATTTAAAACCAGAATTTCAATGAAGGTGTGAGAGGTTCTAGTTGATTTGCTGCCAGATGAGGTATCAATCGCGTTATTATTTGAGCAACGCGTGGAGAAAAGTTCTCACGCATGATCACGTGGTCTGGGTTGTTGATGACCTCCTTGCAAAGCGTTTCATCATGGGAAACTCGGTGAACGAAATCGAGGATTTGTTTCTCTTCCATGAGGACCTTATTCCTTTCCTATCATAGTTGGCTGTTTGTACTAGGAACTACTCCTTACATAGTCGTTGTATCCTTACGAAGAAAAAGGAAGTACGAAAAAACGACTACAGGGACATTGCTGGAAAGTCAAAGGAATAGGAGAGTACGACGAGAATCCATACGATATATAGCACCACTATTTACATAGTAAACGATCTAGTACGAAAAATAGTACCATAAAAAAATATGGAGCGCAAGAGTCTCGGGCATGTCATGTTTCCACCGGAAATTATGGTTTGTGATCATAATATAGAAGGGAGGACAATGTGTACGTGTCCTATTGTACCGGATGGGATGTTGGATACTGTGGTGATTGA
>Ga0070741_10005563_pt1 | contig 27834 bp, 10 predicted proteins | sample Coa_R1_4_FD_66440 | JGI IMG/M metagenome (GOLD analysis project Ga0070741, IMG submission 66440) | Surface soil microbial communities from Centralia Pennsylvania, which are recovering from an underground coalmine fire - Coalmine... | ecosystem: Environmental > Terrestrial > Soil > Unclassified ...
CTGTTCCAGTCGTGGCTCGATCCGTTCATCATCATGATCGCGGTGCCGGGCGCGCTGGTCGGCATCATGTGGATGCTGGCGGCAACGGGCACGACCATCAACGTCGAGTCGCTGATGGGATCGATCATGGCGGTGGGCATCGCGGTGTCGAACTCGATCCTGCTGGTGAACTTCGCCAACGACGTGCGCGTGGAGAAAAATTTGTCGGCGACCGAAGCGGCGCTCGAGGCGGGCAAGACGCGGCTCAGGCCGGTGCTGATGACGGCGCTGGCGATGATCATCGGCATGATCCCGATGGCGCTGGCGCTCGGCGAGGCGGGCGAGCAGAACGCGCCGCTCGGACGCGCGGTGATCGGCGGGCTCCTGATGGCGACGTTCGTGACGCTGTTCGTGGTCCCGGTGGTCTATTCGCTCTTGCGCTCGAAGCTGCCGACGCTGCACCTGCTCGAGGAGCGGTTCCAGCGCGAGAAGGCGGGCGCGGAGCCGGAGGGGGCGAATCATGAGTGACGGACAGCGGCGCACGGCGCTCTACGTCGCGGGGCTGGCCGCGGTGCTGGCGGCGATCGGCGGCGTGGTGATGTTCGCCAACGCGCGCGGCTCGGCGGCGGAGAAGGAGTCGCAGGCGCGCGAGGCGCAGGTCAAGGCCGGGCCGCGCGTGCGCGTGGTCGCGGCGGCGCCTGCGCGCACCGAGCGGCGCATCGAGCTGCAGGGCGAGGCGCGGCCGTTCGCGTCGGTCACGCTCTACGCCAAGCTGAGCGGCTATCTGAAGGAGATCCGCGTCGACAAGGGCGACCGCGTGCAAGCGGGGCAGGTGCTGGCGGTGATCGAATCGCCCGAGCTCGATCGGCAGTACGACGCCGCGGTCGCCGACGCGGCGTACAAGCGCGCGAATGCGAAGCGCGCCGCCGCGCTGGCGACGCCCGGTGTGGTCTCGGCGCGCGAAGCCGAGCTGACGTCGAGCCAGGCGCTGATGGCCGACGCGCAGGTGGCGGCGCTCGCGACGCAGAAGTCGTACGAGACTTTGCGCGCGCCGTTCACCGGCACCGTGATCGCGCGCTTCGCCGATCCGGGCGCGCTGGTGCAGAACGCCACCAACGCGCAGACCAGCGCGCTGCCGGTGGTGACCATCTCGCAGGGCGAGCGGCTGCGCGTCTACGTCTACGTCGATCAGCGCGACGCGTTCTACGTGCACAAGGGCGACGGCGCCGAGGTGACCACGCCCGATCGGCCGGGTTTGCCGATCAAGGGCACGGTGACGCGCCTCGCGAGCGAGCTCGATCCGAAGACGCGCACCATGCTGGTCGAGATCGATCTCGACAACCGCGACGGGCGCATCGTGCCGGGGAGCTTCGTGCTGGTGGCGCTGGTGATCGCCACGCCGCCGTCGGTGGAGGTGCCGGTCGAGGCGCTGGTGCTGCGCGGCAAGCAGCCGTTCGTGGCGGTGGTGTCGGCGGAGCAGCGCGTGACCTACAAGCCGGTGGTGCTGGTGGGCGACGACGGGGCGAGCGCGCGGGTGGCGAAGGGGTTGGCGGCGGGCGAGCGGGTGGCGCTCAATCTGGGAGAGAACGTCGTCGACGGCGATCTGGTGCAGCCGGTCGAGCCGGCCAATCATGCGCCGAAATAGCGCGCGGCTCGCGTCGCGGTTCGCAGTCGTCGCGCTGCCGCTCGCGATCGTCGCGCTCGCCTCGCGCGCGCGCGCCGAGACCGACGCGCCGCCGGCGCGCACGATGAGCTTCGACGCGGCGGTGCAGCACGCGCTCGCGCGCAACCCGACCGCGCTCGTGGCCGTCGAGGAGATGCGCCGCGCCGAGGCGCTGGTGCACGAGATCCGCGCCGCGTCGCTGCCGACGCTCACCGGCAACGCGTCGTACACGCGCCTCGACAACCCGCGCGTGCTCGGCACCACCTTGATCGCGGGACAGGATCAAGTGGCCGCCAGCGTGACGCTGCTGGTGCCGCTGGTGGCGCCGCGCGCGTGGGTGCAGTGGTCGCACGCGCGCGACAACGTCGACGTCTCGCGCCTCAACGCCGTCGAGACGCGGCGCCAGCTCGCCATCACCGTCGCGCGCACGTATCTGTCGGAGCTGGCGCAGCACCGCGTGATCGAGGTGACCGAGCGGGCGCGCGAGGCGGCGCGCGCGCACCTCGACTACGCGCACGCGCGCTTCGCCGGCGGCTACGGCACGCGCGTCGACGAGGTGCGCGCCGCGCAGGAGCTGGCGTCGGTGGCGGCGCAGGTCGAGTCGGCCTACGCGCAGCTCACGCGGCTCGGCGAAGCGCTCGGCGTCCTGCTCGGGCTCGACGGCAGCATCGACGTCGAGCGCGACGTGGCGCTGCCCGAGGTGCCGCCGCCCGCCGACGCGGCGAAAGAGGCGCGCTCCGAACGCTCCGACATCCGCGCGTTCGAGCTGCGCCTCACCGCCGCCAGGCACGTGCGGCGCGACGACTGGGCCGACTACGTGCCGTCGCTGTTCGCCAGCTTTCAGCCGTTCGTGTCGTCCCCGGCGACCACCAGCGTGCCGTCGTCCGGCTGGCAGTTTCAGCTGCTGTTGTCGGTGCCGCTCTACGACGGCGGCTTGCGCTACGGCCTCGCGCGCGAACGCACGTCGCTCGAGAACGAGGCGCGGCTCGGCCTCGAGGGCGGCTTGCGCCAGGCGCAATCGGACGTGCGCGTCGCGTACGAAGAGGTCAAGCGCGCCGGCGCCGCGCTCACCGCCGCGCGCGAGGCGGCGCGGCTGGCGCGCGACGGGCTCGAGCTCACCAGCCTCGCGTACCGCGAAGGCGCGTCGACCAACATCGAGGTCATCGACGCCGAGCGCAGCGCGCGCGACGCCGACACCGCGGTCGCCGTCGCCGAGGACGCCAACCGCCAGAGCCTGCTCGACGTGCTGATCGCGAGCGGCCGCTTCCCGCCCAAGTAGAAGTCGTGTCAGCCGAACAGCGGGCGCGGCACGGTTCGCGCGAGGATCAAGATCGGCGCCGCCACGTCGATCGCGTTATAGGCGACGAACAGCCCGAAGTTCGTCGACGGCGGATCGCCCCACGCGTTGCGCGCGAGCAGCGCGCCCATCATGAGCGCGACGATCGCGCCCATCGCGATCGCCGGCGCGCGGATCGCGTCGCGACGCGTCCACAGCGCGTACACCAGCAGCACCATGAACGGCGCGAAGCACACGAAATAAAAACCCGTCATGAAGCGAATCGGCAGCCCGAGCGCCGACGACGCCGGATCGATGCCGCTACTAATGTAGTCGCGCAGGTCGACGTGCAGCGCCGCGCGCATCCGGCAGTTGAGCGCGCACAGCCGCGACGCGCACGCCGCCGCGCACCCGTCGAGCGCGAGCGGATACTTGAACGCCATCGCCACGTCGACGGTGTACGCCACCACCACGCGATAGAGCGCGATCACCGTCAGCGCGACGTCGATCGCGAGCTTCCAGCGCGCCGGCCGGCTCACGGGTGAATCACGACCGTCGCCGGGCTCGCCGGCGGCGGCGTGTCGATCACCAGCTCGTCGCCTTGCGCGTGCCAGCGGCAGCCGCCGCAGTCGACCTGGTACGCGTTCGGGTAGCTGCGGTGCGGGACCACGATCTCCGTCGGCAGCGCGAGCGAGCGGTCGGGCGCGTACGCGAACGTGAACGTCGACGACGCCGCATCGAACGCATACGAGATCGGATCGCCCGCGACGCGCTCGGGATACGGCCGCACCAGCACGTCGGTGAGCGCGGTCTTCTCTGTGCCGTCGGCCGCGAGCAGCGAGTAGCCGTCGCCCTTGTCGTACGCCCAGTACATCGTGCCGCCCGCCGCCTGCCCCGCGGCGTCGTACTGCGCGGTCATGTACTCGGCGATCCCCGGCGCCGAGGGCGAGCCGCCGTATTCGCCGATCCACAATCCCGCGTGCAGCGCGTGCGCCTCGACGGCGAGCGCGGCCACGTTGTCGAGGATCTGCTGGCGGTGCGACGGATCGAACCCGCCGCCGCCCTCGGCCGCCTGGTCGTACGAGTGCGGCGCGTACATGACGTCGGGAAACGGAAACGCGGTCAGCCCGGTGGCGACGCCCGTGTTGCGGCTCGAGCTCGGCTCGAGGAACGCCACCCAGCCCGGCGCCGCCGCGCGCACGGCCGCGACGACTTTTTCATAGAGCGGCGTCAAGCGATCCTGCTCGAAGTCGAAGATCGAGTACGAGCCCCACGCCGGCTCGTTGAGCGCGTCGAAGCCGATCACCGCCGGCTCGGCGCCGAGCCGCTCGGCGACGTGGCGCCACGCCGCGACGAAGTGCTGCTGAAGCTCGGCGCGCGTATAGAAATCGTCGACGCAGGCGACCACGTTCGCATCGAGCGCGTTGACGAACCACGGCGTCTTCGGCATGAACGCGGCGTAGCGCGAGGCGTCGCAGGTCCAGCGCGGCGCGCCGTCGAAGCCGAACCCCTCGCCGTAGATGTCCTCGTGCATGTCGAGCACCACCGACAGCCCCGCGGTCTGCGCCCAGCCGAGCCGCTCGGCCACACCGTCGAGGTACGCGTCGTCATAGCGCCCCTCGTCCGGCTCGACCGCCGACCAGGTCATGAGAAAGCGCACCGCGTTCATCCCCCAATCGCCGCGCACGCGCTGGTAATCGGCGAGCTGCTTGTCGTCGAGATAGGGCGCGTTCTTCTGCGCGCCCGAGATGTTCACGCCGCGCAAGATGACCGCGCGCCCGTCGGGAGCGCGAAGAAAATCGCCCCGCACGTGCCAGCCGGGCGCCGACTTGCCGCAACCGCCCGCGATCAACACGACGCAAACCAACGCGCGCATTTCCCCGCCAGCGTATCACACGCCGTCGGCGACTCATCGTTCACGATTCGAGCACTGCGCCAGGAGCCAGGTCCGCGGCGCCACGAGCGGCCCCTCCGCCGACGCAAACGGATCCCGCCAATCCGCCGCGTAAAGCCCCGGCGCATGATGTTGCCGATTGTGAACCACATAGTGCAGCGCCCGCTTCGTCTGCGTCGGCGTTCTCAAAACCACCGCGTGATAACGATCGGCAAACACCTTCCCGCGTCTTTGCATCAATCGATTGATCGCTATCGCCATTCTCACATTCAATCCCTGCATTCCGCGCGAAAGCTCTCTAGTCCCTTCAGCCTCGACGAGAAAATGAACGTGATTGCCCTGCACTGAGAAGTGCACGACGCGAAATCCAACGCGTGCACTGGCCGCACTGAACGCCTTCTTTAGTGCACTAAAGCAACTCTTACTCCTCAGTCCACTGACGCGCATTCTGACGGTCACGTGTACTGGGAATCGTCGTTTGAGCACTGGTCGTGTCTTATGCGAAACACGCGGTCGCGCACCCTGCAGTTTGCGGCCCGCCCCTCGACGTTTTCCGCCCCACGTGCGCAACGCCAAATCGAGTTGTCTGTCTTGATTAGGCACTGTTCAAACGTAATATCTCAATGCCTCTTTGCAATGTTCTTTGATTATTTTCTTAATCTTTTTTATATCGAATACGGCGCACTCAGGCGGCGGGGGTTTGCCTGTGGGCAGGCGCTCAGTGAGTTGTGGAGAGATATGTTTGAAGCGGCTGTCCACAGGCAAAGGCGGAGCCGTCCCCGCCGCCGTTTGAAATACAAACCTTCAACTCACCACACTCTGTAAAGAGTCAGAGGTGGTGATCCGCGCTCTTCACTCCGAACGTCGACGGGGACGGCTCCGCCTTTGCCTGTGGACAGCTGCGCCGATCTCGGCGAGACACATCCCGGGCACCTGCCCACAGGCAAACCCCCGTCGACTGACACGGCCGTCTTTGATTAAGTTTGAGATTAAAGATTGAGACGCGGATTAATGCTTGGAGAGGTGGCGGTGAATCAGCTCCGCCATCAGCGCGTGGCCGCGCTCGTTCGGGTGCACCATGTCGTAGAACAGCACCGCCGGCTCGGCCGCGAACGCCGGATCCCCGTCGAGGTCATAGAAGTCGATCGCGCGGCTGCGGCAAAATGCCGCAACGGCCTCGGCGAAGCGGCGGTACTTCTCGTTCACCGCGCGGCGCCGGTAGACGCCTTGGCGCACGTCGAGGAGCGGCGCCTCCTCGGGCGGGTGCGCGCGCCGCGTGCCGACGTCGGGCTGCAGCACCACCACCAGCCGCGCGCCCGACGCGCGCGCGAAGCGGCTCATGCGATCGAGGTTGTCGAGGTAGCCCTGCTGCGCGCGCGCGAGGAACGCGTCCTCCTCCAACTCCTCGACGGGGCGCTCGGCGCCGGCCGGCTGCGACTGCGCGCGCGCCAGCTCGTCGGCGAGCTGATCGAGGAACTGGCGATCGACGCCGAGCCGGCCCTCGCGCTGATCCCACTGCACCAGCGGCAGCGCCAGATCGTTCCAGCCGTCGAGCACCACGTACACCTGCGGATGAAAACGATCGAGCACGTGCACCATCAGCGCCAGCTCCTGCCCCGAGCCGAAGCTGATCACGCCGCCGTTGATCACGCGATAACCGGGCTCGAGCGCCTGCAGCCGCGCGGCCACCGTGTCGTCCTGTTTCGGCGGGCCGAAGCCGAACGCCACCGAGCCGCCGAGCAGCGCCAGCTTGGGACGCGCGTCGTCGCCGACGGGCGCGCCGCGAAAGCCGTCGGCGTCGATGGTGAACGCGCTCGTCTGCTGATTGGGAAAGTTGCGGTAGCCGGTGAACGGATCGAGCACCAGCTTGAGCGGGCCGCGCAGCTTCGACAGGTAGCGGCCGCGATCGTCGACGAGCGAGAGCGCGTACTCGCCGTTCGGTCCCCAGAAGCTGCGCGGGCGCGCCGGCGTGTGCGCGCGGCGCCAGAGGAAGAACGCGGCCGCGCCGCCCGCGAGCGCGGCGGCGACCGCGACGGCGGCGAGCGCGCGCCTCACCGGCCGACGCGCGGACGGCGGCCGTGCGCCACGTCGTCGGCGCGCTCGCGCGCGAGCGGCGCGAGCTCGGGATGGGTCAGCACCCAGAACCGCTCCTCGCGCACCGCCTGGATGATCTGCTCGGCGACCTCGGCCGGCTCGATGTAGCGATCTTCGTCGGCGCCGGCGAGCGACGGCGGCAGCGGCGGGCGCTTTGGGCGCGTCAAATCGCGAAAGCGCTCCGGCCGGTGCCGCTCGGCGTCCTCGACGAAGCGCGTGCGCACCGCGCCCGGGCACGCCACCGACACGCGCACGCGTGACTCGACCGCGGCGAGATCGCGCGCCAGCACCTCCGACAGCGCGACTACCGCGTGCTTGCTGGTCGCGTACGGCGCCATCCACGCCGGCGCGTGCAGCCCGGCGATCGACGCCACGTTGACCACGTGCGCCTCGTCGCCGTGCTCGAGCAGGCGCGGCACGAACGCGCGCACGCCATGGATCACGCCCCACAAATTCACCGACAGCACCCACGCCCAGTCGTTCTCGCTCAGCGTCCACACCGGACCGCCGCGGCCGGCGACGCCGGCGTTGTTGACCGCGAGGTGCAGCGCGCCGAACTCGCGCGTCGCGCGCGCGGCCAACTCCTCGACGGCGGCGCCGCTCGAGACGTCGGTCGGCACCGCGAGCACGCGCGCACCGCGCTTGCGCAGCTCGCGCTCGACGGCGGCGAGCGCCGGCTCATCGTGATCGGCGGCCACCACGTTCATGCCCTCGGCCGCCAGCCGCTCGACGAGCGCGCGCCCGATGCCGGCGGCCGCGCCCGTCACCACCGCCGTTCGTCCGCCGAGCTCGATCATTTCGTGGTCCCGCGCGGCATGTTACTACAAACGCATGGAGCAGCGACGGCTGGGGCGCTCGGAGCTGCGAGTGCCGGTGCTCGGGTTCGGCACCGCGACCTTCGGCGGCGAGGGCGCGTTCGCGAGCGCGTGGGGCGCGACGACGCCGGACGAGGCGGCGCGGCTCGTCGACGCCGCGCTCGACGCCGGCGCGACGTTCTTCGACAGCGCCGACGTGTACGCGAACGGCCACGCCGAGGAGCTGCTCGGCCGCGCGCTCGCCGGCCGCCGCGCGCGCGCGCTGGTGGCGACCAAGGCCGGCTTTCGCGCGGGCGCGGGCGCCGACGACGTGGGCGCCGGCCGCCGCCACTTGATCGCCGCGTGTGAGTCGAGCCTGCGCCGCCTCGGCACCGACTGGATCGATCTGTACCAGCTGCACGGCTTCGACGCGCTGGTTCCCGTCGAGGAGACGCTCGGCGCGCTCGACGAGCTCACGCGCGCCGGCAAGATCCGCTTCGCCGGCTGCTCCAACTTTTCCGGCTGGCACCTGATGAAGTCGCTCGGCGCGAGCGAGCGCGGCGCCGGCCCGCGCTACGTCGCGCACCAGGCCTATTACAACCTGCTCGCGCGCGAATACGAGTGGGAGCTGATGCCGCTCGCGATCGATCAAGAGGTCGCGACGATCGTCTACAGTGCGCTCGCCGGCGGGCAGCTCACCGGCAAGCTGGTGCGCGATCGCCCGCCGCCCGACGGCAGCCGCCTGGCCGCGCTCGCGCCGCTCGGCCCGGAGTATCCGCGCGAGCAGCTGCACGCGATCGTCGACGAGCTGGCGGCGATCGCGCGCGAGCTCGGCCGCACCGTCGCGCAGGTGGCGCTCGCCTGGACGCTGGCGCGCCCGACGGTGGCGACCATCGTGCTCGGCGCGCGCACCGAGCCGCAGCTGCGCGAAACGCTCGCCGCCGCCGAGTTGCGTCTCGACGAACACCACCTGAAGCGCCTCGACGACGCAAGCGCGCGCTCGCCGATCTATCCTTATTGGCACCAGCGCCTGACCATGCGCGAACGCAATCCGCCGCCGGTGCGTTGAGCGTGTGGCGGCGATTCGGCCGGCGGCTGTTCGATTACGCGCCGATCATTCTTTTCCTCGCCGCGTTCGTCAGCATCGCGCCGTGGGGAAACTACCCGCTGAACGACGACGATCTATATGCGCATGCCGCGCGTAACTTCGTAGAGACCGGCCATATCAAGCTGGCGCCGGTCATCACGCCGGCGCTCGTCGGGCAAATCGTGTTGGCCGCGCCCTTCATCAAGCTGTTTGGCTTCTCCCATACGCTGCTGCGCGTGCTGACGATCCTGCTCGGCGCGTTCGGCATCTGGGCGCTCGGCCGCATCTTGCGTCGAGCCGCCGTCGATGCGCGCACGCGTTTCGTCGCGCAGTGCGCGCTCGCGTTCAATCCCATCTACTTTTGTATGTCCGGCACGTTCATGACCGAGATCTATGGTTGGGTGCCGCCGCTGCTCGGGACGTGTTTGTGGCTTTGGGACCGCGAGCGCCAGGATCGTCTCGATCGGCCCGACGGCGCGCGCACGCCCATCGTCTCGCGCCCGGTCGCTTTGGCGTTTGCGGTGATCGCCGGTTCGAGCTTCTGGATTCGCCAGTTCTGCGTACTGGTCTATCCCGCCGTCGTGGGCGGCGCGCTGCTTCGCCTCGCGTCCTTGCGCGATTGGCGGCGGCTCGAGCGATCGTGGCTCACGCTGTTCCTGGCGACGTCCGTGTTCGTGCTCGTCGTGCTTCTGTACTTTCCGTGGGCCGCTGCGACCGGAAACGAGAGCGCCACGTTCAAAGTGCCATTCGCAAGACTGCTCAGTGTCGACGGCCGCGCGCTGGTCATCGAGACCGCGGTCTATATCGTCTATATGACCTGCTTCGCATTGCCGCTATTGGCGTTGATCGACTGGCGCGATCGGCGCCGGCTCCGCCACTTGCTGGTCGGCCTGGCGCTGCTCGTCGTCGGTCTGGGCCTTCCCGTTCTGCTGCGCGCGTATCCCGACAACAATGAATTGCACCAGCGGTTCCCGTATCTCGGCAACATTCTCTACGACACCGGCCTCGGCGCGATCCTTCTGCCGGAGAACCTGAATACGCTGAATGCCGGTCAACCCCATTGGCGCCCGGTCTATTGGGAAATCGTCAGTGGGCTTCTCAGTATATTGCTCGTGCTATGGACGCCTTTGTTAATCAAGCTGCCTGCGGCATTTTGCCGCTCGAAGTCCACGCTGGCATTCGAGGTCCTCTGCTTTGGTCTTCTTCTGAGTGGACTGTCCTTTGTCTTCACGCTCCAGGCTTACAAGTTCGCCATCTATGATCGCTATCATCTGCCGGGCTTGATTGGAGCGCTCTGTGTAGTCGGCGTAATGGCTCCCGGCGCAATCAGCCGCGGGCGATTCATGATGGGGTTGATCGTCGTCTTGCCGATTGCGCTGTTCTCGTGGACCGCCGCGCATGACGACTATCGATGGAACGACGCGATCGTTACTTTGCTGAAACGATCAGCTTCCCACGGCGTCCCCGCACACAGCGTCGAGGACTCCTTTCCATATTGGGACGCGCTCGAGCCTTCGCGTCCGCGCGGCGTGGTCGCGCCCGGACGATATCGTTTGTCGATGACGCGCCACCCGAATGACTCAGTAATCGACAGCGTGCAGCCCGATTATTGGCTGGCCGACGGTCCTCCCGTTTATCTATTGCGCGATCCGTAGAGCAATTCGTCGATGCGGCGATCGGGGCGGCCGGCCATCGCGGCGAGGATGGCGACGTAGCGCTCGACCAGCGCGGCGGCGGTCGACTCGTCGAAGAGCGCGCTGTTGTAGCGGAGCTGCCCGCGCAGCTCGTCGGCGGCCTCGCCGACGGTGAAGAAGAGATCGAAGCGCTCGCGCTTGGGAACGAACGGCGGATTCGGGCGCGCGCCCGGCCATGCGACCGGCGTCAGCCCGGGCAGCGCCATCGGCTGGCTGAACTGGTAGTTGAAGCGCACCGCGATCTTCGGCAGCGGCGGCTCGACGTCGGAGTTGGCGAACGCCTCGAGCACCTGCGACCGCACGCGCGCCAGCAGCTCGCTCACGCTCGGGTTGCCGGACAGATCGGCGCGCAGCGTCCAGTTCTGCGCGAAGTAGCCGACGAGATCCTCGGTGCCGCGCCGATCGCGGTTGGCGTTTCCCGCGGTGATGGAGAAGTCGTCCTGCCGGCTCGACGCGTGCATCAGCAGCGCGAAGCCGGCGAACGCGATCATCGACATCGTCGAGCGCTCGCGCCGGCCGAGCGCGTGCAGCGAATCGCGCAGCACGCCCGGCACCGAGAACACCACGCGCCCGCCGGGCGCCGGCTCGGCCGATTCGCGCGGGCGATCGGTCGGCAGCCGCAGGTCGGGCGCGCCGTCGAGCAGCCGATCCCAGAAGGCGTACTGCGCCGCGCCCGCCGGGCTCTCGAGGAAGCGGCGCTGCCACGCCGCGAAGTCGGCGTACTGGAACGGCAGCGGCGGCAGGCGCGCGGTCTCGCCGTCGCGGCGAGCGGCGTAGAACGCGCCGAGATCCTTCCACAGCACCGCCAGCGACTCGTTGTCGGCGACGAGGTGGTGCGCGACCACCGCGAGCAGGTGGCGATCGTCCTCGAGGCGCAGGAGGCGCACGCGCACCAGCGGGCCGCGCTCGAGATCGAACGGGCGGCCCTCTTCGCGCACCAGGCGCTCGGCGTCGTCGTAGCGCGAGGGCAGCCCGCGCAGATCTTCGGCCACCAGCAGCGACGGCAGCTCGGGCAGGATCGACTGCACGCGCTCGCCGTCACGCCGGGTGAACACCGCGCGCAGGACTTCGTGGCGGCGCGCGACCTCGGCGAAGCCGTGCTGAAGCGCGTCGGCGTCGAGGGCGCCGGCGTACAGCACCGTCGCGCTCACCGGGTTGGCGCGGTCGAGCGTGTAGCGCTGCGTCTCGGAGAGCGGCCACGAGCGCGGATCTTCGCGCGGCGTGATCGCGTGCAGGCGGCCGCCGGCGTCGTCGTCGGCGGCGAAGCGCGCGCGCGCCACCGCGTCGGCGAGCCCGGCGATGGTCGGCGTGTCGAAGAGCTGGCGCAGCGGGATGGCCAGCCCGAGCGCCTCGCGCGCGCGCGACATCAGGCGCATCGCCTGCAGCGAGTTGCCGCCCAGCTCGAAGAAGTCGTCGTGCGCGCCGACGCGCTCGACGCCGAGCGTCTCCTGCCACACCGGCACGAGCAGCTCCTCGACGGCGGTGCGCGGCGCCACCGGATCGCGGCTGCGCGGCTTTCCCGCGGCGGGCAGCGCGCGGCGATTGATCTTGCCGTTCGGCAGGCGCGGCAATTCGGGCAGCACCTCGATCACCGACGGCAGCATGTAGTCGGGCAGGGTGCGCGCGAGCTGCGCGCGAAGCTCCCGCGCGTCGGGCACGCGCCCCGGCGCCGCGGTGACCCACGCGGCGATGCGGCGCTCGTCGTGCGTGTCGCCGCTGAGCGCGGCGGCGGCGGCGGCGACGCTCTCGTGCGCCTCGAGCGCGGCCTCGATCTCGCCCAGCTCGATGCGGAAGCCGCGCAGCTTGACCTGGTGATCGGCGCGCCCGAGGTGCTCGAGCTCGCCGCCGGCGAGGCGGCGCCCGAGATCGCCGGTGCGATAGAGGCGCGCGCCCGGCGGCCCGTGCGGATCGGCGACGAAGCGCTCGGCCGTCAGCTCCGGCCGCGCCAGGTAGCCGCGCGCCACGCCCGCGCCGCCGACGTAGAGCTCGCCCGCGACGCCGATCGGCAGCGGCTCCAGGTGTCGATCGAGCACGTGCACGCGCAGGTCGGGCAGCCGCACGCCGATCGGGCTGCGCCGCTGAAGCTTCGCGTCGGCGGCGCGCACCGGCCGATACGTCACGTGCACCGTGGTCTCGGTGATGCCGTACATATTAATGATGCGCGGCTGTTCGTCGCCGTGACGCTCGAACCACGGCGCCAGCGCGGACGGATCGAGCGACTCGCCGCCGAGCACGACCAGGCGCAGCGCCAGCTCGCCGGGCGCGCTGCGATCGAGCCGCACCAGCTCGCGAAACACCGTCGGCGTCAGCGCCAGCACCGTCACGCGCTCGGCGGCGAGCAGCTCGAGCAGCAGCTCCGGCGAGCGGCGCGCGGCGAACGGCACGATCACCAGGCGCCCGCCGTAGAGCAGCGCGCTCCAGATCTCCCAGACGGAGAAATCGAACGTGCACGAGTGGAACAGCGTGCAGACGTCCGCGGGGCCGAAGCCGAACCACGCGTGCGTGCCGGAGAACAGGCGCGTGACGTTCTCGTGCGCGACCAGCACGCCCTTGGGCCGCCCCGTCGAGCCGGAGGTGTAGATGACGTAGCAGAGGTTGCGCGCGGTCGCGCCGTCGTCGGGCGCGGCGTGGTCGCGCGCGGCGATCTGCGCGCGGTCGCGTTCGAGCACCACCAGCCGCGCGGCGTGCTCGGGGAGGCGCGCGACGATCGCCTCCTCGGTGATCAAGACCGGCGCGCGCGAGTCGTCGAGCATGAAGCGCAGGCGCTCTTTCGGATCGCGCGGATCGAGCGCGAGATAGGCGCCGCCCGCTTTCAGGATCGCGAGCAGCCCGATGAGCAGCTCGAGCGGCCGCTCGACGCAGATCCCCACCAGCGTCTCGGGCCGCACGCCGAGCGCGCGCAGGTGATGCGCGAGCTGGTTCGCGCGGCCGTCGAGCGCGCGGTACGAAAGCTCCTCGCCGCCCGCGCGCACCGCGACCGCGTGCGGCGTGCGCGCCACCTGCGCCGCGAACCAGCCGTGCAGCGTGCCGGTCGCAAACTCGGGACACGGTTGTTCGAGCAGCGCTCGGCGCTCCGCCTCCGAGTGCAAACGCAGGCGCGAGAGCGCGCGATCGGGATCGGCGGCGATGCTCTCGAGCAGCGTGCGCAGGTGGCGGCCGAAGCGCTCGATGGTCGCGGCGTCGAACAGCGACGTGCGGTACTCGAAGAACGCGCCCAGCTCGCCGTCGTGCTCGGTGAACGCCAGCGTGAGATCGAACTTGGCCGTGCCGCCGTCGGCGTCGATCACCTCGAGCTCGAGCCCGCTCGCGTCCGCGACCACGCTGCCGAGGTTGTGCAGGACCAGCATAACCTGGAACAGCGGCGTGCGGCCGCGGTCGCGCGGCGGGCGCAGCCGCTCGACGACGGCGTCGAACGGAACGTCCTGGTGCGCGAACGCCGCCTGCACCACGTCGCGCGCGCGCCGCACCAGCGCGCGGAAGCTCGGGTCGCCCGAGAGATCGCCGCGCAGCACCAGCGTGTTCAGGAAGAAGCCGATCAGCTCCTCGGTCTCGGCGCGGCGATTGGCGACCGGCGCGCCGACGGGAACGTCGTCGCCGGCGCCGAGGCGCGCGAGCAGCGTTTGAAACGCGGCGAGCAGCACCGTGAACAGCGTCGTGCGCTCGGCGCGGGCCAGCGACTCCAGTGAATCGCGCAGGCCGCGCGGAAGATCGATCGCCAGGCGCGCGCCGTCGCTGTCGAGGCACGGCGGGCGCGGGCGATCGGTCGGCAGCGGCAGCAGCTCGGGGCAGCCGGCGAGCTGCCGCTCCCAGTAGTCGAGCTGGCGCGTCACCTCGTCGCTCGACAACCAGCCGCGCTCCCACTCGGCGAAGTCGCGGTACTGGATCGCCAGCGGCGTCGTCGCCGGTTCGAACAGCTCGCGCATGAACAGCGCGCTCGACCAGCCGTCGGTGACGATGTGGTGCATGACGCAGACGAAGACGTGCTCCGTTTCGCCGAGGCGCAAGAGCTCGGTGCGCAGGAGCGGGCCGCGCGCGAGATCGAACGGGCGGCGCACCGCGGCGGTGACGTGCGCGCGCATCGCGGCCTCGCGGGCTTCTCGCGGGGCGTCGAGCGCGGAGAGATCGAGGAGCGGCAGCTCGACGTGCGCGCGCGGCGCGATCACCTGCACCGGCTCGTCGGCGCCGCCGGCGAACGTGGTGCGCAGCGTCTCGTGCCGCTCGACGATGTGGCGCAGGCGATCGGCGAGCGCGGCGGCATCGAGCGGGCCGCGCAGGCGCACCACCAGCGGGATGTTGTAGAGCGGGCTCGCGCGATCGATCTCGGAGAGCAGCCACAAGCGGCGCTGCCCGAACGACAGCGGCGCGCGGCGCGGCTGCGCGATGATCGACGGCGAGGGCGCCGGCGCGCGCTGCTGCCGGCGCGACGCGCGCGCGGCGTCGATCTTCGCCGCCTGCTGCGCCACCGTCGGCGCGTCGAACAGCTCGCGCAGCGGCAGCTCGACCTCGAAGCGGCGCGCGACCTTCGCCAAGAGGCGCGGCGCCAGCAGCGAGTGGCCGCCGAGCGCGAAGAAGTCGTCCTCGACGCCGACGCGCTCGACGTCGATGATCGCCGCCCACAGCTCCGCCAGCGCGGTCTCGGTCGCGGTGCGCGGCGCGACGTAGGTCGACGCGGCGATCGGCGCCGGCGGCGGCAGACGGCGCCGATCGACCTTGCCGTTCGGCAAGAGCGGCAGCGCGTCGAGCGTGGTGAAGAACGACGGCACCAGCGGCTCGGGCAGCGTGGCGGCGAGAAAGCGGCGCAGCTCGGCGGGCGGCAGCGCCGACTCGCGCGACACCACGTACGCCGCCAGCCGCCGATCGCCCGAGCGATCGTCCCACGCGCTCACCGCCGCCGCGACCACCTGTGGGTGCGCCTCGAGCGCCGCCTCCACTTCGCCCGGCTGCACCAGGATGCCGCGGATCTTGATCTGGTCGTCGAGCCGCCCGAGGATCTCCAGCGCGCCGTCGGCGCGAAAGCGCCCGCGATCGCCGGTGCGATACGTGACCGAGCCGCCGTCGCGCGCAAACGGCGCGTCGAGATAACCGATCGCGGCGTACGGCGTGCGAATCACCACCTCGCCCGGCTCGCCGAAGCCGCACGGCCGCCCCGACTCGGAGACCACCAGCACCTGCGTCTCCGGCTGCGGCGCGCCCACCGGCTGCGCGCCGGGCGCGAGCTCGTCGGGCACCACGTAGCAGCACTTGGCGAGCGTGGTCTCCGTCGGTCCGTAGAGCACCGCGATCCGGCCGGCGCGCGGGAACTGGCGGCGCAGGCGCTCGACCAGCACGTCGGTGAGCGGCTCGCCGGCGGAGAAGATCCAGCGCAGCGACGCGAGCGTGAGGCCGAGCGGCGCATCGGCCATCCACGCGCGCAAGAGCGATGGGACGGTGTGCAGCAGCGTGATGCCTTCGCGCTCGAGCCACGCGAGCACCTCGGCGCCGCGCGGCTCGCGCTCGGGCAGGCAGAGCGTGGCGCCGGCGGTGAGCGGCGTGAACACGTCGCGCAAAAGCACATCGAACGAGAGCGCGGTGAGCTGCGCCGAGCGATCGGCGGGGCCGATGGCGAAGCGCTCGCGCTGCCACGCGGTGAAGTGCGCGAGGCCTTTGTGCGAGCCGAGGACGCCTTTGGGCGTGCCGGTCGAGCCGGAGGTGAAGAAGACGTAGGCGGCGTCGTCGCCGTCGAGTCGCGGCAGCGCGGCGTCGCTCGGCAGCGCGGCGTCGCTCGATGGCGCGGCGTCGCTCGATGGCGCGGCGTTTCCGTCGGCGTCGAGCTGGATCGTATCGGGCGCGCCGTCGAGCTCGGCGGGCCCGACGGCGACGAGAAAACGCGCGCGCGTCTTTTGCAGCATCAGGCGCTTGCGCGCGGCGGGCAGCTCGGGATCGATCGTGAGCAGCACGCCGCCGCCGACGAGCGCGCCGATCATCGCGGTGATGACGCCGGCGCTGCGCGGGCCGGTCACCGCCACCACGTCGCCTCTCGCGAGCCCGCGCGCGACTAGCGTCCGCCCGAGCGCCGACGCGCGCGCCGCCAATTCGCCATAGCTGATCGTCCGCTCGCCGCGGCGGATCGCGGGCCGCTCGGGCGCCTCGGCCGCGACCGCGAGGAAGCGATCGCCGACGAGCGGATAGTCGCGCTCGACGATCGGCGCCGCCGGATCGGGGAGCCGCGGCGCGGACGCCGGGTCGATCAGCGACAGCGCGTCGATCGGCGAATCGGGCGCGCGCGCGACTTGATCGAGCAGGTGGACGAGCTGATCGAGCAGCACGCGCATCCGCTCGGCGGAGAATTGCGCGCGCCTGTAGACCAGCGACAGCGTGATGCCGTCGTCGCGATCGAACACGTACAGCGTCGCCGCCAGCTTCGACTGCGGCGGCGGCGACGGGAAGCTGCGGCGGTCGAGCCCCGGGATCTCGATCGCGTCCGCGCCGGCGTGCACGTAGTTGAACAGCAGATCGTAGAGCGGGTTCTGCGACGGGCGGCGCTCGGGCTGGAGCGCATCGACGATCTTTTCGAACGGCAGATCCTGGTGCTCGTAGGCGTCGAGCGCCGACGCGCGCACGCGCGCCACGAGCTCGCGGAACGTCGGCCGCCCCGCGAGCTCGGCGCGCAGCGGCAGCGTGTTGACGAAGCAGCCGATCGCGCCCTCGGTCTCCGCGCGGTTGCGGTTGGCGATCGGCACGCCGACGAGAAAATCGTCCTGGCCGCTGACGCGGTGGAGCAGGAGCTGAAACGCGGCCAGCAGCAGCATGAAGCGGGTCGCGCTCTCCTCGGCGCACAGCCGCTCGAGCGAGGCGGCCAGCGCCGGCGCGAGCGTGCGCGCCTCCGACGCGCCGTCGTGGCCCGCGCCGCCGCGATCGGGCGCGAGCGGCGACGGCTGCCGCTCGCCCGCGAGGCGCCGCTTCCAATACGCGAGCTGCCGTTCGAGCACGTCGCCGGTCAACCACTCGCGCTGCCAGCGCGCGAAGTCGCGATACTGAAGCGGCGGCTCCGGCAGCGACGGCGGCGCGCCGCGCGCGAACGCGCGGTAGCCATGCGCCAGCTCGCGCGTGAGCAGCTCCTGCGACCAGCCGTCGGTGAGCAGGTGGTGCACCGTCAGCGCCACGACGTGATCGTCGGGCGCGAGCGTGACGACGCTCAGGCGCAGCAGCGGGCGGCGCGCGAGCTCGAACGGCTGGTTGCTCGCGTCCTCGACGAGCGCGGCGGCGCGCGCGGCTTGGGCGTCGGGCGCGAGCGCCGACAGATCGTCGACGCGGATCGGCGGCGCGAGCGTCTCCGCGATCACCTGCGCCGGCTTGCCGTCCACCGACGGGAACGACGTCCGCAGAATCTCGTGGCGGCGGATCAGCTCGTGGAACGACTGCTCCAGCGCGCCGAGGTCGAGCGGCCCGCGATAGCGCTCGACCTGCGCGAGGTGATAGACCGACGTGCCCGGCTCGAGCTGCTCGAAGAACCAGATGCGCTCCTGCGCGAACGACAGCGGGCTCGCTCCATCGCCGCGCGTCCGCGGAATCGGCGGCGGCGCGGGATCGCGGCGGCGCGCGTCGACGATTCGCCGCGCCAGCTCCGCCACCGTCGGCGACTCGAAGACGGTGCGCACGCGCAGCTCGACGGCGAACACCGCGCGGATGCGCGAGACCAGCCGCGTGGCGAGCAGCGAGTGGCCGCCGAGGTGGAAGAAGTGATCGTCGCGGCCGACGCGCGCGAGGCCGAGCAGCCGCGCGAACATCCCGGCGACCAGATCCTCGACGGGCGTACGCGGCGCGACGAACGGCGCGCCGTCGGGCGGCGAGTCGTGCGCCGAGCCCGGCGCGGGCAGCGCGCGCCGATCGAGCTTGCCCGACGGCGTCGCCGGCAGCGCGTCGAGGCGCACGATGCGCGACGGCACCAGGTAGTCGGGCAGGCGCGCCCTGAGCGCGCGGCGCAGCTCGTCGGTGGCGACGCCCGCGCCGGCGACCACGTACGCGACCAGGCTGCGATCGCCGTGCTCGTCGGTGAGCGCGGCCACCGCCGCTTCGCGCACGCCGCCGAGGCTGGTGAGCGCCACCTCGATCTCGCCCGGCTCGACGCGGAAGCCGCGCACCTTGAGCTGATCGTCGTTGCGCCCGAGGAACGCGATCGCGCCGTCCGGGAGCACGCGCGCCAGGTCGCCGGTGCGGTACATGCGCGCGCCCGGCTCGCCGGCGAACGGATCGGGGACGAAGCGCTCGGCGGTGAGCGCGGGCTGATCGAGGTAGCCGCGCGCCACGCACGCGCCGCCGAGGTACAGCTCGCCCGGCAGCCCGACGGGAACCGGCCGGCCGCGGCGATCGAGGATGTACGCGCGCGCGCCGTCGATCGGCGCGCCGATCGACGGCAGATCGGGCCAGCGGCCGATCTCCGCCGGCAGGGTGACCGCGGTGGCCACGTGCGTCTCGGTCGGGCCGTAGTGATTGGCCAGGCGGCAGTGCGGCAGCGCGGCGAACATCTCTCGTATACGAGCGGTAATCTGGAGCGCCTCGGCGGTGGCGAGGACCTCGCGCAGCGACGACAGGTCGGGCGCGTCGGCGGCGAACTGCTCGGCGAGCTGGCGCAACAGGCTCGCCGAGACGATCATCTTCTCGATGCGCCGCTCGGCGACGAGCGCCAGCAGGCGCGGCACCTCGCGCCGCTCCTCCTCGGTCACCAGCACCACGGTGCCGCCCGAGCACAGCGCGGCGAACAGCTCGTGGCTCGAGGCGTCGAAGCTCAGCGACGCGAGCTGCAGCGTGCGCGCGCCGGCGGCGTGCGCGCGGTTGTGCCACGCGCACAGCGTGGCGAGCACGCGGTGCGGAACCACCACGCCCTTCGGCCGCCCCGTCGAGCCGGACGTGTAGATGACGTACGCCGCGTTCTCGCCGCCGGTGCGCGGCAGCGGCGCGCGATCGCGCGAATCCTCGACGGGCGCGCCGCCGAGCCACTCGATCGTTCCGCGATAGCCGGCGAGCAGCGCGGCGTGACGCTCGTGCGCGAGCACGACCGGCGCCTTGGCGTGCTCGATCATATAGAGGAGGCGCTCGGCGGGATAATCGGGATCGAGCGGGACGTACGCCGCGCCGGCTTTCAGGATCGCGAGCACGCCGACCACCATCTCGATCGATCGATCGGCGCAGATGCCGACGCGCGACTCGCGGCCGACGCCGAGCGACGCCAGCCGGCGCGCCAGCCGATCCGAAAGCTCGTCGAGCGCGCGATACGTCACGCGCACCTCGCCGAATTCGAGCGCCGGCGCGTCGGGCGTGCGCGCCGCCTGCTCGACGAACCGCTCGTGCACCGGCGGTGGCGGCGTCGTCGTCGCGGGCGCTCTCCGCTCGTCGGGCGCGCGCAGCTCGAGCTCGCCGATGCGCGCGCTCGGCCGCTCGACCATCGCCGCGAGCAGCCGCCGGTAGCGCGCCGCCATCCGCTCGATGGTCGCCGCGTCGAATAGATCGATGTCGTACTCGACGTGGCCGCGCAGCTCGCCGTCGTGCTCTTCCCAGATCCACGACTGGTCGAACTTGGCGCTGCCCGCGCGCGGCGGCACCGGCTCGACCTGCGCGCCGTCGAGCGCCAGCCGGCGATGCGCGGTGTTGGCCAGCGAGAACAGCACCTGGAACAGCGGCGCCGACGAGAGCGAGCGCGGCGGGTTCAGCTCCTCGACCAGTTTCTCGAGCGGCAGGTCCTGGTGATCGTACGCGCCGAGCGCCGTCTCGCGCACGCGCGCCAGCAGCTCGACGATCGTCGGATCGCCCGAGACGTCCGCGCGCAGCGCCAGCGTGTTGTCGAAGAAGCCGATCAGCTCCTCCAGCTCGCCGCGCGTGCGGTTGGCGATCGGCGCGCCGACGACGAGATCGCTCTGCCCGCTGTGGCGCTGCAGCAAGACGTAGAAGCCGGCGAGCAGCGTCATGAACAGCGTGCAGCCCTGCGCGCGCGATAGATCTTCGAGCGCGCGCACCAGCTCGCGCGGCAGGCGGCACGCGAGCAGCTCGCCGGCGTGGCGCTGCACCGCGGGGCGCGGGCGATCGGTCGGCAGCGCGAGCAGCGACGGCGCGCCGGCGAGCCGCGCGCGCCAGTACGCGAGCTGGCGTTCGAGCACGTCGCCGCGCAGCTCGTCGCGCTGCCACGCCGCGAAGTCGACGTACTGCAGCGGCGGCTCGGCGAGCGCCGGCGCGCTGCCGTCGCTGAACGCGCGATACAGCGCCTCCAGCTCGCGGTACATCACGCCCACCGACCACGCGTCCGAGATCGCGTGGTGCATCGTCAGCAGCAGCACGTGCTCGTCGGGCGCGAGCGCGAACAGGCGCGGGCGGAACAGCGGGCCGCGCTCGAGATCGAACGGGCGCAGCTCCTCTTCGGCGATCAGCGCCGGCGCGGCGTCGCGCGCGATCGGCTCGGCGGCGAGCGAAGGCGGCGGCGCGTCGTGGATGCGCAGCTCGGGCTGGCCGTCGACGTTGTGCAGCGTCGAGCGCAGCGTCTCGTGGCGGCGCGCCAGCTCGGCGACGGCGCGCGCGAGCGCATCGACGCGCAGCGGACCGAGGATGCGGTTGGTGGTGGCGACGTTGTAGATGGCGCGGCCCGGCTCGAGCTGCTCGAGGAACCACAGCCGCTGCTGCGCGTACGAGAGCGCGAGCGGCGGCTCGCGTCGCGCGGCGCGGATCGGCGGCGGCGCGGGCTCGAGGCGGCGCGCCTCGGCGATCGCGCGTGCCAGGCCGGCCACCGTCGGCGCTTCGAAGATGGCGCGCACCGGCAGCTCGACGGCGAACGCGCGCTGCACGCGCGAGGCGAGGCTGGTGGCGAGCAGCGAGTTGCCGCCGAGCGCGAAGAAGTCGTCGTCGCGGCCGACGCGCGGCGCGGCGACGAGCTGCGCGAAGATCCCGGCGAGCAGCTCCTCGGCGGGCGTGCGCGGGCCGACGAACGGCGGCGAATCGGGCGCGGGCAGCGCGCGGCGATCGACTTTTCCCGACGGCGTTCGCGGAAACGCGTCGAGCTGCACGAAGCGCGACGGCACCATGTACTCGGGCAGGCGCTCGCGCAGCGCGCGGCGCAGATCGTCGGCGGCGAGCGGCGCGCGCGAGACGACGTAGGCGACCAGGCTGCGCCGGCCGCGATCGTCGACGGGCGCGGTGACCACCGCCTCGGACGCGCCGGCGGCGATGAGCGCGGCCTCGATCTCGCCGGTCTCGATGCGCACGCCGCGCAATTTGATCTGCCCGTCGACGCGGCCGACGATCTCCAATTCGCCGTCGTGGCGCCAGCGCACGCGATCGCCGGTGCGGAACATGCGCGCGCCCGGCTCGCCGAACGGATCGGGCAGGAAGCGCTCGGCGGTGAGCGCCGGCCGGCCGTGATAGCCGCGGCCGACGCCGAGGCCGCCGACGTACAATTCGCCGACGGCGCCGAGCGGCACCTGGCGCAGGCGATCGTCGAGCACGCGCAGCGGCTGGTTGGCGAGCGCGTGGCCGTAGGGCACGCTCGACCACGACGGATCGGGCGCCGCGATCTCGAACGCGTTGGACGCGAATGAGCACTCGGCCGGGCCGCCGAGGTTCCACAGGCGCGCCGCCGGCAGGAGCGCGCGCAGGCGCGACGGCAGCGTCACCGGCATCGCCTCGCCGCCAAAGATGAGCGCGCGCAGCGGCGCGGCGGCGAGCGCGGCCTGCTGATCCCGATCGAACAGCGCCGCCACCACCGACGGGACGGCGCTCATCACCGTGCAGCGGCGATCGCGCAGCGTGCCGGCGATGGCGGCGAGATCGCGCGCGCCCGTCGCGACGATGACGACCGCGGCGCCGGCCGCGAGCGCGCCGAAGATCTCGAACACGCTGAAGTCGAAGTTGAACGACGCGACGGCGGAGAGGCGATCGGTCGGCTGGAGGTCGAGGCGATCGACGAGATCGCGCAGCGTGTTGACGATGCCGCGGTGGGTGACGACGACGCCTTTGGGCGTTCCCGTCGAGCCGGAGGTGTAGATGACGTACGCGGCGCGATCGGCGCGCGGCGGCGGCGCGGGCGGCAGGTTGCGATCGTCACGGTCGTTTTCGGCGAGCAGTTGATCGAACAGCAGCACCGCGGCGTCGAGCGCGGGCAGGCGCGCGGCGGGCGCGGCGTCGGCGACGATCACGCGCAGGTCCGATTCGCGAGCCATGAGCTCGAGCCGCGCGGCGGGATGATCGGGATCGATCGACACCCACGCGCCGCCGGCTTCGAGCACGGCGAGCATCGCGATCACGGCGCGCGCGCTGCGCTCCAGGCTCAAGCCGACGTGCGTCTCCGGCCCGACGCCGCGCGCGCGCAGGCGAGCCGCCAGCCGCGCGACGCGCGCGCGCAGCTCGGCGTACGTCAGCGCGCCGCCGTCGTCGATGACCGCGATCGCGTCGGGCGCGCGCGCGGCCTGCGCGAGAAACAGTTGATGCAGACACGTGTCGTCGCGCGCCGGCGCCACGCGGCCGGCCAGCTCGTCGAGGCGGCGCAGCTCGTAGGGCGCGAGCATCGGCAGCTCGGCGAGCGGCGCGTCGGGTGAGGCCAGCGCCGCGTCGAGCAGCGCGGCGAAGTGGCCGAGGAAGCGCTCGATGGTGCGCGGCTCGAACAGCGCCTCGTCGTACACCGCGCACGCGCGCGGGCCGCCGTCGAGCTCGAGCAGCACCACGCGCAGGTCGTGCATCGCGCGCTCCCAGAACAGCCCGCGCACGCGCTCGCACGTGAGCGCGCCGGCGCGGCGCGGCGGGCTGCGCCAGTCCTCGACCTGGAACATCACCGGCGAGAGCAGCGTCCGGCCGACGTTGGCGCCAGGTTCGCCGCGCAGCTCGCCGGCGAGCAGCTCGAGCGGCACGTCCTGGTGCGCCAGCGCCGAGAGCAGCGTCTCGCGCACGCGCGCGTGCAGCGTCGCGAACGTGGCGTCGCGCGCCACGCCGGCGCGCAGCGCGACCACGTTGGCGAAGCAGCCGACCACCGCCTCGATCTCGACGCGATCGCGGTTGGCCACCGGCACGCCGATCACCAGCTCGCGCTCGCCGGTGTAGCGCTCGAGCACGGCGACGAACGCGGCCAGCGCGGCGGCGTAGAGCGTGCTGTTGTGGCGCGCGGCGAACGCGCGGGCGCGGCGCACCAGCTCGGGCGGGAGCGCGAGCTCGGCGTGCGCGCCGTCGAAGCGGCGGTGCGGCGGGCGCGGGCGATCGGGCGCGAGCGAGACCGGCTCGGGCGCGTCGGCGAGCTGCGCGCGAAAGTGCTTCAGCCCGGCGGCGAGGCGCGGGCCGTCGAGCGTCGCCTGCTCCCACGCCGCGTAGTCGGCGTACTCGATTTCGGGCGGCGCGAGCTGCGGCATTTTGCCGCCGGCGATCGCGTCGTAGGCCGCGAGCAGCTCGTCGGTGAGCAGCGCCTCGGACCAGCCGTCGACGGCGATGTGGTGCGCGGTGAGCACCAGCAGGTGATCGTCGTCGCCGAGGCGGTGGAGCGCGGCGCGAAACAGCGGGCCGCGCGCGAGGTCGAAGCGGCGCTGCGCCTCGGCCGCGATCGCCGCCGGAGCTCCGCCGCTCGGCAGCGGCGTCTCGCTCGCCGCCATCGCGTTCGCCGGAAGCAGCGTCGGCCGCGGCGCGCCGTCGGCGAGCGGGAACACCGTGCGCAGCGCATCGTGGCGCTCGACCATCGCCGCCAGCGCGCCGTCGAGCGCGCGCCGATCGAGCGCGCCGCGCAGCCGCAGCGCCACCTGCGTCGGGTTCGACAGCCCGCCCATCGCCGCGTCGAGCAGCCACTGACTGCGCTGCGGCGACGACAGCGCCGGCGGCGCACCCGGCTCGCGCCGCGGAATGTTCGCCGGCGACGGCCGCTTCATGGATGGCGCGCGGCGAGGGCGCGTCGCACGCCTCCGCGCGCGAAGATCGCCGGCAGCCGGTCCACGCCCTCCGCTTCCTGCTCGTCGAAGCCGGCCAGCACCATCGGCCGCGCCTGCCGCATCAGCTCGCGCAGCTCGCCTACGGTGAAGCCGTGGCTCAGGAGATAGAACGCGCCCCAGCAGCTCAGCGAGTAGCCGGGCATCAGCTCCGAGCCGCTCACGCGCTTGCACATCTCGCGCGTCCAGCCGACCGCCTCGCGCCAGTCCATCGTCGGGTGCGACCACGCCAGGCCCGCGCCGGTGATGCCGAGCTCTTTGGCGCGCGCGTGGATCGGCGACACCACGTCGTGAAAGTAGAGCTGCGGATAGAAGAACGACGGGCGCGCGCTCTCGAGCAGCTCGATCGATCGCTCCACCGACGCGCGCGTCTCGCCGGGGAAGCCGACGATCATCGACGCGTAGGTGAAGATGCCGCGCGACTCCAGCTGGCGGATGCCGTAGTGGTAGCGATCGACGCGCGCGAACTTGTTCATCGCTTTCAAGATCTGCTCGTCGCCCGACTCGATGCCGAGGAACACGCCGACGCAGCCGGAGCGCTGCATGAGATCGAACGCCTCCTCGTCGGCGTTGGAGCAGCGGAAGAACGACATCCAGCGCAGGTCGAGTTTCGCGTCGACGATCTGCCGCAGGAGCGCCTTGAAGCGCGGCAGCGGCACGTTGAAGGTGTCGTCGACGAACACCACGTCGTGGATGCCGAGTGCGGCAAGTTGCCGCAGCTCGCCGAGGACCGCGGCGTCGCCCGCCATCACGTGCTCGCCGGCGAGCGTCGGGTAGTTGCAGAACGAGCACGCGAACGGGCAGCTGCGCGCGGTGCGCAGGTACACGGTCTTGCCGAGCGCGGCGCGGTCGAAGCCGGACCAGTCGACGATGTTGGCGTCGAGATCGTTGCGCTCGAGGATGCGCGGCGTGCGCGCGAACTCGCGGCCCGCGCGGTACGTGAGGTTGGGGACCTGCGCGAGCGCGTCCGCGCCGCCGTCACGCAGCGCGCGCACCGCCGCGGTCAGCGTCGACTCGCCCTGCGAATCGAAGATGTAGAGATCGGCGCCGATGGTGTCGAACACGTAGTCCTGGCTGGCGGCGTCGAAATACGAGCAGACGTTGAAGATGAACGGGCCGCCGACGACGATCCTGGTCTCGGGCGCGCGCTTGCGCACGTACTCGACGATCTCGGCCAGCGGCTCGGGCTCTATATAATAGGTGGTGGTGAGCGCCACCGCGCGCACGCCGGCCTCGAGCAGCTCGTCGAGCCGCGCCTGCTCTTGGCTGAACAGGTTGATCACCGCGGTGCGCAGCCCGCGGCGGCGCATGAAGCTGGCGAGGTAGTGCGCGCCCAGGTGCGGCTGCGCGAACACGTTGTAGTCGGTGCCGAGCGCGCGGTTGATCAGATCCATGTGGTGCAGCCGCCGCCCGCCGACCAGCACCGAGTTGAGCTTGAGATCGGCGTATCGCCCCGACGCGCCTTCGCCCTGGCGCACGCGGCGCATCAGCGTGTCGAGATCGCCGTCGTTGTGGCCGATGACGACGCAGTCGAGCGCGGGGTCGCGGACGGGGCTCACGGCTCGCGTCCTTCGGCCGGCACCTCGTTCACCAGCTCCTCGATGCGCTGCGAGATCGCCGCCACCGTCGGGCGATCGAACAGCTCGCGCGGCGACAGGAGGATGCCGAACGCTTTCGAGATGCGCGCCATCACGCGCGTGGCGATCAGCGAGTGGCCGCCGAGCTCGAAGAAGTTGTCGAGGGCGCCGACGCGCTCGCGCTCGAGCTGCGTGGCCCAGATCTCGGCGATGCGCGCCTCGGTCGGGTTGCGCGCGGCGACGTAGCCGGCGTCGTCGCCGGCGAACACCGGCGGCGGCAGCGCGCGGTGGTCGAGCTTGCCGCTCGGCGTGCGCGGCAATTCGGCGACGGTGGTGAACGCGGCTGGGATCATGTAGTCGGGCAAGCGGCGCGCGGCGAAGGCGCGCAGCTCGCGCGCGCTCGCGTCACCGTCGAGCACCAGATACGCGACCAGGCGATCGTCGCGCACCATCACGGCGGCGCGGCGCACGCGCGGGTGCTCGCACAGGATCGCCTCGACCTCGCCCGGCTCGACGCGGAAGCCGCGGATCTTGAGCTGGTCGTCGGCGCGGCCGAGAAACTCGAGCGTGCCGTCCGAGCGCCAGCGCGCGAGATCGCCGGTGCGATAGAGCCGCCCGCCGCGCTCGCCGTCGAATGGATTGGGAACGAAGCGCGCGGCGGTGACGTCGGGCCGCGCGAAGTAGCCGTGCGCGAGCGAGTCGCCGCCGACGAGCAGCTCGCCCGCGACGCCGACGGGCGCGAGCCGGCCGGCGGCGTTGACGAGGTAGATGCGCGTGTTGGCGATCGGCCGGCCGATCGGCGGCAGCGCGGGCCACGTCGCGGGCGCGCCCTCGAGCGCGTGCGCGGTGACCACGTGCGTCTCGCTCGGACCGTAATGGTTGTGAAGGCGGCACTCGGCGAGGCGCGTGAACAGCCGCACCACCGCCGGCGTGATGCGCAGCTGCTCGCCGGTCGCCAGCACCTCGCGCAGCGAGCCGAGCGTCGTCGCGTCGTCGGCCACCGCGTCGGCGAGCTGGTGCAGCACCACCACCGGCAGGATCACCTTCTCGACGCGCTGGGTGTCGATCACCGACGCGAGCATGCGCATGTCGTAGCGCGCGCGCGAGTCGGCGATCACCACCGTGCCGCCCGACGCCCACGCGGCGAACATCTCGTGGAAGCTGGCGTCGAACGCGAGCGGCGAGAACTGCAGCGTGCGGCGGCCGGTGAGCAGCGTCGCGTTGTGCCACTCGACGAGGTTCGAGAGCGCGCGGTGCGGCAGCGCGACGCCTTTCGGGCGGCCGGTCGAGCCCGACGTGTAGAGCACGTAGACGAGATCTTCGGGCGACGCGCCGCTCGCGAGCGGACCGTCGGGCGCGTCCTTCGCCTCGGCGATGGTCTCGCGCGCGAGCACGACCTTGACCGCGGCGTCGCGCTGCATGAGGTCGAGGCGCTCGCGCGGATACGACGGATCGAGCGGCACGCAGGCGGCGCCGGCCTTGAGCACGCCGAGCACCGCCACCGCCTTGTCGGCCGACTCCTCGATGGCGATGCCGACGCGCGCGCCTCGCTCGACGCCGCGCGCGCGCAGCCAGTGCGCGAGCTGGTTCGAGCGGCGATCGATGTCGGCGTAGCTGAAGGTGGCGCAGCCCGACATCACCGCCGGCGCGTCGGGCGTGCGCGCGGCCTGCTCGGCGAACAGCTCGTGCGCGCAGCGCGGCGCGTAGGCGCGCGCGGTGTCGTTCCACGCGGCGAGCGAGCGTTGCTCTTCGTCTGTCGAGAACGACAGCTCGGCGATCGATCGATCGGGCTCGGCGAGCGCGCCGCCGATGAGCAGCGTGAAGCGCTCGGCCAGCCGCGCCGCCGTCTCGGCGTCG
>Ga0070741_10005564_pt1 | contig 27829 bp, 25 predicted proteins | sample Coa_R1_4_FD_66440 | JGI IMG/M metagenome (GOLD analysis project Ga0070741, IMG submission 66440) | Surface soil microbial communities from Centralia Pennsylvania, which are recovering from an underground coalmine fire - Coalmine... | ecosystem: Environmental > Terrestrial > Soil > Unclassified ...
GAGGCGGTTGCCTTCGCCGCCGGCCACGGGATCACGGTCGCGTACTTCGGCGTCGACGGCACCCGGGCCGACCTCTCCTTCTTCCGGCAGGCGTACGAGACGGCGATCGAGGCCGGCGCGAAGGAGGCGGTGGTCGTCGACACGCTCGGGATCGCCTCGCCGGAGGCGGTCGCGGAGCTCGTCGGCCGGACGCGCGAGTGGCTCGGCCCGGACGTGCCGGTCCACTTCCACGGCCACAACGACTTCGGCCTCGCCACCGCGGCGGCCGCCGCGGCCGTGCGGGCCGGGGCGACCTGGATCCAGGGGACGATCAACGGCATGGGCGAGCGGGGCGGGAACGCCAACCTGCTCGAGGTCGCGCTCGCGCTCGACGTCCTGTACGGGGTGTCGACCAACCTGCGGCTCGACCGCGCGCGCGAGGTCTCGCGGCTCGTCCGCGAGCGCGGCGGCTACGAGCTCGAGCCCTGGAAGCCGCTGATCGGCGAGAACCTCTTCCGCCGCGAGAGCGGCGCCGTCGCCAGCCAGTTCCACGACCCGCCGGCGATCGAGCCGTACTCGTCGGAGCTCGTCGGCGCCGAGCGGTCGGTCGTGCTCGGCAAGAAGAGCGGGCTCGACTCGATCCGGATCGCCGTCGAGCGCCTGGGGCTCGACGTCCCCGAGGACCGCTGGCCGGAGCTGCTCGCGCAGGTGAAGGCGCTCGGGGCGAAGAAGCGCGGGCTCGTCACCGACGACGAGCTCCGCGGGCTCCTCTGAGAGCGACCTCGTAAGATCGCCGGAACGACGACCAGGAGGCTGCGCGTGAAGTTCAGCATCTACTCGGAGCTGCAGTGGTGGCCGGGCAAGGAGCCGAGCCAGGTGTACGCGGAGGTCCTCGAGCAGATCGAGAACGCGGACCGGCTCGGGTACGACACGTACTCCGCGATCGAGCACTTCTTCTTCCCCAAGTTCTCGTCCTCGCCGGATCCGATCGCGCTCTTCGCCGCCGCCGCGCAGCGCACGAGCCGGATCGGCTTCCGCACGCTCGTCCACGTGCTCCCCTACCACAACCCGATGGTGCTGGCCTCCAGGATCGCGTTCGCCGGGATCCTCACCGGCGGCCGCTACGAGTTCGGCGTCGGCCGCGGCCACGGGTGGATCCCCTGGCGGGCCGGCCTCCCTTACTCGGAGATGGTCGAGCGCTACGACGAGTCGCTCGAGATCCTGTTCGCCGCGCTCGAGTCGGGCGGCGAGCCGTTCTCGTACTCCGGGAAGTACTACGACGTCCACGACGCGCGGGTCGTCCCGCCCCCCGGCAGGTTCCGCGTCTTCACGGGCGGGACGAGCGACAAGACGTACGTCCTGGCCGGGACGAAGGGCTGGGGCGTCGTCGTTCCGCCGCTCCTCCCCTACGAGGCGCTCCGAGAGCAGCTCGACCTCTACCGTGCGACCTGCGCCGAGCACGGCAACGAGCCCGACATCGTCTGGATTCACGCCTGCTACCTCGACGAGGACCGCGACACCGCCCTGCGCGAGGCGGAGCAGGGGATCAAGGGCTTCCTGGCCGGGAACGCGTCGCCGCTCGTCGAGCACGAGAAGCCGCCGGCCGACGAGCTGAACGCCGCCGGGTACGGCTTCTACACCGCCGGCATCCTCGAGCAGCTGGCCGAGACGCCGTACGACGAGATGGTCGGCGGCGACATCGTCTGGGTTGGCACGCCGGAGGACGTGATCGAGCGGATCGAGGCCGTACGGGAGGTGTGCGCCGGGCTGACGGAGATCGCGATCACCGTCAACCCGGGCGGGTTCGAGCACTGGCAGGCGATCAAGAACCAGGAGCTGTTCGCGCGCCGCGTGATGCCTCACTTCAAGACGGCGGCGGCGAAGGAAGCGGCGGCCGCCTAGCGCGGCGCCGGCTCGGCCCTTGAAGATCGTCCGGCTCGAGGTCTACGCGTGCGACACGACGTACGTCGACGGCAGCTTCGAGCTGTCCGGCGGCCGGGTCGTCGACCGACTCTCGTCCACCGTCGTCCGGCTGACGGCAGACGACGGCACGACCGGCTACGCCGAGACCTGCCCGCTGGGGACCGCCTACCTGCCCGGCCACGCCGCCGGCGCGCGGGCGGCGATCGGAGAGCTCGCGACCGCGGTCCTGGGCCTCGACCCACGGGAGCCGGCCGTCGTCAACGACCGCATGGACGAGCGAATGCTCGGGCACGGATACGCGAAGAGCGCGATCGACGTCGCCTGCTGGGACCTGGCCGGCAAGGCGGCCGGCGTTCCCGTCTGCGTGCTGCTCGGCGGACGCCGGCAGGAGTCGTTCCCGCTCTACGCGGCGATCTCGCTCGGCGCGCCGGAGGCGATGGCGGCCGAGATCGAGCGGCTCCGGCAGTCCGGCGTCCGCCAGTTCCAGCTGAAGCTCGGAACCGACCCGCACGAGGACGCCAGGCGCGTGCACACGGCCCTCGAGGCCGTCGGCGACGACGGCGTGGTGGTGGCCGACGCCAACGGCGGCTGGCGGGCGCAGGACGCCGTCGCCGCCGCGCGGCTGCTCGACCGCTACGAGCGCGTCTATCTCGAGCAGCCCTGCCCGACGCTCGAGGAGTGCCTGTACGTCCGGCGGCTGACCACCCTGCCGATGGTGCTCGACGAGGTGATCGGCGACGTCGCCGGCTTCCTGCGCGCGTTCGAGGCGCAGGGGATGGACGCGATCAACCTGAAGGTCTCGAAGATCGGCGGGCTCACGCGCGGCCGCCAGCTGCGCGAGCTGTGCGAGACGCTCGGGATCGCGCTGACGATCGAGGACACGTGGGGCGGCGACCTGGCGACCGCGGCCGTGAGCCACCTCGCCGCCAGCACGCGCGGCGACGCCCTCTTCAGCGTCTCGTTCATCAACGACTTCGTCAACGAGCACGTCGGCGGCTACGAGCCCCGCTCGGCCGACGCGATCGGGTCGGCGCCGGCCGGGCCGGGTCTCGGTATCGACGTCGACGAGACGCTCGTCGGCGAGCCGCTGGCGCGCTTCGAGCTGTGAGCGGTCAGAATCGGGTCATGACGCGTGCCCGCCGACTCCCCCTCGACGCCGCGCTCGAGCGCGGGCCGGAGGTCTCCTTCACGCTCGACGGCCGGCCGGTGACCGCCTACGCCGGCGAGACGGTCGCAGCGGTGCTGTTCGCCGAAGGCGAGGTCGAGACCCGCACGACCGTCGGCGGCGCCCCCCGCGGCGTCTTCTGCGGGATGGGGGTGTGCTTCGACTGCCTCGTCGTCGTCGACGGCGTCCCGAACACGAGGGCGTGCATGACCTGGGTGCGGGACGGGATGGAGGTCTCCCGCCAGGACGGCCTGGTCGCCCGTCAGTAGCGCGGCTCGACCAGCGACACGTACAGGTCGTCCGGGTCGCGGAAGTAGGCGTAGCGCCACTCGCCCGTGCCGACCTCCAGCGTGACCGGATCGCCCTTCAGCTCGACTCCGAGCTCGGCGAGCCGTGCGACTCCCTGCTCGAGGTTGCCGACGCCGACCGCGAACTCGAACGGGCCCTCGTGGCCCCATTCACCGCGGCAGTCCGGGCCGGGAGGGTCGAGGACGACCGGCTCGATCGCCGCCCCCTGCGAGCCGAACAGCATCACCATGTGCTGGTCGGGCGGATCGCCCTCGTACCAGGGCGCCATCGGCTCGAAGAACTCGGTCGACTCGAACAGCATCTCGGTGAAGCCCAGCCGCTCGTAGAACGCGCGCGTGCGAGCCATGTCCGCGACGCCGAAGGCGACGTGGTTGACGCCCTCGGCCCGCGCCGGGCCGGGGAGGGAGCGCCACAGCCCCGTCCACTCGATCAGCTCCAGCTTCCCGCGCCAGGGATCCGCGACGTACGCGATGTCGAGCGCGACGTCGTTCGGAGTCGTCGAGGCGGACGCGGGCTCCATCAGCGAGGCCGCGCCGGCCCCGACGAGGCGCCGGTGGACCTCCTCCACGCCCCGGGCGTGGAGGCAGATCTCGCAGATCCCGAGCTCGCCCCAGCCGCCGCCGGCCGGCGCCGGCGGCGTCCCGGCGCCGTCCAGCGTCTGCACGAGCTTGATCCGGCCGGGGCCGACGGGCGTCGCCCCCGGGTTCGCGAGCATCACGACCCTGGCGTCGCGGTCAGGGCCCGGCACGGGCCCGGTGTAGTCGAACAGGACGTCCGTGAACCCGACGGCGCCGTAGAAGCGCACCGCCGCGTCCATGTCGGACACGCCGACGCCGACGTGGTCGACGCCCCGGAAGAGGGTCACGCCGGGACCTGCTCCTCGAGCAGCCCGAACTCGACCAGCACCTCGCGGATCTCGCGCAGGCTCTGCTCGTCGTCGACCGGCAGTCGCGGCGGCCGCGGCTCGCCGCCCGGCTGGCCGAGCATCTTCATGATCGCCTTCAGCTGGCTCTGGTAGCCGCCGTACTTCCCGGCCCAGCCCCCCGGGAGCCACAGCTTCGGGAAGAGCTCCTCGGTGCGCCTGGCGTGCGCGAGGGAGGCCTCGTCGTTGCCGCTCCAGTAGTCCTCCCAGAACTGCGGGTCGGGCGCGCCGAAGACCGTGCCGCCGCCGATGAAGCCGTCGCCGCCGTGCGCCTTGAGCTGCGCGTACCCCTCCGTGGTCATGAACGGGCCGAAGACGCGCAGGCGGTCGACGACCGCACGCGTGGTCTCGAAGAACTGCTGCTGGTTCGGAGTGGAGTCCTTGAGCGCGACGATCGTGTCGATCTCGGCGAGCCGGAGCACGAGGTCGGCGGTCATGTCCACCGCGGTCCCGTGCACCCAGTTGTAGACCATCACCGGGGCGTCGGTGGCGCTGCCGAGCTCGCGGTAGTATTCGACGATCTCGTCATCGAAGGGCTTCACGTACGGCGGGGCGGTCGACTCGACCCCGTCCGCGCCCGCGGCGACCGCATGCCGCGCGTACTCCGACGCCTCGCGCGCCGTGTACGCGGTGCACCCGATCACGACCGTCATCCGGCCGGCGACGGCGTCGATCGCCGTCTCGGCGACGAGCTTGCGCTCCTCGGGCGTCTGCGAGAACCACTCTCCGGTCGTCCCGTTGATCAGGACGCCGTGCAGGCCTTCGCCGACGTACCACTCGAGCAGGGCGCGGTGGGCGTCCGCGTCGTAGCTGTGGTCGGCGGCGAAGGGCGTCGGGCAGGCCGCCCAGTAGCCGCGCCAGTTCACGTCGTTACGGTCCATGGCGATCCTTTCCGGTCGGGGGCGTACTCGGGGGGAAGAGGCTCTCCGCGGGCGATGTGCAATGCGAGCATCCTGGCGACGAGCGGGCTGAGGGTGAACCCCGTGGTGGCGAGGCAGACGAAGTATCCCGGGTGCGACCCGACCCCGCCGACGACGGGCTGGAGATCGTCCGTGAACGCCATCACGCCGGTCCACGTCCGGACGAGGCGTACGCCGGCGAGAGCGGGCATCACGCGCACGGCGACGGCGGCGTTTCCGGCCGCACTCGTCCACAGCGTCGAGTAGCGGGCAGGGCGCTCCTCCGGCCGGGCCGGCCAGCCGCCGCCGATGATGAACGTCCCGTTCGCCGCCTGCTTCAGCGTCAGCCGGCGGCCGATGTGCTGGACGAGCGGCTCCAGCACCTTCTGCCGCGGCTCGGTGACGTTCACGTGCAGGCCCTCCCGCCGCGTCGGCAGCCGGATGCCGCTGAGCGCCGCGAGGTCGTCGGCCCAGGCTCCGGCCGCGTTCACGATCCGCTGCGCGCCGATCGTCCCCGCCGAGGTGCGGACGACGTAGCCGTCCTCGACGCCGGTCACCTCGACGCCGGTGCGGACGACCGCCCCCCGGTCGGCTGCCCGCCGGGCGAAGAGCGGCGCGGCCAGAAACGGGTTCGCGTGGCCCTCGGCAGGGCAGAAGGTGGCCCCGAGCAGGTCGTCGGCCAGATAGGGCGCGAAGGAGCGCAGGTCGTCGCCCTCGAGGACATGGGTCTCGAGACCCGCTTCGGCCTCGATCGACTGCTTGTCGTGGAGGATCTGCAGCTCCTCCGGCGTCTCCGCGACCATCAGGCCACCGGTCGCGTGGACCCCGAGCTCGCCGTCCAGCTCCTGCTCGAGCGTCTGCCACAGCCGTGCCGCGCTCAGGTGCAGCCCCACGTCCGTGAGCAGCCGTGCGCGGGAGGAAGCCGTCTCGCGCGCGGTCAGCTGGTGGATCGCGATCTGGAAGTGGAAGCTGCCGGCGTTCGTGCCGGACGCCTCGCGATTCAGGTCCGAGCGCTCGACGAGGACGACGTCGACTCCCTCCCGCGCCAGCCAGTAGGCGGTCGCGGTTCCGGCGAGCCCGCCGCCGACGACGAGCACGTCCGTCTCCGCCGGGAGCGCTCCGCGGCTCCGTTCTGCCTCGAGCCAGGCGCCGCTAGGCAACGAACAGCCCCAGATCCTCGACCGAGTCGTCGGCGACCGCCCCGAGCGGGACCGGGCGGACGGGAGCCCGCGGCGTCATCGGCGGAACGGCGGCGATCGGCAGGCCGTGCCGCTGCGCGACGAGCGCGGCGACCTGACGCTGGCAGCTCTTGCCCTGGCACAGCCCCATGCCCGCGCGGGTGAAGCCCTTGGCCACGTTCGGATCGGAGGAGGCGGCGATCGCCTCGTCGAGCGTCCGCTTCGTCACCTCCTCGCAGCGGCAGACGACGGTGTCGTGGTCCGCGAGCTCGTACAGGCCGGCGCCGACCGCGTGCAGCGGCCGGAGGGCGGCGCGGAAAGCCTCCTTCCGCCGCAGGCGCTTGCGGACCGGCCGGGCGAGCTCGTCCGCGGCGGAGCGACCGAGAGCCCCGAGGTCGAGCGCGGCTCCGAGCGCGGCGAGCCGGCCCTCGTCGACCGCGTCGTAGGAGCCGGTGACGCCCGCGCCGTCGCCCGCGGCCAGGATCCCCGGCACCGAGGTGCGCCTCCACTCGTCGACGGCCACGACCGGCCCGCCGAGGTCCTCGTCGTACGCGAAGTCGCAGCCCGCGAGGCGGAGCAGCTCGACGGACGGTACGAAGCCGTAGCCGACGCAGAGGGCGTCCGCCTCGACGTGCTCCTCGGTGCCGGCGATCGGGCGCCAGTCGGCGTCGACCGCCGCGTGGACGACCCGCTCGACGCGCCGGTCGCCCTCGGCGCGGACGACGATCCGGCGATAGCGCATCGGCACGCGGGCCCGAAGCAGCTCCAGGCGGTACAGGGCCGCGTCCCGCAGGAGCGGCGTGTTCCCGCGCGCGGCGGCGGCGATCCGGGCGACGTCGCGGGGACCGGGCCGGGGGCCCGCCTCGAGGGCGAGCACCACGTTCGCCCCATAGTGGCGAAGCTGGGCGGGAAAGGCGAGCGCGAGCGGGCCGCTGCCCGCGAAGACGATCCGCTCGCCGGGCAGGACCCGCTGCGTCTTCACGAGCGACTGCGCCGCGCCGGCCGTGACGACGCCTGGCAGCGTCCACCCGGGGAAGACGACCGGCCGGTCGTGGGCGCCGGGGGCGATCAGGACGCAGCGGGCCGAGACCGTGCGCGCCGCCCCGCCGTCGGGAACGAGCACGACCTCTCCGCCCCGGATCGCCACGGCGCCGGTCGAAGGCAGCAGGTGCGCTCCGGACGCCTCCGCAGCCTCGATCAGGGCCCGGCCGCGGCGGTACTCGCGGCCGAGCGCGTCGGGGCGGACGACGCGGAACCCGTCGGCGAACTGCTTGAAGATCTGCCCGCCGAACGTCGGCCGCTCGTCAACGAGCCCGACGGCGAGCCCCCGTGCAGCCGCCTCCGCGGTCGCGGCGAGCCCGGCGGGGCCGCCGCCGACGACGAGGAGGTCGTATGTCTCGCCTGCGGCGACGTCCATTCGAGAACGGGGCCGGGCGACGTCGCCGCCGCCCGGCCCCGGATCGGGTTCAGCAGCTCGGCATCGGCGGGAGCGTCGCTCCCTCGGTCTGCTTGTAGAACTTGGCGAGCTGCCCGTTCTTCTGCACCTTGCAGAGGAACGTGTTCAGACGCCGGATCAGCGCGGTGTTGCCCTTCTGGACCGCCCACGACCCGTACTCCGAATGGAGCGGCTTCGGGAACGCCGCCTGCTTCAGCTTGTTGCCGTTCGACTTGTTGAACTGCGCGAGCAGGTAGTTCTCGACCACGATCGCGTCCGCCCGCCCGGTCGCCACCTCGAGGAAGGCCGCGTTCTGGTCGGGGAACGACTTCGAGTTCGCCTTCGGGAACGTCTTCTTCACGAGCTGCTCGGCCGTCGATCCCTGCAGCGAGGTGATCGTCTTGCTGGAGTCGTTCCACGCCGCGACCGTCGCCGGCGTCGTGTCGTCGGCCCTGACGCCGAGGATCTGCACGTACGGCACGTACGGCCTGCTGAAGCTGATCGCCTTCTTCCGCTCGGGCGTGGCCGACAGCCCGACGGAGACCATGTCGAACTTCTTCGCGACCAGGCCGGGGATCAGGCCGTTGAAGTCGAGGTTCTTGATCTGGAGCTTGACCTTCATGTCCTTCGCGAGCGCGTTCAGCAGGACGACGTCGTACCCGGCCGGCTTGCCCTTCTTGTCCAGGTACATCTGCGGCGGGTACTGAAGGTTCATCCCGACGACGAGCGTCCCGGGCGTCTTCAGCTTGTACGGGTTGGTCGCCGTCGTCGTCGCCGACGCCTGCAGGACGAGGACTGCTGCGACCGCCGCCACGAGGGCGCCGGCCACAGCCGCACGTCCGAACCACTTCCTTCCCTTCATCTGGGTGGCCTCCTTTCGCGGGCCGTTGATCCGATCATCGAGCGCCTGAGATCGCTTCCACGCGTTTGACCACGGCGTCGACGCGCTGCTGCCGGCGGCGGTGCGCCGCCCGGGCCAGCGACCCGCTCGGCGGCGTCGCCAGGGTCCGCTCGATCGCGCGGAAGAGGAAGTCGAGGGCGAATGCGACGACGACGTACAGCCCCGCTGCCGCGGTGTAGAGCACGAACGGCTGGAACGTCGTCGAGTTCAGGTTCTGGGTGACGCGCACGACCTCGAGGAGGCCGATCACCGTGAAGGTCGAGGTGTCCTTGACCATGCCGATGAACATGCTCCCGATGTTCGGGATCGCGATCTTCGTCGCCTGCGGGAGCACGACCTGGACGAAGACGCGGATCGGCTGCATGCCGACGGCGAGCCCCGCCTCGCGCTGGCCGCGCGGGATCGCCTCCAGGGCGGCGCGGTAGATCTCCGAGATGAAGGCGCCGTAGAGCAGGACGAGCGCGATCACGCCCGCCTGGAAGACGGAGAAGTTGATCCCGAGGAGAAGCGACCAGCCGAAGTAGACCCAGATCACGCTGACCAGCGCCGGCACGCCGCGGAAGACGTTGATGTAGACGGCCGCGGCCCAGGAGAGCGGCGGCCGGCTCATCCGCGCGAGCGCGAGCAGGAGCCCGACGAACACCGAGATGACGATCGCGACCGCCGACACCTCGAGCGCCGTCGCGAGCCCGTCCAGGAACTCGCCGCGGTGCGTCCAGATCAGGCCCCAGTCGTAGGACGCGAGCATCACAGGACGGCCGCCATGAACTGCCGCGTGCGCGGGTTCGTGCAGTTGTCGAAGAAGCCGCGGGGCCCCGACTCGGCGATCACGCCCTCGTCCATGAACACGTTGAAGTCGCCGATCTCGCGGGCGAAGCCGAGCTCGTGCGTGACGATCACCATCGTCATCCCCGACTCGGCGACCTCGCGCATGACCGCCAGCACCTCGCCGACGAGCTCGGCGTCGAGCGCCGACGTGGGCTCGTCGAAGAGCATCACCCGCGGGTCGAGGCTGAGCGCCCGGGCGATCGCGACGCGCTGCTGCTGGCCCCCGGAGAGCTCGCCCGGGTAGCGAGCTGCGAAGCGCAGCAGGCCGACCTGCCTGAGCGACTGGGCGGCGCGCTCCTCCGCCTCCGCCCTGCGCATCCCCTTCGCCGCCCGGAGCGCCAGCGAGACGTTGTGGAGCGCGGTCAGGTGCGGGAACAGGTTGAACTGCTGGAAGACCATCCCGACCCGCCGGCGCAGCTCGACCGGGTTGCCCCGCTGCTTCCTCGGCACCACCGGCCCGTACTCGACGCCGAGCACCTGGACGGAGCCTTCGCTCGGCTCCTCGAGCAGGTTGATCGTCCGGAGCAGCGTGGACTTGCCCGAGCCCGACGGCCCGAAGATGACCACGTGCTCGCCCTGGTGGACGGTCAGGTCGACGCCGTGGAGGACCTCGTTCGTGCCGAACGACTTCCTGATCCCCTGGAGGCGGACGACCTCCTCGCCGCGGACGGCGCCCGCCTGTTCCGGGGTCGGCGAGACCGATGGAGCAGGCTTCGTCAACGTGGGAGCGGTTGTCCGCATAGTGGCCGGGTGTCCGGATAGTGGACGAGTGGCGAGACGGTGTCAAGCAGCCTCGAGGCCTCGCTCGGGCCGCTTCGGCGACGCGCGCCCGCCCGCCGCGGCTCAGCGAATGTTGCTCGCACCGTTGACGTCGAGGGTCGCTCCGGTCAGGTGCCGGCACGAGCCGGACGCGAGGAACGTGATCACGCGGGCGACCTCCTCGGGAGGAACCATCTCGCCCAGCGCCAGGGCCGCGTTCACCGCCTCGATCCCGCCGCGGACGACGGCCGAGATCTCCGACATGCGCGTCCTGACGATGCCCGGCGCGACCACGAAGGCGAGCACGCCGTCCTTCGCGTAGTTGCGTGCGATCGTCTGGGTCAGGTTCCCGATCGCCGCCTTGGAGGCCGCGTAGGCCGGCAGCTGCGGGATCGCCGACCCGCGCTGGGCGGCCCAGCTCGACAGCGAGACGATCGTTCCGCCGCCGGAGGCGACGAAGTGCCTGACCGCCTCGCGGATCAGGCTCGCCGGCTCGAGCAGGTTCACCCGGAGCGTCTGCTCCCACCCCGCATCCCACTCCTCGTCCGAGGCGTCGAGGGCGGTCTGCGGAGCGATCCCCGCGTTGGCGACGACGACGTGCACCCGGCCCTGCCAGGCGAGCGCCTCGCGCCACAGGCCGCGGGCGCTCCCCGGACGCGAGAGGTCGGCCTGGAGCAGGAGCTTCCGGTCCGCCGGAATGCCCGCCGTCGCCTCCTCGACGCCCTCCCGGTGGCTCCCGTAGTGCGCGACCAGGGACGCACCGGCGGCGCCGAGCTCGCGGGCGGTGGCGGCGCCGATCCCGCGGGAGGCGCCCGTGAGCAGCACGACCTTGCCGGACAAATCCTCCACTACCGCACTCCGGCGTCGACGGGCAGCAGCTGGCCGGTGACGCCCGACGAGAGGTCGCTGGCGAGGAAGAGCGCGGCGCCCGCGACCTCCTCGGCGGTGGCGATCCGGCCGAGCGCGGTCTCGCCCGCCGCCGCCGCGAGCGCCTCCTCGACGGGAGTGCCGAGCTCGGCCTCGCGCCGCCGCATGCGGTCGAGGAGCGCATCCGTGGCGATCGGCCCCGGCGCCAGCGCGTTGACGCGAATCCCGCGACGCCCGAGGTCGAGCGCGGCCGAGCGGACGACGCCGACGACGGCGTGCTTGCTGGCCGTGTAGGCGACGAGGTTCGGATCGCCTTTCCAGGCGTTGAGCGACGCGATCGCGATCACGGATCCACCCTCCCCCATCAGCGGCAGCGCATGCAAGAGCGTCGCGGCCACCCCGCGCGCGTTCACCGCCAGCACCTCGTCCCACTCGGCCAGGTCGAGGGAGTCGACGCGGCTCCACGGCGGCACGATCCCGGCCGCGGCGACCAGCACGTCGACCGCTCCCAGCTCGGCTTCGACGCGCCGGAAGGCGCTGCGCAGCGACGCCTCGTCGCCGACGTCGGCAGCCACCCCGGTCCAGCCGGGAGGCGCGTCGGCGGCGGCGGCCAGGTCGAGCACGGCGCCCCGCGCGCCGGCGGCGGCGAACAGGCGCGCGATCGCCGCGCCGATCCCGCGCGCGCCGCCGGTGACGACGGCCGCCTTCCCCGCGAGCGGCGCCCAGGCCTCGACGCTCACGATCGCACCGGGTTCGCGCCGAACTGCGCCGCCTGCTCCAGCGGTCGATCCCCGTCCCAGGTGACGTCGACGACGATCTCGTGGACGCCGGCGGCGGCCAGCTCCGGCAGCCGGGCCGCGAGCTCCGCGCTTCGTCCGGCGGCCTCGACGACCCGCAGGACGACGCGCAGCGCGTCCGGATCGCGCCCGGCGGCCGCCGCCGCCGCCCGCACCGTCTCGACCTCACGTGCGAGCACGGCAGGATCGAGCCCGGGCAGGGCCTGCTGGCCGAGCCAGCCGTCGCCGATCCGCCCGGCGCGCCCGAGCGCGGCCTGCGAATGGCCGCCGACGAGCACCGGAACCTCGTGGGCCGGAGTGGGCAGGCAGAGCACGCCGTCGGGGAGGCTGTAGCGCCCGGACCGGGCGGCCGGCGGGCGCCCCGTCCAGCAGGCGCGCGCGAGCGCGATCCACTCCTCCAGGCGTGCCCCGCGATCCTCGAAGGGGACGTTCAGCGCCTCGAACTCCTCCCGCAGCCAGCCTGCCCCGACGCCGAGCGTCAGGCGCCCGCCGCTGGCGACGTCGATCGAGGCGGCCTGCTTCGCCAGCTCGACCGGGTTGCGGAGCGGCAGGACGAGCACTGCGGTTCCGATCGTCGCCCGCTCCGTCGCAGCGGCGATCAGCGCGAGCGCGACGAGCGCGTCGAGGTAGGGCGTCTCGGGCGACCAGGTGGCACGGCCGTCGGCCGCGAACGGATAGCGCGAGCCGATCGAGGCCGGCATGACGATGTGGTCGCTGACCCAGAGCGACTCGAAGCCCGCCGCCTCCAGCGCCCGCGCCATCGCCGGGATCCCGATCCGGGCCGGCAGCGGCCCGCTGTTCGGCACCTTCGCGCCGACCCGCACGTCTACATTCCGATGCCCTCGATGCACAGGTACTTGTAGTCGAGGTACTCGTCGATGCCGTGGCGCGACCCCTCGCGTCCGAGGCCGGACTGCTTCACGCCGCCGAACGGCGCGCCCTCGTGCGAGATCAGCCCGGTGTTGATCCCGACCACCCCGAACTCGAGCGCCTCGCCCACTCGCCAGGCGCGGCCGTGGTCGCGGGTGAAGAAGTAGGCGGCCAGCCCCGACTCGGTGCCGTTCGCGAGGGCGATCGCCTCCGCCTCCGTCTCGAAGCGGAAGACGGGTGCGACGGGGCCGAAGGTCTCGTCGTGGGCGATCCGCATCGCCGGCGTCGCCCCGACCAGGACGGTCGGCTCGAAGTAGGTGCCGCCGAGCGCATGCCGCGAGCCCCCGACCGCCACCCGCGCGCCGAGGCTGCAGGCGTCCGCGATGTGGGCCTCGACCTTGCCCAATGCGTCCTCGCTGATCAGCGGTCCCTGGTCGACGTCGTCGTCGAATCCGTTCCCGACGCGCAGCGCCTGCACGGCGGCGCCCAGCCGCTCGACGAAGGCGTCGTGGATCCCGGACTGGACGAGGAGCCGGTTGGCGCAGACGCAGGTCTGGCCGGCGTTCCTGAACTTCGAGGCGATCGCGCCTTCGACGGCGAGCTCGAGGTCGGCGTCGTCGAAGACGATCAGCGGCGCGTTGCCGCCCAGCTCGAGCGCGACCTTCTTCACCGTCGCGGCGGACTTCGCGAGCAGGAGCCGGCCGACGGCGGTCGAGCCGGTGAAGCTCAGTGCCCGCACGGCGGTGCTCCGGGTCAGCACGTCGCCGACCATCTCCGCCTCGCCGACGACGACGTTGAGCACGCCCGGCGGCAGGCCGGCCCGGTCGGCCAGCTCGGCGAGGGCGAGGGCCGAGCAGGGCGTCTCGTCGGCGGGCTTGACGACGAGCGTGCAGCCGGCCGCGAGCGCAGGCCCGGCCTTGCGGGCGATCATCGCCATCGGGAAGTTCCACGGCGTGATCGAGGCCGCGACGCCGACCGGCTGGCGGATCGTGAGCGCTCGGCGGCCGGAGGCGTTGGTCGGAATCGTCTCGCCGTAGAGGCGCTTGCCCTCCTCCGCGTACCACTCGAGGAATGCCGCGCCGTAGCGGATCTCCCCGGCCGCCTCCCGCAGCGGCTTGCCCTGCTCGGCGGTCAGGATCCGCGCCAGCTCGTCGACGTGCTCAAGAATCAGGTCGTGCCAGCGGCGGAGGATGCGCGCCCGCTCCTGTGCCGTGAGCGCGGCCCAGGCCGAAAACGACGCTGCCGCGGAGTCGATCGCCCGCTCGACGTCCGCCTGCGTGGCCCACGCGACCCTGGTGACGAGCGCCCCGGTGGCGGGGTCGAGCACGTCGATTCGCGCGCCGTCCTCCGCCGGAACCCACTCCCCGCCGACGAACAGGTCGGACCTGAGCAGCGTCGCGTCCGCGAGCGCGGGATGGGCGGCAGACGTGGCGAGCGCTCCGTCGCGAGACGGCATCGAGCGCCCGATGCAATCACAGCGCGGCATTGTGCGTCAAGCGATCATTTGTGCGTAATCCGCACAGATTCGTTGACCGGCCGCCGCGGTGGACATATCGTTCGCGCCCGGCATGCCGTCCCGGCTCGAGTCGCGCAGACCTCCCGTCGCCGGATCCTGGACGGCCGCCGAGATGATGACGGTGGCCGCGGCCCGGGCGCTGCCGGACGGCGCGAGCTGCCTCGTCGGCATCGGGCTTCCGAGCACGGCTGCGAACCTGGCCAGGCGTGTCCACGCGCCCGGCCTCGTCCTCGTCTACGAGTCCGGAACCCTAGGCGCGAAGCCGGGGTACCTGCCGCTCTCGATCGGCGACGGCGTGCTGGCGGAGACCGCCGACTCGGTGGTCGGGCTCGCCGAGATGTTCGGCTACTGGCTGCAGCCGGGCCGGATCGACATCGGGTTTCTCGGCGCGGCCCAGATCGACCGCTTCGCGAACATCAACACGACGGTGATCGGCCCCTACGAGCGCCCGCGGGTGCGGCTGCCCGGTGCCGGCGGCGCTCCCGAGATCGCCGCCGCCTGCCGCGAGGTGATCATCGTCATCCCCCAGCAGCGCGAGAGGTTCGTCGAGCGGCTCGACTTCGTCACCTCGGTCGGCTTCGGCTCGGGCCCCGACGACCGGGCGCGCCTCGGCCTCCGCGGCGGCGGGCCGCGGCAGGTGATCACCGATCTCGGCGTCCTCGAGCCCGATCCGCAGACGTCCGAGCTCGTGCTCACGCGGGTGCATCCCGGCGTGACGGCCGACCAGGCGCGTGCGGCGACCGGCTGGGACCTCCGCGTCTCCTCGCAGCTCGAGGAGTCGACGCCGCCGACCGAGGAGGAGCTCGCCGTCCTGCGAACGCTCGAGCGGACGAAGGCGGGTACAGATGGCGGCGCCTAGCTCGCCCGCGCTCGTCCCCGATCGCGACGCCGACTTCGTCCAGTCGCTCCAGCGCGGCCTGGCCGTCATCCGCGCCTTCGACGCGGACGAGCCCGCGCTGACGCTGAGCGAGGTGGCGGCGGCAACGGGGCTCGCGCGCGCGGCGGCGCGCCGGTTCCTCCTCACCCTCGTCTCGCTCGGCTACGTCCGCGACGAGGGCCGCCTCTTCCGCCTCAGCCCGCGCGTGCTCGAGCTGGGCCGCGCCTACCTCTCCAGCCTGCGGCTACCCGAGGTCGCGCTTCCCCACCTCCGCGCGCTCGTCGACGACGTCCAGGAGTCGTCCACGGTCGCCGTGCTCGACGAGGCTGACATCGTCTACGTCGCCCACGTCCCCGCGCGGCGGATCCTGTCCGTCTCGATCGACGTCGGCACCCGGGATCCGGCGTTCGCTACCTCGCTCGGGCGCGTCCTCCTCGCCGGGCTGGACGACGAGGCGCTCGAGCGCTCGCTCGCCGCCGCTCCGCTGCGGGCGATGACCCCCCGGACGGTGTCCAGCCGCGCCGCCCTCCACGCCGAGCTGGCGAAGATCCGGCAGCAGGGCTTCGCGCTCGTCGACCAGGAGCTCGAGGAGGGCCTGCGCGCCGTCGCGGTGCCGCTCCGCGATCCGGGCGGGAACGTGGTCGCGGCCGTGAACCTCGCCCTGCACGCGAGCCGCTGGCAGCTCCAGGCGATCCGGCGCAAGCTCGTGCCGCGCCTGCGCGAGACCGCGGCGGCGGTCGAGTCGGATCTGCAGGCCGCGGCGGCCGAGCCCAGCCCGGCGAAGACCGACGCCGGGCGCACGCCGGCCGGCGAGCACGACGGCGACTTCATCCAGTCGCTCGAGCGCGGCCTCGCCGTGATCCGCGCCTTCGACGGCGACCGCCCGCAGCTGACGCTCAGCGAGGTCGCGAAGGCGAGCGGCCTTGCCCGCGCGGCCGCGCGCCGGTTCCTGTGGACGCTCGTCGAGCTCGGGTACATGCGGGCGGACGGGCGGCGGTTCAGCCTCAGCCCGCGGGTGCTCGACCTCGGGCGTCCGTTTCTGTCCAGCCTGACGCTGCCGGAGCTCGCCCTCCCGCACCTGCGCGGCTTCGTGGCGACGTCGGGCGAGCCGGCGACGATGGCCGTGCTCGACGGCGCCGAGATCGTCTACGTCGCGCACGCGCCGTCGCGGCAGATCCTCTCGGTGTCGGTCGAGATCGGGGCGCGCGACCCGGCGTACGCGACGTCGCTCGGCCGGGTCCTGCTCGCCGGCCAGAGCGACGAGTGGCTCGACGGCTGCCTCGCCGCCGCGCGTCTGGAGGCGTTCACGGCGAGGTCGATCACCGAGCCCGCCGCCCTGCGGGCCGAGCTCGAGCGCGTCCGGAGCCAGGGCTTCTCGCTCGTCGACCAGGAGCTCGAGGAGGGGCTACGGGCGCTGTCCGCGCCGGTCCGGGACGGCAACGACCAGGTCGTCGCGGCGGTCAACGTCGCGGTGCACGCCAGCCGCTGGACGATCGACGCGATCCGCAAACGGCTGCTGCCGCCGCTGCTCCAGACGGCGGCCGCGATCGAGCGCGACGTGCGGGCCGCGGGCTAGGCCTGCTTGCGCCGGAACGCGCGCCAGGTCGTCGCCCAACGCTCCGGATCGTCGAGGCCGTCCGGGTCGAGCCTGTGCACGACCTGGTTGTGCGGCGCCCCCTTGACGAGCTCCGGATCGGCGTAGGCCTCCTCGCACACGTGGGCGAGGACCGCGATCCAGTAGTCGATGTCCTCCTTCGACCACATCTCCCCCGCCTCGGGAGTGAAGGGCTCCGGCACGAGCCACGGCTCGTGGCTGAGCCAGAACGCGTCGATGCCGAAGTCGGTCATCCGGTTCTGGACGTCGACCGCGGTCACGCCGGTGTCGCGGGCGAGCTCGTCGAGGCTGTACCGCGTCATCTCCAGCCGCTTCACGCCCAGGTGCGGATGCGACTTGCCGACGCCGCGGATGCGGAGGAGCTTCTGCTCCATGTAGTTGTTGGCCAGCACGGAGAGGTCGGACGCGCGGTCGATCCCCTCGGCGCCCATCGCGCGGATCCAGGCGTACGCCTTGATCATCTCCGGCACGTTGCCGAGGAACTCCCGCACTCGGCCGACGCCGTCCGGCGAGCCTTCGTTCAGCCGGTAGCGCTCGCCGTCGAAGGACACGAGTGGCCCCGGCAGGTAGGGCGCGAGCAGCGCCGAGCAGCCGTACGCGCCGACCGCCGGGCCGCCGCCGGCCTTGGGCGCGCCGAAGGTCTTGTGCAGCATGAACATGCAGGCGTCGAAGCCGAGCTCCGCGGCGCGGATCTTGCCCATCACCCCGTTGAAGTTGGCGTGGTCGTAGAAGCACAGCCCGCCGACCTCGTGCACGGCGTCCACCCACTCGGCGATCTCCGGGTTGTAGATGCCCATGTCGTCGGGGTTGTTGATCATCAGCGACGCCGTCCGCTCCGAGACGACCGAGCGGAGCGCCGCGAGCGACGGATAGCCGTTCTCCTCGAGCGGCAGCGTGATCACCTCGAAGCCGGCGGTTGCGGCCGTGGCCGGGTTGCACGGGTGCGCCTGGATCGAGGTGACGATCTCCGTCCGCTGCTCGAGCTCGCCTCTGGCGGCGTGGTAGGCGCGCGTGACGCACGCGTGCAGGTAGGCCGCGTCGGCGCCGCCGCCGGGCTGGAAGACGAAGCGGTCCATGCCGGAGAGCTCGCAGAGCGCCTGCTCGAGCCGGTAGACGATCTCGAGCGTGCCCTGGAGCGTCTCCTCGTCCTGGTGCGGATGCGTCTCCGCGACGAACGGCTGCGCCACGACCGCCTCGGTGACGCGCGGGTTGTACTTCATCGTGCAGGTGCCGAACAGGCTGACGCCCATCATCCCGAGCGTCTCCTGCGACAGGTGGAGGTAGTGCCGGAGGACCTCCGGCTCGGACAGCTCCGGGAGGGCCGGGGGCGCCTGCCGCCGGACAGCGGCGGGGACGAGCTCGCGCGCGTCGCCGACGGCCTCGGCGAGCTCGGGCTCGACCGGTGGGATCTCGACGCCGCGCGAGCCCGGCCGGCCCAGCTCCATTACCAGCGGCTCGTCCCAGACGGCTGCGTGGTAGCGGCGGAGCGCGCTCACCCCGCGGTCACCTCCGCGAGCGTGTCGACGAGGCGGTCGAGGTCGGCCTGCGAGTGCACCTCGGTGACGCAGTACAGCGAGCTCTGGCCGAGCTCCGGGTGGCTCGCCGACAGGTCCTTGCCGCCGAAGATGCCGCGCTCGCGCAGCGCGCGGTCGACGTCGGCGACGCGCGCCTGCTCGAACGTGACGACGAACTCCTTGAAGAACCCCGACCGCCAGCGCACGCGGACTCCGGGCAGCTCGTCGATGCGGCCGGAGGCGTAGTGGCTGCGCGAGAGGATCGCCTCGCCGATGTCCCGGAAGCCCTGCGGCCCCAGCAGCGCCATGTAGACCGCGTTGGCGATCGCCCACCGGTAGACGGAGTTGCCCGTCCAGTCCTTGCCGCGCTCGCGCGAGCCGTACGAGGTCTGCTCGAAGAGGATCACGCCGAACGACCGCTCGCCCGGCTCGCTCGTCCCGGCGATGCTGACCTGCAGCGTCGGGTACTCGCGCGCGTACCGCTCCTCGTCCCGGGTCGCGATGAAGCCGCCCGCGCCGCCGCCGCCGAGCATGTGCACGCCCAGCGGCTGGGTCGTGCCGACGACGATGTCCGCGCCCCACTCGCCCGGCGGCGCGAGCACGCCCAGGCTGATCGGATCGACGCCGACGACCGTCTCGGCGCCGGCGGCACGGGCCAGCCGGGCGATCTCGGGCGCCTCCGCCTGGACGATGCCGAGGTACGACGGCGTCTCCACGTAGACGGCCGCCGTCCGGTCGGACAGCTTCCGCCGCAGGTCGTCGAGGTCGACCATCCCCGTCCCGGGGTCGTAGTCGACGAGCGCGACCTCGATGCTGTTGCGCACCTGGGGCAGCGCGCAGTAGGTGCGGATGACGGCCAGCCGCTCGGGGTCGAGGCCGCGCGGCAGGAGCACCTGGTCTCGGCCGGTCAGCCTCGCGGCCATCCTCAGAGCGTTCCCGGCGGCGCACCCCCAGCTGTAGACGGGCAGGCCGACGAAGTCCAGCGCCACGAGCTCGCCCAGCTGGCTCGCGTACTCGAACCAGGCCTGGTTGCGGCCGAAGTCCGAGGAGGAGGTGCCCCAGACCGGCGTCAGGAACTCGCTCCGCGAGACGATCTCGTCGCAGACAGCCGGCACGTAGTGCTGCCAGCACCCCGCGCCGAGGAAGTTGAGGTTGTCGGCGCAGGACGCGTTGCGGGAGAGGATCTCCGTCAGATGCCGACGGAGCGCCGCCTCGGCGCGGATCGGCGGCGGGAGCTCGAGCGGCCGCGAGAGGCGGTGGTGCTCGGGGATCTGCTCGAACAGGTCCTCGACCCGCTCCACGCCGGCCTCCGCCAGCAGCTCGGCGACGACGGCCGGAGGCGAGATCCCCATGTACGGATGCGCACCGCCCGACGTCACCTGCGTCGCCATCGCGCCCCCGACACTAGCTGGCCACCCGCATGACGATCGACTCCCCGGGCGCGACCCGGACGCGGCGGTAGCCGTCGAGCAGGCGGTCCTGCTCGTCCTCGCCCAGGTCGACGTGCAGCACCGGCGGGTCGAGGGCCGCCACCTTCGACGGGCCGGCGACGATCACGACGTTGTCGACGCCGAGTTTGCGAACCACCCGGGCGGAGAGTTGCTGGTTGCCGCGGCCGAGGAGGAAGCCCTGGCCGCCGATCACGCCGAGGATCAGCGTCGCGGGCCCGCCGTCGAGCAGGCGGAGCAGGCCCTCCTCGTCCAGGTCGGAGGCGACGAGCGCCCCGTCGCGCACGGCGTCGACGCCGAGCGGCGTGCTCACCAGCCCGAGCGCGGCCATGATCCGGCCGGTGGTGGTTCCGGGCCCGAGCAGGTAGGTGCGCTCCGGCTCCATCTCCTCCACGATTGCCTCGGCCAGCGCCGCCAGCGCACCGTCGTCGGCGAACGGCCGCGCCGCCTTCCCGTGCTGCAGCCGGCCGGGCACGTCCGGCACCCTGGCGACCGCGAAGAGCGTGCTCTCGAGGGCGGCGTCCGCGGCGTCGAGGACCTCGCCGTCGACCACCGGGTAGCGCCCCGGCTGGGCGAGGAACCTGGCGGCGGCGTCGCCGGCGTTCTCCGGCGTCGTCCCGAACACGCCCGATCGCATCTTCACGCCGCAGGGCACGCCGAGCACGGGAACCCGGGTTCCGACCACGTCGACCACGTCGCGCGCCGTCCCGTCCCCTCCGGCGAACAGGATCAGGTCGACCTCGCGGTCGGCGAGCTCGGCGGCGGCGGCGCGGGTGTCGGCCGCGGTGGTCGGCGCTGCCGGCGCATGGCTCAGCCGCGCCGGGGACAGGTCGGCGTCGGCGGCGACCTCCTCCCCCATCGCTCCCGCCGGAGCGACGACCTGCAACCCCTGCACCGGCTGGACGGCGCGCAGCGCCCGGCGCGCCCGCACCGGCGCGACCGGCGACGCGCCGGCCGCGAGGGCCCGCGCGATCGCCGTCGCGTCGTCGCTCCCCTTGAGCGCGTACCGGCCGCCGATGCCGGCCACCGGGTTCACGATCAGGCCGAGCACGGGCATGCCGCGGCGCCGCTCACCCGCGCCCGAGCTCGGCGGCGACCTCGTCGGCCGCCTCGCGGGCGCGCTCGACCATCGCGTCGAGCTCCTCCTCGCTGACGACGAACGGCGGCGAGAACGCGATCGTGTCCGCCGCGGGCAGGGCACGCGTGATCAGGCCGCGCTCGAGGCACTTTCGCGTCACGCGAGCCCCGACCGCGAGCGAGCGGTCGAAGGCGCGTACCGGCGAGCGAGAGGCGACGAACTCGACCGCCGCGATCAGCCCCTGTCCGCGGACGTCGCCGACGAGCGGGTGGTCGGCGAAGGCCTCGCGGAGGCGGCGCCGGAGGTACTCGCCGCGCCGGCCGGCCTGCTCGACCAGGCTCTCCCGCTCGATGATCGACAGGTTCTCGAGCGCCGCCGCGGCCGCGACCGGGTGAGCCGTGTACGTGTAGCCGTGGCCGAAGACGCTGGTGGTGGCATCCGCGACCACGCTCCAGACCTTTTCCGAGACCAGGCAGCCCGAGAGCGGCACGTACGCGGAGGTCAGGCCCTTCGCGACCGTGATCAGGTCGGGCTCGAGCTCGAACGGCTCGCTGCCGAACCAGGAGCCCAGCCTGCCGAACCCGCAGACCACCTCGTCCGCGATCAGCAGCACGTCGTAGCGGCGGAGCACCTCCTGGACCGCGGCGAAGTAGCCGGGCGGCGGCACGATCACGCCGCCCGCCGCCTGGATCGGCTCGGCGATGAACGCTGCCACCGTCTCCGGGCCCTCGCGGACGATCAGCTGTTCGAGGTCGTCGGCGAGGAAGGCGACGAACTCGGCGTCGGACATGCCCTCCTCCGCCTCCCACAGGCGGTGCGGCGCGCGTGCGTGGCGGATCATCGGCAGCGGAAGGTCGAAGCCGTCGTGCAGGTTCGCCAGGCCCGTGAGCCCCGCGGAGAGCACGGTCACCCCGTGGTAGCCGCGCTCCCGGGAGACGATCTTCTTCTTCGCGGGCCGCCCGAGCGCGTTGTTGTAGAACCAGACGAGCTTCGCCTGGGTGTCGTTCGCGTCGGAGCCGCTGTTGCCGAAGAAGACCTTCGACATCGGCACCGGCGCGAGCTCGATCACGCGCTCCGCGAGCAGCGCCGGCGTGTCGGTCGCCATCGACGAGAACCCGTGGTAGTAGGACAGCCGTTCGATCTGGCGCGCGATCGCCTCGGCCAGCTCCCGCCGGCCGTAGCCGACGTTGACGCACCAGAGACCGGCCATCGCGTCGAGGTAGCTCCGGCCGTGCGCGTCCCACAGGGTGCAGCCCTCGCCGCGGACGATGACGTGGCCCCCGTCGCTCTCGTGCGTGCGCAGGGCCGTGAACGGATGGAAGACGTACCGACGGTCGACGTCCTCGATCGCTGGTGTGGGCTTGATCGACACGGGCATTCGTCCGCTTACCGGACTATCGGGCGCTACACGAACATAACCGGAGTCCCGACCGTTGTCCAGGACGTCGCTACGTCTCGCCGAGCTCCTCGAACAGCGTCAGCTGGAGCCCGGCCGGGGCCTCGAGCCGCGCGTTCAGCGAGCTCCAGGGCGTTCTCGTCGGCTCGGCCACGACGGTCGCGCCTGCGGCGGCCGCGGTCGCCGTGGCCGCCCGCGCGTCGTCGACCTCGAGCGCGACGCGGATGTGCCCGGCGACACGCCGGCCGACCTCGACCTGGTCGATGAACGCGGCGTTCGAGGGGTCGGTGATCTCCAGCGTCGCCCGGCCGGCGTCGAGGAGGGTGACGCGGCCTCCGTCCGGCGACGACCACACCGCGAGCTCCGCCATCCCGAGGGCGTCGCGGTAGAAGCGCAGCGCCTCGTCGTAGTCCTCGGCGGTGACGACGAGGCGAAGCTGCCGGACCGCCATCACCACCTCCCGAGGCGCCGGCGGAGCAGCTGCCTCGCGACCAGCGTCCCCGAGCCCGCTCCGAGCCCTGGCCCCGGATGGGTGCTCGCGCCGATGTGCCAGAGCCCCTCGACGTGCGTGCGGTGCCCCGGCAGCGACGGCCTGGGGCGCCAGACCAGGTTCTGGTCGAGGGCGCAGGAGCCGGCGTAGATGTCCCCGCCCGGCATGTTCGGGTTCGCCGCCTCGATGTCCGCGGGCGAGAGGACGACGCGCTTCAGGATCGAGCCGGCGAAATTCGGCGCGTGGGCGGCGATCCGCTCCTGGATGCGGTCGGCGTAGGCCTCGCGGAGGGCCTCGGTCCAGATGCCGTCGCCGGTGTCGATCAGGCTTGCGGCGTCTCCCTTCGGCCGCGACGGCACCTCCTGCAGCTGGATCCAGAGGATCCAGGCGCCTTCGGGCGCGCGCGAGGGGTCGACCGCCAGCGGCTGGCCGACGACGACCGTCGCCTCCGCGGGCAGCAGGCCACGGTCGGCCTCGTTGACCGCGCGCGAGACCCCGTCGAGGCCGGGCGTGAGATGGACGATCGCGGTCCGGCCGAGCCGCGGGTCTCCTCGCCAGCGCGGGGGCTCGGAGAGCGCGAAGTGGATCTGCATCTCGCCGCGGCCGTAGCGGAACCGGCGCGCCCGGCCGCGCGCGGCGGTGTTCGCGGGGTGGTCGGGGAGGAGCCGCTCGTACAGCTGCTGCGGCGTGACGTTCGCGAGGACGGCCCGGGTCGCCTCGATCGCCTCGCCGTCGGTCGTGCGCACGCCGCTCGCACGGCCTCCGGCGAAGAGGATCCGCTCCACGTGCCGGCCCGTCTCGCAGGCGCCGCCGGCGTCGTGGACGATGCCGGCGAGCGCCTCGACGAGCCTGACCCCGCCGCCGCGGGGAACCGGCATCCCGCCGAGCTCGATCGCCACGCCGATCACCTGGGCCATGAATCCCGAGGCGGCGTTGTCGGGGCCGAGGCCGGTGTGCAGCACCCACGGCGCGAAGAGGCCGTGCGCCCGCTCGTCGTCGAAGGCCTCGGCGGTCCAGTCCCGGCAGCTCGTCAGCACGTTGCCGGCGAACTCGACGAGCCCGCGGGGGCCGAGCCGCCGCAACGCCCTCGCGCCCAGCGTGAGCCCGTCCCGTGACCACAGCTCGGTGGTCAGCACCCCGAACGCGAGGTCGGCGTTCGGGAGGAAGCGCTCGACCGTCTCGGCCCAGCCGGGCCCGAGCTCGGCGACGTTGGCGTCGTGCGAGGTGGTCAGGAAGGTCGCCCGGCCGTCCGGGAACAGGGTGGCGGTCGGCAGGTCGGTGTTCAAGTACTCGACCCCGCGCACGTCGAGCTCGTCCTTCAGTTCCGCGTAGGCGGCCGACCCCGTGAACAGCGGGTGCCAGGAGGCGTACACCTCGTGCACGAATCCCGGCTCGGTGATCTCGGCGGTCCGGATCGCCCCGCCGAGCCACTCGTTCCGCTCCAGCACGCAGACCCGCCACCCCGCCCTGGCGAGCAGCGCCGCGGCGACGAGCGAGTTGATCCCGCTGCCGATCGCCACCGCGTCGAACCGCCGCGTCATCGGCCGCCACCGCCCTGTCCCGAGCGGCCGTGACCCAGGGACAGTCCCTGGTCCGCCGGAAGCGGACGATTCGGCGAACCGGATTCCGCACAACCACGCCGCAGCGGCGGTTCGGCGGGGACTGTCCCTCGGACACGGCTCGAGGAGACCATCAGCGCCCCCGCCTCGTCCAGGCTCGCTCGACGCTCTCGCGGGCGCGGCGGGCGAGCTCGGTGGGCTCGACGTCCCACAGCGAGTCCGGGAACGCGTCGCCGAAAACGCCGTTGTCGGAGAAGATCTCGACGTCGACCCAGCCGTCGTAGCCGCCGGCCTCGAGCGTCTCGAACACGGGCCGCAGGTCGAGGACGCCGTCCCCCGGCAGGACGCGGTCGAACGCGCTGCGCGTCGGCTCGCGCCAATCGGCGACGTGCACCGCGGCGATCCGGCCGACGAACGGCGCGATCGCGACCGGATCGGCGACGTGGTAGGTGTCGAGCAGGATCCCGACATCCTCGTCGCCGATCAGCTCCAGCGCGTCGGGGATCGTGTGGACGAACGAGAAGACCTCGTTTTGGGAGGGATGCACCGGCTCCAGCGCGACACGGACTCCGGCCGCTGCGCCGGCGGCGGCCACCTCGCGGATCCCCTCGCGGACGACCTCGCGCGAGTCCTCGCGCTCGCCGGCCGGCCCGGTCAGGAACAGCACGCAGACGGGGTCGAGCTCGGCCAGCCGCCGCACGCCGGCGCACAGCGCCTCGACGCGGTCGTCGGGCGAGGCCGGCCCCTCGATCAGAGGCAGCGGCAGGATCGACGGCACCGCCGGCACGCACGCCGTGGCCCGCAGGCCGCTCGCCCGCAGCGCCTCGGCCGATCCCTCGCCCAGCTTCAGCTCGCAGACGCCGATCCCCTCCACGCCCGCCGCGCGATACGCGGCCAGATCCTCCTCGAAGGACGCGGGCAGCGTCGTGAACTCGCAGATCCCGATCCGCACGGCCGAACGCTAACCCCACGAACCGAACCCCGTTGAATCTACGTAGTGACGAGGCGTAAGGTCCAGAACGCGGATTCCCTCTTTCTAGGAGGCCACATGAGAAGAGCCAGGTTCGGGATCGTCGCCGTGCTCGCGGTCGCCGCGGCTGTGGTCGCGACGATCGGTGTCACCACGGCGGCGGGCAAGGGCTCGGCAGCGAAGCCGATCATCATCGGCGCTGCGATCGACACGAGCGGCCAGATGTCGCCCTTCAACAACCCGGCACTGACGGCGGCGCAGCTCGAGATCGCGAAGATCAACGCGGCGGGCGGCGTCAACGGCCGGAAGCTGAGAATGCTGACGTGCAACACGCAGAACTCGAAGCCGGACGTCTCGACCTCGTGCGCCTCGAGCCTGATCTCGAAGGGTGCGGTCATCGGCTGGGTGACCTGCGACGTCGACTTCGCCACGCCCGCGATCCTGACGTTCCTCAACAAGGGCCTCCTCACGGTCGCGCCGTGCATCGGCACCGACCAGATGGGGCCGAAGCGCTTCGGCAAGAAGGGCAAGCTCGCCTTCAGCTTCGGCAATGCGGCGCAGGACGAGGGCGCGGCGATGGCCGAGTACGCCTACAAGGTGAAGAAGTGGACGACGGCGATCACCGTCACCGACAACGTGATCGTCTACTTCAAGAACGTCGTCCAGGCGTTCACCGACCGCTTCAAGCAGCTCGGCGGCTCGATCGTCGACGCCGAGAGCTTCACGAGCGGCGACAAGACGATCCAGAACGTGGTCAGCCGCGTGAACCAGCACAAGGCGGACGTGATCGTCACCTCCGACGGGTTCGCCGACTGGCCGACCGAGGTCGCCGGCATCCGGAGCCTCGGCAACAACACGCCGATCATGAACTCGTGGGCAGGGGACGGGACGTTCTGGTACCCGAAGAGCCCGAAGGTGACGAACTACTACTACGTCACCTACGCGTCGGTCTTCGGCGACGACCCGAGCGCCCCCGTGAAGGCGCTGATCGCGAAGATGACCGGCAACAAGAAGCCGGCGACCGGCGGGTTCGTCACCGGCGCGGCCGCGATCGACGGCATCGTCGCCGCGATCAAACGGTCCGGCGGCTCGACGAACGGCGCCAAGCTCGCCGCGGCGATGGAGAAGTTCCGGAACGTGCCGACGATCTCCGGCGGGGTCAGCTTCTCGCCCGCGCTGCACAGCGTGTTCGGCCGGACCTACCGGGTGATGGAGGTCAATGACAACACGCCGAAGTACGTGGGGCAGGTCAAGGCCTCGTCGCCAGCGAAGATCAGCTGACGAGCACGACGTCGCCTGACACGGATCGGTGGCCTGGAGGATCCCTCCAGGCCACCGGCGTCTCCAGGTCGTTCGAGGGTGTCCAGGCCCTGCGCGAGGTCTCGTTCGAGCTGCACCGCCACGAGGTGGTGGGGCTGATCGGGCCGAACGGCGCCGGCAAGACCACGCTCGTCAACATCCTGAGCGGCTTCGACTTCCCGAGCTCGGGCTCGATCGTGCTCGCCGACCGCGAGATCACGTCGTGGACGCCGGCGCGCCGCGGTCGAGCGGGCCTCGCCCGGACGTTCCAGCACAGCCGCTCCTTCCGGAATTTGACCGTACGCGAGAACGTCGAGGTGGCGGCGCTCGGGTCGGGCGCGTCTGCGCGCGAGGCTCGCCGCCGCGCAGAGCAGCTGCTCGAGCTGCTCGGCCTCGCGGCGGACGCGCAGCTGCCCGCCTCGGCGCTGGCGCACGGCGACGAGCGCAAGCTCGGCGTCGCCCGGGCGCTCGCGACCGGGCCGCGGTTCGTGCTGATGGACGAGCCAGCCGCGGGGCTGCCCGAGCCCGAGGTTCCCGACTTCGCCGCCGCGGTTCGCCTGGTTCGCGACGAGTGGCGCGCCGGCGTCCTGCTGATCGACCACAACATGGCGTTGATCATGGAGGTCTGCGACCGGATCCACGTGCTCGACCGCGGCCGCACGCTGGCCGAGGGCACGCCGGCCGAGATCCGCGGGTCGGTCGACGTCGCCGCCGCCTACCTCGGCGAGGCAGGCGTCCACGAGGACGCCGGTGCCTGACGCCCTGCTGAAGGTCGAAGGCCTCTCCGTCCAGTACGGGCTCGTGCCCGCGGTGCGCGGGCTCGGGTTCGCGGTCGGCGAGCGCGAGATCGTCGGCCTGATCGGCCCGAACGGTGCCGGCAAGTCCTCGACGCTCCACGCGATCATGGGGCTCGTCCCGGCGCAGTCGGGCGACGTGCGCCTCGCCGGCCGGTCGCTGCGCGGACGGAGCCCGGAGGCGATCGCCCGCAGCGGCCTCGCGCTCGTGCCCGAGGGACGGAGGATCTATCCCGAGTTCACGGTCGACGAGAACCTCCGTCTCGGCCTGATCGGCCGCGGCGAGCGCGGCGGCGCGGCCGACGACCTGGCGTGGATCCGCGAGCTCTTCCCCGTCGTCCACGACTTCCGCGACCGGCAAGCCGGCGCGCTCTCGGGCGGCCAGCAGCAGCAGCTCGCGATCGCGCGGGCGCTGGCGGCCGGCCCGCGTGTCCTGCTCCT
>Ga0070741_10005565_pt1 | contig 27824 bp, 28 predicted proteins | sample Coa_R1_4_FD_66440 | JGI IMG/M metagenome (GOLD analysis project Ga0070741, IMG submission 66440) | Surface soil microbial communities from Centralia Pennsylvania, which are recovering from an underground coalmine fire - Coalmine... | ecosystem: Environmental > Terrestrial > Soil > Unclassified ...
GCCGCAGGTAATTGTCGATGTCCATGTTCCCGATGGCGCCGAGGCGGATCTCTTTGTCGAAGGTCCCGATGAGCGATGGGCATTGCCGTTGCCGCGTCCGCTCGGCAGTGCCAAGGGCGCGGAGCGCCGCTTCGTGTTTGCCGTCGATGGCGTGCCGCGCGGCAGCGACATTCGCGGCGCCAAGATCCGGCTGACATTGGTGGCGGGCGAGCGGGCCATCGAGGTCGTCTCCGGTCTCGACTAATTCGCCGGCTAGGTTAACTTAGGCGCATTCACGTCGGGGCATTTTTCAAAAAACGCGAGAGGAATTGTCATGACCATCAAAGTCGGCGACCGGCTGCCCAATACAAAATTCCGCGTGACCACGGCGGATGGCGCTGCCTGGAAAACCACGGATGAAATCTTCAAGGGCAAGAAGGTGGCATTGTTCGCGGTGCCCGGCGCTTTCACCAGCACCTGCAGCCGCCAACACCTGCCGAGCATCGTGCAGAATGCGGACGCACTGAAGGCCAAGGGCGTCGATCTCATCGCCGTGACCGCGGTCAACGACGCGGCAGTATTGAACGAGTGGAAGAAAGCTTCCGGCGCCGACAAGGTGGAGTTTCTGGCCGATGGCAGCGCCGATTTCGCAAAGGCGATCGGCCTCGACACCGACCTCTCCGCGAACGGCATGGGCATCCGCTCGCGGCGTTATTCCATGCTGGTCGAAGACGGCGTGGTGAAAAAGCTCAACGTCGAGGAACCGGGCAAATTCGAAGTCTCCGGCGGCGACGTGATGGTGAAGCAGATCTAGCTGTAACGCCGGACACGGCGGGGCGCTCCGCGCCGCATGGTGGCTTGCTCAAGCGCGAGGCTTGCGGCGGTCCAACGCGCCGATCGCTCCTGCCCGCACGGCCACGATGGCCTCCCGCGCCAATTGATCGGCGCGCTCGTTCATCGCGTGTCCGGCATGGCCTTTGACCCAGTGCCAATGCACCTGGTGGCGCTTGAGCGCCTCATCGAGCCGCTGCCATAGATCGACGTTCTTCACCGGCTTCTTGTCCGCGGTGCGCCAGCCGTTGCGCTTCCACTTGCCGATCCATTGCGTGATGCCGTTGCGCAGATATTCGCTGTCGGTATGCAATTCGGCGACGCAAGGCACTTTCAGCGCCTCCAGCGCGGCGATCGCCGCTGTCAATTCCATGCGGTTATTGGTGGTGAGCGGCTCGCCGCCTTTGAGCTCCTTCTCGTGGTCGCCGAAGGTGAGGATTGCGCCCCAGCCGCCCGGACCGGGGTTACCCGAACAGGCGCCGTCGGTGTGAATGGTGACATGCGGGGTGGCCACGCCGCGTCCCTAGCCGTCGATGCCGTAGTCGCGCACGCTTTTCACCTGCTGGTGGAAGCGCAGTTTGCGCACATATTCCATCGGGTCCTTCGGACGTACCAGCGCGCCGGGCGGCACATCCAGCCAGACCTCGAGGCGGGTGAGCAGAAAACGCAGCGCCGCGCCGCGGCAGAGCAGCGGCAGCGCATCCCATTCCGCGGCCGACAAGGTCCGCGCCTTGACATAGCCCTGCAGCATGGCGCGGCCCTTGGTGACGTTGAAGGAATGATCCACCTCGAAACACCAGGCGTTGAGACAAACCGCGATGTCGTAAGCCAGAGTATCGACGCAGGCAAAGTAGAAATCGATGAGGCCCGAGAGCCGGTCGCCGAGAAAAAAGACGTTGTCCGGAAACAGATCGGCGTGAATGATGCCCTGCGGCAGATCGCGCGGCCAGCCCTTTTCCAGGACCTCAAGTTCCTTCGCCATGGCCGCGGCCAGCCCCGGGCTGACCTCGTCGGCGCGGGCGCCGCAGTTCTCATAGAGCAGGCGCCAGCCGTCCACCGAGAGCGCATTGACGCGCTTGAACGGAAAATCCGCACCGGCCACGTGTAGCTTCGCCAGCGCCTCGCCGACGGCGGCGCAATGCGCCGCTCCGGGACGGCGGATCCACATGCCTTCGAGGAAAGTAACCAGCGCCGCCGGGCGGCCGGCGATATAGCCGAGCGCGTTGCCGTGCCGATTCTTCACCGGCAGCGGACAGGTGATGCCGCGCTTGGCCAGATGCTCCATCAAGGCCAGGAAGAAAGGCACGTCGCCTTCGGCCACGCGCTTTTCATAGAGCGTGAGAATGAAATTTCCGGCGCCGGTATGCACGAGAAAGTTGGAATTCTCGACGCCCTCGGCGATGCCTTTATAGGAAAGCAGCGCGCCGATATCGTAATCGGCGAGAAAGGTTTCCAGCTCTTCGGTGGAAACGTCGGTATAGACGGCCACGTCGATCTACCTCGCGGCCTCGTTGGCGCGCAGTTCCCGCGGCAGCGGAAAGAAAACATCTTCTTCGGCCGCCGAAACCGTTTCTACGCTGAGGGCGTATCGCCCGGCAAAGGCATCGAGGATTTCCTCCACCAGAATTTCGGGGGCCGAGGCGCCCGCGGTGATCCCGAGACTGGCGATGCCGCCGAATAGCACCCAGTCGACGTCGGCTGCGCTCTCGACCAGGGCGACGCGCGGGCAACCCGCACGCTCGGCCACTTCCTTCAGCCGCTGCGAATTGGATGAATTGGGCGCTCCCACGACGAGCATGGCATCGACGCGCGGCGCCACCGCCTTGACGGCTTCCTGACGATTGGTCGTCGCGTAGCAGATGTCCTCCTTGTGCGGACCGGCGATCTCGGGAAAGCGTTGCTGCAGCCGGCGCACGATTTCGGCGGTGTCATCTATGGAAAGTGTGGTCTGGGTGACATAGGCAAGGCGCGCCGGATCGCGCGGCACGAATGCGTCGGCATCCGCCAGGTCTTGGATCAGCGTCACCGCGCCTTGCGGAAGCTGTCCCATGGTGCCGACCACCTCCGGATGCCCGGCATGGCCGATCAGCAAAATCTCGCGGCCGCGGCGGTGGTGGATTTCGGCTTCGCGATGCACTTTCGTCACCAAGGGACAGGTCGCGTCGAGGGCAAAGAAGCGCCGCCGCTTCGCTTCCTCCAGAACCGCGCCGGGCACGCCATGGGCGGAAAAAAGCACCGGCGCGCGGGTGTCGGGGATTTCATCGAGCTCATCGACAAAAACCGCGCCCTTGGCGCGCAGGCCCTCGACGACGTAGCGGTTATGCACGATCTCATGGCGCACATAGACCGGCGCGCCATAGCGCGCGAGCGCCTGTTCGACGGAATCGATGGCGCGCACCACGCCGGCGCAAAAGCCCCGCGGCGAACACAACAGAACCCGCAGGGGCGGCTTGCCCCCGCTAAAATCCGCATCCGGAGCGGTTTTCGGTGCATCTGCAACGGGCATCGGCGCGCTTTCGGCTGCCTCCGACATGAGCGGCCCCCGCGCCCCTGTCAAGCGCGCCCCTCCCCTTCCAGCATTGCGAAATGGGGCCGTATTGCCTATATTCCGGTTACTTCCCTGTCATCGTCGATGACTTGAGGCTTCGCCCGCAAGGGCGGGCGGAGCACAAAGGAGATTTGCCGTTATGGAAGCCCCTCTGATGCCAAAGGCGACAGCCGTGTGGCTGGTGGAGAATACCGCCCTGTCCTTCGAGCAGATCGCCGATTTCTGCAAGTTGCACCCGCTTGAAGTGAAGGCGATCGCCGACGGCGACGCCGCGCAGGGGATCAAGGGTTTGGACCCGCTCCAGACCGGGCAATTGACCCGCGAGGAAATCAGCAAGGCGGAAGGCGACAGCAACTACCGCATGCAGCTTGCGAATCCCAAGGTCCGCTTGCCGGAGGCGCAGCGGAAAAAGGGTCCGCGCTATACGCCGGTATCGCGACGGCAGGACCGCCCCAATGCCATCCTTTGGCTGGTGCGCAATCATCCCGAGTTGAAGGATGCCGCCATCATGCGCCTGGTCGGCACCACCAAATCCACCATTCAGGGCATTCGCGATCGCACGCATTGGAACGCGGCCAATCTCTCGCCGCTCGATCCGGTGACGCTTGGCCTGTGCTCGCAGATCGATCTCGATCTCGAAGTCGCGCGCGCCTCCAAGGACAAGCCGGCCGAAGTCGAAGCGCAAAGCGCGACGCTGCTTCCCGCCGCGGAAACCACCGCGCGCAAGGAGGCCGAGGCCGAAACAGCCAAGCCGCAGGAATTGAGCGTCGACGCCGTCTTCGCGAAGCTCAAGCAGATCGGCGGCAAGAAGGAAGGCGAGGAAGACGCGGAATAGGCACGGCGGCTATTCCGCCGGCTAAAAATATTTACGCAAATCGGCCGCCGCTTGCTCCGGCGGCCGCTTGATATCGAACGGCGCCACGAAGCGGCCCTCCTTGTCCATCAGATAGACCAGCGCCGTGTGATCCATGGTGTAGCCGCCGCCCGGCGTCGGGATCTTCCGCGCGTAAACGTGATATTCCTTCTCGACCGCCTCGATCGCCTGCTGCGAGCCGGTCAGCCCGCGGATGTGCGGATCGAAATTCGACATATAGTCTTTGAGCAAGGCCTTGGTGTCGCGCTCGGGATCGACGGTGACAAACAGCGCCGCCACCTTGTCGGCGTCCGGACCCAGACGGCGATAGAGCTCGGTCATATCGAACAAGGTCGTCGGACAAACATCCGGACAATGCGTATAGCCAAAGAACACGAGGAACGGCTTGCCCTTGAGGTCGCGCTCGGTGACGCTTTTGCCGTTCTGGTCGACGAGCTGAAAGGGGCCGCCGATGCTGGCCGATTGGAGCACCGGCACCGAGTCGCGTTGCGCCACCAGCACGATCGCCGTGCCGAACAGCGCCAAGCCCAAAAGGAAGGCGGAAACGAGCAAGATCGCGCGTGAGCCTTGCGCTCGCATCGTGGTTTCATTCCCTCAAGGCTAGAAGCAGGCGGCGATGCCGGCGGCGATCATTTCATAAAACACCGCACTGCCGAAATAGGCCCACATCGCCGCAGTCCCGGCCAAGAGCGCGCCAAGAAGGCCGGCTCCCAGCAGCACGGGCAGCGGCAGGCGGCGGGGCGCGGTTAGTCCGCTATCAGACATTGACGACAGGCCCGGTTTAGGCGAGCCGCCTTCCCAAACCAACCCGGAGGAAGCGAAGGCTCGCTTCCTGTCACATAGGCCCTGCGCTCGCCGCAAACAATGACCGATTGCCGGCCGTTCGGGCTGTCCGGGTCTGCCGCGCGCTGGCGGTGCGGGCCGGCAGCGAACAGCTTGCGAACATCGAGCGCAACTCCGCCCCCCGCAGATAGATCATTTTTGCCGTCAGCCCGCCTTTGCGCTCGATCCAGCGGCGGATATTGGCCGGATAGAAATCCCACAACAGCCGCGTGCCTTCCTCACTGAAGACCGGCCGGCCGTTTGGCGCGAAATCCCAGGCCGCATGGAAGCCCAGATTGGCCCGCGCGGTGACGCAGATACGGTCCTGCGGCACGGTCCCCAGGACCAGCGTGCAGGCCGACAGACAATTGCCGTCGATGATGACCCGCTCGCCCGAGGCACGAATGACGGCGAAATGTTGCAGATAAGAGCCGATCTGGCCGCCGCGGTCTTCCGCGATGCGAATTTGAGCCGAAGCAGACGACACACCGGCGAGCGTGGCCAAGGCCACGACAAGGACGTACAACCCCCGCATTACCCCTACCCCTGTTAGTTTGTGTTTTTGGTTTTTGTTGACGCCAGTCTAACCGCAATGGCGCGCCGCGCCTATGGCGGGCCGGGCACAGCGGCAAAAATTTTCGCCGCCTGTGGAACTTTTCCTGCCGCAATTCGCGGCCGGCCCTCCGGTAACGTTAAAGCGTCACAATGTGGCAGGCGGATGATCCGCGCTCGCGTGCGACGAAAGCCGAAGTCCTGCGAAGCGCCGCAGGCGCGAAGCTGGATGGAGCGGGCGAAGGGAAGCGAACCCACGTATGCAGCTTGGGAAAGTCGCCAGTCCGACGTTTCGGATCGTCGTTTAACACCGCAAAGCACGACGCCGGCATTGCGGATAAGGATTTGCATTTCCATGACCTTCGCGGGACCGCCGCAACCAAGTTCTATATCGCGGGCCTGCCCGTTCGTGTGATTGCGGAAATTTTGGCGTGGAGTGAAGATCAGGTTGAGCGGATTATTCGCCGTTACGTCGCTCGCGCGGCAGCTACCAAGGAAACTATCCGGAAATTGAATGAGGCGCAGCGTAGACGCTAACGCGATGTGCGCTGGTCGCTTTTCGGTCTAAAATAGACAGTCGCACAACAGATGACTTCAGCCGTGGGACCAGGACCAAAATTCTCGCCACTTTCTGAGCGAGTAGTCTACGATCCAGAATGAAGGCCGAGCCAGCACAGCCTCCTCCGAAAATCGGCGTAGTCTGGATATTCGAGTTCCTTCATAAAATGCTGAAGGTAGTCACCTTTTCTCAGCACCTCTTTCATGACCTCAAAGGATATTAGTACATCTTTGATCATGGCCTCATCAGCTTCACATTCCTCAACCAACCCCCTCATCGCTTGAAACCAAAGACCCCACTGGTAGGTAAGATTTCTGCGACGCCCCTTGTGCTTTGGTAGGAACGAAAATAGGAGGTTTGTTTTGCAGTTGCCAAAACAGAATAAGGATGATGCCCGTATAAAAAGCTTTACCGTTTCGTCCAGGTGCAACATGCGCTCAAAATATTCTGGCTTGGGCCACTCTTTTGCATTCAACGACTCACTCCACCAATGGTGGAGCTTTTGAGTTATACGGGCTAGCCGACCCTCGTCGCTGTACGCAATTGCGGGCCACAGAAACTCCGTTACGTTCGCGATAAACTCGCCGTGTCCGGTTATTTGCTGCCACCGGAAGAAAGTATTCTTACGTTCCTCAAAGGCATGATCGCGGATCGCAGGATCAATGAAGACTCGACTCCCCTTCCTTAATCCTTCTAATTTGTAGACCGTTGGAAGACTCGTATCAAGGAAAGGGATCGTACGAATTCGCTCGGAGTTTTTGAGGTGATCAACGTGGATGACGCTTCCCACGCTTATTGCCGCTCGCATCCAAAGCTCTAACGACATGTCCTCGCCTTCCCCCAGCAATTCAATAAAATGACTGAACAGTCTAGAAATTGGGGCGAGGAGCGGATCAAGCTGCGGAGACGTTATGATTGCAGTATCGCTAAACACGTAAAGGTTCATATCATTGGCGCTCAAATGCGGAACCACGCATTGCGCCAGCGCCTGTTCCAACAACTCTCTTCCACGTCGAATTAGACTCGGGTCCTTATACCTCTGGGTCGTACCCAAGAAGTCCGCGTAGACTACAAATCTTCTTGGAGGTCTCATGATTTTGCCCCCAGTACCTATTCATGCATGAACGCTACGTACAGTTTCTCCTAGTCACGGGATTGCGCCTTTAATGCAACTACACTCTACAGAAAGCACATCGAGCATCAGTAACGTGTTTCGGAAACTGCGAAGGATAGATGTCTCCGATTGGTAGTTGGAATAGTTCTTTCGATATGCGCTTCGCAAACGCTTCCCACGTTGGAGTGCGTATGTCTTCGTAGATAGGGCGCGGCAGAAGCTCTGAGATTAAGTCAGGCCACCGCTCAAGGTCGTTCTCCACGTAGATTAGAGCAGGGGTCCGACGTTGCATTTCGAGGGCCGCGCTAAATGATGTCGCAACTACAAATCGTCCTACCGATAACGCCTCAGAAATCAGCCCGGAGACAGTCTGTATTCGGCTTTGATATGGGCAAAGAACGACACTTGCCCCAGCGATGGCGGAACTCCATTCAATATCTGTCAACAAGCCGCAGGATTGCTTCCACGAATTCTGAAATGGGCAAAAATGCGATGCATTAGTCCAATGTTGCCAAATCCTGATATCGCGGCTTTCACACTGCTCGATCAATTTTCCAATTCTGCGAGAGGCATATGCTTTCTTTGGCCGCGATATGCCACCTACAAATGCATATGGAGGGATCGCCCTCTTGCCCTGCGCTGATGCAAACAGTCCGGGATGATCTATTCGAATGAATTGTGCCTCGCTCTCCGAATGCCAAGATTGGAAAGCATCCGCGACAGAATCAGAAAGAGCAACAATGAAATCCGCTTTCTTGGATAGTAGCCGGATATGATTACCTTGGTTGGGACAAATGCCATCTCTTTCGAACCGCGTTTCTCCATAGCGATGAGCGCCGTGGAGAATTACACAGAGCCTTTCATCATCTCTTAAAGAGGTCAGGAGCCTCACTAGAGCGCCCGAAGCTTCTTCGCTAATGAAGCTGCTTGGTGCATAATGGACCAATGATATCGGCGCGCGCGCGCGCATCTCGGCAGCCCGAAGATTCGTTTCGAGGACATCTATGCCAAGCGGCGATAGCGCATTTCGAAAATGACGGCTAAATATCGAGATGCCGCACGAGTGTGATACCGACGCGTGGAAGCTGCTGATCAACATGGTGTCTCCGCTGATTTGCCCAACGCGGTATCATTGCAAGGCCCGTTCAGACGGGCCGGCGGCGAAGTAGTCCAGACAGCGAACAGAAGTTGTAAAAACGGCTGTAAAAACCTCCACCGGAACACAGCTAAGTATTGGAGCGGGCGAAGGGAATCGAACCCTCGTATGCAGCTTGGGAAGCTGCCGTTCTACCATTGAACTACGCCCGCAGACCTCAACAATAGGAAAGGCGGAGCCCAGCGGCAACCGGCGTCGTGGCCCTCGCGCGCGTCGAAAAAACTTATCCCCGCTCGCCAAACCGCACTTACATTAGCCGCGCCTTGTCCGGCACAGCGCGTTCTCGAGGACGCGCCCGTGTGACGCAAGGCGCGGTGCGCCGACAACGCGCATCGCGGATGGAGCGCCGGGGGGCGCAGCCCGCTTCGCAAGCGGGCGCGCGCCCTCGCCAGGCGCGCGAGCGGCCCGATCGCAAGGGCTGCTCAAGGGGGCCTCGCAAGCCCCCGGGCGCCCCCCGGCGCTCCATTCCCCCGTTTGGGGAAAGGAAAAAGGGCCCGTCCCCGCGGAGGCGGGGAACACCGGCGCTTCCGCGCCGTCAAATAACAGGGGCGGCGGAGCGTTGGCTATTTCGTCATTCCGGGGCTCACCAAAGGTGAGAACCCGGAATCCAGAGGCAAATGCCGAATCCACATCTGGATTCCGGGTCCATGCCTTCGGCATGTCCCGGAATGACGAAAATATCGGGCTGTTTGAAAACTGAATCGGGAAATGCGAGATGTTCATCCCTTGAAATGCTTGGACAGCTTCAGGCTCTGCGCCTGGTAATTCGAGCCGATGCCCTCGCCGTAGAGCTTCTGCGGCCGCGCCAGCATCTTCTCGTAAACCAGGCGGCCGACGATCTGCCCGTGCTCGAGGATGAAGGGCACCTCGCGCGAGCGCACCTCGAGCACTGCGCGGGCGCCTTTGCCGCCGGCGCCGGCATAGCCGAAGCCGGGATCGAAGAAGCCCGCGTAATGCACGCGGAATTCGCCGACCAGCGGATCGAAGGGCACCATCTCGGCGGCGTAATCGGGCGGCACCTGCACCGCTTCCTTCGACGCGAGAATGTAGAACTCGTTGGGATCGAGGATGAGACTCTTGTCGGGCCGCGCCGAAATCGGGTCCCAGAAATCGAGCACCGCATAGCCGCCGCGCCGCTCCACGTCGATCAGGCCGGTATGCCGCTTGGCGCGATAGCCGACAAGGCCGCCGGGACCGAGCCCCGACAAATCCACGCCCACGGCGATGCCTTCGCGGACGTCGACATCCTCGGCATCGACCAGCCGCTCGCGCGCATGCAGGGCGCGCAAGGCATCGCCATTGAGCAAGGCATGCCCGTGGCGGAAGCGGATCTGCGACAGGCGCGAGCCTTCGCGCACCAGCACCGGGAAAGTGCGCGGGCTGATCTCGGCATAGAGCGGACCGTGATAGCCGGCCTCGATGCGGTCGAAACCGCGCGTCTCGTCGGCGATCACGCGGGTGAAGACGTCAAGCCGACCGGTCGAGCTTTTCGGATTGGCCGCCGCGGCGATGTCGTCGGGCAGAGCCAGGCTTTCGATCAGCGGCACGATATAGACGCAGCCGGTTTCCAGCACCGCGCCGTCGGCGAGCGCGATCTCGTGCAGCTTCAACTCGTCGATGCGCTTGGCGACGGTGGTGCGCGGGCCCGGCAGAAAACTGGCGCGGACGCGATAGGCAACCTCGCCCAAACGCAGATCGAGGCTCGCCGGCTGAATCTGGTCCGGCACGAAATCATAAGCCGGAAGGATGCCGCCGCTCTCGGCCAGCGCCGCGATCATGCGGTCGGGCAGAATTCCCTTGTCTTCGACGGAAAAAGACAGTGCCACTGTGGTCGCGCCGCTTGCGTTGGTCTTTGCCTTCGAATGCGTCGTTCTGACGCTGCCTTGGGGCCAACGGAATCCGTAACCGATGGGCGCCTTGACGGGAAGTCGCGGGGCGCGTATCACCCCCGTTATCCCGTGGTCCTTTGAGCCGGCCGGCTTGCAGCCACGTAAAATAAGTCGCTAAAAGGCCGGGGACGCGTGTGCCCGGCCAGGATTTTTCCGGCCGGTTTTTTGTTGGCCGAAGGAGGGCCGCATGCCTGCGTCAGCAAAGCAACGCCGTTACCGCCCCGAGACCCGCCTAGTGCATGCCGGCACGCAGCGTTCGCAATTCGGCGAGACCTCGGAGGCTTTGTTTCTCACCCAAGGCTTCGTTTACGATAGCGCCGAATCCTGCGAGGCGCGTTTCAAGGGCGAAGAGCCCGGCTATCTCTATTCGCGGTTCTCCAATCCGACGGTTTCCATGTTCGAGCAACGCATGGCCGCGCTCGAAGGTGCCGAATCCGCGCGCGCGACGGCGAGCGGCATGGCGGCGGTCACCGCTTCGCTGATGGGCCAGCTCAAGGCCGGCGATCATGTCGTTGCCGCCAAGGCGCTGTTCGGCTCCTGCCGCTTCGTCGTCGAGGATTTCCTGCCGCGCTTCGGCGTTCCTTCAACGCTGGTCAATGGCGCCAATCTCGACGAATGGCGCAAGGCGGTGCGGCCCAATACCAAGACCTTCTTTCTCGAATCGCCGACCAACCCGACGCTCGATGTCGTCGACATCGCCGAGGTGGCGAAGATCGCGCATCAAGCCGGCGCGACTTTGGTGGTCGACAACGTCTTCGCCACGCCGCTCTGGCAAAGCCCGCTGGAACTCGGCGCCGACTGCGTGGTCTATTCCGCGACCAAACATATCGACGGCCAAGGCCGCTGCCTCGGCGGCGTCATCCTCTCGTCGGAAAAGTTCATCCAGGACCACATCCATAACCTGCTGCGGCAGACCGGTCCGTCGATGTCGCCGTTCAACGCCTGGGTATTGCTCAAAGGCCTGGAGACGCTTTCCGTGCGGGTGCGGCGGCAAACCGACACTGCCGCGGCGGTCTCCGTCGCCCTGGTCGAGCATCCGAAAATCACGCGCTTGATCTATCCCGGCCGTCCCGATCACCCGCAGGCCGAGATCGTGAAGAAGCAGATGCGCGGCGGCTCGACGCTGGTGGCGTTCGAAGTGGCCGGCGGCAAGGCCGGGGCGTTCCGCTTTCTCAACGCGTTGCAGCTCGTCAGCATCACCAACAATCTCGGCGACGCCAAGAGCCTGGTGACTCACCCGGCGACGACGACGCATCAGCGATTGACGCCCGAGGCACGCGCCGAACTCGGGATCAGCGACGGCCTGGTGCGTTTCTCCGCCGGCCTCGAACATCCCGACGATGTCACGGAAGATCTGCTGGCTGCGCTGGAAGCGGTCTAAGGCGCGGCGGTATGCTGGGCCTGTTGCATCGCGGCCGAGGCGGTGGGCGGCTTGGCGGCCTCGACAATCGCCGCGCTGATCGCTTTCGCCAGACAAGCATAGCTCCAATCGTTCATGTGCAATTGATCGGGCGAGAGGAACGCCGCGAAATCCATGCCGCGCGCATCGTGCCAATAACGCATCAATGCGAAGCGCCTGAAGAGGTCGACATGAGCGGTTTCCGCCGCGACTTCGAGCAGATCGACCATATCCCCGACATGGCCCTTGGCGATCACCTTCGGCGCATATTGCGGATCGACCAGGATCACGTCGGCGCCCGCCTCCCGCAGCAGCGCGGCACCTTTGGCCACCAACGACGACACCGGTTCGAGCGCCCGGTCGCGCAACACCGAATTGGTGCCAAGCTGCCAGATGACGAGATCGGCTTTTTCGGCGATGAGGCTCGATTCGAGCCGATCGACCATGCGCCGCGCTTCCTCACCGTTGGTGCCGCGGTTGAGGACGACGAACTTCTCCTTGGGAAATCTATTGGTCAGCTCAACCGCGAGCCTGCTTGGATAGGACGCGGCAGGCGAGCTGGCGCCGGCGCCGGCTGTCGAGGAGGAGCCGAGCGTGATGATTTTCACCGGCAGACCGGCGGCGATCAGCCGGCCGACATGCGGCAAAGGATAGCTCATTTTAACAAACTCGGCAGGCACCGAGCACGCGGAAGCAGTCTGCGGCGTGGCCTGCGGCGGCGCCGTGGAGATAAGCGGCTCGGCGGAATTGAGTGAATCGCCGCGCGTAGGCCCTGCCCCGGCGCAGAAAGCGGCGACAGCAAGCACCGCACCAAATAAAGGGAAAGCTCGGCCGGTCACGGGCGGAAATTACCGGTCATTGGATTTTCGGCGCCGCCATGGGTCCGAGCTGCGCGGCATCGATGATCTGCGCCGCCAATGCCTTGGCCAGACAGTCATGGACCTTTTCGGCGATGGTGAAGGCCGTGGTCGCCGCGAAGAAATCAAACACCCCGCTGTCGCTCCAATGCTGCATGATCGCAAAGCGATCGAATAGCGGCACATGGCGCTGCTGCGCGACCCAGCGCAAATTTTCCGCGTAGGGACCGGCCAAGATGATCGTCTCGGTCCGCGGGCTATATTGCATGTTCATCAGGATGACGTCCGCCCCCGCCCTCAATATTCGTCCGACGCCGCTGTCGACCATGTTGCCGAAGTCGTCGGCACCCATGCCGCGAATGGCGTCGACCGTCCCCGCCTGCCAGATAACCAGATCGGGGGTTTGCTCCGCCAGCGTTTTTTTCAGGCCGGCCACAACTTGTTCGACGGTTTGCCGCGGCGTGATGAGCGTGGAGACCTTGACCGCCACGCCCGGCAGCCGCTCCGCAAGCGCCGCTTCGAGCCGCGCCGGATAGGCGTGTTCGGCTCCGTCGGTTCCGGCGAGCGTGGACGAACGTGTGCCGATAACGAGAACCTTGAGCCGCTTTTGCTCCTTCACGGTCTTGTTGACGTGATGCAGTTCGCTCTCGCCGAAAAGCAGATAACCGGGAACCTCGCAGACATCCGGCGGCCGCGCGTGTGCCATGCCCATCGGCACCGCAGCAACGAACATTGCGGCCAGCAAGGCTTTCATGCCGCCCCTCCCACGAGGCCAGGGTCCTTCGGCTTCTGCCGCGGCCCTTGGCCCCGCCCCTCGAGACTCTTGTACCATGACAGCAGCGTCGCAGTCACAGCCATCAACGAGACCCCGGCCACGCTGACAATGACCTGCATGGCCACGCCGGCCACGACTTCCGACATGACAAAATGAGCGGCGAAGGCGAGAAACACGCCCAGACAGAAGATTTCCAGGGAATGCTGGCCGCACACAATGGCCGGCCGCAGCCATGGCGATTTCAGCGCCCGCCATTGCTGAGGCACAAAATACAGGGTGACGATGGCAAGGGCGAGGAAATGAACGAAACGGAGCACGTCGAGGTTTGTCTTGTCGATCGGATACATCGCCTCCGCCAGCCACTCGGGCACGAAGCGCCCGAGCGAGGGGATGTGCCAGGTCAACGTGATCAGAAAGGCGAAAACCAGATAGCCGATGGCCAAGCTCACTGTGCTACGCCAGCGCAGCAGGTCGCGAAGGCGCGCGGCGCCGCCAAGCGCGCACCATGCACCGAAGAAGAACAATAATTGCCAGGCGAACGGGTTGAAGAACCAGTTGCCGCTAGGATAGGCGGGCAGGTTAAAATCGAATTCCCAGGTCGCCGCATAGAGCGCGAAGGACGCCGCCAAAGCCCAGTTCGGCTTGCGCATCAGCATCCAGAGCACCGGCGGGAACAAGAGCAGCAGGACGATATAAAGCGGCAGCACGTCCATGTTGACCGGCTTGAACTTCAGCAGCAGCGCCTCGACGATCGTAACGTCGGGCTGTTTGAGAAAATCGAGCACGCCCATCTCCTCCGCATAGAGCGGATTGCGAAAGCTCGCCGCGACGTAGGAGATCTCCGCGAGGTAGATGGCGAAGAGAAAGACATGCGCGACGTAAATCTGCCAGGCGCGGCGCAGGACGCGGGCGCTCGATACCAGAAAGCCATGCTCCGTCAGGGCCCGGCCGTAAACAAAGGCCGCGGTATAGCCGGAGATGAAAATGAAGATTTCCGTCGCGTCGCTGAAGCCGTAGTTGCGGATCGTGACCCAGCTCACGATGTTGCCGGGAATATGGTCGAGGAATATCAGCCACAGCGCCAAACCCCGGAAAAGATCGAGACGCAGGTCGCGCCCGTCCGGGATCGCCGGCGCTGGGGGCCGCGATTTTTCCGTGGCGGAGACTTCGTCGCCGGCCCGGCCCGCCGCCCGTGAATTTGTGAACATGGCGCTATTCGACCGTTGCAAGCGGATGCCGGAGGCTATTCACTATCTCGCAGCCTCCGCTCGGTTCAGAGGCCGCACAGGATATACCATGTATCGCGCCGTCACCCGCAACATCCAAGTCACGGTGGAGCCGCGGTTCCTGCCGGAGCGCTCGTCTCCGGACAACGGATATTTTTTCTGGGCCTACACCATTGAGATCACGAACTCGGGCAGCGAGACCGTGCAGTTGCGCACCCGCCACTGGCGCATCACCGACGCGCTCGGCCGCCTGCAGGAAGTCAAAGGCGCCGGGGTCGTCGGCGAGGAGCCGGTGCTGAAGGCGGGCGAGTCGTTCGAATATACCAGCGGCGTGCCGTTGCCCACGCCTTCCGGCTTCATGTCGGGAAGCTACGGCATGACGAGCGAGAGCGGCGAGCCGTTTGACGTGGAAATTCCCGCCTTCTCGCTCGATTGCTCCTACTCCGAGCGCACCATCAACTGAGTCTAAGCCGCTGTTCACGACGCGTCGGAAACTTCCGCCGGCTCGAATTGATAATTGCGGTTGCAGAACTCGCAGGTAACGGAGATCACGCCGTTCTGCACCATGTCGTCGCGATCGTTTTGCGGAAAGCTGCGTAGCATCGTGGAGACGCCTTCGCGCGAACAGGAGCAGCGCGCAGCGACCGAAGCGTTCCTGAAAACCTTGACGCCGCGTTCGTGGAAGAGCCGATAAAGCAAGGCCTCGCTGGAGACCGCCGGGTCGATCAGTTCCAGATCTTCGACAGTTTCGACCAGCGCCCGGCCTTCCACCCAAGCATCGTCTTCCGGCACTTCGTGCCGCGTGACGCCTTCCGGCGCATCGCCGGGATCGAGGTCGGGCCCGCGCATGCGCTCGGCCGCCTTGGGGAGGAATTGCAAAAGAATGCCCCCGGCGCGCCAGCGATGGCCGGCGCCGTTGGCGCCGGGCCGCAATTCCTCGGCGACCGCGAGCCTAACGCGTGTCGGAATTTGTTCGGAACGGAGAAAATATTCGTGCGCCGCGTCTTCCAGGCTGCCGCCTTGCAACGCCACCAGCCCCTGGTAGCGATTCATGTCCGGTCCGCGGTCGATGGTCATGGCTAGATGACCGTGACCAAGCAGCGCGCCGGATTCGGCGCCTAAACCCAGCCCGGCGACGCGCTCCTTGTCGAACTGCGCGCAGGCGCGAATCTGTCCCCGCATGGTGAAATCAACGACAAGCATGCGCACGGGCCCATCGCTCTTGGTTTGCAGGATCAGGCGGCCGTCAAACTTCAGCGACGAGCCGAGGAGAACGGTAAGGGCGATCGCCTCACCAAGCAGCTTGGCGACCGGCGCGGGATAGGCATGCAGGCTCAGAATCTCGTCGACGGAAGGGCCAAGGCGGACGACGCGGCCGCGCAGATCGAGCGCCGGCACTTCGAAAGGAAGCACCGTGTCGTCTTCGGAGCTCGCCGCCGGAGCGCGCACCGGAATGGCCATGCCGGGATCCGTCATCGTGAATCTTATATATACGTCGTAGCATGGCGAAAGTGAGCCCCGGAGCCGTGGGCCGAAGCTTCAAAGGCCGGTGTTGAAACACCAGGCCAAAATGCCCTTCTGCGCATGCAGACGATTTTCCGCTTCGTCGAAAACGACGGAGCGCGGACCGTCCATCACCTCGTCGGTGACTTCCTCGCCGCGGTGCGCCGGCAGACAATGCATGAATATCGCCTCGGGGTTGGCGCGGGCCATTAGCGCGCCGTTGACCTGGTAGCGCCGCAGCAGATTGTGGCGCTGGCGGGCATCGCGGTCGCCCATCGAGACCCAGGTATCGGTGACGATGCAGTCCGCTCCTTTGACCGCTTCTTCCGGATCGGTTCCTATCCAGATCGGCGCCCCCGATTTCTTGATCCAATCGAGCACCGACTTTTTCGGCGCTAGTTCCGGCGGCGTCGCGACGCGCAGACTGAACTCGAAGCGATCGGCGGCATGTATCCAGGACGTCAGCACGTTGTTGGCGTCTCCCGTCCAGGCCACCGTCCGGCCGCGGATCGGACCGCGGTGCTCCTCGAAGGTCATGACGTCCGCCATGACCTGGCAAGGGTGCGAATTCTTGGTCAGGCCGTTGATCACCGGCACCGTCGCGTAATGGGCGAGCTCCGCCAGCTTTTTCGGATCGAGGATGCGGATCATGATCGCGTCGACGTAGCGGGAGAGCACGCGCGCGGTGTCGGCAATGGATTCCCCGCGCCCGAGCTGCATTTCCTGGCCGGTCAGGATGATGGTGTCTCCCCCCATCTGCCGCATGGCAAGGTCGAAGGAGACGCGCGTGCGCGTCGACGGCTTCTCGAAAATCATGGCCATCGTCTTGCCGGCAAGCGGCCGGGCGGCGGAACCGCCGCCTTTGACGCGCACCTTCATCGCACGTGCAGCGTCGAGCATCGAACGCAGGTCCGCTGTCGAAAGTTCGATCAGGTCGAGGAAGTGCCGGGTGTTTTTCACAGCGGAACCCCTTGCTCGGAAGGCTGCGGCGCCCGGGCAATCTTCGTGCAGGCGCGGTCGATGCGCGCGACCGCCTCGGCGATTTCCGTTTCTCCGACGATCAACGGTGGCAGCAGGCGCACGACATTGTCGGCGGCGGCGGCGGTCAAAAGCCTTTCCGCGCGCAGCGCGTCAACCAATTCGCCGTTCGGGATCGCCGCGCGCAAGCCGACAAGCAGCCCCTCGCCGCGCACCTCGGCGATCACCTTGGGGTGACGGTCCTTCAGCTCGGCGAGACGCTGCTTCAACAGCAAAGCCGTCCGCCGCACGCCGTCGAGAAATCCGCGCGCCAGGACGACGTCGAGCACCGCATTGCCGACCGCGGCACCGAGCGGATTGCTGCCGTAAGTGGAGCCATGGCTCCCCGTGGTCATGCCTTTGCCGGCCTCGGTGGTGGCCAGGCAGGCGCCGAGCGGAAAGCCGCCGCCGATTCCCTTAGCAATGGCCATCACATCCGGCGTGACGCCGGCGCGCTCGTAGGCGAACATCTCCCCGGTGCGGCCGACGCCGGTCTGCACTTCGTCGAACAGCAACAACAGGCCATGCTCGTCGCAAAGTTGGCGCAAGGCGCGCAAGAACGGATTCGGCGCCACGCGGACGCCGCCCTCACCCTGGATAGGCTCGATCAGGATCGCCGCGGTCTGCGGGCCGATCGCCTTTCGCGTCGCCTCGATATCGGCAAACGGCACCTGGTCGAAGCCGTCGACCGGCGGCCCGAAGCCTTCGAGATATTTCTTCTGGCCCCCGGCGGCGATGGTCGCCAGGGTCCGGCCGTGGAAGGCTCCTTCGAAGGTGACAATGCGGAACCGTTCCGGCTTGCCGCTGGCCGCCTGATATTTGCGCGCCATCTTGATCGCGCATTCCATGGCTTCGGCCCCGGAATTCGTGAAAAAGACGGTATCGGCAAAACTCACGGCGCACAGGCGTTCGGCCAGCCGCTCCGCCTCGGGAATTCGATAGAGATTAGAGACATGCCAGAGCTTCTGCGCCTGCGCACTCAAGGCTTCGACGAGATGCGGATGGGCGTGACCCAGGGCGTTGACCGCGATGCCGGACGCGAAATCGAGGTAGCGGTCACCGTTGGTCGCTGTCAGCCACGCGCCCTCGCCCCGCTCAAATGCGAGATCGATACGCGCGTAAGTCGGCAATAGATGCGACGCCACGGCCAGTTTCTTTCAAGATGCATTATCCGAAAATGAAATGTGCCGCCCCCGGGCGGCACGACATACAATCATTCTATTTGGCGCCACGGTGAGGGTCAACACGGCCTCAGCACCCCATCGGGCTACCGATTTTCGCGCGGGGTTGTGCATATTTGGCGCGGGCACCGCGATTTCTGAGGATAGTGTGGAGCGCGGCATCGCGACTCTTGCGCACGAGTCGCGCGATATTGTAGTTTTTCCGTCATCGCATACGACATCTCGTGCGGCGGACTGTTCCTAAGAGTTTTAGCTGCGGTAGATCCGGGCGGCCATGGCGCTGCCGGATCGCGGGGTGGGATTCGGTGCGGCGGCAGTCGGAGGAATGACAATGGGCTGGACCGACGAACGCGTGGAACTGCTGAAAAAACTTTGGTCGGACGGCCTTTCCGCCAGCCAAATCGCAGCGGAACTCGGCGGCATTACCCGCAATGCGGTAATCGGCAAGGTGCACCGTCTCGGCCTCTCGGGCCGCGCCAAATCCTCCTCCGCCGGCGCCGCGCGCCCGCGCAAGGCGCGTTCCGGCGGCCACATGCTGCGCGTTTCCCGGCCGTCCATACGCGGCAACACCGCGCTCGCCTATGAGCATGAGCTCGAACCCGAGCCGGAGCTAATCGACAACATCATCCCCATCGGGCAGCGGCGCACCATTCTCGAACTCACCGAGCAGACCTGCCGCTGGCCGATCGGCGATCCTGGCAGCGAGGATTTCTTCTTTTGCGGCGGAAACACTTTGGAAGGCCTGCCCTATTGCGCCTACCACTCGCGTGTCGCCTATCAACCGGTGCATGACCGGCGCAGGGAACGCCGCTCATTCAAGGGCTGAGGCTCTGCGATAGACGCGGGGGCGCCTCACGCCTCAGATGGCGACGCACTTTCAACCTTCGCGGCCTTGCCGAAGCGATCATCCAACGCATAGCCGGCGCCGCGCACGGTGCGGATCGGATCGGCGGCTTGCCCACGGTTGAGCGCCTTGCGCAAACGGCCGACATGGACATCGACGGTGCGCTCGTCGATGTAGATGTCGCGGCCCCAGACACCATCGAGCAGTTGCGCACGGGAGAAAACCCGGCCGGGACGCTCCATGAGAAATTCCAGCAGGCGGAATTCCGTCGGCCCGAGATCGATCGAATGGCCGTGGCGCAGCACCCGCTTCTTCTCCCGGTCCAGCTCGATATCGCCAAAGGAGAGAACCGTCGCGACGCGCTCCGGGCTGGCGCGCCGCAGCAAGGCGCGCACCCGTGCGATCAGCTCGGGCACCGAGAACGGCTTGACGATATAGTCATCGGCGCCGGTCGCCAGTCCGCGCACGCGCTCGCTCTCCTCGCCGCGGGCGGTGAGCATGATGATCGGCAGTTGCCGTGTTTCAGGCCGCGCCCGCAAGCGCCGGCAAAGCTCGATTCCGGAAAGGCCCGGCAGCATCCAGTCCAGCACCATGAGATCGGGCGGCCGCTCCCTGACCTTGACATCGGCCTCGTCGCCGCGCGCCGCGGTATCCACCTCGTAGCCTTCGGCCTCGAGGTTGTAGCGCAGCAGCATGCTGAGAGGCTCTTCGTCTTCGACGATCAGAATCCGCGCGCTCATGCGGCTTCGGCCTCCTTTAGCTCCCAACGGCCAGCTTGGTGGTATCGCCCTTCGGCCGTTGATCGGTGATCGGTCGCCCCTCGATCACATAATAGACGGTCTCCGCAATATTGGTGGCGTGGTCCCCGGCCCGCTCGATGTTCTTGGCGGAAAACATGAGGTGGATGCAGAAGGTGATGTGGCGCGGGTCCTCCATCATGTAGGTCAGCAGCTCGCGGAACAGCGAGGTGCACATATCGTCGACTTCCTGGTCTCCCTTCCACACCGACAGCGCCTTGCCGAGGTCGCGCGCGGCATAGGCATCGAGTACCTGCTTCAACTGGCTGAGCACCACCCCCGCCATGTGATCGACGCCGCGGATCAGCTTCTGCGGATGGAAGTCGCCCCCCAGCTCGGCCACGCGTTTGGCGATGTTCTTTGCCAAATCGCCGATGCGCTCCAGATCGTTGGACACGCGCAAGGCGCTGACGATCTCGCGCAGATCGACCGCCATGGGCTGCCGGCGGGCAATCGTGGAGATGGATTTTTCCTCGATTTGCCGCTGCAGCTCGTCGATCGTGCGGTCGATGGCCACGACCTGCGCCGCCAAAGTGGTATCGCGCCTGACCAGCGCGTCCACGGAATCGCCAAGCGCCCTCTCGACGAGACCCCCCATCTCCGCCACGGCGCGGTTGAGCTCTTGCAAGTCGGCGTCGAAGGCCTTTGTGGTGTGATCGCTCATTTTCTTTCCTCGCGCGATCGCATCGGCGCTTAGCCGAAGCGTCCAGTGATGTAGTCCTGCGTGCGCTGATCGTCGGGGCGGGTAAACAACTGCCGCGTCGACCCGAATTCAACCAGTTCCCCGAGATACATGAAAGCGGTGAATTCGGAAACGCGCGCGGCCTGCTGCATGTTGTGGGTGACGATGACGATCGTATAGTCCTCTTTGAGTTCGTCGATCAGCTCCTCGATCTTGGCCGTGGAGATCGGATCCAGCGCCGAGCACGGCTCGTCCAGCAGAATGACCTCGGGGCGCACCGCAACCGTGCGCGCGATGCAGAGCCGCTGCTGCTGGCCGCCCGACAGGCTCAAGCCGCTGGCGCCGAGCTTGTCCTTCACCTCATCCCACAGCGCCGCGCGGCGCAGCGACTGCTCTACCCTGGCGTCGAGCTCGGCGCGCGGAAGCCGTTCGTAAAGCCGGATGCCGAACGCGATGTTTTCATAGATCGTCATCGGAAATGGCGTCGGTTTCTGGAACACCATGCCGACCCGCGCGCGCAGCAGATTGACGTCGAGCTCCGGCGCCAGAATGTTGACGCCGTCGAGCAGGACTTCGCCTTCCGCGCGTTGATTGGGATAGAGGTCGTACATCTTGTTCAGAACGCGAAGCAAGGTGGATTTGCCGCATCCCGACGGACCGATGAAGGCGGTGACGGTATTGGCGTAAAGCGGCAGCGTCAGATCCCTCAGTGCCTGCGCCTCGCCGTAATAGAAGCTGAGATGCCGGATGGAAATCCGTTCAGGCGGCGGCGCCGTCGCGGCAGGCTCGTGCGTAACGACAGGCGTGGGTGCCGATGCGAGATTCATGACGACCTTCTTGGAGCGGCAAGGATGCGAGCAATGATGCTCAAGGCAAGGACCACAAGCGTGATGATGAGAGCGCCAGTCCAGGCGAGGCTTTGCCAGTCCTTGTAAGGACTGAGCGCGAACTGGAAGATAACGACCGGAAGACTGGGCATCGGCGCATTCAGATTCACCGACCAGAATTGGTTATTCAAGGCGGTGAACAACAGGGGCGCGGTTTCGCCGCTGATGCGCGCGACGGCCAGCAGGACGCCGGTCACAATGCCGGCTCGCGCCGCGCGGTACGAAATGTGGGCGATCACATGCGCCCGCGGCATGCCGAGCGCCAATGCCGCCTCGCGCAACGAATTCGGAACCAAAAGCAGCATGTCCTCCGTGCTGCGCACCACGACGGGAATCACCAACACCGCAAGCGCTACCGCGCCGGCCAGGCCGGAGAAATGACCCATCGGCGCGACCATCACCTCATAGATGAAAAGGCCGACGACGATGGATGGCGCACTGAGCAGGATGTCGTTGATGAAGCGCACCAGGCGCGTGACTTTCTCATAGCGGCCATATTCCGCCATGTAGGTTCCGGCGAACATGCCAATCGGCGTGCCGATGAGCACCGCCAGCGCCGTCATGATGAGACTGCCGACCAGCGGATTGAGCAAACCGCCGGCCGCCCCCGGCGGCGGCGTCATTTCGGTAAAGACGCTCAGCGAAATCCCGCTCGCGCCATTCCACAGGAGCGCCCCGAGGATGAAGACGAGCCAGCCCAACCCGAAGGCGGTGGCCGCGAACGACAGCGCCATCGCCAGCGTGTTTCGTCTGCGGCGTTTGTCATAGAGGGCCATGCTCAGCTTCCTGCCCGACGTTCGATTTGCGCCAGCAGAATGCGCGCGACCGCCAGGACGACGAAGGTGATGAAAAATAGGATCAGCCCAAGCGCGATCAGCGAAGAAGTATAGAGATCGCTGACCGCCTCGGTGAATTCATTGGCGATCGTAGCCGAGATGGTCGTTCCCGGAGCCAGCAGCGATCCCGAAATGCGATGGGCGTTGCCGATGACGAATGTCACCGCCATGGTCTCGCCGAGCGCCCTTCCCAACGCGAGCATGAAGCCGCCGATGACGCCGACCCGGGTATAAGGAAGCGACACGTTCCAGAATACTTCCCAGGTGGTGCAGCCCATGCCGTAGGCGGCTTCCTTGAGCACCGGCGGCACGGTTTCGAAAACGTCACGCGATATGGATGTGATGAAGGGCAGCACCATGATCGCCAGGATCAGGCCCGCGGTCATGATGCCGATGCCGTAGGGTGGGCCGGCGAACAAGGTCGACAACAGCGGGATATTGCCGAACGAGTCGACGAGAAACGGTTGCAGCGTCGTCTGCAGGAAGGGTGCGAAAACAAAGAAGCCCCAAATGCCGTAGATGATGCTGGGAATGCCCGCGAGCAGCTCGATCGCAATTCCGACAGGACGGCGCAGCCATATGGGGCAAAGCTCGGTGAGGAATATCGCGATGAACAATCCGACCGGCAATGCGATGAGCATCGCGATCGTGGAGGTCACAAGCGTTCCGTAGATCGCGGGAAGCGCCCCGAATTTTTCCGTCACCGGATTCCAGCTCTCGGTGACAAAAAAGTTCAGACCGAACGTGCTGAGGGCCGGCCAGGCGCCGAAGAACAGCGAAAGCAGGACCGCGCCAAGGATGCCCAAAACGGCCAGCGCGCAGGCACGGGTCAGGATGCGAAAGAGCTTATCGATGGAGCGGATTTGGCCCAGCCGCTTGATGCGTTCCTGTTGGTCCGCCGCGGCCAGTGCACCATTTTGCAACGCGACATCAACCAAGGATGGCCTCCTGGCGGGCGGCATAAACGGCTCTCCTCACCTCGACGCTCGGGAGCCTACTAAAGCGGACTCGGGGCCGCGTACAAGCCGGTTTCAAGCAAGGCGTGGAAAAGGAGAAGGCGCCAAAGCGCCTTCTCCGGCCATCGGCCGTTACATCTGCACGGCAATGTCCTTCGCCCACATGGCTTCGACGCTCTTCGCGACGCTCGCCGGCATTGGAACGTAGTCGAGTTCTTCGGCCATCTTCGCGCCATTCGTGTAGCACCACTTGAAGAACTTCAGCGCGGCGGCGGTCGCGGCCGGATCCTGCGGCTTCTTGTAGATGAGGATCCAGGTAGCGGCGGTCATCGGCCAGGATTCGGCGCCGGGCTGATTGGCGAGGATGACGCCATAGCCGGGCTGCGAATTCCAATCGGCATTGGCCGCCGCGGCTTGGAAGGCCTTCGAGGTCGGCGAGACCACCTTGCCGTCTTTGTTCTTCATCTTGGTGTAGGTCAGCTTATTCTGCAGCGCATAGGCGTATTCGACGTAACCGATCGAGCCCTTGGTCTGCGCCACGTTGTTGGCGACGCCTTCGTTACCCTTGGCGCCGATGCCTACCGGCCACTCCACCGAGGTATTGGCGCCGACCTTGGACTTCCAGTCGGCACTCACGTCGGCGAGGTAATAGCTGAAGTTGAAGGTCGTGCCCGAGCCGTCGGAACGGTGAACCACGGCGATCGCGGTGTGTGGTAGCTTAGCGTTGGGATTGAGGCTCTTGATCGCGGCATCGTCCCAATTCTTCACTTCACCCAGGTAGATTTTCGCCAGCGTGGCCCCGTCGAGCACCAGTTCGCCGGCCTTGATGCCTTCAACATTCAATACCGGCACGATGCCGCCCATCACCATCGGGAATTGGGCGAGGCCGGTTTCGTCGAGGTCCTTGCCGGGGAGCGGCGCGTCGCTAGCGCCGAAGGTCACTGTCTTGGCCTTGATCTGCTTGATGCCGCCACCCGAACCGATCGACTGGTAGTTCAAGCCGATGCCGGTCTGCTTTTTGTAGGCGTCGGCCCACTTGGCATAGATCGGATAGGGGAACGTCGCGCCCGCGCCGGAAATATCGGCGGCGAAGGCGGGTAACGCAGCCGCTGCGGCAATCACGCCGGCGGCGATGAGGGATTTAAAAAGCTTCACGGGTTCTCTCCTTGTTTGCGGTCAAAAGCGATCCAGGGCTTCCACGACCGCCGGTTTTCGCTTTCGAACCCCGATGATGGGGCAACCGCTTCTGTTTGACGGCGGGCGGCATGCTTCTGACTTTTTCTCAACCGTTCCGCAGCCGCCGGCAGCCATAGGAGGGGCACGTCACCGTTCTATGATGGTTAGATGACAACTGAATGACAGCGTAACAATATGAAAAGCTTATTGATTTGCTGAAATGCCCGTGCCGGCCTTGGGGATTGGAAGGTGAACCGTAAAAGTCGCGCCCTTGCCCAGCACGCTGCTGATGGACAAACGGCCTCCGTGCCGGTTGAGAATATGTTTGGCCAGCGCGAGGCCGAGGCCGGTGCCGCCTTGAGCTCGGCTTTCAGCGACATCGACGCGGTAGAACCGCTCGGTCAGCCGGGGCAAATGCTCAGGCGCAATGCCAGGCCCGAAATCGCGCACGGCTACCTGCACTTCGGCCCCTCCTTCCGGCGTTTTGCCGTTAGCAAATTCGATCTCGATACGCTTGCCTGACGCGCCGTATTTGAGCGCGTTCTCCACCAGATTGTCGAACACCCGCAACAATTCGTCGCGATCGCCGAGCACGACGACCGGGGCGGGCGGAGCTTTCACCATGATCTTCACGTCGCGGTCGCGCGCCAGTGTCTCCAGGCCGTCGGTCACCTGACGCACGATCGAAACCAGATCGGTCGGCGTCTCCGGGCGCAGATGAGCGCTCAGCTCGATGCGGGAGAGCGACAACAGGTCGTCGATAAGCCGCGCCATGCGCGTTGCCTGCGCCTGCATGATCGGCAGGAAGCGTTCGCGCGCGGCCGGATCGTCGCGCGCGGTGCCTTGCAGGGTGTCGATGAAGCCGGACAGGGCCGCCAGCGGCGTGCGCAGTTCGTGGCTGGCATTGGCCACGAAGTCGGCGCGCATCTCCTCGACCCGGCGCAAGGGCGTGAGATCGTGAAAGGTCATGAGCAGAAGATCGCGCGGGAGCTGACCGGCGGCCGCCTCGAAGATCAGGCGCGTCACCACCAATTCGTACCAGCGGTCGAGCGGGACGCGCTCGGAAAATTCGACGCGTTGCGGCTCCCCCTCCTCACGGGCGCGGCGGATGGCCTCCACGACCTCGGGAACGCGAAAGGCGATCTGGGCGAGATCGCCTCTCCGCAAAGCCGGCGCGATTTGGGCCGCCTTGGCATTGAAGGCGAGAATGCGACCATCGCGGTCGAGCGCGACCACGGGATCCGCCAATCCACGGAGAATGGTCTCGAGGAAGTGCTCGTCGGCAAAGGGCGTCGATCCATGGGGCGAGACATCGGGCATGCGCAGGCCTTCTTGCCGCCGCTTCTGCCGAAACGCGGTGGCGAGGGCCGCAATGGACAGTACGACCACGCCAAGAAGCGCCGGCACGAGGCGCAGAGCCCCCGTCGCCACCAATCCGGCCATGACCGCAAGGGCTGCGGCAACGAAGATACCGGCGGCGCCAAGCGCCCCGGCCGCAACAGGCCAGCCTCTCGGCTCAGACTCTGTCGGTTTTTTTCCCAGCATGGTCCGGCGCCCCGGCGGAAGGCGGCACGATATTCGGCCGTCCCGACGCCCAAGCGAAATTCAGTAGCAGCTCGCGGACACCGAGGATCGTGAGCGAAAGGACAAACGGCACGATGTAATAGAGCAGCCGGAATAGCAACAGACCGGCGAGCAGTTGCTCCTTATCCATCTGCCAGAGCGCCACCAGCATGGCGGCGTCGAAGACGCCGATCCCGCCCGGGGCGTGGCTGGCAAAGCCGAGCAGCGTCGCCGATACGAATATCACCGCCAGGGGAACAAAGCCGAGATGCGGCTCGTCCGGCATCAGCATGTACATCGCCAGCGCGCAGCAGGAGAGATCGACGATGCCGATCAGGATTTGCAGCAATGTGAACGGGCCGCTTGGCAACTCGACCTGCCACTGCCCGCGACCGATCAGGCGCGGTTTGCGCCATACCCAGACGATATAAGAATAAAGAATCGCGAGAGTCAGAATCGCCAATCCGCGGTTGACCCAGCCGGGAAGCTGATCGATGGCGCCTGCCGCCGACGGCACGAAGGCGATGCCAAGGCCGAGAACCGTGGCATTGCCGAGCCAAAAGGTGAGACCGGCGACGAAGCTCAGCTTCGCCACGTCGGTGGCATCGAGACCGTAATTTGAATAGATGCGGTAGCGGACGGCGGCGGCCGAGAAAATACTGGCGCCGACATTATGGCCGACCGAATAGCTCGTGAAAGCGGCGAGCGCGGCGACGCGATAGGGAACGTCGTGATGGCGGATCGTGCGCAACGCGAACAGATCGTAGAAGGTCAGCGTGAAATAGGCCGAGGCGACAAAAACGGCGGCGTAAACGACGTCGCTGACCGACGTTTCCTTGATCGCTGCGATGACTTGATCGACCTCGATGTCCTGCAGCAGGTGATAAAGCACCACCAAGGCGAAAACGATGACGAGGAGGCTGAGGACGACGCCGATGCGGTGCCATCCGACCCTCTCCGCGACGAGGCGGGAGAGAGAATTCGAACCGGCGCCTTTGTTCTCAGCCATCAGCGAATTTGCGGAATCGTCCATCGGCATGCACTAGCAGAACCGCGTTAACACCGCGAGAACACCGCGCGAAAAAGGGCAGCACGAGGTGCCCGCGTAGCTTGCAATTGGCCCCTTATGAAGTCCGGTGCCTCGGCTGAGGTTCGCCTGCAAGGAACGAAATGCGAACCCGCTTGAGGCCTCGTGTGTTTCGCGCCAGCGAATCCGTTTGCTTTCGCCGTTGGAGAAAAGAGCGCTCGTCACCGCTTGAGCGATCGCTGGTATGAATGGCGCGCCCGAAGAGAGAGGCCAGCGACTTGCAGAAATATCGATAATCCAAGCGCTTCTGGGCTCACCTGCCGAGAGGTTGATACCAGCAAGTGATCCCATATCGCAACGCTACCATCAAGCGCGTGGAGCACGAGAGGCCCCGACGCCTGCGGCGTCAGCAGCTGCGGCCCGTTCCATTGGTCAGGATCACGAACACCGATGAAGTCGAAGAGGCGCGGGATGGTGTCGCGATAGTCGCGGAGGGGCCACTTATTCAGCCGCCTCCAGTTCGCCGTCCGAAGAAGCTATTGCGAGTTCGCCAGCCATCGGTCGGGGCAGGAGCAAATCGCGAGAGCGCGCGAGCCGTAAGTTCGAGTCGCCGAGTTGGCCCGACTCGCCTATTAAGTCTCCGCTTCGCCCACCTCGTAACATCCGGAGGCCGCAAACGGTGCCCGCACGAACCGACCGGCTTCATTTGCGAGATTGGCAACTTTCTCCAGTTTTGCTTCGGATATTGGTTGCCCCATCTCGCTCTGCGGAGCA
>Ga0070741_10005566_pt1 | contig 27822 bp, 25 predicted proteins | sample Coa_R1_4_FD_66440 | JGI IMG/M metagenome (GOLD analysis project Ga0070741, IMG submission 66440) | Surface soil microbial communities from Centralia Pennsylvania, which are recovering from an underground coalmine fire - Coalmine... | ecosystem: Environmental > Terrestrial > Soil > Unclassified ...
TGAATGTTCGTTCATGGCTCATGAAAGTATTATACAACATGAACCTATATAATGCAAGAGAGAGGGTGCGCCTTATATCCCCATGCCTAAAGGCAGGGGCTTTACGGCGCTTTCCGGTAAGAACCTCACCTCTTACCCTCTTTCCGCAGGCAGTCGTCGTTCTGGCAGCCCCCGACTCCAGAAAGGCCGGGGGCGAGGCCAACATCTGTGCCCGGCACGGCAAATTCGGCTGTTTGCCGATTGCATAGAAGATCGCTCGGATTTAGAATTCAAGCGCAGTCAACCAATTTACGTTACCAGGTGAGCCACCCCCAATGGACGTTGATTTTACGCTGAATGGCGAATTCTGTACGCTCAGTGTCAAACCCAATGAGTTGCTCCTGCACGCGCTTCGCCGCAACGCGCTGTACAGCGTCAAACACGGCTGCGAGACGGGTGAGTGTGGAAGTTGCACCGTCTTGATCGATGGCAAACCGACGCCCTCCTGTCTGGTGCTGGCGGCGCAGATCGGCGGGCATTCGGTCACGACGCTCGAAGCACTGGCCCATACGCAGCGTGAAATGCATCCACTTCAACAGGCTTTCGTGGAAACGGGTGCGATCCAGTGCGGCTACTGCACCCCGGCCCAAATCCTGTGTGCCAAAGCGCTGCTCGACCAGAATCCTGATCCGTCTGAAGCCGAGGTGCGTGAGCACATCGCCGGGGTGTTGTGCCGCTGCACCGGATACGTCAAGCCGGTACAGGCCATTCTGCGGGCAGCGGCGGTTCTGCGCGGCGAAGAAGTGCCGCCCATTGCAGAAAACGATGATCGGGCCATTCCCGCGCCGCCGGGGCTGTTTGCACCGTCGGACAACGCGGGCGACAGCGCCAGCAACGATACGCCGGACGTTCAGACCCGCACCAGGGTGCAGCCACTGGTGCTAACGCCCACCGAAGTCGAGCCGACCAGCGTCGTCGGCAAGCCGGAACCGAAGGTTGATGCGGTCAAGCTGGCCCTGGGCCGCCCGGTCTTTACCGACGATTTTGAAATGCGCGGCATGTTGTACGGCGCGCTCAAGACCAGCCCGCACGCCCACGCCCGCATCAAGCGCATCGACGCCAGCAAGGCGCGAGCCATTCCCGGCGTCCATGCGGTGCTGACCCACGAGGATATTCCGCGCGTCGTCTATGCGTCGGGTGGGCAGTCCTACCCGAACCCGCCGCCCTACGACCAGGTGAGTCTGGACAACAAGGTGCGGCACGTCGGGGATCGGGTGGCGATTGTGGCTGCCGAAACGCCCGAACTGGCCCAGCAGGCTATTGACGCCATCGAAGTCGAATACGAAGTCCTGCCCGCCGTCTTTGACCCCGAAGAGGCGATCAGTGGCAATGCGCCGGTCATTCACGACGAGCCGGACGCCTGGAAAATTCACGATGCCAGCCGCAACATCGTCTGTGAAGTCCATGCCAGCACCGGCGACGCCGAAAAAGCCTGGGCCGAGGCCGACCTGATTGTCGAGGGCGAATACCGCGTCCACCAGGTGCAGCAGGCGTCCATCGAGCCGCACGTCGTGATCAGCTATTGGGACGAGGACGAACGGCTGGTTATCCGCACCAGTACGCAGGTTCCCTTCCATGTGCGCCGTATGGTCGCGCCGCTGATCGGCCTGCCCGTCGCCCGAATCCGCGTGATCAAGCCGCGCATCGGCGGTGGCTTCGGCGGCAAGCAGGAGATGCTGATTGAGGATCTGGCGGCGCACCTGACCATTGCAACAGGCCGCCCGGTGCGTTTTGAATACACGCGCGCCCAGGAATTCACCAGCGCGCGTTCCCGACACCCGCAAATCCTGCGCTACAAGACGGGCGTCAAGAAGGACGGCACGCTGACCGGGATGGAACTGTACGTCCTGGGCAACACAGGCGCGTATGGCACGCACGGCCTGACGGTACAGACCGTCACCGGGATGCGCGGCCTGTCCACATACAACGCGCCCTACCGCCGCTTCGACTGCCAGGTGTGCTACACCAACATTCCGACGCCGGGCGCGTATCGCGGCTACGGCGCGCCGCAGGCCCTGTTTGCGCTCGAAGTCCACATGGAGCAGATCGCGGAGAAACTGGGCATGGACGTGCTGGACTTCAAGTCTCGGAACTGGGTGAAGGTGGGCGATCCGCTGCCGCTGGCCGAAGCACTGGGCGAGGCGCGGGAAGGCTTCGCCCAGGTGGTGCAGACCTCGGCGCTGGCCGAATGCGTTGACCTGGGCGCGCAGGCCATCGACTGGTACAACAAGCGCGGCAATCCCGGCAAGGGGCCAGTCAAGCGCGGTGTGGGCATGGCGGTCTGTATGCACGGCACAGCTATCGCTGGTCTGGACATGGGCGCCGCCAGCATCAAGATCAACGACGACGGCTCGTTCAATGTCATGATCGGTGCGACGGACCTGGGAACCGGCTCGGATACCGTACTGGCGCAGATTGCGGCGGAGACGCTGGGTACGACGCTCGACAAGATTCTGATCTACTCGTCCGACACGGACTTCACGCCTTTTGACACCGGCGCCTACGCCAGCAGCACGACGTACATTTCCGGCGGGGCTGTCAAGAAGGCTGCCGAGGGCGTGCGCTGGCAAATCCAGAAAGTCGCGGGCCAGATGCTCAAGGTCGAGGATTTTGAGTCGCTGCGGCTGGCCGACTCGCGGGTCTGGGCAGCAGATGGCCGCTCCGTGACGCTGGGCGAGGTGGCGCTCTATTCGCTGCACCAGGCCGATCAGCACCAGATCATGGCGACGGCCAGCCACATGTCGCTGGCCTCGCCGCCGCCGTTCGGCGCACAGTATGCCGAAGTGGAGGTCGATACGGAAACGGGGCAGGTCACGGTCAAGAAGCTGGTCATGGCGGTGGACTGCGGCATCGCCATCAACCCGCTCACGGCCTCCGGGCAGGTCGAGGGTGGCATGACGCAGGCGCTCGGCTACGCGCACTGCGAAGAGATGGTCTACGACGACAACGGCGTGCCGCTGGCAACCCGCTTCGGCGAGTACAAAATCTATCAGGCCAACGAAATGCCCGAAACGCGCGTCATCTTCGTCGAAACGTTTGAGCCGACTGGCCCCTTCGGTGCGAAAGCCGTCGCCGAGATTCCTAAAGACGGAGTCGCCCCGGCCATTGCCAGCGCCATCCACGACGCGACAGGGGTCTGGATCAACCGTATTCCGTTTACGCCGGAACGGGTCTGGCGGGCACTGCACGCCTCAGACGAGCCGGGCGAGCAGGACTGAGAGAGGGGAAGGCCAGGAAGTGGCCTTGTTCTCAACTCACCGCCAGTGTGCATCTAGCTCGCCTCGTCTCCCTCTCCGCAAAGTGGCGAGGGAGATTGTGTGGCCTGGTTCAGGGCTGCGCGCTGTCGCACGACCCGTTGCAGTCAACTTCCCCTGCATTGAAAATGATGCTATGATGCTAGTGCGTCCTGGTTATCGGTGCAGCGCTTGTTTGCCTTCATGCGCTGTGCCCGACTTGATTTATCATGGGGGAGGTCATCATGACAGAGGCAGAAGTTCAGCGCGGTTTACGGCTCGTCCGCTACGGGGGCGTCGTCATTACGGTCACGGTCTTCGTCGCATTGCTGGCTTTCGCGTTAGTCACCGGCAATGCGCTTGGCGCGTCGGGCCTCACCCTCAACTTGCTACTGCCGTACATTCTCGTTATTACGGTGCTCGCCGCCATTCTTTCCGTCGCGCTTTATTTTGGATACCGCGCTTACTTGATGGGCAAGCTGAAGCGTTAGTTCTCCACACTTGATGAACGGGGCGCGTGGCGAAGATCACGCGCCCGCCTGCCCCACAGTTTCAAGATCAAACTCATTTTTCGCCAAGCACGGCAATTTCTGCCAGCGCCGCGTTGAATTGATGCCCCGACGCATAGACGCGCACCTTGACGAGGGAGACCGGGCGTTTGGCCTCGGGGAACTGGTTGAGCAGGTCGCCTGAATCGTAGATGTACCAGGCATTGGGGCTGATCTGTTCGTGGTCATGCGGGCACGTATCACAGGTGCGCACGCTGCTATCGAAGGATGGGCGAATCGCATAGAAGCCCTGCCGCCAGACCTGCGTGCTGCCATCTTTGCTATCGGCGGGCACGTATTCAATTTCGAGCATGACCGGGCATTCCGATCCCTGAAAGCCGCATGTATACACGTCCTGGAACTCGATTTTCATCTTCAAGCGAATGGTCAGCGCTTTGTAAGCGGTCAGGTCCTGGCCCACAGTGCCGCGCCTGTTCTGGGTGAAGTAAAACTCACAGCCAGTCTCCGCATGGCTGATCAGTTTCTCAGTCGGCCCGCCGCGTGCCATTTGGAGCACGATCAGGCCGTCCAGCCGTGCCCGCTGCCAGTAGCCTTCCGGTTCATTGCGATCCACCGCCGCCTGATTGGTGCAGCCCCAGCCAAGCGGCATACTCTTGTCCTTGTCAACGTTCGGTTCGCCCAGGCTGTTCGTCGTAACCGCCGGGCTTTCGGCGCTGCGAATGTTCTGGACGATCAGGTCTTCAAACGGATTCGGCACAATCGACGGTTCTGGCTGGTCTTGCCCCAGCACAGCCTGATAACCCGGATTGACCTGCCAGGCGCGTCCCTTCAACTCGATCAGACCGCGCCCGGAGCCGCTGTACAGGCGGGTGAACTGCTCAACGGCGTCGAGTCGGTACGAACCGCTGTCGCTCAGATGAACCGCGCCTACTGGCCCCTGCATATTCAGCACGATGGGGCGGTTCAAACCGTCCATGATGTCCACTGCAAAATGACCGGACAGGTTGCCCAGACGCACCACGTAGCCGCGCTGGCTCCACTCGAAACGTGGGCGCGTTGCCTCGTCCAACCGGAAAGTACTGTTGGGCAGCAGGAACACCGTCACCAGGTTTTGCCTGGAATAACCATCTTCAAAGGTGAGATAGCCCTGCGAGATGCTGTCCGTGATTTGCAAAGTGCTGTTGAGCGGGATCGGGTAGGGGTTCTCGCCAGGGTTGTTCATGACGCTGCTTGTGCCGCCCGGCAAGATGACCGTCACGGCCCCCCGGCTGACGGTCAGCCGGACATTGATGGGTGTGGGCGACTCGAAGAAGAACCAGTACGCGCCGAAAGTTCCCGCAGCGCACAGCACGCAAAACAGCACAAAACTGGTGATGAGCACCAGCCAGGCTATGTTCTGCGGGTTGTAAGACCAGCGGCGCTTTTGCCCGTTCTCAGTCTGAGTCATGTCGGATTTCAAACGCGGTCAATCGCTGCGATGGCTCTGACCAGTCTACATCAACGCCGGTGACCCTGGCCCCGGATGGCCCATGATGCAGCCAGCGCAAGAACTTTTCCAGCGCTTCCTGTGGCCCCACCGCCACGGTTTCAACCGTGCCATCAGACAGGTTGCGCACCCATCCCTTCAGTTTAAGCTGCTGCGCCTGGGCCTGCGTGTAGTAGCGAAAACTGACGCCCTGGACACGTCCATGAATGATTGCGTGAAGCTGCCGCACGGCGGAACATCCCTGCACAAACCTGCTACAAAATAAAAGCCGGGAGATTATAACATCCCCAGGCTTTGTCGCACGCCGTCCGTCAGGCAAGCGTTAGAATGCCAGGTCTTGCCCGGCCAGGTTGGCCGCTTCCATCGCTTCCTCGATGGCTTCGACCAGCGCATCGTCGCCCGCGTTTTCGGCCCGCTCGATCAGATCGTCGAGCAGTTGTTGGGCCTGCTTGCCGCCGATCTCGCCGAGTGCCCAGACAGCCATTTCCATCACTTCCCGGTCTTCGCCGTCCAGCAGCCGGGCCAACTGTGGAACCGACTCGCGCAGTTCGAGTTCCCCGGCAGCACGGGCCGCTTCGTAGCGCATTTCCGGATCGCCGCTTTCGAGTTCCCGCAGGACGACGGATGCCCATTTCGGATCGCAGGAGCGGCCCATGGCAAACAGAGCGCTGGCGCGCATCCGGGCGTCGCCATGCTGGTAGGACTCCTCGATCATTTCGCTGACGCCCTCGCGCCCGCAGTTGGCAATCGCTTCCAGCGCGCGCCGGCGCACGTCAACCGTTTCAGCCGCGTTGTGGTACAGCTTCAGCGCGACATTCTCCGCCTGCCGGGTCAGCATAGGATCGTATTTGCCCAATTCGCCCAGCAGAATGAACTGCCCCAGCGCACTGACTGCTGCGGCCCGTACCGCCTCGGCACGGTCGCCGGAAGCCAGCCCCATCAGTCTCCGCAGCATATCGGGCGACTCGTCTGTCCAGGTCGCTTCGACGGCGGTGGCGCGCACTTCGTCGTCCAGATCGGTCAGCGCCAGTCGTGTCACTGCGCCGAAGTCCATATCAAAGTTCGTTTCGGCGGCCTCGACCAGCCGGTGGATCAACGAGCGGCGTCGTTCCAGCGGAATGCCCCCCCAGACCGCGCCCAGACGCTTCAAATCATCGGTATTCAGATCGGACAGGCCGTAGATCGTTTCCGCTGCCAGCGGGCGATCCACGTCCTGAAGATTGACCAGTACTGCATCGAACTTCGTAGCCATAAAACTCCCCTTACTATGTTGGCCTCACCCCCTGACCCCCTCTCCACCCTGTGGCTGAGGGGGAATCCTCACGCTCTGGAAAGTCCCTCTCCACCAAGTGGAGAGGGATTTAGGGTGAGGCTTATCTATCTCCCCAGGCCCGGGATGCTAATCGGGTGCAAAATGTCATTCACGACCAGGATAGCGACCAGCGCCAGCATCAACATCAGGCCAATCAGGTGCACCATGCCTTCGCGTTCCGGGTTCATCGGCTTGCCGCGCAGAATCTCAACAATCACGAACAGGATACGCCCGCCATCCAGACCAGGGATGGGCAGCAGTTGGGTGATGCCGAGCGCAACACTGATGACCGCGGCGAAGTTCAGGATCGGGAAGGCTTGCCCGGCGTTGGCGCTCTGCACCAGCACCGCGCTGCTCATCTGCGCGATCCCTACTGGGCTGACCGGGCGTGCCTCTGATGCGGAAAGCTGGCCGCGAATGATCAGGATCGGGGCACTGGCGACGCGCCCCATCATGTCCAGCGTCGTGCGTGCGCCGTAGCTGATCGCTTCGCCCAGCGTCGCCTTCTCGATTTTGCCGCCCGTGCTGTCCGCCAGCGCCACGCCAAAGGTCGGGTCGTAATTCATCTGCACAATGGTCACGCCGAGCGCACCCTGCCCTTCAGGAGGATTCTTGCGCGGTGTGATCTCGACGGTTTTCTGTTCGCCCTTACGTTCGTAGGTCAAGGCTATAGTTTGCCCGGCGTGTTCATCTACGTAGCTTTTCAGCCCTTCCACCGTTGTGACATTGCGCTTGTCGAGCCGCACCACGATGTCGCCACTTTCCAGGCCAGCCTGCGCTGCCGGCGAGTCCTTCGCGGTGTCCAGAATGATCACGCCCTGCGCCTGAATGCGCGTCGTGGTCGGGTTCAGCGTGATTTGCTGCGTCTGGTCGCTGTTGCCGCGCTTGAGGGTCAGTGTGACCGGCTTATCGACGGAGCCTTCGAGGATGGCCTTCGCCTCGTCCGCCGTTTTGACCTCCTGGCCGTTGATGCTCAGGAGGATGTCCTCGGTCATGATGTTGGCGGCTTTGGCGGGCGAATTGGGCGCGCTGGCGAGGACAACCACCGCCGGAGCGGGACGGCCCAGCATGGCGGCAATCACCAGGATGACGAACGCCCCCAGGAAGTTCATGGCCGCGCCCGCCGAGATGAAGAACATGCGCTGCCAGGGGCCAGCTTCGGCCACGCTCTTGGTCTTGATATGCTTCTTACCCAGCTTCGCAATCTCGGCTTGCTGTTTCTCAAAGGCTTCGCGCTCTTTCTCCGTCGAGGCCTCGCTGATGGGCTTCACGAAGTCCTCACCGAGCGGGCGGACGAAACCACCGAGCGGAATCCAGTTCAGGGTAAATTCTGTGCCGCCCTGCTCAAAGAGTTTGAGCGCACGCGGCGGGAAGCCGATCCCAAATTCCAGCACCGTCACGCCGACCAGCCGGGCGGCGATAAAGTGTCCAAATTCGTGAATCAAGATCAGTGGGGTCAACACCACAGCAAACGAGATGATCCACAACAATATATCGTTCATCGGTTCCTCGACATCCGCCCACATAGAATGGGGCGTCATAGACGCCCCTATTTGATTGCAGATTATACACCGTTCGGTGAGAAATTGTAGCAGTCGCCAGGGAAGTTCACGCAGCATTAAGACGCGGCCACCCGGCTGGTTCTTACCCCGGCGTGGGCGTCGGCGGGATGTAAAATTCGAGCCAGTATTCGCCGTTCTGGCCTTCCGCCGTCCAGCCCACCAGCCCGTTGTAATCGACTCGCCACCAGGCCATGCCATCGGAGGCGCAGCGCGGGCCGCCAAGCACTCTGAACACGCCCTCCGGCGGAATCTGGCCGAGAATGCGGCCACCTGGCTCCTCGCGGAGGCGATTGGCCGCGCCGCCCGGAGCCACACGCCCGTAGCGTCCGACGGACAACCGCGACGGCATGTAGCCGGGGCACTGCCCGTATACCGAGCCGATGGTGGGCGTTGGCGGGACAGAAGTGAGAGTCGGCCCCGGGTTGGCGGGCAGCACCAGCACGCGGAGGCCGACGGCATCGTCGCGGCTGTCAGGCGTTCGCCCGCGAAATTTGACCCGGCGGCAGGCGGCCCGCGCACACGAGGGATCGTTGAACCAGGAGCCGCCGCGCAGCGTTTTGGTCGTGCCGGTCAGCGGGCCAGTCGGGTCATTGCGGATGCGCTGCAAGTAGTAATTGGCGTCGTACCAGTCCTGCGTCCACTCCCAAACATTGCCACTCATATCGAGCGCACCGACCCAGCTTTTCCCGGCTTCGTAGCTGCCCACGTCCACGCTGTGCGGGTTGTGCTGCCCGCCAATGGACTGCTCATCAATGTTGGCGTATCCGGCCTGATAGGTATTGCCCCAGGGATAAAGGCGCGACTCCGGGCCGCGCGCTGCGTATTCCCACTCCGCTTCGGTGGGCAGCCGTCCGCCGCGCCAGCGAGCATAGGCGTCGGCCTCGTACCACGAGACGCCGACGCGCGGCTGCTGCGCCCCGGTTGTGCCAAAGACAACCAGCGGCCCGCTAATTTTCTGGCTTTGTATCCACTCCCAGCCTGCGTCAGACCACCATTCCTGGTGCGTGTAACCGCCGCTGTCGATAAACTGCTGGTAGGCCGCATTCGTCACCTCGTACTGATCCAGCCAGAAGCCCCGGCTGATACACACCTGGTGCTGTGGCATCTCGTCCTGCTGCGCGCCGGGGTCCTGGGTCGGGTCACTGCCCATCATGAAACAGCCTGCCGGTACCCAGACCTGCTGGACGCCGTGTTCGTCAGTGCGGGTTGTGCCTACGATGGGTGTGGCGACGGGCGGGGCGGGCATCGATGCGGACGGCATGGTGGCGGTGATGGGGGGAGCCGTCGGCGGCGCGGTGGCCGGCGAGCGGGTCCCTGTGTCGGGAGGAATTCGGGAAACCGTTGTCGTCGTTACGGGCGTAGTTGTCCCGCGCCCGGTGGCTGCCGTTGGGGAACCTGCCACCGCCACGACGGTCAGCGTGGCGCTGCGCACGATAAGTTGAGACAGGCGCGGCACGGCCACCAACAGCAGCGCCAGCCCGCCCAGGCACAGCAGGATCAGCAGCCCGGCCAGCAAGGGCACGCGGCGTTTGACGGGCTTGCTCGGCTGCGTATCGAGCAGCGGGCTGCTGGCTTCGGGAAGCTGCCAGGCGGGCTGCACGGGTGGCAGCGCAGACGGGCGCGAGGGCGGCGTGATCGGTTTGAGCGTGCCTTTTTCTTCTGCCGAAGGCAGCGGGCGGACAAAATAGGGCGTTCTGATGGTCTGCTCGGTCTGCCCCGTATTGACGGCTTCGCTGAAAGCAGCGGCGAGGGCGCCTGCCGTTGCATAGCGTTCGCCGGGCGCTTTGGCGAGCGCTTTCAGGATCACATCGGAGACGGCGGGCGGCAGTTCCGGTTTGACTTCGGTGGGCGCGATGGGCGGCGTATTCAGGTGCAGGTACGCCACGCCCATCTGCGAATCGGCCTCAAAGGGCAGCTTGCCGACGGTCAGCACGTAGAGCATGACGCCCAACGAGTAAATATCGGTGCGGGTGTCTATGGCCTGCCCGACGAACTGCTCCGGGGCCATGTAAGCGGGCGTGCCGATCCCGGTGGTTACGGCGCTGGCCGCCGCGCTGTTCAATATGCGCGCAATGCCGAAGTCCCCCAGGTAGGCCCGGCCTTCCTCGTCCAACATGATGTTGGCGGGCTTGACGTCACGGTGAATGACGCCGTTTTTATGCGCATAGTCCAGCGCCGAGGCGATCTGCGTGAGCAGGTCGGCAGTATCGGCCAGCGACGGGATGCCGAGCCGTTTCAGGCGCTGGGAAAGCGACCCGCCCGGCAGGTAGCGCATGACGACGTACAGAATCCCCTGCTGCGCGCCAAAATCGTAGACGGGGACGATGTGCGGGTGTTCGAGACGGGCTGCCGTTTCGGCTTCGCGGCGAAAGCGCGTCACGAACTCGTCGTCGTCCGAGAGCATGGCCGACAGCACTTTCATGGCGACGATGCGGTGCACGACAAGCTGCTCGGCCCGGTACACGACGGCCATGCCGCCAGCGCCAATCGACTCGTAGAGCCTGTAGTTGCCTAGAGTCTGGCCTGACAGATTGGACGGATGCAGCATCATCGCGCTCCGGGAAAGGTCGATCTAGCGGTATGGGAATACTTCATCGCCAAGTTTATCACAGACTGACAGGAATATGACGCTGCCGGGCGCGCGGCGGTTCCCGTTTCTACGAAGTGGGCGACCTTGACTCTTGCAAAACCCAGATGGGTCGTCTATAATGCCACTATCCGGGTCGTTAGCTCAGTTGGTTAGAGCGCGTCGTTGACATCGACGAGGTCAGAAGTTCGAGTCTTCTACGACCCACACTCGTTATGAACCTGCCTATTCTGCCTACCGGACTAGACGTTCCGGCCAATCCGCATTACACTTTCCCGGTGTTGCACAGTCGATGTTGCTGACGTGGCATCCTATGAACGGCATACACCGGAGACGCGCCCTATGGACGTATGGCCCCTGCCTCGCATTACGTTCCGTGACCTGAAGACCATCAACGAAACGCGGCCCACCGCGCTGATCACGCACCCGGCAGCCTGGGCAGGCGTGAATGGCCGTTTTCAACTGCCAATCCTCATTCAGGCCGAACCCAACCGCGACGACAAAGACTTTTTCGAGTACCTGGCGGCCAACTTGCCTTCACAGGCAGAGGTCATCTATGCCGTGGGCGAGGGGTTGACGATTGACGCAGCCAAACTGGTTGCCAGCCGCAACCATAAGCCGCTGATCATTGTTCCCACCGCAATGAGCAGTGACGCGCCTTTCACGTGGACGGCCAGTGTGCGCGAGAGCAACCATACGACAGATGTCGTGACCGGCCCGGCGCAGGAAGTCGTGATCGACCTGAACGTCCTCCAGGCCGCGCCGCCTGCGCAGCGCGCGGCGGGCATCGTCGATGTGCTGTCCATCGTAACGGCCCTGCGCGATTGGGCCTACGCCGACCAGAAGGGGCAAACCACGCCCGAAACGCGCATGGTGCAGTGGGCAACCGGCATCGGCGCTTCGCTGGCTGCACAGGCCATCAAAAGCGCGGCAGCGATGGGCAAAGGCGACATTGATGCGCTGCACACCCTGGTTGACTTGCTGTGCATGACAGTCAAGCTGGACAGCCAGCTTGGACACCGACGTGTCTCGCAGGGCCTGGAACACCTGTTTGCTAATGCCGTCAAAGCCGACAGCAGTGTATCGCACGCGGAGCGCGTCGGGCCAGGCATCCTGCTGGCGTCAGCGTTGTATGGCAAAGACTGCACGAGTATGCGCGCCGCGATGGAAGCCGCCGGGGTCCGGCTGAACCAGTTGAAGCACGAAGACATTCGCGGTGCGTTCAACACACTGCCCGACTTCGCACGTCAAGTCAACGCACCATACAGCATGATCAACGATCTGCAATCGAACTCGGACGAGCTTATCCAGGCGCAGAACAAAAGCACCCTTTTGGGCAGCTAAAAGGGAGTCCGGATAGCCTATGAATACGTCACGGCCCCGAGTCGTTGTCGTCGGCGCGGGCTTTGGCGGGCTATACGCTGCCAAAGCGTTGGTGGGCAAGCCCCTCGATGTGCTGGTGATTGACCGCAACAACTATCACACCTTTGCGCCGCTGCTCTACCAGGTGGCAACCTCTGGCCTGGAACCGGAGGAAATCGCCGCACCGGTGCGGAGCATTATCCGGCGTGGCGGCAATGTCAGCTATCTGATGGGTGAAGTCACAAGGGTCAATGCGGAAGAACAGTGTGTGTACGTCCGGCAGGATGGGGCGGAGCAGCCTCAGAGGTACGACTATCTGATCCTCGCACCGGGCAGCGTGACGAGCTTTTTCGGCCTGGCAGACGTACAGGCGCACGCCTTCGGCCTGAAATCGCTCAAGGAAGCAATCCGCCTGCGCAATCACGTCCTGTCCATGTTCGAGCGGGCGGCGGGCGAGCCCGACGAGGCGCGGCGCGCGGCGCTGCTGACGTTTGTGATTGTGGGCGGCGGCCCCACCGGGCTGGAATTGTCCGGCGCGCTCAGTGAGTTGTTCCAGCAGGTGCTCCGCAAGGACTACCCGAAACTCGACGTGCGCAAGGAAGCGCGCGTGATTCTGATCGAGGCGACGGATCGGCTGCTTGCGCCCTTCCCGGAACCTTTGCAACGCAGCGCCAGGCGCCAGGTGGAACGCATCGGCGTTGAGGTGATGTTGAACAAAACCGTCGCACAGGCCACAGACGAGGCGGTGGTGCTCAAAGACGGCACGGTGATCCCGACCCACACCATCATCTGGGCGGCGGGTGTGCAGGCCGCCGAGCTGGCCGGGCTGGATGGCATTGCCGAGCGGACACGTGGGCGGCGGGTGCGGGTGCTGCCCACGCTGCAATTGCCCAACCATCCTAACGTATTCGTGATCGGCGATGCGGCCTACCTGGCCGATGAGAAGGGCGCGGCCTATCCGCAGTTGGCCCCGGTAGCCATGCAGATGGGCAGGCTGGCAGCGGCCAATATCCTGGCCCTGATCGAAGGCAAACCGCTCAAGCCATTCCACTACTCGGATCGCGGCATCATGGCAACCATTGGCCGAAGCGCTGCCGTCGCCTGGGTCTTCAACCGCATTCAGTTGAGCGGGTTCATCGCCTGGCTGGCCTGGCTTGGGCTGCACCTGCTGTACCTGATCGGCTTCCGCAACCGGGCCAACGTCCTGGTGAACTGGGCCTGGAACTGGTGGACGTGGGAGCGGGGCGTGCGGATCATTCTGGGGCGGTGAATTTGCGTACACGCCCGACGCTAAAGCATCAGGCTGAATCCACGAAACCCGCTAAAGAAGGCTAAATGCCCCCACATTATCGGACCATAAGCCGATTCTGCATTTAGCCCCGCAGGGGCTTCGTAATCTCAGCCCTGCGGCTTTAGCCCAGGGCGGTGAATTTGTGCGTAATGCGAGTTGTTAAGGTCACCGGCTTGCGCAATAATTGCTCCGTCCAACCGCAAGTGGAAGGGATGAAGCCGATGATTGCTGTTATCGATTCCGGTGTCGCCAACCTGCGCAGTGTCATGAATGCGCTCAAGCACCTGGGCGCGACGGCCAGCATCGCGCATTGCCCGGCTGATCTGGACGGCGCGGATAGGATCATCCTGCCAGGGGTGGGCGCTTTCGCCGCCGGGATGGAGCAGCTTGAGGCACGCGGGTTCGTCGAAGCCCTGCGCGAGCGCGCCAGACAGGGAACGCCGATCCTGGGCATCTGCCTGGGCATGCAACTGCTCTTCGAGCGCAGCCAAGAGATGGGCGACCACAAGGGCCTGGGCCTGCTGGAAGGTACGATTGTGCGCTTCCCGGTGGACGGCCCGAAAGTGCCGCACATCGGCTGGAACCGGCTGGATCGGCGGGCCGACTCGCCGCTGATCCGTGAAGTGCCGCAGGGCAGCTACGCCTACTTTGTGCATAGTTACTATGCGCAGACCGCCACGCCCGATATGATCCTTGCCAGCACCGAATACGGCATCGACTTCCCGGCCATTGTGGGCAAGAACAACGTGTACGGCGCGCAGTTCCACCCCGAAAAGAGCCAGTACACCGGGCTGAAAATCCTGGCGAATTTCATGGAGATGGCTGCTTGATCCTGTACCCCGCGCTGGATTTGCAGGGCGGCAAAGTCGTTCGTCTGCGGCAGGGAGATCGCACCCGGCAGACGGTATACAGCGACGATCCGGCCTCCGTTGCGGAGCGCTGGCGCGCCGCGGGAGCGCAATGGCTGCATGTCATCAATCTGGACGGCGCGTTCTCCATCGCCAACGACAACGAGCGGGTGGTCAAACGACTGGTCAGGTGCGGTCTGCCGATCCAGTTCGGCGGCGGGCTGCGCAGCCTGGACGACGTGCAGCGGGCCTTTGATCTGGGCGTGGCGCGGGTGGTGATCGGCACGCTGGCGATTGAGCAGCCGGACATCATTGACGCGGTGATCGAGGGCTGGGGCGCGGAGGCGCTGGCCGTCGGGCTGGATGCGCGACAGGGCAAAGTCACGACGCACGGCTGGCAGCAAGTGACAGACGTGACACCCGCCGACCTGGGCCGAGCAATGGCAGCGCGCGGCGCGCGGCACGCGCTGTACACCGATGTGAGCCGGGATGGCGAACTATCCGGTGTCAACGTGCAGGCGACGGTGGAACTGGCACGGCAGACCGGTCTGCAAGTGATCGCGTCGGGGGGCGTCAGCAGTCTGTCGGATATTATGGCACTGCACGAGAGCGGCGCGGTGGCTGGCGCGATCCTCGGCACGGCGCTGTACGAAGGTCTGGTCGACCTGGCGGAGGCGATCCGCCTGTCGCGTGACCAGTAAGGAGAACAGGCAATGCTTGCTAAACGAATCATTCCCTGCCTGGACGTTAAAGAAGGGCGCGTTGTCAAGGGCATCAACTTCGTCGATCTACGCGACGCGGGCGACCCGGTGGAACAGGCGGCAGTCTATGACCGCGAGGGCGCAGACGAACTGACTCTGCTGGACATCACGGCCTCCTACGAGAAGCGCAACACGATGCTGGACGTGGTGCGTGGTGTGGCCGACGCGATTTTTATCCCTTTCTGCGTGGGCGGCGGCCTGCGCACGGTGGACGACATCCGCGCCACGCTGCTGGCCGGAGCCGATAAGGTGTCGTTGAACAGCCGGGCCGTGCGCATGCCCGAACTGATCACCGAGGGTGCGATGCGCTTTGGCAGCCAGTGCATCGTCGTCGCCATCGACCCGAAGTGGGTCAACGGGCACTGGGAAGTGCACATCGACGGCGGGCGCGTCCCGACAGGACTGGATGCCATCGAGTGGGCGCACAAGGTCGAGAGCCTGGGCGCGGGCGAGATCCTGCTGACGTGCATGGATCGGGATGGCACACGGGCCGGGTATCACGTCGAACTGACGCGCATGGTCGCAGAGGCGGTGAATATCCCGGTCATCGCGTCAGGCGGCGCAGGCACGCCTGAACACTTTTACGAAGCGCTGACGGCGGGCAAAGCCGACGCCGCACTGGCGGCCAGCCTGTTCCATTACCGCGATCTGAGCATCGGCGACCTGAAACGCTACCTGCACGAGCGCGGCGTGCCGGTGCGCCTGCCGGTGGAGTCGACGGATGCTGTCGTCTGACGCGCTGCGCGACAAGCTGCGTTGGGACGAGCGCGGGCTGATCACCGCCGTTGTCCAGGATGCGACCACACAGCAGGTGTTGATGGTGGCCTGGATGAATGCCGACGCGCTGCGGCTAACCGAGCAGACGGGCGAAGCCCACTTCTGGAGCCGCAGCCGGGGCGAACTGTGGCATAAAGGCGCAACGTCCGGCAACGTGATGCGCGTCGTCGAACTGCGAGTCGATTGCGACGCTGATACGCTGCTGCTGCGCGTTGATCCGGCTGGTCCGGCCTGCCATACGGGCGCAACCTCCTGCTTTTATCGCACGCTCAAGGAACTGGACTCATGACCGATACGCTCTCCGGCGTGTTTCAAACCATCAAAGACCGGCAGGCCAACCCGAAGGCCGGGTCCTACACGAACAAGCTGCTGGACGCCGGAATCGACGAGATCACCAAGAAGGTGGGCGAAGAAGCCATCGAGGTGATCATCGCGGCGCAGCACCAGGGCAACGAGCGCCTGATCAGCGAACTGGCTGACCTGACGTACCACTGCCTGGTCTTGATGGCGCAGATGGGCCTCTCGCCCGACGACGTGGCTGCCGAGTTGCAGCGGCGGCACGTACCCCGTTGACCTCACTTTTGTGGTTTCTGTCTCTCTGTGACACTGAATTTAGACTTCTGATAGGGCATATAAGGGTCTTCGGTTAAGGTAAAGTCGCCAAACGGAACCGAACGGCGCCACCGATGCGAACAATCGCCGTTCCCCGCTTTCCCTTTTCCCACCCTGAGGAGAAGGGGCAACTTCATGCAAAGCGGCGCTATCGGGTCGGCGCGTGTCACAGCGCCCCACAAGCGGGCTGCGCGCCAATCTCAGGATAGCCTTGACCGTCTTGCGTTCAGATCGTCCTCGGCCAGCAGGCGCTCAAGTTCAGTCGTTTCCAGATCGTCCACGTATTGGACGATTGCCTCGTGCAGGTACTCCGGCAAGTCAGCATGAAACTGCTGAAAGAAGGCTGTGAAGTCTGGATCAGACCTGTAAAGCTCCCCCAGGCCGCGCAGAATGTCGAGCGTTGGCTCGTAGAAATGGCGCAAGTGTGCGTGCCAGCGTTCCAAGATGGCCTGAACTTCGGCTGCCTGTGCGGGTTGCCCGGCAGCAACGGCGGCAGCCAGATCGGTGTAAATCTGGCCCCCTTCCCAGAGGATCGCCTGCTGCTCGGCCAGAGGATAGCTGTTCCAGCGCCTGACGGACTCGTTGACGATCTCCGGTCCGTACTGCAAACGGGCCATCCGCTCATAGTGTCTCTGTTTCTGCAGGTCATACCATCCAGGTTTCTGTTTCCGGCTCATGATCATTTCTCCTTGCCGGAGCATTCTAAAGTATGACGTGGCGTCAGAGTCAAGAGCCGGGAAGGTTGAGGAACAGGTATCAGTGGGGCGAGGGCTGATCTTGACTGGCTGCCAGCGGAATGGTGAAGAAGAAGGTCGAGCCGATACCGTATTCACTCTCGGCCCAGATCTGGCCGTGATGCAGTTCAACAATCAGTTTGCTGATGGACAGGCCCAGGCCCGTGCCTTGTACCGCATTATTAGAACCGTCGGCCCGATAGAATTTCTCGAAGAGGTGGGCGCGTTGTTCGGCGGTCATGCCGATGCCCCGATCCTGGATGCTGAATTCCAGGCACGAATCGACAATGCGCCCTCGAATCGTGATTTTGCCACCGTTCGGTGAGTATTTGACCGCATTGGCAACCAGATTCTGGATGACCTGCCCCAATCGCATGGGATCGGCCAGAACGGGCGGACAGTCCTGCAAGCCTTCGATTTCGACTTCGTGGGTGGGGGCAGCCTCGACAATCGGCGGCAAGATACGCTCCACCAGATCGAAGACATTGATCGGCTCCAGGGCCAGCGTCAGGGCGCGTTTGGCTTCCAGGCGCGAAATGTCGAGCAGGTCGTCGATCAATACGCCCAGGTGGTTGGCCTGCTCGTGGATCATGTGCAGGTAACGCTGCCGGCGGTCAGGCGGCCATTCACGAGCGAGCAGCAGTTCGCTGAAGCCCCGAATCGACGTCAGCGGCGTGCGTAACTCGTGGGCAGCAGTGGTCAAGAACTCCGTTTTCAGGCGGTTGAGTTCCTTCAATTCCCATTCGGCCTGCTTGCGCTTGGTGATTTCGCGGCTGGCAAAGATAATGCCCTGCGGGACGGCATCTCCTTCAAAGAGAAAGTTGCTCAACGTTTCCAGCCACAAATAATGCCCGTCGGCGTGCTGGTAACGGTATTCAACACGGCCTGTCGTCTGGATGGCGTCAATGACCATCGCCAGGTCGTCCGGGTGCACCCTTGCGTAGATCGACTGGCCGCGCAAACTGTCCGGGGTGTAGCCCAACACGTCCCAACAGGAAGGGCTGGCGAACTGAATGTTCCCGTCTACGTCGGTCTGGCAAATGATGTCCAGCATGTTGTCGGTAATGCGCCGCAATTGCTGTTCGCTCCGGTACAGCGCGTTCTCCATGCGTCTGCGCGTGGTCACGTCCTCGGCGGTGATGCCGACACAGCGATCCGGAAGCGCAAACACACTGACCAGGAAAGTATGTACGTCTTCGCCGCCATACTGGACGGCTCCGAGATCACGTGCCTGACCGGTGCGTATCACCTCCGCCGCGATGGCGGGCAAATCGGAGTGCAGGCCCGCCGGCAACGTCTCGCTGATAGTTTTGCCGATGAGTTCCGCCGCGGGAAGGCCAAGAATCTTTTCGGCGGACGGGTTGGCAGCCACCAACCGGAAGAAGGGCGCATCGTCCCCTTCTGCCAGTTGCCAGACCAATATGCTGATGGGCATATTCCTGACCACATCGGCATACAAGCGGACGGACTCTTCGGCACGCTGGCGTTCAGCGATCTCGTGCTGGAGCACCTCGTTAGCGGCTTTCAGTTCAGTCGTGCGCTGGACAACTCGCTCCTCAAGCTCGTCATGTGCCTTTTTGACAGCCTCCTGAGCTTGTTTTCCGACGGCCAGGTGCCGGACACGCTGGCGCAGTACCGGCAGATTCAGGGGCTTTCGGATATAGTCCACCGCGCCCAGCTCGAACGCCCGGTCAACTGATTGTTCGTCGCTCATGCTGGTGATCATCAGGATAGCGCAATCTTCGGTTCGGCCCTGGGCGTGCAGTGTCCGGCATACTTCAATGCCATCCAGACGGGGCAGCATGATGTCCAGAAGAATGATGGCAGGCTGGAGCCGCTCACACAGCTCCAGGGCTTGCTCACCATCCTCAGCCTCTGCGATGAGATAGCCATCCTGACTCAGGACACGCCGCAGAAGGGCACGTATGCCCGGATCATCATCGACGATCAGGACGAGCGTCGAGGGAATTTCATTCATCGAGCTACACCACCACGCGCCTTCGTTAAATTGGCCGACCCCTCACCAGTATTATACATGCGACAGGGCGCCCTGTGCACTCAGCAAGTGCTATGTTTGTAGAAATTACAGAATTATGAGGAGGGCGGGCCAGTCAACTACCGCCCTGTCGATTTGTGTATCTGGGCCGATCCTTCTAAGATTGCTAGAGGTACTTGTTCGATAGAGTGCTTCTTTGACTCAGAGGGGGCAGAGCATCATGATGCGCCACATTCGAGTCTTTCGATGGTTCGCACTTATTCTACTGTCGTTAATGGCGCTGGCTGTGTTCGCTGCGCAGGGCGTACACGCTCAACAACGTGCAACGCCCATCGCCATCGGCGATACCGTCCAGGGGAAAGTGACGAATACGGCCTCCCAACAGCGCTACAGTCTCAGGGCCAGGCAGGGCGACAGCGTAACGATCACGATGACAGCGGAGGGGGGCAATCTCGACCCGTACCTGTGGCTGGAAGACTCAACGGGCAACACCCTGGCGAAGGATGACGATTCCGGCGGACAGCACAACGCCCGTATCGATTTCACTTTCCAGGAGGACGGTGATTACACCATTGTTGCCACGCGCTATGGGCAGGCCAGCGGCTCGAGCACAGGCGACTACACGCTCGCTGTCAAGGCCAGCGGCGAGGTTGCGACCACCGCAGCGACCCTCGCGGCGACTGAAGCAGCTACACCACCATTCAGCCCCACGCCGAGTCCGACGCTGACTGCCCCGGCGACGCAGGAAGCCGCCAGCCTGGAACCGACCACAGGATCGCCGACAGCTTCGCTCGCCGATACGGCCACCGCGACGAAGGCTGTCGCAGCGCAGCCAACCAGCGAAGGTCTGTCGAATCTGGAACCGAGCGACACGCCGACGGTGCGTCCGACGCGCACCCGGCAGCCAACCCGCACCCCTACCGAAGTGACACAAGAAGAGACCCCCACTGAAGAACCAACGATTGAGGAACCAACGGCGACACGCAGGCCCACTCGCACACCCACCCGCCGGCCCACCCGCGCTGCGCCGACGGCCACGCCCAACGTTGTGATCAATGCAGGCCCGATCAGCGACGGCGATCCAGTTTCTGGCGAGATCGACGACGCGCACGTGTTTTACCTCTACACTTACGAGGGCGCAGCGGGCGAGCAGATCGCGCTGTCGATGGAGGCGGAAGGGGACCTGACCCCTTCCGTAGCCGTCATCCCATCGGGTGGCAACAAGGCGCTGAAAGTAGCGACGGCGAAGGAAGGGGAAAGCGCGGTGACGCTGGCCGTGACGCTGCCTGACGATGGCCGCTACATCGTTGTGGCAACCCGTGCCGGCGACACCAAAGGCACGACCAGCGGCTCCTTCACGTTGACCCTGACGGCCAACGCTTCGCCTACCCAGATCGACCCGGCTGGCGATCCACCCATCGTGATTGGCCGTCTGCGGGACGCCAATCTCGTGCCGCCGGGTGGCAGGCTGCTGTTCCAGTTGCCGCTCAACTCCTTCACCCGCGTCAGCACGCCAGGGCTGCGCTTCCTGCCCGTCGGCGGCAACGCCGCAGCGCAGAACTTCGTCCTCAACTTCCGGGTAATCTGGACGACGGCGGGCGACCAGAGCGCGTGTGGCATGGGCTTCTGGCAGAAGTCGAATCAGGAAGTCAGCTTCGTGCTGCTGACCAACGATAATAAGGTGGCTTTGCTTCAGCGGCAGGGCCAGCAGTTCCTGATCAACTACTTCCAGGCATCGACCCTGTTCAAGCCAAAAGACATGATCGTCGTGACGGTCATTGCCATTGGCGATCAGGTCACATTGTACGTCAATGGACAACTACAAACGGTGCAGAAGGGCAAGGGGCTGCGGGGCAAATTTGAATTGGAGACGTTCAACGCCGAGGGCAATACCACTGTCACCAACTGCCGCTATCCATCTGGCTGGGTGTGGACGTTCGACAGATAGAGGCGAGCGCGATGATCACGCGAATCGAAATCAACGGTTTCAAATCCTTTCACAACTTCGGGGCCGATCTGCTGCCGTTCCAGGTGTTCATCGGCCCGAACGGAGTAGGCAAGACGAATCTCTTTGACGCGATTGGCCTGCTGGCGGCGCTGGCCGGCAACAACACGCTCGAGGAGGCATTCCGCCAGAGCCGGGGCGAACTGAACGAACTGTTCACCTACTTCCTGGACGGCAGCCGCGCCAAATTGATGTCATTTGCCGTCGAGATGCTCATTCCCCGGACCGTGGCCGATGGCTCCGGCAAGACGCGCCCGGTTGCCTCCAACCGGCTGCGCTACGAACTGGACATCGAAAGCCGGGTCGAGGGCGGCGTGGAACGGGCATACGTGGTGCGCGAAGGGCTTTTGCCGATTGCGGATGCCAACGACAAATGGGTGAAAGATCATATCCCGACCCGCACGCGCAAAGGGTGGATTGTGCGTGAGAAGCGCCCGCCCTATATCGCCACCGTCGAGGACAAGGGGCAGTCCACGATCTTCCGCAATCAGGACACGCCGGGCGGTGGGCGCGAGGCGGTCAACGTCGGGCAGATCGAGCGCACCGTGCTCAGTGCGTCGGACGCCGTTCGCTACCCGACCATCCACGCGGTGCGGCAGGAGATGATCAACTGGCGCTTTTTGCAGTTGAACCCGTATGCCCTGCGGGCGCGCACGCCCAGTCAGAGCGCAACGACGCTGCTGCCCGATGGCTCCAACCTGGCGGCGGTGCTGGCCCGCATGTCCCGCGACAACAAAGACCTCCTGCCAGCGGTACTGGCCGACATGACCAGAAGTATCCCCGACCTGAAGAACCTGACCGTGAAGCCCGTGCCGGGCCACGACGAGTTCCTGATCGAGATCGAGACGAAAGAAGGGGAGAAGTTTTCCTCGCGTGTGCTGTCGGACGGCACGCTGCGCCTGCTGGCGCTGACCGCCCTCAAAAACGATCCGCAGCACCGGGGCGTGCTGTGCTTTGAGGAACCCGAAAACGGCGTCCAGCCGTTCCGTCTCAAGCAGATGGTAGACGTGCTGCATGGGTTGGCGACCAACCTCAATAACGATCCGGATGACCGTCCGCTGCGGCAGGTTCTGATCAATACGCACTCGCCGGGGCTGCTGGCCTACGTCCCCTCCGACAGCCTGTTCTTCGTCGGGCTGAAAGCGGAAAACAAGGCGCGCGGTACGCGCATCACACCCGTGCGCCCGGTGCTGATCGCGGACGACAGCGAGGCATTCTATACTTGGGAGCAGGTCAAGCAGTACCTGGACACCGACCCGGTCAGCAAGAAGCGCGAGGAGTTGGGGTTTTAGAACCTCACCCGCTTTCTAGACGGTATCTGCCCCCTCTCCGCTGCGCGGAGAGGGGGAACCAGCAGATCAAGACTTCTTGCGTTGCCCTGTATCCAGAGCGCAGGGTAAGGTGCACAGCGTCCCGCCTACGCCCAGTAGGCCACGCCTGGTTTCTCCTGGATGAGCATGTTTTTTAGCAAGGCAACCGCTTTCTCAAAGCCTTCCTTTTTCGACATCAGGCCGTCCTCGTGCTCGATGGACAGCGCGCCTTCGTAGCCGACCAGTTGCAGGTTGCTGATCATGCCGCGCCACACTTCCTCACTGTGGCCGTAACCGACGGTGCGGAACATCCAACTGCGGCGCGGGACGTCGGTGTACGATTTGGTGTCGAGCACGCCGTTGACGGTGGCATTGAGCGGATCGATCACGGTATCTTTGGCGTGAAAGTGGAAGATCGACTTGCCGAGTGCGCGGATGACGTGCACCGGGTCTGCGCCCTGCCAGAACAGATGGCTTGGGTCAAAGTTCGTGCCCAGGCAATCGCTGCCCACCGCGTCGAGCAGAGCCAGCATGGTCTCCGCGTTGTAGACGCAGAAGCCGGGGTGCATTTCGATGGCGACCCGCACCCCATGTTCCCTGGCGAATCTGGCCGTTTCGCGCCAGTAGGGGATAAGCACGGCTTCCCACTGCCATTTGACGGTTGCGCTGAAGTCGGGCGGCCAGGGGCAGGTGATCCAGTTCGGGTGCTTATCTTCCGGCCCGCCGCCCGGACAGCCGGAGAACGTGACGACGGTCTCGACGCCGAGCTTTTCTGCCGCGAGAATGGCGTTGGTGACCGCCGCACGGTGCGCTTCGCCAATGGCCGGGTCGGGGTGCAGCGGGTTGGCGTGCGCGCTCAGGGCGCTGATCGTCAGCCCCCGGCTGGCAACGGCTTCTTTCAACGCGGCGGCGGCCCGTGAATCGTTCAAGATAGTCGCTGGCTTGCAGTGCGCGTCGCCGACGTAGCCGCCCACACCGATCTCGACAGCCTGTACCCCCACTGACTTGATGTAGTCCAGCGCCTGCTCAAAGGGCATATCGCCGAACATGACCGCAAAAACGCCCAGTTTCATACCGATCTCCTGACGGGGCTGCCCGTCTTGAAAGATTGGATAATGTCGAAGACGATGCCTAGCGACTTGATGTTGTCCTGGCAGGTCGTCGCCGCTGGCTTGCCAAGTGTGACCGCCTCGTAAAACTCGTGCAGCAGGTAGCCCTGTGCGGTGTATTCCAGCTGCACAGGCTCCACCAGAGCCATCTCGTCATTGCGATACTGCCAGAAGCCGCCGCGACTCTCATGCTCCGCCGTCTTGTGCTGAACATAAACCTGATCGTTCTCGAACAGGATGATCCCGTTCTCGCACTCAAAACGCCACGTGCCGTTCCAGGATGTTTCGTGCCCGCTGGAACACCACGACGCGTTGTAGGCGACCCTGGCCCCGCTCGCCAGTTCGAGCGTGACCGACGCCGAAGCATCGCCCCGATACCAGCTCCAGGGTGGGTTCCAGCTTTGCCCATAGATCACGACCGGTTCGCTTTCCAGGAAGAAGCGCATCATATCCCAGTGGTGGATGGACATGTCGATGATCAGCGGGTAGGCCATTTCGTCACGGAACCCGCCAAAGTGCGGCCCTTTGAAGAATTCCACCGTAACCGACCCGACCCGACCCATCTCACCCGATTGCAGCAGCCGCTTGAGGGTCTGGGCGGGCACACTGTAGCGGTAGTTTTGGGTGACCATGTGCAAAATGCCCGTCTCGTTGGCTTTCTGGACGATGGCCTGTGCATCGGCCATATTGTCCGAGAGCGGCTTCTCCGAGAGGACAGGAATCCCGGCGTCCAATGCCCGGAGCGAGACTTCCTTGTGGAAGCGGGGCGGAGTCACGTCGATCACACCGCCGGGCCGGACAGCCGTCAGCGCTTGGTCGAGCGAATCAAAAATGAGGGATTGATCGAGGCCGTACTGTCTGGCCTGCTGCGCTGCAATCGCCGGGTTGATCTCGACGAAGCCAGCGAACGCCACTTCTTTGGAGGCAAGCACTGTTTTTAGCCAGGTGTTGCCCATGCCCCCGATGCCGACCTGAATGACTCTAAGCATAAATACGGTATCTTCCCAGCCTTTCTTTGGATACCAAAAACTAAGTCGGCAGCCTGTCACCGCGCAATCGCTTGACACGCCACAATTTCCTATGCTAGTATAGCATCAAAGCGCTTTGATTGGACGTTTCTTAAGAAACTCAACAATTTGTCGGGAACCATCGGTGTTCCCCCGCCCATTTAAGTTTAGTTACAGTTACCGCGAAGGCCTGATATGGCGACTATGTCGGACGTTGCCAAACGCGCCGGGGTTGCGCTCAGTACGGTGTCTCATGCGTTGAGCGGCAAGCGGCCCATCTCTGAAGAAACCAAACGGCGCATCTTCCAGGCGATGGCTGACCTGGACTACCAGCCGCACGCGCTGGCACGCAGCCTCGCCACCCGCCACAGCCGGATCGTGGCGCTGCTTCTACCTCCATCCAACAGCACCACCTTGCTGGAATCGCAATTCACTTTTGTCGCCAGCGCAGCGGAAACCGTCCGCCAGATGGGCTACAACTTGCTGCTGTGGACGGCCCCGGCCCACGATCTGGAAATCTTGCAGATGTTGCAGCAGGGCTTCGTCGAAGGGCTGATCTTGATGGAGGTATCGCTCCACGACGTGCGTGTCGAAGCGCTGAAAGTCCGGGGCTATCCATTCAGCCTGATTGGCCGCTGCGAAGACAACGATGGCATCAGCCTGGTCGATCTGGACTTTGAAGATGCATTGCAGCAGGCCGTAGCCCATCTGGCCGGGCTAGGCCACCAGACCATCGGGCTTGTCAGCCATTTCCCCGCGCTGGTGGATAGTGGCTATGGCCCGGCGGTGCGTTCTCTGCGGAGTTTTCAGTCGGCAGTCAAAACATTGGGGCTGTCTGGCATCGTTCGGGGCTGCCAGGCTACTCCGCAGGACGGCTATGAAGTGGCGCGGGCGCTGCTGGTGGAACAGCCTGCCTTGACCGCCTTCATCGTGGTGCTCGATGCCCACCTGAGCGGGGTAGTTCAGGCGGTGTGGGAGGCTGGACTGCACATTCCAGAGGACTTTTCGATTATTGGTGTGATTGCGCCCCGCTCCGCCCATCTGCCGACGCTTGCGGTGACGACGCTCGATTTCCCGGCAGCAGATATGGGGCGGATCGGCGCAGAACTGCTGATCAAACAACTGACGGGAGAGGCGATCCAGCCGCAACAGTTCGTGTTGCGCCCCGCTCTCACCGTTCGACAGAGTACTGGCCCTGCCCACAAACGAGAGGGGATTGGCTCGGCGAAAGGGGGTGATCGTCGGGAAAGCGCGACCTGACCGTTGTCGTAGATAAGTGAAACTGTTCATTTCAGCTTAGAGGATATTTGGAGGACTCCCATAGAATACAGCGCAGGGGACACCGGGCTAAAGCCCGGTGGGGAATGCGCCACTCTCCAACGAACGAACGCTTGCGGGCGGAATGGCGTGGGAGGCGGTGCGTTGAGGCTGTTCAGCCTGGCAGAGAAAACGACCAACAGCCTGGTCGTGTCCGATTGCAGGCGAGCAGCACTATTCATAATCGATCACTCACACAGGCCGCCGTGTGGCAGCGCAGCCCATCCCTACGAGACGTTGCAAAGCCGCTGCCTGCCACTGTTGCGGCTCAGGAGGGCTTGCACGCGCTTCACAATCTGGACGTGAGAGGTGGCTTTGGGCAGGTAATCATCGGCTCCTGCGGCGAAACCCCGCTGTGCCGCATCCGCGTCGGGCCAGCCGGACAGCATGAGCACCGGTATATGGGCCGTATCGGGCCGGTTTCGCAACTGTCTGCATAGTTCAAGACCCGTGATGCCCGGCATGATGATGTCCAGGATAAATAAGTCCGGTTTCTCTTTCGCCAGCAAGTCGAGCGCCTGGTAAGCACCACCAGCCGTCAGGACGGTGTAGCCTTTACGGCGCAGAACAATTTCGAGCAAGGCCAGCATCCCGGGTTCATCGTCAACGACCATGATCTTCTCGTTCATTGTCTGTGCTCCTGTAAAATCGGGGCCGCCGGAAGGTAGGGCCTCCGGTTGATCTGCATCGGTCATCATGCTGCCTCGCAGGAAAGCGCATCGGGGTAGCCAGGCCGGGTCGCCTCCACAATGGCCTGGGCGAGCTCTTTCAAAGTGCTGGCTGCGATATTTTTCAGCCAGTTCTGGGTTTGATCGGACAGCCCGAAGGCAGAGAGCAACGCCCGATCCCGTTTGGTGACGAGACGTTCACAGACGTCACTATCCAGCAGCGCCAGACCGATCAGGCTGTCTAGACGCTCACGCTCGTTCTGGCTGAGGATGTGCTGCCACCACATACCGTGCCCGTTAAAGCCGTACCCACTCGGCCAGGGCAGGACGTCCATCACCACCGGGCCGGTGTGGCCGGTAGGTTGTTCGGCGTGTGGGGTTATGTGTGCCAGCCTTGTTCTCATACGGCCCTCCATTCAATGCATTAACTACATTAAAGGTAGGCCCGCCGACTAAACAAGGCTCTGACCATTCAGATGTGGGTTGGGTCTGTTTTTGCGATCATGATCGCAAAAACAGACCCAAAAAACTGCGAGATTTGCGTGTCAGAATCGCCGATGGCATCTGCTTCAGGCCGCTTCGGGTGCGGCCCCACCCTGATACGGGTTGAGCACAGCCAGTACGGCCTGAGCAAATTCCTTGAGTGTGCTGGCCTTGATGCCGAGCAGCCAGCGCTGTGTATCTTCTGACAGGTTGAAGGCTTCCAGAAGCGACGAGTCGCGTTTGACGACCAGTTGCTCGCATACGTTGTTGTCGAGCAGTGCAAGGCCGAGCAAGCTGTCGATCCGCTCGCGTTCGTTCTGGCTGAAGGTGTTTTCCCACCAGGCGTCGCTCCCCGTAAAGCCGTAGCCATTCGGCCAGGGCAGCACGTCCATGACAACCGAAGCGTTTGGTGTAGCCGTGTGGTTCATGACGGTTTTCTCCTTGTTTGAGTTTAGTGGCCGCCGCCACCAGCCATCGCATCGGCGAAGGTGGTCAGGCTCGGAACCAGCAGCACCAGCAGCGCCAGGCACACGACGAGGACGGTCAGCGCCAGGCGCAGGCGACGCGGGTTGCTCAGCAGCCCATAGACGACAGTCAGCAGCCAGTGGATGAGTGAAGTCAGTTGGTGTTTCATGATCGGGTCTCCCAGGTGATAGAGGCGAACCAGGCAAATCAGGGTTGGGCGGTCAGCCATGCTCAGTGTCCACCGCTGCCAGGCAGGGCGTCGGCGAAGGTGGTCAGCGCGGGAACCAGCAGTGCGGCCAGCACCAGGCAGACCACGAGGACGGTCAGCGCCAGGCGCAGGCGGCGCGGG
>Ga0070741_10005568_pt1 | contig 27819 bp, 22 predicted proteins | sample Coa_R1_4_FD_66440 | JGI IMG/M metagenome (GOLD analysis project Ga0070741, IMG submission 66440) | Surface soil microbial communities from Centralia Pennsylvania, which are recovering from an underground coalmine fire - Coalmine... | ecosystem: Environmental > Terrestrial > Soil > Unclassified ...
GCGATGCGCTCGCTATTGTCGAGTACGATTCCTTTGGCGCGACCATCGTCTTCATCTAAACGAGAAAACCTCGAGTTTTCGCGAAGCTCAACACCGGCGGATCTGGCGCGTTCAACCAGCGTGGCAACCACGCGGCCGCTTTCGGCATAGCCTGCTTCAACCTCAAGAACGCCATCTCGGAACAGTTCTGGATTCCAGGCTGGAAATCGCTCCCACAATTGCGCTGAATTCATGCGCTCGACGTTGCACCCGCGCCGTTGCAGCATTTTGAAACTCTCGTACTCGAAATCCCCCGGCTTCATCTCCTGACGGCGCACGAACATCACGCCAGTCTCGTGATACAACTCAATTCCGAATCCTTCATTCCATTTGCGCCAGAGTTTGATCGAGCGTTCTGCGAGCCCGGTATAATCTTCATCGGCTCCATAAGCGGCGCGAACCGCTTTGCTGATGTCGGTAGACGCGGCGAGTGGATTTGGCAGCGGCCCCGGATCGACCAAAATCACGCCGTGCCCACGTTTTTTTAATTCGATCGCGGCGGTAACGCCATTAATTCCCGCGCCGACAACGATGACCTTCGACATCCCACAACAGCGCACGTTGTAGAGGCGCTTGTGTCAAGCGCCTATGTTATTACGCACCTTCTTGCAGCGCGCGTTCCCGTTCAAGCAAGGTCGGATGCGAGTAATAAAAACTGCTGTAGAGCGGGTGGGGAGTGAGGTTGCTAAGGTTTTTTTCGCTCAATTTACGCAACGCTTGAATGAGTGACTGCGTCTCTCCCATCGTCGCAGCTGCGAATGCGTCTGCGTCGTATTCAAAATGACGCGACCAGATGTGAATTAATGGCGAAACCCAGAAGGTTATCGTCCCCGCCAGCAGCGCAAACAGCAGCATCGCAGGAACCATCCGGCAGCTGCCGGACGCGGCAAATCCTGGCTGATGTTCGAAACCGAACGCACGATAAAACCATTGCTGACGCGCGAGCCAGGCGATCGCGGCGAACGCCATAACAATGCCAGCGAGGGAAGCACCGAGCATTTTAATTACGTGGCGCTTTTTGTAATGGCCAATTTCATGCGCAAGGACGGATTCCAGCTCTGGCGCGGTAAGCTGTGCTACCAGCGTATCGAACAGAACAATTTTCCGAAAACGTCCGAGCCCGGTGAAGAATGCGTTGGAGTGGCGTGAGCGTTTGCTGCCGTCCATCAGTTCGATGCCCCGCGTGGGAAAATCGGTACGCTGCGCCAGTGCGAAGAGCCGTTGGCGCAACTCTCCTTCAGGCAGTGGCGTAAATTTGTTGAAGAGCGGCATGATGATTGCCGGCGCACTTAGCAGCAGAAGCAATTGAAATGCAATAACGACCGCCGCCGCCCAAAGCCACCAGTTTGCCCCGGTCCATTCGATCAGCTTCAACACCAGTATCAGCAACGGACAGCCAAGGAGCAGTGTGAGTAGCAATCCTTTAATTCGATCGGCGATCCATGTCTTCATGCTCGTGGTATTGAAACCGAACCGCTGTTCGATTCTGAATTGCCCGTACCAGGAGAATGGCAATCCGGGGAGGCTCAATCCGATTCCCATGAGGAAGAGAAAGCCAGCCATCGCCAAGACCGAACTGCCAAAGTTCGCGCTGAATTTTTCAAACGCCCATGGCAATACGCCGCTAAAAAGCACCGCTATGAGTATTACGGCATGGAACGCGTTGACGATGTCTCCAAAACGGTTCTTGGCCAGAGTATAATCAACCGAACGACGATAGGTCGGCTGATCCATGATTCCTCGAAGCAAAATCGGGACTTCGTTCGCGTGTACGCAGACATGACTTTGGTTCGCTCGGCTGAGCCACAGTTCCATGACGACGCGCCCAAGAATCAGAAGCAGAGCAATGATGGCGAACGGCTGCATGAACCCATTAATGTAGCGCATGCGTCTCGCTTGCCGCTTCCATAGCTCGCAAGCCAGAGGCTCGCGCTACCTCTTAATCGCTGAATCCGAAAACGATTTTGCCATATTCGCGGGCCCTTCGCAGCTCCGCGCGATAGCACACATGCCTTATGGCAACCATGCAAACCGCGCAGGCCAGTTTCCTACTCGCGAGCGCCGGCAACGTCATTCGTGTCCGCCGCAGCTTTGGCCTGGGCGGCGCGAAATTCCCGAACGTGATTCAATTCATCTCGCGCGCCTGTAGCATTTGCGGTTTGCGCGGCAAGCATGGCGTAATAGCGGCTCGCGTTTTCCTTGTCCCCATTTTTCTCGGCGGCTCGCGCGGCTCCATACAAGCCTCTGAACCGACCCAGGTAGATTTTGAGCGCGGCTTCAAATTCGTGCTGCGCTTCCTTCGATTGGCCTGTTTCGAGCAGCAGGCTACCAAGTTGTTCGCGAATCGGAACAAACGCTCCTGGCGAAACCGGATGTTTGCCCAGGATGTCTTCCGCGTCCGCAGCGCGACGCAGTATCTCGATCGCTTCGCTCTTCTTGCCTTCGCCTGCCGCTACCCAGGCGGAAGCCGCCTGCATCTGCAGATCGAGGTGGTTTTTAAAATAGTCGAACTTGGAATCCTTCGTCGCGTCACGCAATTGCTGCATTCGGACGATTGCTTTCCGCGCCCCATTGAGATCGCCGGTATGCGCTCGTCCCAGCGCGTGACCATATTCGATCAGAGCTTCCATGAATGGGAACGACGACCAGTGCGGAAGATTGGGAATAGTCAGTGTCGCCGCCCCCGCCCAATCATTTCGCTCGAAAGCATAACGGGTCGGAATGGCTGCCAGAGCGTAAGCCGCGCTGAATTCCAGCTCCGGATTTGTCTTCCGCACGTTGGCGGTGAGATCGACAATCTTTTTCGCCTCAATGTCCCGGGCCTCCTGCAAATAAGAATAGACCATGTAATCGAGCGCATGTAACTCTTCCGCTTCCGTGGCATCGCGATGCCGCACGGCTGCGTAGGCGCGCGAAGCCTCCGCCGACGTTTTGTTCGCAGCGATTGATTCATCCCACATTCCCAAGCGCGTAAAGATGTGCGACGGCATATGCAGCGCATGAGGCACCCATGGAGCGATGGAGGCGTAAGCCTGCGCGGCGGCCAGTCCGCGTTGAGCGAGCGCCGGATAATCATAGCAATGGATCAGGTAGTGAACGACACCAGGATGATTGGGGTCGTGTTTCCAAAGTTTTTCGAAGACGGCGGCTGCCTCGAGCTGTTTCGACAAGCTTGTGTCGTTGGGCGTCGCGTAGCCTACCGCCAGAACCGCGAAAGCGTAGAACGCCTGGGTTTCGAAATCGTCCGGATACTTGTCGCGAAGCTGATGCATTGCTTTTTCGTAGGCAACGACACGGTTGCGCGGTCCCACCGGACCATGACACGATTGCCCAACCGCGCCTGCGCTCGAACTATTGTCCGGCGTATTGTAATAAACATTGAGTGCCGTGATGAATCCTCGCTCGCGATCGGTTCCCGCATCCATCGCCATTGCTTTTTCAATGGCCGCCTTGCCGGCGCTCATCTCGACAGGAGTGGGTGGCGTCCAAATCGGATGCCACCAGGTCATGGCGATTCCCCATTGAGCCATGGCGCATTTGGGGTCGCGCTCGGCTACCGAGGTGAAAACGCGTCGCGCTTCTTCGTAGAAAAATGAGTGCAACAAGGCTACACCGCGTGAGAATTCAGATTGGACGGAAGGCGCGCACGATATCGGGAACTCAACTTTTCCAGCAGCGCGCAAATCGCCGGGTTCAGGAGCGGTTGCACACTCGACATGACTTCCGGCGAGACAAGTCGCTAGTCCAAAGAGAAGTACACGTGGATAGGAGGAACGCACTATTTTCGAGGCTACACCTCCGGGGCTACGCCGCAAACTCGAAAATCACCTTGCCGCTGCGTTGGCCGCGCGCTGCGTGCGCAACGGCTGCCTTCGCCTGGGTTAGTGGATAAGCTTTCTCCACTTTGGTTTGTAGCAGACCGCGTTTCGCCATCTCAAACAAATGTTGAAACGCTTCGATCCGCTGCGCTGGCGTTGCGTTGTCGTACCATTTGTTAATCCAAATGCCGCGGAAACGGAGATCTTTAAAAATGAGAAGGCCATTCGGGATTTTCAGAGGCTGTAAACTCATCGCTCCGTACGTCACCAGCGTTGATCCCGGAGCGAGACAATTTGCCAGACGCAGTGCGCTTTCGCCGCCGACGGCGTTCAATGCCAGACGAATCGGCGGCCCGCCAATCGCGTCTTCGACTTCGTGGCGAAGATTTTCACTATCGACCAGGACCACATCACCGCCCTCCGCGCGCAGTTCGCCGATTAATTCCGAGCGGCGCACCACATTCACGGTCTTGTAACCAAGCTCGTGCGCGATTTGGATGATCGCGCGTCCTGCGGCCGAATTCGCTGCGTTCTGAATCAGCCAATCACCGCGTGCAAGGTCCACATAATCGCGCAGCAAACGCAACGCGGTCATTGGATTGATTTTCAACATCGCTGCATGGACGGGCCTGATCCCGGCGGGCACAACAACCAGGTCACTGGCTTTTACCGCAACAGCCTCACGCCATGTGCCAATGTTGTGCGGCAAAATCACCAGGCTACCACTCGTTAGGCCTTTTACCTCCGCGCCGACATCTACAATGATTCCTGCGCCTTCGAATCCCGGTGTCGCAGGTAGCTCTGCTCGCACCGGATATTTTCCTTCAATCTGATTCAAGTCCGCCGGATTGATCGGCGCTGCGCGCATTTTCACGATCACTTCGTCAGGGGCTGGCGTGGGCCATGGGCGTGATTCGACGCGTAACACGTCCGCCGGATTTCCGTGTGTTTCGTACACGGCTGCGTTTATAGTTTTCATGATGTCCTCGGCGCAGCATCCTCACGCCTCCTCAAACAATCTGCAAATGCGCCGGCCGCCCGGCGGGATGACTTCGTCCGCCTGGCAGACTACTGCCAGGGTCGCCGTTTTCGGTATGATCGTGAATTCGATTCTTGCGGCGGCAAAGATTCTCGGGGGTGTGTTCGGTCATGCTTACGTTCTCATAGCTGATGGCATTGAATCCGGACTCGACATTGCGGGCTCGTTCGTTATCTGGAGCGGGCTGAAAGTTGCGGCGCGTCCACCCGACGCTTCCCATCCCTATGGGCACGGGAAAGCAGAGCCAATTGCGGCGGTGATTGTTGCGGCCGGAGTTTTGGTTGCTGCGGTAGGTCTGGCCGTTCAGAGTGTGCGCGAAATTTTCCTGCCACATCACGCGCCGGCGCCGTACACCCTCGGGATATTGATCGTGGTGATCGTGATAAAGGAAACTTTGTTTCGTTATGCGAACCGGATTGGTCGAGACGTTGAAAGCACCGCGGTGCAAACCGATGCCTGGCATCACCGCAGCGACGCACTCACGTCCGCCGCTGCGTTCATTGGAATTTCAGTAGCCTTGATCGGTGGCAAACGTTGGCAGAGCGCGGACGATTGGGCTGCCATTTTCGCGTGCGTGGTCATCGCAGCGAATGGCGTCAGGCTTATGCGGCCTGCATTTTACGAAATCATGGACACCGCGCCCCGAAAAATCGTCAAGTCTGTTTGCTCAGTTGCCAGCGCAGTCCCCGGTGTTATCGAAGTTGAGAAATGCCGCGCCCGCAAGATGGGTTTGGATTTCTATGTCGATCTTCACGTCGGAGTGGATGGTAAAATCTCCGTGCACGAAGGCCATGAGATTGCGCATCGAGTAAAAAGCGCAATCCAGCGTTGCGACCCACGCGTTGCCGACGTGCTCGTTCATGTCGAACCGGCGCAGGGGTAGCCGTCTCGCTGTGTCGAGGCGCGACACGGCGACGCAGTACCGTGGCTACAAGCTTTTGAGAACAGTTACGAGGGCACCGGCCAAAGTCTGTCGTGCGTGTGCGATTCTTCTCGCGAACTGAACCAGCTGGGGGACACGGCTTGGATGCGCAAGCAGGTGCGTCGCCAACTTCAGCATTCGAGTTTGCTGGCGGTCGATATCGAAAAGGACGTTCGCCGGAGCCGGGAAAAGCTCGCGCGGGGTATCACTGATGACTCGCAGTGAAAGCAGGGGAATACCAAGCTTGGCGCACGCGCGCGCAATGAATTCCGTCTCCATGTCCACCGCGGCCGCTCCCGATTCATGCGCAAGTTTCATTCGTTCTTCACCGGAATCGATCAACGCAGGCGCAGTCAACATATCTGCCAGATGAATCGGCAAATTCGAAAGCGACGACCATCTCTCGCCCAGGTCGACCGTGGAAAAATTCCGCGCCAAAAGAAGATCGCCAACTCTCAAATCGTGCGTAAGCGCTCCAGCGAAGCCGGCGCTGATCAAACAATCGAACTGTTGCTCCCGCAGGAATTTTTCAATGCGCTGACCGCATACTTTTCCTCCGACACCTGTATGAAGCACTTCAATTGCCCGATGATCGATGTCGCCACGAATTATTGGGACGCCGTTGCGATCGGCCCGGGATTTATTGCTTAACGAACGCAGGAACTCACGGCTTTCCGCTGGCAAAGCAAATGTTACCGCAATCATCTCACCGCGAATGTAGCGCGAGCCTCTGGCTTGCGCAGAAAGAGGTCTACCTTACTGCAGCTTGTTCGACAACTTGCACAATGAAACTCTTTTTCTCCCCTGTGGCTGGGACTGTCGCTGCAGCCGGGGGCGTCGACACCGGCTTTTCCCCACCGACCATCGACGAAAGCGCTGCGCGAAATTCCGGATCGCGATTTGATGGGATATCGACAAGGACACTGAGCCGACCCCGGTCTGGGAGTCCTTTCGTAGCAGACCCCCCCAATCTGGTCGCAAGGGTGACGACTTCGTCGGCAACTGCGTCCAGTTTTCCGGTTGCGGCTGGAATTGTAATTTCGCCAACACCCAGCGGCGCGGGCGTGAATGTCTCGGCTGCGTGCTCCAAAGAGTTCGCGATCTGCTTGCGCATTTGGGTTTCCAGCAGCGCCCTGTTCGGATTCTTTGTTTCGTGTCTGGCAATCAACCAGAGACCGATGCCGACGTTGACAGCCATCAAAAGGATGAACGCCGCGCCTACCCGAAGGGCCATTTTACGGCCTTGCTCCGTCACATCGGACTGTGGTGGCAACAGAACTTCGCGAGAATCGCCGGGCATTCCCGCGTGAATCTGTCGCGCCACGGCCAGTTCGCGTCGCAGTTGCTTGTCCGACATTAATTGCTCCTCCAGCGCGGCGCGTTCTGCCGCGGGTAACCTGCCCTCGAGATAATCAAAAAGCTTATCCGGATTCATTTTTCAGGAACTTGGAAAGCGTCACGCCATAGCTCTCTGCACGCAATGATGAAGTCGAGGGCCACCGCGGAATCCGATATTTGCTCTCTCAGAAGGTGGCAATACAATCGATCTGGTGCCTGAAAACGATCACAAAGAGGTGCACCGCCAAGGTCGGATTTGGCATCGTGTAGTGGTCGGCCTCGCTGCGTGCGTGGCGCTCCTGATCATTTTTCATCGTCCTATTTTGCTGGCAATCGGTCGGCAGATCGTGCTGCGGTACGCTGCGCGAGAAAATCTAAAAATCGATTTTCGCGTGGAAGGCAATCCTTTCAGTCATCTGACCGTACGAAACTTTCGCGCGTTGCCGACAGGGGCATCTGCCATCGAATCGATCGATATCGACCAGTTGTATCTTGATTACAGTTTGTTCGGATTGACGCGACATGGGCTCTCTCATTTTTTGGAAGATGTTGAAGTCCGTTCCGCGCAGATTGTGTTGAATCCGGCAAGAGCACCGCCGCCTAAACCGCGTCCCAAACGAAAGCTGACATTACCTTCGGCGTTCCCGGAGCGAATTCGAGTGGCAGACGTTACGCTAGTTGTCAGAAACAAGCCTAACGACTTCGTCGTAGAGCATGTTGATCTCGATTTGAACCCGCGCAGTCCGGGCGAGGTGCGCATCGAAAAGCTGCAGCTTCCATCCGGTGACAGTTGGTCCGGAATTTCCGGGCAAACAACTTATACAAATAAGAACCTGGTTCTGCGCGATCTGATTCTGAGCGACCAGGAACAGATCCGCCTCTTGAATGTTGATGCGTCACGCATCGACACGAAAGTCCTTGGACTCAAACTCGATTGCGCAATTGGCGGCGGCCAACTCTCGGCGTCAGCTGAGATCCTGGAAACAAAGTCTTCGTTGAACGCGACAATAAACGTCGTTGCTCAGAAAATTGCGGCCGAATCGTTGAACAAATTTTTGTTTTTAGCGGAGCGTTCTTTGTCCGGCGAAATCGAGCGGTTAACGGTGAATGGAACGGGGACAATCGATGCGCCCCGGACGTGGAATGGCGCGATGTCGTTGCGGGTCAGCACTGTGGATTTGCCTCCAATCCGTTTTGATACTGGCCTTATCGAATTGTCAGCAGAACAGGGCAGGGCGACTTTGAGGTCAGCGGACGTCATCCAGGACAGGAACGAGCTTCATCTTCGTGGGACAATGGAATTGCCTTCGACAATGGAAGATTTCGGCCGGACTCCAACGACTTTGGAAATTGCGGGGACTGCGCCTGACCTTCAACGATTGATGACAGAAAAACCTGTGCAATTAACTGGCGCGGCTCAGTTCACCGGTAAGATCGACATCGTTAACGCAAAAATAGAGGCAACGCTTGGCGTTACTGCAGAATCAGTCGGTTTCCCGAATGGAACAGTTGAAAAACTGACCTCTACGTTGCGCGCGTCCAAGGTGATTGCGACGCGTAACCTGAAGCCGGGGTCGGCGCCCCCGGCTACAACTAAAAAGCCATGGTTCGCGGACCTTCGCACTGCAATGGAGTTCGATCTGGCCGGCATCCGTTATCGGGATCACATCATTGATTCAGTGGAAGGATCGCTAAACAGTAGCGATGACCTCCTCGGACTCGATCGGTTGGATCTCCGACGAAATCAAAACGAATTAAATATCCGCGGCCGCTACAGGCTGCCGGCCGAAGTCGGAAAGGCTGCATCCCAGCCGGCCCAGCTGGATTTCGCCTTGAATGCTCGCGAAGCGGCGGATTTTTGGACTGCTGATTCCCCTAACAAATTGAGCGGACCATTGGAAATGACGGGACAGATCAAGTGGGAGCACGAGGTGGCCAACGGCCAGATTTCGATCTCCGGGTCAAACCTCAAAGTTCGCGACCTTGTTTTCCGCGAACTGAGCACGCAATGTTCAATCTCAAATAACATCGTCTATCTAAACGATTGCCGTGCGAGTCTGAACGATTCCGATTTCTTTAACGCGACTGGAAGGCTGAACTTGCGGCAGCCTTATCATTACAATGGCAAGATTTCGGCGAGCATAGCGAACTTATCGACGCTTCGACCCCTGCTTCGCACTTTTGGTAATCAGAATGAATTGTCAGGCTCCGTCACCCTCGATTGGGAAGGAAACGGTGACGCGCAAATCTCCAAGAGCTCAGGGAACCTGAAATTCGTGCTCGAGAAGGGACGCTACGGGAATGCGCAATCACTGCGGGCGAATATCGATGCGTCTTATTCCCCTGAAGGTGTTGATGTGCCGATCATCTTTTTTGCCAGCGGCAACACGGATTTTCAGGCAGTCGCGCAGACAAAAGGGGAGACGCTTGAGATAAACAGAATTCAACTCGATCAAGGCCAGGCAAGGTTCGCATCGGGATACATTTCTTTCCCGCTTGTGTGGAGAAATCTTGGAACGAACGCAGCGGCCATTCCGTCGTCCGGCAAAGTGTTTGCCACAATTCAGTCTGAGAACCTGGATCTTAAAAAACTGTTCAGCGATCTCGGGATCAAAGCGGGGACATCTGGTACGCTGAACGCCAGGCTCGACGCGAATGGCACAATTGGAGACTTGAATGCGAGCGTCAAGCTGCAGATGCGGGATTTGCGAAATGATCGCTGGCCGAAAATGGAGCCGGCGACATTTGATCTGAACGCCCAGGCTGTGCATGATCGCCTGACAATTCTGGGGAAGCTGCAACAGGCGCGGATTCAGCCCCTCGAGTTAAACGCGAACCTGCCCTTCGATATTCCGAAGATTGCGCGTGCTGGAAAATTGCCAGACGACACACCGATCACCGCGAAGGCACGTCTCCCTCGCAGCTCCGTGAACTTTGTTCGGCAATTTGTTCCGGCGCTCGAACAACTCGATGGCAACCTTGGATTGGATGTTGATGTCAGCGGAACGATCGGCAAACCGGTCTTTAGCGGAGCAGGGGACGCCACGATTAACGTTGCGCGCTTTACAAATGCGACTCTTCCGGCGCTAACGAATTTTAGCGCGCGTTTAAGCTTCGCGCAGAACGCTGTTAGCCTGGAACGATTCGGCGGCGATCTGGCGGGCGGCCCTTTCAGGATGAGTGGTCGCGTCACTTTTCCAAAGCTGACTGAGCCGACTCTGGATCTACAATTGAGGGCGAATAGTGTGTTGCTTGCGCGAAACGACACACTAACAGTCCGCGCGGACGCCGATGTTAAGGTGAGCGGTCCCTTCGCGGCGGCCACAGTCAGCGGCAACGTCGCAATGACAAACAGTCATATTTTAAAGAACATAGACCTCATTCCTATCAGCCTGCCAGGCAGACCCGCGCCGGAGCCGCCATCGGAGCGGCCGCAATTTGCTTTCCCGGGCCCGCCACTCCGCGATTGGAAATTCGATGTCGCAATTAAAACAAAAGATCCGGTGCTGATTCGCGGGAACCTGGCGACTGGTAGCGCGATTGCTGACATTAAACTCACTGGGACAGGGCTGCGTCCCGCATTGGACGGAACGGTGCGTCTGGAAAATGTGGAGGCGACGTTGCCGTTCAGCCGGCTGGAGGTTTCCCAGGGCTTTCTTTATTTTGACCCCAGTGATTCCATGAACCCCAAGCTGGAGCTGCATGGGACCTCAGTGATCCGCGATTACACGGTGCGCGTTTATGTTTATGGGACCATGCTTGCGCCAGAAGCCATTTTCACAAGCGAGCCGCCACTGCCGCAGGAGGAAATTATTTCTTTGATCGCCACCGGTGCCACCAGAGAAGAGTTGTCGGGCCGCGGCAATGTTCTGGCCGGGCGAGCCGCCATGTTATTGGTGCAACAGCTTTACCGGAAAATTTTCAAAAAGGGCGAGCCGACTGAGAGCAACGAATTCTTTAATCGCCTCGATTTGGACGTGGGGGCTGTCGATCCTCGAACCGGTCGTCAGCAGGTCAGCGCGCGATTCAAAATAAGTGATCAGTTTGTGCTTGTGGGTGATGTCGGCGTCGGCGGCGATTATCGGGGGATACTGAAGTATCTGATTCGTTTTCGGTAAGATGCGTGAAGATCGTCAGCGATATTTCAAGGACTGGCGATTTCCCAATGAGATTGCGGCGGCGGTTAATAAGCGGCATCCAGTTAGTCCCAAAGGCGCTGGGTCCTGTAAGTCCGCCACAGGGCCGATTCGCCGTGACGAATCTGGGGCATGGCCCCAGGGACTCGAATGCCCGTGTGAACGAGCGGTGAAGGCGCGTGGTCAGCGAGCAGCCGAATTAAATCGCGCTTTTAGCGCTCATTCGTTCGTTATTACCAGTCCTGGGGCTGTGCCCCAGGCGGTCGGTGACGATGCGCTTTTGAGCACGTGCAAGAGGGAGCTGCTCCTTGCTCTCTTTAAGTTTGTTCTCGCTAACACGCGCGGGGTTAGGGCCCTTTTCTTTCTCGGAAGTGTGGCCCTTGCAATTGACGTCCCTGCCCAAACCGCGGTCGATGTTATGCGGCCTGAAGAAAGGCAAAAAGAGCGGCAGGCTGTTGTGAAAGAGCAGGAGAAGCGCGCGAAGCAGGCGAGCATCATTGAATTTCGCGGTGAGCAAGCGTTCAAGGAGAACGAATTGCGCACGGCGCTGAAGGAGGAAATCACCACCATCGAAGACTTCGGGCTAAGTCCGGCCCGCGGCGATGATCTCGCGTTCTTTCTCGAAGTCTTCTACCGCAAGCATGGTTATGCAGACGTGGACGTGCATTACACCATCGAACCGCAGAACCGGTTGCGGCTCGATATCACCGAAGGCCCACGCTATACGTTGCGGAAGATCGTCTTTGATGGAAACGTGCGGGAGCCGAGCGACAAGCTCTTTGAGTATGCCGTCGGGCCTACCCGGGAGCGGTATTCAAGGACAGAGAAAAAGCTGCCTTTCGTTGCCGCCGACATGCAGGAAGGAGCGAACCTGGTGCATCGTTTTTATCTCGCCGAGGGATTTTTGGATGCGTTGGTCGACGCGCCGCGTTACACGTTTCTCCGTGAGAGTGGCGAAGTCGACGTAGTCATCCCGATTCACGAGGGGCGTCAGTATTTCTTCGGCAGCATTTCCTTTCACGGGCGCACAATTTACGACGCCCAAACACTGCGTGGGCAGATGCTTGACCTGCTTCAGCGGCCTTACACAGATGCGCGAGTCGAAGACATTCCACGACGTCTCCAAGCGTATTACAAGACGCGTGGCTATTACGACGTGAAGGTTGTGGCCAGCGGTACGCCGGAAGAAGCGGGCAACGGCCGGGTGCCAGTGGACATCACAATTTCGGCGGGGCCGGTTTACTATTTCGACGGCGTCACCGTCAGCGGGCTCGATCGATTGCGTCCCAGCTATGTCGTCAAACGTTTCACCAAGCTGGAAGGAAAGGCTTATAGCCCGGAAGCGCTCGACGAGAGATTTCGCACGCTCATGCGCACCGGACTTTTCAATGTTCTTCAAATCAAACCGGTCCCTGTAGATGGACATCTTCTGCGATTGGATGTTTCGGCCGAGGAAGCCAAGAGCAAGGAATTTGGTTTCCTGGTTGGCTACGGGACATTCGAGGGCCCGATCGCGGGTGTGCAATGGCGTGATCGCGATCTTTTCGGCTATGGTCGGCCGCTCACCACATCAGTGGAGGTCTCACAACGCAGCTACAAAGGTGAAATTCTCTACGAGGATCCGTTCTTCTTCGATACAGATTTTTTCTTTAGAGCCCGGCTTGCTGCGTTCACTTTCACTTACGACGGCTACACGAAATTCGAATTGGGCGGGCGGTTCGAGCTCACTCGTAAAATTACGAGATACGACGAGGTCGGCCTGACCGTCGCGGTTCGTCATGTGAAAATCACCGACTCTGAGATCAAGCCGACGTTCCTCCTTGGGCCAAAGGATTACCAAGTGAACACGATCGGTCTTACGAACACCTTTGATATGCGGCAAAGCCCCTATGTAAACCCGCGCGGACTGCTGATGAAAAACACGCTGGACCTGGCATCGAACGCTTTCGGGAGCGACATCGAATATATCCGGGGCACGATGAGCGTGGCCTATTACCTGCCATTTTCGCCGAAGGTGACCACGCCCGGCGTGACGGAAGATCAAGGAGGCACGACATTTCAGCGCTGGTTCCAGTCGTCCTCTCTGGCATTCGGCGCACGCGCCGGCATTATTCATTCACTCACCGGGAGTGGCTCGAACGAAGCAACTGCGATTCCGATCGACGAACGTTTCTTCAACGGCGGCGCGGATACGGTGCGCAGCTTCGGCGAACGCGATCTTGGCCCGCACGACAATCACGGGCATCCCGTTGGCGGAGAATTCTTCACTGTGTTCAACGTGGAATATACGTTCCCAATTCTCGGAGAATTGCAGGGCGCCGTTTTCGTTGATGCCGGCAATCTTTTACCGACCTCAGAGGACGTTGGTTTAAACGATATGCGTTATGCGATAGGCGCAGGTTTGCGCTATAAGCTGCCGGTCGGTCCGATTCGTCTCGACTACGGCGTCAACCCGGACCCGCGTCCTGACGAAGACTTCGGGGCGTTCCATCTCAGCTTCGGCTTTGCGTTTTAGCAGCTGCCGTGATGCAGACAATCCTGTCTGCGTCAGATTGCCAAAGCGTTTCTAATCTGAACCGAGTATTCATCCGGTTTGAGGCGCGCCTTGTTGGGATTTGCGCTAATGTAGTTGCGAAAGACTATCAGTTCGTTCGCAATCTCGCACGATGTGATCGTAGGACTCGTCCATCCAGAATCGAGATTTGCGCCCCAGCAATTTATTGCATTCGTTCGCGCTAACGCCCTTTATGCCTTTTAAGATGGTTGAGAGAGCGTAGCCGCGAGTTGGGACGATCACCGCGTGAACGTGGTTGGGCATCAGAACAAATGCATCGAGGTGATAACGTTCTCCGTCGAAATTCAACAGACTGCGCTCGACTTTGGCGCGTACATCTGATCGTCGGAGATGACAGGCACCCATGCCGGCATCCAGCCATTGTTGCAACCGATCGATGAACCGTTTTTTGTATTCGAGTTGTGCGTCTGCGCTCCAAGGCGGAGGATGCCATCGAAGCCAGATTGCCCGCTCATGTCGCCACTGATGCAGCAGCGACTGCGGCACTGAATCGGCTAAGCGGAACGTGATGAAGTACGTCGCGTCCGGCTGACGCCAATGTGGTAGCCGACGACGAGCGATATCCACTTCCCCGTGCGAATCGAACCCCTGGATCGGAACATGCCGGTGGATACTCATCAAACGATCATGTGCGTCTGCGGTGATCTTTTCAATACACACGTAACAATCCATTACGCCTGGATGCGCGCAGACAGGATATGTCGGAGCGCCAATGTTCGTTTGCGCATCGCGAAGTTGCAGGCAGGATTGCCTGCATCACGAATGACAGCGCTTGGTGATACTTCACCGGAGGAATTCCGCAAACAACTGCACGAACTGGCGGATTGGATTGCGGATTTTCGACAAAACCTGGGATCGTTGCCGGTTGCGCCTAACGACAAGTCGGGGGCGGTTCTGGCTGCGCTCTCCGCCGAGCCTCCGGAACACGGCGAGTTGTTCGGGCAAATTCTCCGCGACGTCAATCGGAACATCGTTCCCGGCATGGTGCACTGGAGTCATCCGATGTTTCTAGGGTATTTTGGCTGGACGACCACGGCTCCTGCGATCCTTGGCGAAATCATTACTGCCCCGCTCAACGTGAACGCGATGACGTGGCGCACATGTCCCGCCGCGACGGAACTGGAAACACTGGTGGTTGATTGGATCCGGCAGTGGATGCACTTGCCCGAAGAATTTGGAGGCATTGTATACGACACCGCATCCGTGGGGGTGATGCACGCCCTGGCTGTGGCGCGCGAAGAAGCTGCCCCAACGGCGCGCAAGCGCGGTCTGGTGGGTGCAGGCGCTCCCGTGTTTCGGATTTACGCTTCCGAGCAAGCGCATAGCTCGGCCGAAAAAGCGGCGATTGCGCTCGGACTTGGGGAGGAAAACGTGCAACGGGTTCCGACTGACGCGCACTTTTGTATGGATTCGAACGCGCTGCGTGAAATGATTACGCGCGACGTTCGCGATGACTTCAAACCACTGGCGGTGATCGCGACAGTTGGCACGACATCAACCGGGAGCGTTGATCCTGTTGCTGAGATCGCAAAACTCTGCCGCGAAAATAAAATGTGGCTGCACATTGATGGCGCTTACGGCGCGGGTTTCGCCATTCTGCCAGAGAACAAGTGGCTGACGAACGGCTGGAGCGAGGCGGATTCCATCGTTGTGAACCCGCACAAAAGTCTTTTTGTCCCACTGGATTTTAGCGTGCTTTACGTTCGCGATCTTGAGCGACTCCGACGGGTCTTCACGCTTGTGCCGGAATATTTGCGAGGCGACACGGTCGAAACGCAGAAAAATTACATGGATTACGGCATCCAACTCGGACGCAGGTTTCGCGCGCTAAAGGCGTGGGTGATTTTCCGCAGCTTTGGCCGGGAAGGAATGGCCGCCCGTCTTCGCGAATTTGTTCGGCTCGCGAATGTCTTAGCTGAGTGGATCAGAAGCGACGATCGCTTCGAGCTTACTGCGCCGGTCAGCATGGGTGTGGTTTGTTTTCGTTGGGTACGGTCTGTAGCCGGCGTCGGTGACGCCAGGCCGGGGCCAGCGCCCCCGGCTACAGCGGAAGAGAAACTCGACCAGCTAAACAGCGAAATCGTGGAAAAAATCAATGAAGGCGGTCGCGCTTATCTTACGCAGACGAAACTGCGGGGCCGAACAGTGATGCGAATTGGTTTGGGTAACGTGCTTACGACTGAGGATCACTTGCGCAAGGCGTGGGAATTGATTCAGGAAACAGCGAGCGCCCTGTAACCGCTTCGCTGTGCCAAGCGCGGCGCTGACATTGCATGGATCGCCCGCGCCGCGCCGGTCACAGAGCGGTGGCTACAGATTTGCGGCTGAGGACAGCTACCGCTACAATTTTCGCCGTTATGATGAAGTTACTGCGCAAACACCGGGACTGGCTGATGATCGTGATCGCGATTCTGGCGATCCCCTTCATCTTCTATTTCGTGCAACGGCCGGATTACGGCGCGATGCGCACCGACAAGTTTGCTCGCATCTATGATCGGAATGTTTCGATGTTGGAAGCGCAGCAAACCGTGCGCCTGCTCACCTTGGCGCAGGCGCTCGGCATGTCTGACTTTGTGCAAACCTTGACGGCTGGGGCGGGCATGAACCAGAACCAGGTTGCCGTCCAATTCGTTGTTAATCTGCTTGTCTTGCGACACGAAGCCGCCCGGCTCGGTATTCGTCCAGGTTACTCCGAGATCGCCGATGTTGTGCGCACGTTGCCCGCGTTTCAGGGCGACTCTGGATTCGACATGAAAAAGTTCAATGATTTTGCGCAGAACGCGCTGGCACCAATGGGTCTTTCCGAAGAGCACATCGAGCAACTGGTCCGCGACCAGTTGTCGTTGAACCAAATCAAACAGCTTTTAGCCGCTGGGGTTACAATTCCCAAAGGCGAGCTCGATGAAAATTTTGAGCGCGGTCACGACACGTTGTTTGTGACTCTCATTCGATTCCAGGTCGCTGACTTTGGTAAGGACATCAACGTTAGTGATGAAGATGTGCAAAAGTATTACGACGCCCATAAGGCCGAGCTTAAGACTGATGAAAAACGCAAGGTCGAGTTTGTCAGCCTGGCACTCACCGATGAGGAAAAGAAATTATCCGGAAAAGAGCGCATCGAGGCTTTGCAAAAGCTCTCCGATCGCGCCACTGATTTTACGCAGGCACTGCTGGAAAAAGGAGCAGATTTTAAGCAGGCAGCTGCGAAATTTCAGTTACCGGTGCATGAGACCGGCGAATTTACCAAGGCAGAGCCTGATCCGCAGTTGAAAGCGGATCCGCAACTTGGCGCCGCAGCTTTCAAGCTTTCACCACAAGAGCCGAACAGCGACCCAATTCAGGTCGCGGATGGATTTTATATGTTGCACCTCGCCGGGACTAAAGAGGCGCGTCCCCTCACACTCGACGAAGCCAAGCCGAAAATCGTGGACACAATCAAGAAATCGAAAGCAAAGGAGCTGATGTCGACGAAAGGCGCGGAAGTCGTCCAACAATTGCGCGAAGCGAAACAGTCCGGACAACCACTTGAAGCAGCGATTCAAAAGGCTGGCGTGAAACCTGAGAAAATCTCACCGTTTTCAATAATCGAAGATGAGAAACAAAAATCGCAAGACAAGACATCGCAGGACACAGAACCGAAGAAGAACGAACCGGCTGACCTTCCCGCCATTAAGCAAGCCGTGGCATTTCTGAATCCGGGCGAGGTCAGCGATTTTTTTCCGGCGGGTGAAAATGGATTTGTTGCGATTTTGGAAAAACGGGAACCATTAGGTGGCGCAAATGCTTCTGAGAAAAAGGTGGCATACGAGAAAATGCTTCTCGATAACAAACGGCGAATTGTTTTGATGGAATGGCTGCGTGACCGTGGGCAGGCGGCTGGCCTTCAATTTACCAAAGGTTAACCACGAATTGACACGAAGCGGTCAACGCGCGCGCAGCGCCGCCCAGAGGTCGGCGGCTACAGACCTCGCGTTTTAAATTAGACCAAGAGAACGGAGATGACGCCCGACGAAATCTTTGACGACGCCAATGGCGATCTGGCGGTCGGCGATCTGGAGAGCGCTGTGGAAAAGTACAGACGCTGTGTGCAAATAGCGCCAGATTTTTTCGATGGCTGGCACGCGCTCGGCATGGCGCTGATGAAGCTCGGACGTTTTACCGAAGCGATCGACGCGGGGACGAAAGCGGTCGAGCTTCGACCCAATGATCAAATCGGCTGGACGAGTCTCTCGCTCTTTTACAATCGCGCCGGCAACATCAAGGAAGCGGAAGCAGCCGGCACGAAAGCGAAGATCCTGAGCTGGGGCGGGAAGATCGCCGGAACATAGGTGTCCACGCCTGTGTGCCCAGCGTGCATTTTGCGCGCTGTCCCGGTTCAGCGGGCTTCAAAAGCGCTGGGCGCACAGACCAGAGGTCTATGTTCCGGTTCTACCAAATATTCACCCTTTTGTCTGCCGGCCTAACCATTGCCGATCCGTCGGGAATATTGAATGCGTGCTGAAATTCCGGCATGTCCGATATCGGGCCGTTGCAACGGTAATGGGTCGGCGAATGCGGATCGGTGACCAGGCGCAGCCGCAAATCGTCGTCGCGCTGATTTGCCCGCCATACCTGGGCCCAGCCGAGAAAGAAGCGCTGTTCCGGCGTGAACCCGTCGATTTTTTGTTCGCGCGCCTGTGGGTTTTTATCGAGTGCTTTTTGCAACGCAGCATAAGCGAGCTTGATGCCGCCGATGTCCGCGATGTTTTCGCCTTGCGTCAGCTCGCCGTTAATGTGTTTGCCTGGCAGTGGCTGATACTCCGAATATTGATCAACCACCGCTTTGCGACGTTTGTTATATTCCTCCGCTGATTGCTTCGACCACCAGTCGCGCAAATTTCCGATTTCATCGAATTGCCGGCCTTGATCATCGAAGCCATGCGTCATTTCGTGTCCGATCACTGCGCCCATGCCGCCGTAATTGACGGCATCGTCGGCTTTCGGATCGAAGAACGGTGGTTGCAAAATTCCCGCCGGGAAAACGATCTCGTTCATCATTGGGTTGTAATAAGCGTTCACGGTTGGCGGCGTCATTCCCCATTCGGTGCGATCGACAGGCTTGCCGATTTTCTTGAGCTCGCGATTCACTTCGAAGTTCGCCGCTCGCATGGCATTCGAGACATATGACTCCCTGTCGATCTTGAGCAGTGAATAATCGCGCCATTTATCCGGATAACCGATCTTGACGTTCATGGCGGCGAGTTTCTTGAGCGCTGCCTGCTTGGTCGGTTCATCCATCCAGTCGAGGGTCTTAATGCGATCAGCCAAAGCAGCCTTCAGATTGTTAATCATTTCCAATGCACGCGTCTTGGCTTCGGGTGGGAAGTACTCGGCCACGTAAAGTTTGCCCAGCGCTTCGCCCAAGGCTCCATTGGTAGAGGCCACGACGCGTTTCCAGCGCGGTTTGATTTCTTTTGTGCCGCGTAGAACGCCCTGATTAAAATTAAAATCTTCGTTCACAAAATCTTTTGATAATTCCGATGCGGCGTCATCGATCAAATGCCAACGGAGATAGGTTTTCCAATCGTCGATGGGCGTCTTGGCGAACAGTGCATTCGCTGCCTTGAAGAACTCCGGCTGGCCCACGTTAATTTCGCCCGGCTCGCTAAGATTGATCGCTTTAAAATAATCGGCCCAATTCCAGTCCGGCGTGAGCTTTTGCAGATCGGCCTGTGACATTTTGTTGTAGTTCTTTTGCGGATCGCGAAGCTCCACACGCGTCCGGGATGCTTTGGCGAGAGATGTTTCCAGAGCCATGATCTTCTTCGCATCATCTACAGCTTTCCCCGGGGCTTCGCCGAGCAGCGTCAGCATTTTTGTGACATGATCGACGTACGCGGCGCGCTTCTTTTTCGAATCCTCGTCAGTTTTTGTATAATAATCGCGGTCCGGAAGACCAAGTCCGCCCTGGTGCGCCTGGGCAATGTCGCGCGTGCTGTCCTTTGCATCCTGTCCAGAGCCAAATTCGAAGAAGGCATCGACACCGATAGTGTGGAGGCGCGCGATAGCGTTCAGCAGAGTGGCGCGGTCCTTGATTGCATCGATGCGCTTGAATTCATCTTCCAATGGCTTGGTTCGTGACGCCTCGATTGCCTTTTCATCCATGCCGCTCGCGTAGTAGTCGCCTACTTTTTGGACTTCGGGCGACGCGTTTGCATCGGCATGAGTATTTGCAGCTTTCTCGGCGATCTTGTGGAGGGCTTCAGTATTTTTATCCTCCAACTCGCTGAAGCTGCCCCAGCGCGCATATTCCGGAGGCACAGGATTGCGTTTTAACCACCCGCCATTGGCGTAAAGATAGAAATCGTCCTGCGGTTTGATGGAAGTATCCATGTTCTTCGGATCCAGCGGAGGAGGATTTTGGCTGGCTGGCGGGACGCTTGCAGCAGGCTGAGCTGGCGATTCTGTTTGACCCTGCAAACTGAACGCGCTCAAGAGCGCGACGATAAGGATGAATGATTTCATGATTTATGAAAGAAGACGAGCAAACCGGTTATTTATGCCAGTTAGACGCTCAAGACGCAGTTCCGTTGAATGGCGCCTGCAGCGAAGGCAAATATAGGTGTTCCTTGGCGTAGTCGCCCAAAGTAAATCGCTCAGTGATCGGCCTGCTTCCTGGAAGTGATTTTTCATCGCTGTGTCACTTCGATTGCGAGGTCCCTCGCTTTCCTCGGGATGACACAGGTTACGGGCAATGGCAACTTGAGTGCGCCATGTTTGTGGATCGAATCAAAGTTTTTGCTCAAGCCGGCAACGGCGGGCGCGGTTGTGTGAGTTTTCGTCGAGAAAAATTTGTACCGAAAGGGGGACCAGACGGTGGCGATGGGGGACGTGGCGGTGATGTGATTCTATGTGCGGATCGACACGTCGATAACCTTTCCAATCTTTTTTATGAGCCGATCATCAAGGCGAAAAACGGCAGCCACGGCAAGGGCAAGAAAATGACCGGACGCGCGGGCGCGAACAAGATCGTAAAGGTCCCTGTGGGAACAATCGTCTGGTCTGCGGAGGAGAGCCAACACTCAACTCCGATAAATCGCGAGCAGGCACCCGACGCCCAACATCCAACGCCCAACGCAGATCAATCCACGATCCGCACTCCGCAATCCGAAACGAATCTGGTTGTCGATCTTACCCGCGATGGGGAGGAATTCATGCTTTGTCGCGGCGGGGAAGGAGGCAAGGGCAATGTGCATTTCAAGAGCTCGCGTAATCGCGCCCCGCGGCAATACACCGACGGCGAAGAGGGCGAGCAAGGGTATTTTCTGCTGGAGCTGCGAACGATCGCGGACGCCGGATTGGTTGGTTATCCGAATGCCGGTAAATCAACGTTATTAAGGAAACTTTCAGCTGCGCGGCCAAAGATCGCGCCGTATCCGTTCACAACTCTGCATCCGGTTGTCGGCGTGATGGACTTGCCGGGTTACCGCCATGCCACCATCGCAGATATTCCCGGTTTGATCGAAGGGGCACATCGTGGGCTTGGCTTGGGTCACGAATTTTTGCGCCATGTCACCCGCTGCCCCATTTTGATATTCGTGATCGATGTCGCCGGGAGCGAAGGACGCAGTCCGGTAGAGGATTTAAAGAATCTTCGGAAGGAAATTGATTTGTACGATCCGACGCTTTCATCGCGACCATGGTTAGCCGTTGCGAACAAAATGGATTTACCGGATGCGACCGAGAATCTCGAGACGCTGCAAAAGGGATTTCCCAAAATTGGCATCATTCCGATCTCAGCCGCGAATGGGGAGGGGATCGCTACATTAAAAGAGGCGTTGGCAGAGAGAATGACGGGCGAGTGTGCTCTCTCTTTTCCAATTAAGGGTGGACAAGCCCCGAATCTCTAGCGAGACTGGCCGCTGTTTATGGGCAGACGGGTTGTGGCTAGCTATTGCTCCAGCTTTCTGAAGTCGGAGATGTTGCATATTTACCGGCAAGTGAAGGCTCTGCACGGCGTCGACACTTTCGTTGTGACCAAAGAGGTCCAGAATGCGGAGCGTTTTCCGTTTGCGAGAGTAGAAGTCATACCGAAGCGGCGCACAAATCTGCTCGTGCACGGTTGGTTGAAATTCGTGGAGCGACGCCCGCCTATTGTCTATCGAGGCGAGTATCAAACGCTTGATTCGTTGTTGGAACGGAATGGCGCCGACCTGATGCATATCTATTTTGGACATACCGGTGTGCATTTGCTCCCTTTCATCGAACAATGGGACAAACCGTGCGTGGTATCTTTTCATGGCGCGGATGTCGCGCACAAAAAAGAGATCAAGGATTATCCCGCAAAACTACGCCGTCTTTTCAATGCGGTTCCGCTGGTGTTTGCCCGTTCCCAGTCACTGGCTGACCGATTGATCCACCTGGGCTGTCCGCCAGAAAAATTGCGAATCAATCGCACTGGTATCCCTCTCAATGAATTTCCTTTCGTAGATAGGCGTCCGCCGCGCGATGGAAAATGGAGAGTCGTGCAAGCGTGCCGGTTGATTCCGAAAAAGGGCATTGCGACGAGCTTGCGGGCTTTTGCAATTTTTAAGAAGGACCATCCCAAAGCGCAATTCTTCATCGCTGGCAAAGGACCTCTCCAGCCAGAACTGGAGATGCTTGCTGACGGATTAGGAATTCTTAGAGACGTACATTTCGTTGGATTTTTATCGCAGCGGAAATTGCTCGAGCTTTATGCGAGTTCGCATCTGTTTCTGCATCCCAGTGAAATATCCGCCAATCAAGACCAGGAAGGCGTGCCGAACTCGGTCTTGGAAGCGATGGCGACCGGATTGCCGGTGGTTGCGACGCGCCACGGTGGGATACCGGAGGCGGTCGAACATGGGCGCACCGGATTTCTCGTGGCCGAGGAAGATCACGTTGGATTGGCGAATGCCATGCAACTGGTTACACGTTCGCCGGATCTGTTAACAAAAATGGGAGCCCGCGCACATGCTACCGTGGTCGAACGATTCGAGCAGGACGCTCAGATCGACCAGTTAGAATCGTTCTACGAAGAAGCGATCAGTCTGAATTGCACTTCTGAACCCATGAAATCGAAGCATGTGGCCCAGCTTGCTCCGCAGTTTGCCCAAGGATTGCCGGCGAAGTAACGCAGGAGTCGAAGAATTTCGTTTGTCATTCGGGCAAAACGCGCTTTGGTATGCGCGTCGAGTTGTAGCCGGGGGGCTTTTTCGCCGTAGTTTGGAAGTGTGGGGCAAGGGCGAACGACCTCGGCAGGCCGGCATCACCGATGCCGGCTACAGCTGTGCTTACAAAAATGCGCAATCGTTGTTTACTGATGTCGATCCTGACGTTGGCTGGCAGCGCAATGCTTGCCACGTCGAGCTTTGCGGCTGAAGCGGGTGCGCCCGACCACATGGGCGTCTCGTTAAAACCGCAGATGTTGGTTCAGTTCGGCGGTTTCGGGATTACAAACTCGATGTTGGTGACGTGGATTGTCGCTGCCAGCATCATCGTTTTTTCCCAGATCGCAACCCGGCAGGTGAAACCCATCCCCAGTGGAATTCAAAATTTTTGGGAGTGGATAGTTGAAGGTTTACACAATTTTTTGGAAAACATCATCGGCCGCGAGCTTGTGCGAAAGGGCTTTTGGTTTTATGCGACAGTTTTCATCTTTATCCTGTTTGTAAATTGGTTTGGGCTGATTCCCGGGATCGGCACAATTGGCTGGGGCCACTACGGTCCCTCAGGAAATTTCCGCGTGGACCGGCCGTTGCTGCGCGGCGGCAACGCGGACTTAAACATGACGACCGCGATGTCCGCAATCTTCTTCGTGATGTGGTTCGTCTGGGCTTTGCAGGCGCAAGGGGTCGGCGGATTCCTGAAACATTTGTTCGGTCCAAAAGGCGAGACGACCGGAATTATTAAGGTTCTCATGATCGTGATTTTCTTTGCTGTCGGCTGGCTGGAGGTGATCTCAATTCTGTTTCGGCCAATCGCACTCAGCTTCCGATTGTTCGGGAATATTTACGCGGGCGAAAGCATTCTCGAGGCGATGTCCACGATGGTTCCGTGGCTATCGCCAGTTCTGCCAATTCCGTTCTATTTTCTGGAGGTGCTCGTTGGATTTGTACAGGCGCTCGTTTTCATGCTGCTGACTGCGGTTTTCACAATGTTGATTGCAGAGCACCAGGAGGGACCGGAGCATGCGCACTGATTTTTCGACGATCTCGTGACGAGATCGCAACACAACTAAGAAAAATATGATACTACCAATACTAGCAGAACTGGGCGGAAGCATCCACGTCGGGCTTGCCGCGATGGGCGTCGGAATCGGAATCGGCTTGACTGGCTTGGGAATGACCACCGCAGTCGGTCGCAATCCCGGCGCGTTCACACAGGTGCTCGTGCACGGAATTCTCGCGATCGCCTTGACCGAGGCGATTGTGTTCTACGCGCTCTATCTGGTTCACTAATTTCACCGGGGGCAATTGAGGGCTGCGCCCGAAATTTAATTTATGAATCTGATAATTGCCGCCAGCAGCGGAGGCGTGACCGATATCTTGCGCGAAACGGCTGACACGTTCGGCTGGAATTGGAAGTTATTTCTGTCACAGGTCATCAGCTTCTGCATTGTTGCGTTTCTTTTGCAGCGGTTTGCTTACAAACCGGTCCTTGCGGTACTGGAGGAGCGCCGGCGCAAGATCGAAGAGGGCCAGATCAACGCGGAAAAAATTAAGAAGGAACTTGCGGAGGCGGAGAAGCGTTATCAGGAAATTGTCGCAAAGGCGGACGCCGATGCGCAAAGAATGATTGACGAAGCGCGTGAAAGCGCTTCGCATCTATCCGAGCGCAAGCAGCAGGAGGCGATTGCAGCTGCTGAGCAAATCATGGCGAAAGCGCGTGAAGCGAGTGCAATTGAGCACGAGCGCACAATGGAATCGTTGAAGCGCGAGCTTGGGCGCCTTGTGGTAGATACTACAGCAAAGGTGGCCGGAAAGGTATTAACGCCGGAAGATCAACGTCGGTTGCAGGAGGAAGCAGCTCGTCAAGTGGCCTGATGAAGATCAACAAGGAAATTCGCCAGCTCTCGCGTAAAATGCTTCGGGCAAGCTTCACTGACGGCCAGCTCGATACTGGAAGGATCAAGTCGCTTGTCGATTCGTTAATCGCGAAAAAACCGCGTCATTACATCGAGGTTCTGAAGAATTACAAGCGTCTACTTCGGCTTGAGCTGGAAAAGCGGGAGGCCAGGGTCGAGACCGCGAACGAAGTGGATTCCGCTACCAGCTCCGAGCTGGTGACCAATTTAAAAAAGAAATACGGTGGCGACCTGACCACGAAGTTTATTGTGAATCCGGAGCTTCTTGGCGGAATGCGGATTCGTGTAGGGAGTGATGTCTGGGACGGAACGGTGCGCAACCGGCTCGAACGTCTTCAACAAGAACTTTAATCAAGACAAATCATGAGCAGCATACTCGAAGAGATCGAAACAAAAATCGAAGGGCTAAAAACATCGACAACCAAAAGCAACGTCGGCATCGTGCGCGAAACAGGCGACGGAGTGGCGCGCATTGAAGGTTTAAGCGACGTCATGCTTAACGAGATGATCGAATTTCCAAACGGTGTATTTGGTCTGGCGTTAAACCTGGAGGAAACTGAGGTCGGCGCGATTCTGCTGGGCGAAACAACGAAGGTTTCCGAAGGCGACGAAGTTAAGACGACCGGCCGACTCCTTTCCGTGCCCGTAGGCAAAGCGCTTCTGGGCCGTGTCGTAAACACACTTGGCCAGCCACTCGATGACAAGGGACCAATCAAAGCTGAAACATTTTACCCGCTGGAAAAAATTGCGCCGGGCGTGATCAGGCGCCGGAGCGTGAATCAACCAGTGCAAACCGGCATCATGGCCATCGATGCCATGATTCCGATCGGTCGCGGTCAGCGCGAACTGATCATTGGCGATCGCGCAACTGGCAAAACCACCATCGCCATCGATAGCATTATCAGTCAGGCGCGCCTGAACAAAGCCGCAGAAGCCGCGAAGGACACTAATTATCGGCCGCTCTACTGCATTTACGTCGCGGTCGGTCAGAAAAATTCCAACGTGGCGCGAGTGCTCGATGTTCTCGAGAGGGAAGGCGCCATGGCTTACACCACAATCATCTCCGCCCCTGCATCCGACACGGCGACTAATCAGTATCTGGCGCCGTTCGCCGGTGCAGCGATGGGTGAATGGTTCATGGATAATGGAATGGATGCGCTCATTATCTTCGACGATTTGTCGAAACACGCGGTGGCGTATCGGCAGGTTTCGCTGGTGCTCAAGCGTCCGTCCGGTCGTGAAGCTTATCCCGGCGATGTATTTTATTTGCACTCGCGATTACTCGAACGCGCCGCGCGGATGAGTGATGAGTTCGGCGGCGGGTCATTGACCGCGTTACCGATTATCGAGACCCAGGCTGGCGACGTCTCCGCCTACATTCCGACGAACGTGATCTCGATTACGGATGGGCAAATCTATCTCGAGACTGATTTGTTTTATCAAGGTGTGCGTCCGGCAATTTCGGTAGGACTCTCTGTCAGTCGTGTTGGATCGGCTGCCCAGATCAAGGCGATCAAGCAGGTCGCTGGCAAGGTAAAGCTCGATCTGGCGCAATTTCGCGAGCTGGCCGCGTTCGCACAGTTTGGTTCCGACCTGGACGCAGCAACGAAAGCGCGACTCGATCGAGGTCAACGCATTGTCGAGCTTTTCAAGCAAAAACAATACAACCCGATTTCGGTGGAAGAACAGGTGGCGGTGATGTGGGCGATGCAAAATGGCTATCTCGATTCAGTGCCCGTCGACCGTGTCAAGGAGTACCAACTGAAGCTTCAGGATTGGCTGCAAACGCGAAAGGGAGGATTACTCGGGGCTATCCGCGAGAAAAAGGAGCTCGATAAAGACCTCGAGTCGCAATTGAAAGCGGCGCTCGATGAATTCAAGACGACTTGGCGATGATTTGTTTGCAGGCATTTGATTCAGCCATGACCTCTGAGCGCAAAGTGGCGAGCATCGAGAACGCGATTTATCTGATCCGGGGCCAACGGGTCATGTTGGATTCTGATCTGGCTGCCGTTTACGGAGTCACTACAAAAAGGCTTAATGAGCAACTGCGCCGGAATCGTTCGCGCTTTCCCAGCGACTTCGCCTTTCAGCTTACAACTGAGGAACTTACAAACTTGAGATCGCAAATTGCGACCTCAAGTTTCCATGGAGGGCGACGATACCGCCCATGGGTTTTTACTGAACACGGGGCGATCATGCTGGCTAGCGTCCTCAACAGCCAAATCGCCGTTCAAGCCAGCGTGCGTGTTGTTAGAGCATTCGTCCGGCTACGGGAAATGGTTGCCGCAAATGTACAGCTCGCCGCAAAATTGGAAGAACTCGAGCGCCGACTCGATTCACACGATGAGGCAATTGTCGATCTTTTCGCAACGTTGAAACGTTTGCTCGAGCCGCCTGAGCCACCGAAAAGACGAGAAATCGGTTTTCATGTGCGGGGAAAGGCTGCGTACTATCGCGTGCAACGCAGGTCGAGAATCAAAGATCGAAATTCGAAAATTTCCTAGATGGCAAACACCCAGGACATACGGCGCCGGATAAAATCTATCCGCAATACCGCGCAGATCACCAAAGCAATGCAAATGGTAGCTGCCTCCAAGATGCGCAAGGCGCAGCAACATGCGCTCGCGGGCCGGCCTTACGCCGCCCTGATGAATAAGGTTCTCGTTTCGTTGCAAAAACGCACAGACCCGAGATTCCATCCGCTTCTCGCGGTCCGCCCACTTAAAAAAGAGTTGATCCTAATTATCAGCACGGACAAGGGACTCTGCGGGGCGTTGAACACGAATCTGCTTCGGGAAGCCGCCAACTTTGATTCGGCTAAAACAGTGTTCGTGGTGACAGGAAAGAGGGCGCGGCAATTCAT